>SXGT01245139.1_pt1 | contig 76960 bp, 156 predicted proteins | sample 3176221 | NCBI WGS metagenome assembly SXGT01 (sample SAMN11356862, study PRJNA531348) | freshwater metagenome | isolation source: freshwater sample F1-120 | place: China: Fuxian Lake, Yuxi | collected 2017-12-25
GGTCCCGGACCACCCCGTCCTTGCCGCCAGCCTTCTTGGCTGCCTTGAGGACCGCCGCCTTGTCGGACCAGACGGTCGCCTTGTTCGTGGCGATCATCCCGTGCTGCTCCTGTCCAAGGTAGACAGGGTAGCCCCCTCCAGTGAGTAGATGACGACCATCGTCGCTGCACGTGTGTACCCAGAAGCTCACCATGTTCGCCACCTCCGGGGTCCGCTACGCCCCGGAGGCCCGCATCTCCGTCAGCCCCCGGCCGGAGGCGATCTCTTCGAGCACTTCTCCCTCTCCTTCACGCCCCGGTGCACGCGGAGAGGCTTCTTGGAGGACAGGACCTCGAGGGCCCCCTTGACGTCCCCCTCCCTCTCCAGGCGCAGGGCCTCCGGAGGAAGGACGTGGCACTCGTGTCCCACGGGCCTCCCGTCCCTGACGAGGTGGCCCTTGTTGCAGTAGGTCGTGCAGTAGATCCGACAGTCTTCCACGCGTCACCTCCAGACGTTCGTACGCGGGCAGAACGCTAGCCTACGGCGCACCTGCAAGGCTTGGAGGAGCAGGCAAGGTTCTCGCAACCCTGAGCCCTCTTCAAAAGATCGCAGAGGCCCCGCAAGGCAGCCTCCCTCGTCGGGCCGACGTACGTCCAGTGGACACCGCCGACAGGGTCCTTTGACCCAAGCTTGTTGTGCCGGACCTGCGCGTGGAACCTCGGCCCTCTCGCGTCCGTCCAGTCGGACACTCGCACCACCAGGTCCTTCTCGGACCACCCGGTCGTAGGGTCCTTGGGCGGCCACGTGGCCGCGTGCAGGGCCACCGCCAGTCTCACCGCCTCCTTACGCAGTTCGTTCACGCGTCACCTCCGACGTCCGGTACGGCGAAGACGGCCAAACCTCCGTTCCGTCAGGGAGCCTCCTTCAGGAAGGACTCCCTGTCCACCCCAAGGACGAGCCCAGGCCTTTCCTGAACGATGTCATACTCCGCGAGGCCCTCCTGGAACAGGACGTCCGCGATGGACCACCGCCTGTCAAGGTAGGCCTCCGGCCGGACAACCTTCCGTCCCCCGTCGAGGAACACGAACGCCTTCACGCCATGGCGCCTGGAGAGCCACTCCGCCGTGTCCAGCATCCGGAAGTGGCGGAAATACCTCTCCCTCATCCAGACCCTCGCCCTGCCGTCCTGGACCACGAGGATACCGTCCGACCCGCGCCGGATCACCGGACGGCCTCCATCTCGAGGATCATCCGGATCAGCTCCGCCTTGTCGCACTGGCCTAGCTCCGCCGTGCGCTTCGCGTCGGGGACCCACTCCTCGAGCTCGATCCAGACGGCCTCGCGCTTGTCCACGCCCGCCACGCTCGCCCCACGGGCGACCCCCCAGGGTCGCTGGACGGGACTCCCGGCAAGCGACCCGTCGTGGTCGACGAAGTCCCACACCACGTACTCCTCGTCGTCCCCCGCGTCGTCGTACCCCTCGTCGAAGGCCCGGAAGGCCAGGCCCGGCGCACCCGCCATACGCGCGGCCCTCTGGACGGGACCGGACTCGCCGCGGACCACGGCCTGCCACCCATGCTCGAGGGCAGCCTCGAGGGCAGCCTCCTCGGAGTGGACCAGGGCCTTACCGCCCGGCAAGGAAGAACTGTGGTGTCGTCGAAACTTCGCCAAGAACATCCGATCACCTCCGCCCCTCCGTACGCCGTCCGCGTCCGCACCTGCGAGCGCGCATCCCCACGGACATATCCGCGCAGGGTGTGCCAGGGGCTCCATTGAGCCCTATGGTAGAGGCTCCGTCATCGTGTCGGCGACCCTCCAACCTCCGCTACCGCGTGCAGACCGCGATCACCGCCGACGGGATCGGGGAGACGAGTATGGGAAGCACGTCCTCAGCTTCTCCCTCCTCCCAGACCTCAACCACCGACTGTTCCTTGGAGTCCCCCTGAACGTGGGTCACCCTCCACTTGAGGGTGACCCTGACCACGACGTCGTCGTCCTGGAGGAAGCAAAGGTCCGCCTCCGTGTCCGTCAGGCGGACGGCCTCCAGGACGTGCCACTCTGATTGCTGCGACCACTCGTCGGCCATCCGCTCGAAGAGGTTCTTCACGAGCCCGCCACCAGGTCGCCGGTCCGGACGTCCAGCTTGGCCCCCGCGTTCATCTTGGCGCACTCGTCCTGGACGGCGGGATGCCAGATGCCGCTGATCGGCTCCCCGAGCCTGTAGTTCTCACGCGCCCACTTGCGGAACTCCGCCTCCTCCGACGCGCTCAGCTTCCGGAAAACGTCCATGGCCTCACCTCCACCGCCCGGTACGCGGCGTCACGCCGCACCTGCAGCCCGCGCCTCATCGTCCGTCTCGAACCTCATGCAGGCGTCGCACCTCTGGACCTCCTCAGTCCCGTCGTCCAGAGTGCACGGGAGGCGGCCGGCCCCCTTGCAGGCGTCGCACACCAGCCCGAGCCTCCGGCTCAGGTGGTCCACGAAGGCCTGCAGGATCGCGCGGTCCCGGCCGTTCCAGAACTCCACCAGGACCCACCCGTCGTGGCCGAGGGGCGTCCGCGGCTCCGCGTACCCCTGGAGGAACCTCCCCGTGGGCTGGGAGAGCCTATAGTCCTCGGACTCCGACCAGTTGTTCGTGACGACGCGCCGGACCGCCTGGCACTGCTCGAGGGAGAGGTCGTCCGCCTCGACACATGGCATCCCGTGGACGGACGTCGTGATGGTGAAGGGGATGGTCCTCATTTGACCACCTCCCCATCGTCGAAGTCGTACCCCTCTCCGAGGAGTTCGCTCAGCCGCTCACACACCCGCCGCGGATCCTCCGCGAGCTCCTTGGGCGGCCATCCGTGGGCCATGTCCCGGATGAGGCTCCGGGCCAGCGCGATCGTTTCCTGCTCCTCCAGCGCCAGGTCCTTGACGGCCATGTCAGCCCTCCATGTCCGGACCGAGCCCGGCGTTGTGGAGGACGTTGGCCACCTCGTCGATGGTCTCCGAGTCCCACTCGTGGTCCCGGTCGCCGCCGGGCCACAGGACCTCCTGGATGGCCCTCAGCGCGTTCGCGAGGGCCTCGTGCTCCACCTCGCTCGGATCGTGCATCTTGCTCACTTCATCACCTCCCACTTGCCGACCCTGTTACCGTTGACGTCCATGACGACGCCCTCCTCGCCCGCGCACATCCGCACGTTCGCGGAAGCGTTGATCCTGAACGACGCTGTGAGGGCCCTCAGGACCTCGCCCGCCGTCTGCATCGCGTCGTTCCCAAGCTCGACCTCGACCGTCACCTTCATGTCCGTCACCTCCAACCAGCGGTACGGAGCGAGGACGACGGTCTACGGGCCGGGAGGACGGACCTCACAGTCCTCCTCCAGCCCGTCCTCGGCGACGTACGGCGTGCTGGGCCAGTAGCTGATGATGTCGAACCCCATGGAGTCCCTCCGAGAGTTGTGGAGCCTCGCCTTCACGCCCGCGTAGTCCTCGGGGGTGAGGTCCCCGAGCTCCAGCACTCCCTGCAGGACGGCCTCCGCAAGCTCGCCCGGACTCCGCGTCACGACGCCCAGGCACGAGGCCCCGAACATCCCTCGCCCCGAGTAGGACTGGCACTCCAGTCCCCCCGCCTCCAGAACCCGCTGCAGACTGCTCTTTCCCATGTCGTCACCTCCATCCCTTGGTACGCCGGCCAGAGCGCTAGCTCCGACGGCCCAAGGCCTCCCGGGCATGCTCGAACAGGTCCTCCCATCCGCCAGCCCTCTGGGGCCACACGACAAAGTCCACGTCCTCGAAGTCGTCCGGATGCCCGGCGTGCTTGCCGACCTCCCGAAGCCTCTCCAGGCGGTCGGCCGCGCCCTCCACCTTCACGACGTCCTCCAGCCGTACCTCGTAAACGGCATCGTGACCGTCCACCGACACCAAAAGCGTGCTCATCGTGTCACCTCCGCTTCTCTGTACGCTCGGACGCCTCGTACTCACGGTCCGCCTCGTCTCGCGACACGCTTTGACAGACCTCCACGTCCACGTCCTTCCAACCCTCCCCGAGGTGTCTGCGAAGGGCCATGCAGACGGAGGCGTGAGCCTTTGAGAAAGACTCTGCCTCCACCACGCCGTCCATGATGCTCTGGATGAGAGACTGGGCCCGGGAAGGATCGATGACCACCTTCACCCTCACGACACCCACCCCGGCGGGACGACCGCCTGCGTGTTGTTGAGGGCGTGGATCGCGAAGGCCTCCCGCTCGTGCTCGGCGTCGATCTCCTCGAGGGCCTCCATGAAGAGCTCGGCCTTGATCACCCGGACGTACGGATCGTTCCACGTGAGGAGGCCGATGCCGCCCAAGGACGCGAGGGGCCGCGATGTCCCCTTGTGGGAGTTCCAGGCGTCGGCGCTACCCCGGTAGCACGCCGCCCACACATGGATTGGCGGGGCCTCGCAGTCTCCGTCCCACGGGTGATCCTCGTCCTCGAACCACACCGTCATGCCCATCTCCTTGGCCCGGACCTCGGCCCGCGCGAGGGCGATCGCCCCAACCGCCCGCTGCCCGACGATCCCGCCCGCCTGCTCGTGGAAGAACCTGAACGCCTCGACGATCCGCTTGTCCATGCCGTCACCTCCACCCGCCCATACGAGGCTCAGGCCACGATCTCCACGTCCGCCCATCGGGGCCTGAGGGGACTGGACGCGTCGAGGAACGTTCCCTCGACGTTGTAAGGCTCCCTGAAGAGGACGGACCGGCGTACGGCCTTGCCTCCCACGACCTCGAACACGGCCCAGTCGTCCCAGTCGTCCAGCCCGTTCTCCTGGTCCTTGTGCTGGACGATGGCGTCGATCGCCGCGGCCACCTCCCTAGTGTCCGCGCAGAGCGTCACGCCTCCGCACACCGGCAAGTCCGCACCCTGAGGGCCCACCCCGTCCATCCCCACGTGCACAACCAAGAACCTCATATGGCCACCTCCGGCCGACGGTACGGCCAGGGGGATCAGACCTCCGGGAGACCGAAGGTCCGGACCGCGACCGCGTACTCGCGCGCGGAGGTAACGGATGGCGATGAACATCATTTCGAACAACATAGCGATCGCGACGGCCAAGCTCAAGGAGGCCCTGCAGACGCACGCAGAGCCGGGGCTGGCCCTCGACGAGACGAAGACCACCCAGCAGGTGGACCTTTGCAAACTCAGCATGGAGTTCCGGAGAGCCCTCATGGCGACGGACCTCACGCGGAACCAGAGGGCGCAGATCGCGGCCACCCTCGGGAACAAGGCGGGTATCCTTGACGAGATGGTCGCCACGCCGGGCCAGCTCGAGAAGCTCCTCAAGACCCTGGTCGACCCTAACGACCTCCCGATCGAGATCGAGATCGGCGGGCGCTGGTACCCGTTCCCGGTGGGCCAGGTCGCCCTCTACGCCAACGAGCACCGCGGGAACTACTGCTCAATGCAGGCCAACGGACAGATCGTCGACCAGCCCCTGAGCAGGTTCTGGAACTGGTCCGACGAGGACTTCCGCGATGAGAACCACCAACAGCGCAAGAGGACCGTCCGTGACCTCTTCGCCGAGGAGGGAATCCGGATGTCCACCCCGGAGGGCCTCGAGTCCTTCCGGGACCGGTCCCAGAGGGCCGACAAGCTCCGCTCAGAGAACGGGAAGGTCCTCTCCAGCGTGGGCCCGGCCCTGCAGCATAACAAATGGCTCTGGCAGGGGAGCCTCGACTCGACGACCCTCGGCACCAAGGAGAAGCCCCGGCAGGTCATCCTCGAGGCCGAGCTCGAGACAGGGAACGCCGGGCGCCACGCGTACGGCTTCGGAGGGCACCAAACGGCGCACGAGCTCCCCTTCCTGAGGGTGTTCAGCACCGACCTCAAGCAGTACGTCTACGTGGACGTCGACGACGTCCAAGAGTACGCCTTCGACGCCCACGCCACAGACCGCCTGGTCCTCCCCCAGAAGATGAAGAGGATCCTGGACAAGATCTTCGAGACCTCCACCAAGGAGATCTTCGGAGACCTGTTCAGGGGGCGCCACGGGGGGATGGTGGTGCTGGCGAACGGCCCCCAGGGGGTCGGCAAGACCCTTACGGCAGAATGCTTCGCAGAGCACACCAGGCGCCCACTCTACGTCCTGGAGATGGGGGAGCTCGGCACCGACCTCAAGAGCGTCGAGGAGTCACTCCAGAGGATCTTCACCCGGGCGGCCCGCTGGAACGCCGTCCTCCTCTTCGACGAGGCCGATGTCTTCCTTGCCAAGAGGGAGGAGACGGACCTCGAGAGGAGCGCGATCGTTGGGGTCTTTCTCAGGCTCCTGGACCGGTACGAGGGGATGTTCTTCCTGACGACCAACCGGGCCGCGGTGATCGATCAGGCCTTCAAGTCCCGGATCACGCTCAAGCTCGACTACCCCGAGCTCGACGAGGAGGCGCGCAGGCGGATCTGGGACGAGATGATCCGGGCCGCCGGCTTCGATGTCCCAACCGGCCTCGAGAGGGTCTATGCCACGCCGATCGACGGACGGCAGATCAGGAACCAGGTCCGCCTCCTGAAGGTGGTCCACGGACCCGGGAGGATCACGGCGGCCAACGTCGAGGAGGGCCTGGAGTATATCGTCACGGAGATCCGCTGACCTGATGGATATGGCGGAGGGGTTTCGACGACCCCTCCGCCATATCCCGACACGCCGAAGGTCCTCACGGCCGCCACGTACCCCTTCACCGGAGGTCTTACATGCCCAAGTTCCACGTGGTGACATGGATTCTGGTCGAGGCGAAGGACGAGGTGGGGGCGGTCCGCAAGGTCGAGGACCTCCTCGAGGACCACGGGGTCCACAACTGTGACTGCCTGGAGGCAAAGCCCGTCGACGACGATCTGGGCCTGGAGCAGATGGAGGCCACGTCCTGGTGCGCTCGGTGCGGGAACGCCCTGAAGGCGGACGGGCTCTGCACCGACGACACGTGCCTGTTCAACGCGCTCCCTCAGTCCGACCTCCGGGGGTGGGAGGGCCACCCCTCCCCGCCGGAGAAGGTCATAAAGGAGATCCGGCGCCTCATGGACGGGCTCGGACGTCGGACGTGACGGCGCGTACCGGGAGCCGGAGGTGACGAGATGATCGAGTATCCCCGGTGGACCGCGTCCTACAGCAACGAGGACCTGGACCGCTCATACCAGCTTGCGTGCGACCTCGCCGGCCACGGACGGCCGTCCAAGGAGCTCCTGGAGCAGGCCACCGGGATCGTCCGCCGCGCGAACAACTACTCCTCGTGCACGTGCGCGGGGGACCACCCGTGCGGCTTCGCAGTGTGCGAGCAGCGCGTGCCCCGGATGGAGCCGCCCGCCGGGACGTGGGCCAGCGTCGCCCGCATGATGGCCCAAGAGTTCCCGGACTTCGAATGGGACTATTGGAAGGATCGCTGTAAGGAAGAAGATTGCTAGGCAGCGTAGGCCACCGCCTGGACAGCGTACCGGGAGACGGAGGTGACGCGATGAGCTGTCAGCGAAGGTGCGACGTGTGGAAGGCGACGGACGGACGATGGTACATGGCGCTCGGAAGGTTCGAGCACGCGGACGACGACGAGGACTGCGACTTCCTCGGACCGTTCTCGTCGGCCGAGGCCGCAACACGTCACCTCTTCCAGAACTACTCGAACCCGGGCGGCTATGGCGAGGACGACTCGGGGACGATGCCTCCCCCGGCCAAGGCCACGGTGCCCCGGAGGGTCCGACACCTCTGGTGAGCGCGGCGTAGGTCCGGCCTCCGTCCGCGTAGCGTCGAGCGCGGGACCGCACCGGACAACCGGAGGGAAGGCAGGCCGACCAACTGAAGGCCCGCAGCCCGAACGCCGTCCGCGCATTAAAGACAGTTAGGCCGAGAAGGAGAGGAGGTAGTCTTGGAACCCACCGGCGCGATGTGATGTCTAAAACCGACAACGACGAGAAGTGGGCGGCCCCGGGCGCGAAGGTTCCCGGGGCCGCGGCGTAACGGAGGTGGAAGAGGAGCGATATGGCAAGGTATCAGCTGGAGGGGGCGGTCGACGCCCTGGCGGTCTACACGTGGAGCTATGCGCGGCACGAGGACCCGCCCACGGAGTGGTCGATCGACGTCCCAACGGGGCTTACGCCAAGGCAGCAGGCCATCCTCGCCCTCGACACGGTCGAGGAGCGCAGCCTGACGGCCGAGGGGCTGTCAGACAAGGACCTGGAGGTCCGCAAGGACGGGTGCGTGATCCTGACCGGCACGCGCCTGGACGGAGACCTTGTCCCTCAGAAAGAGTGGCTGGCGTTCGCCGTCAAGGAGCCAGGGCTCGGCAAGGAGGCCGTGGAGGCGGTCCGCCAGGAATTCCTGGACTCGCTGCCTAGGGCTCCCTAAGGTCGTCCTCGTTCACCCACACCGTCCTTGAGAGGCGAGGACACCTGACGGGTCACCGTCCCGTCCCCGTTATCCCTCACAAAGTCGACGTAGTCGCCCTTCTCAAGGCCCTTCGCGTCGCACGCCATTACCAGGCTCTGCCCAACCCTGTACTCTGCCATAGGGCGACGGTACGGGATGGCCGTCGGGACTTACGGGATGCGGCTAGTCGCCCCTTGAGTCGTAGGACCGCTCGGCGTCAAACCGCTCCTCGTGCTCCAGGCGGCCGGGAGGGTCCTCATAGTCGTGCTCCCCCTCAAGGTCCTGGCGCTGGCAGTCGCCATACACGCCCTCGGAGCCGGCCTCGCATCCCGCCCCCTCGCACTCGTCGCAGAGGTCCTGGTCGATGATGATCTCCCCGCAGCATAGGCAGTCCTGGTAGCCGGCAGTCCTTGGCGTCCTGTCGGATGAGCTCACGCGGGCCTCGACGACCTCGTCGGCCGGCCAGTCGCCCCACGTCCGGACCTCGTGGTGGACGCCCCCGTGATCATGGGCCACCTTGCCGGACATAAGCTCATAGACGGCCGCCGCAATATCCTCTTCCCTCAGACCATCGCCCTCCTCGGTCCCAGCATAATACTTGGCCCAGTGCGGCACTTCGTCCTTCCACTCGTCGACGCTAGCGGGACCACACCAGGCCCTAAAGTTAGACTGAACCTCGGACTTCCTCTCCGGGCTCATGGACGAGTCCGGAGACCTCGGAGCGCCGTTGCCGGGGTTGGGCCCACTGTCTGAGGCCGGACGCTTGCAGTCGCTCATGGAGTACCCTGGAACGTTCGGATCAGGGGCCATTTCGCAGCCTGCCGCCTCGCACTTGCCACAGAGCTCCTTGCCGTCCGTGACGGTCCAATCCCCGCAGCAAGAACAATCCGTCACCTCCGACGCGGTCTTCGGGGCGGGGACCGTTTTCCACCGCGCCAGCTTGCCCTCCAGGGACTTGACGTGCTGCCTGAGCCCCGTCCGCTCCACCTCCCTCGCAGAGGTCATCTTGTCCCCCTGGAAGGCGGGGTTGGAGTCGAGGGCGTCGAGCTTGGCCTTGGTCCTCTCAAGCTCCTCCTGCACCCGCTCGTACGCCCCGGCCTGGCGGGCCTTCGACCCGACGATTCCGCCGTTGTCCTTCTGCCACTTGACGCTGCAGTAGTGGCACGTGGAGTCCTTGACGGACTCCACGACCGTGGCCGGGTCGGCGGCCTCCCCGCACATCGTCTTGCCCGGGGAGCCCGGGAGGTGCTTGGTCAGGCCGGAGGCCACGCGGGTCGCGATGCGGAGAAGGTCCATGCCCCTGCCAAGGTAATGAAAGTCTAGGCCTTTGAATCTTGGCGGCCAGCGGACTCCGCTGGCCGCCAATAAGACTACATGCCGAAGAAGGGCGCGGCGGCGTCCGCCAGCGAGGGATCCTCGCCGACGGCCATGGTCCGCTCGTGCTCTGCGATCTGCTTGGAATACTTCCCGGAGATCCGGAAGACGCGCTCCTGGTCGAGGGCGTCGAGCTCCCGTCCGGCCTTGAGGAGCTGGGCGATCCGCGTGCCGTGGACGGCGTCCGACGACATGAAGCCGCGTGCGTTCTTGGACCGGGTCGACCTGGTCGCGACCTCGAAGGCGGTCTGCCGGTCGAGCAGGACGACCATGGCCGCGCAGGCGTAGTCGTAGTAGGCGAGCTTCTCCTTGACCTGGGCCTTGGTCGCGAAGGGATAGAGCTTGGGCGGGGCCTTCTCCTTCCTGGCCTTGGGGGACTTGGCGGGGGTCGCGATCGACGTGTCCGTGGCGTTCGTGTTGTCCATTGTCCGTCACCTCCAGCCCTTGGTACGGGCGGCGTGACGGGACCTCCGTGGATCGCAAGCCCGGCGAAGGTCCTGGGCCACCACGCGTATCCGGCCGCATGGTGAACAAGGACAACACGCTGACGGTCGGCCACCTTCTGAAGTCCGTCCTGGACGGGAAGGTCACAAAGGACATGCCGGTCGGCGTCCTCACGAGGGACGGCAACCCCGTCCTCGGCGTGGAGGCGTTCGTCCTCCACACGTACTCGGACGGGACCCAGGTCCTGATGGTCCAGTGCGCGCCGGCCCACCAGCCCGTCGCAAGCCATGGGGCCCCCACGACGGCGGAGGTCTTCGGCGACTGAGCGTACCGGGCCATGGAGGTGACACGATGGGCAAGATGACGCTACGAGAGGTGGAGGACACCGACCAGAGCTCGGAGGGGCTCGCCATGCTGGCCCGAAGGCTGGGTTACAGGTCCCGGATGGGCCAGCTGGTGATGAGGAACGGCGCGACCGCCTCAGACCTCTTCGAGTTCCTCGACGACAACCCCGGCGCGTGCGAGGCCGTCATCGACTGGGTCCTCGAGGAGGGGCCCCGCCACGGGCTCGTGGAGGACGATGGAGGGACGGCCTGGCACCCCTCCCCGGAGGAGTGCGCCAAGGCGGGAGACCACTTCCAGTCCTGCGACGACGACGGATACTGCAACGCGTGCGGGTCGCAGGACGACCCCAAGGCCGTCGCCGAGGAGTGCGGCGAGTGCGGCTCCAGCGTCCCGAAGGACTCCCCGAGCCTCCTGCACGGGGCGCACGGGGACGGCTGCTCCCTCAACCCCAAGAACACGGTCGGATGACCGCCCCGCACGCCCATACGGCAGGCCGGGACCAGCCTACGAAAGGAAGGATGACCAGATGAGCGAGCTCAAAGGATATCGATCGCCCAAGTACGGGCACCTTGGCGTATACTTCCTGTCCACGGGCCCGACCGGCCCCCTCCCGGGGGAGAGGGTCGTGGCCGTGATCTACTCCAAGGACGGGGCCATCCTCCGGCGCTTCGAGCAGAGGGCCGGGGAGGTCCTCCAGGAGGGGTACGTCGACTTCTTCAACAGCCCCCGTTGCCGCCCGACGGTCCGAAGGCTCCCGGTCGTCGACGTGGCCCCCGACGGGGCCGAAACGGTCCTCCTCGAGGACTTCCGTCCGAGCATGGGCATGGAGACCTTCTCGAGGACGTTCGGGGAGTGGGCGCTCCGGCACGGCGTAGACGAGGGCTGACCGCGCGTACCGGGAGGCGGAGGCGACAGATGGAGAGCCAGTACGACTGCACCAAGTGCTACAGGGCGATCCCGGCCGGGGAGGACGTCGAGGTGGGGGAGCTCGTCTACCATAGAGAGTGCTCCCCTCCGAGGAGGCGGACCTACTCCGTCCGAACCTGCGTCGTCAGCCTCGTGGAGGCCTCGTCTGCGCACGAGGCGGTCGAGGCCCTCCGGAAGGCCGTCATGGAGGACTCCTACGGCCGAAAGCGCGAGCGGCGCTGGTTCGTCGACGACTCCCCGCCGCACGGCCGGGAGGGCGAGTGCGTCGAGCGCGCGATCGTCTCGGACGACCAGGAGGTCGAGCCGGACCTGGTGGCCACATGAGGCTCCAGGAGATCACGGCGGCAGACCCCTCCCCCGCGGCCAGGCGGACAAGCACACGATCTACTGCCCCAAGTGCGGAGAGCAGCCGATTCTGGCTGTCGTGAAGGACGGGAAGACCATCTGGCTCCAGCCGAAGGCCGAGGGGATCCTCAAGTGCGAGGCGGACGGGACTCCGATCCGGATGGTGGAGACCTGGCGCTTCAACCCCGACTGCGCAAAGCCCCTGCACTACGGAGTGTGCAGGCTCCGGCGTGGCCACGACGGCAAGTGCTCTCGGACCCCTCCGGGGGATGTGAAGGAGGTCCGGCATGGGTGACCAGAAGGTGTGGTATGGGTGCACATCTTGAAGGTGAAGGACAACGTCGACTTCGTGTGGGAGCGTCCTTCTTGATCCGTTGGATGACCGGGCCGATTGTCGGACCCCGGCGAACCGGAGGGCTGACCGTGCCCCACGTACCGGACGGCGGAGGTGAACGGATGGCTCAAGAGGCGAAGAGGGTGGACCTACTGTTCAGCGAACTGGACTTCGGGACCTACGAATGGGGGTTCATCAAGCGGGACGGCTGCCGCGACGAGGACGAGGAGGACACGCGGTACCAGCGCCACATGAAGGAGAAACACGGGATCGACGTCAAGTGCGCCAACGGCTACATGTACCTCCCGGAGCTCCCGTGATTCCGCGCCCGAAGATCGGCCAAACCCTCCGCCACGGAGGGCGGGAGTACCGCGTGGAGAAGGTCCACCCGTTCGGAACCTGCGATGTGTCGAGCCTTGCAACGGTAAGGGTGGTTCGAGCCCGAAAGTCCGACCCGGGGCGCCGTACCGGAGGGCGGAGGTGACGGCAATGGGTGACAGAAAGATCGTGTTCGCGGACGAGCTTCTGCAGCAGGTCGCGGCAGGGCTCAACAGGCTGGGCAACGTCAGGCTCGAGTGCGTGAAGGTCACCTTCAAGGTCGAGCCGGTCAACGGACCGGAGGACCAGGACTATGAGTTCGGCCTGACGCAGGCCCTCGACGTCCTCGCCAACGACCTCCACTGGGACGAGCGCGGCGACTGGTCATCAGCCCGCATCGCCACCGTGGAGGCCATCTGATGATCGCCATTGTCGACGGAGGCAGGGCCGAGGACGCCATGAATCAGGTCAAGGTGATCCTGTTGGAGGACGGCATGGAGCGCCATATCACCGTCACGCACGAGGGGATCATCGTCGATTTGGTCGATGCCAAGGGAGGGGGCATCGTCCAGCGATGGCACCGGACGCATGACGAAGTCTTCGAGGACGCATGAAGATTCGAAGGTCTGATCATAGTGCACGTACCGGAGGGCGGAGGTGACACATGGCCAAGTACGCGGACGGGGAAAAGGTGAGCTTGGAGGATTCGGAGAGGATTCGGAAGCACGTTCAGGCCCAGTTCGACTCCGATGAGGTGGTCGTCCAGCCGGACGATCCGGATGTGGTGGAGGACGGCGAGGGATTCTGGGTCACCGCCCGGATCTTCATCCGCGCCGACGACGTCATATACCCGCACGAGGGAGTATACGTCAACGACCGGTCCATGGCCGTCTGCCGCGATTGCGGTGAGGAGCTCGGAAGATGAACGACAAGATGAGGTTCCAGATGATCGAGGGGGACGCCCTGACAACGTACGTTGTGGAAAGGGAGGTCGGCGAGGGCGTGTGGAAGTGCGGCTCGGACGTGACCGCCCACTCCGTCTACCTCCACGAGGACGAGATCCGGAAGAGGGCCAAACTCCTCGAGCACCTGAGGGTCAAGAGCGCCGTCCGGAGGCCGTCGATCGACCTCCCGCCCGTCCCCTCCCTCGAGGAGATGCTGGCGGCCAAGGTCAAGGCCGGAGACATCGTCCAAATGCCCGGACCTCTGCCCGGGCCGGGGAGGGTCGTCGAGACCCGCCAAGTCAACGGGGCGGAAGTTTCGGTGGTCGAGCCCCTCTCAACGGTCGGACAGCCCTACAAGCCCGCCCGCCCCGCCCTCCGGCCGGGCGACCGCGTCCTGTTCGGCCGTCCGAACGGGGAGAAGACCCTCGGGAGGGTCGTCCGCGTGTCGGCCAAGTCCGTCTCCGTGGAGCAGCTGGAAGAGCGCGGCACGTCCCGCGTCCGCCAGGCCGGCGCCAAATGGCGCGTCCACCCGTCCCTGGTCCACCCCGCGCCCCCGGAGGCCACGTGAGCGGCCTCGGACAGTCCGAGCGGGCCGACAGGCTCATCCGCGAGGCCCTCGCCAAGGAGGGGTCCGGCGCCAAGGTCGTCCAAGGGTGCGAGGGCGTCCTCGACGCCGTCCGAGGGCACGCCTTCGCAACCTGCGTCTGGTACGGGGACGCCAAGGAGGGGTCCGTCTCAAAGGACGAGATTCTCGACGGCCTCCCGGAGGCCCTCTACCAGGGACACCGGGCGGGGAGGGCCTGCCAGGAGAAAGGCCTCGAAGCGTGGCTGGCGCAGGCCGAGGACCTGGACGGAAGGGTCTTCCACTTCCTCCTCATCGGCCGGTCCGAAGGGGAAGTCCTCCAAAGCCTCAAGGAGGCCCTCCAGGTCTTCGAGGAGGACCGCCCGGCCGCGGTCGGGACCGCGAGGCTCGACCCGGTCGAACGGTTCCGGAAGGCCAAGATGGAGCTGGAGTCCCTCGGAGGGGACGCCGAGGGCCGACGCTTCCGGGAGGCCGTCGAGGACGAGCACGCGTCCGCGGCCATCGCCCTCGCCGAGCACGTCCTGAGGACGACCACGTGACGGACGACGATGACGTCACGGGAGCCCTCCGACCCGCCCATGGCTACCCACCCCCGCCATCACATCGTCCAAGCGCGTCCGGAGGCCAAGGACGGCCAAGGAGGACGCCCTGGTGAGGCCAACGTGCGAGGACTGCTCCAGCCAGAGGAGCCCTCCGGGATCCAAGGCCGTCCTCTTTGCCCAAGGGTGGACCCTCTCCAAAGGGGGAGCCTGGCGATGCCCGCCCTGCTCCCTGGACAGGGCCTTCAAGCGCCACCTCAACGCCGCCTCCGCCCTCGCCAGGCTCGAAGGGGCCACAGCGCCAGCCAAACCCCGCCCGCGCAGGCAAGGGCGCTGAAGAACGCCCACCGCTCCACAACCCTCACCCCTCCTCCGGAGGGGGACGCCCGGACTTGACGACGATCCTGTGCGCCGCCGCCAAGGACTCCACCTGCTCCCTCGAGAGGACCCTGACCCCACGGCCCTCCCCCGCCAAGGGCGTCCCCTCCGGCAGGACCGGATACTCCACTCCCGCGTCCACCTCCGGACCCAGGCCTCCCGGGGCCTCCCCGTCCCTCAAGGTCGGGGCCACGGCGTCAACCTCCCCCTCAGGGGCCACCCCTCCCCTTTGAAGGACGCCCTTGAGGGCCACCATCGCGGCCACCCCTCCCTCCCTCAAAAGGGAGGAGGGGACCTGGAAGACCTCAGACCGCCCCTCAAAGGACCTCCGATAGCTCACAAACCCCACCAGGCCGGCCACATGGTCGTCAAGCTTCTCAAGGCCCTCCTCGTGCGCGACGGACGAGAGCGCCTCCACAAAGTCCGCCCATGAGGTGAACACAACCCTCTCCGGCTCAAGGGGAAGGCCATAGCGGGCGCACGCGAGGACAACCCCGTCCTCCCCCGGCCTCGAGCACGTCCAGCCGAACACCCCCTCCTCCACCCGGAGAACGGGCCCGACCGTCCACCCGGACTCCCTCAGGCGGGCCGCAGCCCTGTCCATGACCTCCTCGTCCCCGAAGACCACCTCCCCGTCCACCCCCCAGGCGGGCCCGGCGAGAAGGTGAGGCTGAGAGGAGACCCCCTCCAGAGAGCAAACGTCCAAAGGGGGAGGGTCGACAACCCCACACCGCGCGCAAACCCTAGGCTCCATAGTCCATCCTACCCTTTGAGACGATCGTTCCGAACGCGAAGGGTCGGATCCCCGGCCCTGTAGGCCTCCTCCAGGCGCCCGGAAAGCCTAAGGCACACCCCAAGCTCCCACTCCCTGAGGGCGGACGAGTGCACAGGGCAAAGCAGGACCCTCTCGGACGGCCCCCGGAGCTCCGCGACAAGCTCCCAGTCGGGAGGGTACCAGGTGGCGCCCGGCACGTCCTCCTCGAAGAAAGCCTCGCACCCGCCGCAGGCACAATGGACGTCAAGGGACACAACCACGAAGGGACACTAAGGGCCTGGCGCGATACCTGGGAGGGATTACTGAAGGGTATGCCATATATGTGGTTAAGTGTAGGCAAGCCCCGGAGCGAAGCCACGCCGGGCCAAGGTCTGGCGGGACAGGCCCCGGGGCGAAGGGTAAACCAAGGGGGAGGGCCGGACGAGGACGGGGCCACCACCGCGCGAGTCTGATCATTCCAGGGTTTTTCCAGGTTTGGGAGGGGTTCTGGAGTTGCCCGGCCTTCGGCCGGGCTGCCCCTGTCCGGCGCGCTGGGCCTTGGCCTTCCGGGGCTTGCGGCCTTCTAGGCCTGCTCCTGTTCCTGCCCCATCTGCCCGACGGTCTGGTGCGCTCCGTCCAAGCTTGGGAGCGTGTACTCTTGGACCACGCTCATGGACTGTGGGGTGAGCCCTAGGGCCGTGTTGCCCGCCGTGTCGATGATCCCGACGGGGTCCTCAAGGACGGAGTACCCTAGGTCCCTGTAGAGCTGGGACAGGCTGTCGCGGCGTCCGGCCTTCCCTTTTGCCGAGGCTGACGCGATGGAGTCCAGGGCTTCGAACGGTGTGGTGGACTCTTCCGAGAGCTCTGCCGTCAAGGACCTTCCCTGTCGCCTGGAGGACTGTCACGTGCGGTGACCCCCATCCGTGGTCGAAGGGGCGCGGTCGGGCTCCGTCCGTCAGGTATGCCCATATGCCCTTGTGGTTGGAGTGGTCGTTGGGGTTCTCTTCGGAGAAGGAGGCGGACGCGCTGAAGGGTTGTCCGTCGAACCGGACGTACGTGCGCGGGCCTCCGTGCTCGGCCAGGATCTCCTCCACGGCCTTGGCGTACTCTTCCTCGGGGCTGGGGCTTTCGGCCGCGACCCGTGCGGTCGTCCTTAGAAGCTGGTCTGCGCTTGGCCCTGTGCTTGGGGCTTTGGCTTTTGGCCCTATGGCCTCCTTCAGGCGCTTGACGCACAGGCGGACGAAGGTTTTCAGCTTGGCCTCCGCCGTCTCCTCGAGGTGGTACCGGGCGCCCTCTATGCGACGGTTGGTTGGTTTATCGCTCGCGGACCTTTGCTCGCGTACCAGGAGGTTCACCCTCTCAGGGATCGTCCACCATCTGGTGTTCAGGTATTTGATAAGCCATCTGCATGAAAAGTCTTGGGCAGCGGGCCGCTTGGCCAGCGTTATCTGGCTTTCCGCCCATGTGTCGTGGTCTTGATTTCTACCATGCAGGACGACCTCGGTTCCGTCCCTTATTATCTCCTTCGGCCGTTCCGAACCTGCCAACATCCCAAAGTAGTCATCTGATCCGTCCATGCCGTTGCGCATCTTGCGGAGACCATAGTTGCCACCCTCCTTATGGAACAAGACCCGACATCCAGTTCCGTCCTTCCAGGATCGATATTCGACTCCGTGCGGATTCTGATATCCGGCCGCGATCTTGGCACCGATGCCGAAGTTCTCATCGTCCGCCAGGGCCCCCGCAGAGCAACCATGCGGGGGCCCGCGTGGTCCACCTGGCCTCGGCCTCTGCTTGGAACGGGAGGCCGTAGGGGAACATGATGGCCTTAGCCCTTTCCCATCCGCCCTTCCATCCGGGATCGTTCCAAACCTCCCGGACGGCCTCGACCCCTCCCCAGAGCATGGCGGACCCGATCGCCGTATAGGACGGCCACCATATTTGGCCGACGTCGTGGAGGCGCATCATGTGCTCTGCGGCAGACTCGTACGCGGTGTTGAGGGCGTTCGCGATTGTCCCGCACGTGGCATAGCCCCCGAGCAGGTCCAGCGCCCTGAGGCACATGGTCTCCCTGGCGGGGCCCTCAGGCGACCCTCTCCATTCGGCCGGTAGCCGGGCCAGCCTCTCCACTTTGATCCTCCTCACGTTGTCCTCAAGGCACGGCCTGGCGCTCCGTGACCTGGCCTTGTCCATCCTCGCCAGGGCAAGATCGTCCAACCCGTCGAGGATCGGCCCTGGCCGGTCGTCCTCAGTCCATGGTCTGAGCGGAACCGCAGTCGGGCCCACTTCCTCTTTTAGACGGTGTTTGACGGCCTTCACGCTGACGGCCTTAGCCTTCACGTCGGACAGAGCCGACGGGGTTTCCCAGCCGATGGCGCGGACGAGACAGTGCTGTACGAACTCACGGTCGTCCTCCGTGGACGGGGCTATCTCCTCCTGCAGCCGGTCTAGCACGTCCTCGACCATCTCTGCGATCTGCTCGTGCGTCCAAAGCGTCCCGACCTCCTCCCACTGCTCCTTCCACCGGATCCTGTTGAAGGTGTCCTGGAGGCGGTTCCGGCAGGGCCTGCACGTTGGAGTCCATCCTCTCCGGACCGTGTGGACGACAACCCTTTCCTTACGCAACACGTAATTGCCGCAGTCACAACGGAGCACCGCCCTCCCGCCTTCGAGGACTCTGACGACCGTCAGGTCACCGGCGATGTCCCCTGCGGTGAGCTGGAACGGGGTTCCATAGGGTCCCGCTGACGACCGTGTCAGGACCCTGGGGTCTAATGTTGAAGGCTCCATGTCTGAGATCTCCATAGTCTTCTACGGGTAAGTTACACCACGGCCTTCCCGGTACTGTACGGTTCTTAGACGCGTACGTTCCGTAAATCGGAATCTACGAGTGTATAGTGACCATGGAGGTAACGCCATGAAAGAGCATGATCCCCTGAGCGATGAGCCGGTTCTTCTATCCGCTGAGAAGCGTGCCTGGTGCGCTTCCCCATGGGAGAAGAGGGGTCGCAGACAGCCCCGGCTCGCAGTTTTCCAGTTCGCCATGAACTCGACCCCGCGGCCGACGGCTCCGGAGGAGACCATATCCTACGGGTACATGAAGCTCAACAAGTTCCACGACCGGGAGCCCGAGGCCGTCCTCGCGGCGATCGACGCGGTCGACCCGGAGTTCTTCGACTCGTGGCCGAGGAAGGCCACCACCGCCCTATCCAGCCCATCCGAGTGGTCCGCCTTCAAAAAGGGCGCCGTCGGGGAGCTTGCCAGGGCCTATTATCGGCTCGGCCTGGCCGCCTATGGGAAGCCGAAGCTCCGTAGGCCGAAGGATGCCCCTCCCGGGGAGCCCCTGGCGACAATCTGAAAGGAGGAAGTTCGCATGCCTGTCAAAGGAAATGGTGAGACGTCCACCGCATATCTGCGCCGAATGTCGAAAAGCAAGGACCCCATCACCGCGTCCAAGGCCCGTTCTGATATGATCCAATGGGCAAGATTCCTTCGGGAGAGAAAGGCCAACCTCCACAACCCTGACAGGTCCAAGAGACTAGGTAACCGTGCTCTCTGGGATCTGCTCACCGGGTTTCTACAGCGCGGTAAGTCCGGAGTTTGGACACAACCGGGCGATTCGACCATCACCTTCTCGGCCGGAGGTCAAACGTTCACCTTCAACGTATGGGCGGAGGCTCAGGCGAGGAGGGGAAGGGCTATCACTCCGGGAGCCCATCCTTCGGAGGACGTGGTCCATGGACACCGGGTTCCGCAGGTCACAAAGTGGGAGAACAAATCGCTGAAGGATGATTATCCTTTACCGCCGTGAGGAGGACAACATGGGAATGAGACCACCGTCTTCTCAGCGTACAGGGTCCCAGGGCTGTAGAACGTGACAAAGTGCTTTCTATCCGGCATGATCTTCCTCCGTACGGGCTACAGCCTCAGGACCCCGGCATGCTTCAGGAAGTACCCATGGGCCCCGGTCCGACAGTTCCACCAGGCCAAGCCTCCATAACGCGTACAACGCCGTGCCGTGAAGGTCCCTGGGCTCGTGGCGTCCCGGGACGTACTGATGAAGATCCTTGTCCGCCATGCTCCTCTCCCACATCTCTATGAGAGCGCCAACCTGTGCGACTGTAAGCTTCACAGCTTCTCGACTTCACTCACCTAGGGTCACCCATCATGGACCTCTCTTACCATCGCGTAGGCAGGGTCCATAAGGCGCAGGATCCCGAACCTCGTCACAGCGTACGCCCGGTCCGCCACGTCCACCGGCACCGCAAGCCCCTCCAGACAGAGTCGCCCAACGACCTCCTCGTCCACTTCGCCATGGGCCACAATCCTTTTCCGCGCAGCAAACCTCTGTCCGATGGGCATCACCTCAGAGGCGTCCCATAGGGCGAACAGCGCCGACACCTCCTTGAACGTGAGCCTCACGTACCCGTCTTCCCGCCTATCATCTCCATCACGGTCACGGGCTGACAGTGGACGACCTCCTCGATTCCGAGGATCTTCGCGCACTCCTCCACCGCGCACTGGTCGGCCGTCGTGCACGCCGTCGCCACCAGAAGCTTCGGGCGGGATGGGATGCGCGATCGAGGGCCGACCTGGACCACCCCCTTGGCCATGACGTTGGCCAAGGCCTCCAAGGCTCCGCGCCGGAAGTCCGTCAGACCGTCGAGCAGCAAGGTCCCGTTGTGGGCCAGGCTCACCTCGCTGAGGCGCAACTGCTCCATGGCGCGGCCTCCTGCGAGGGCCAAGGAGGAGACGGTGTGGTGAGGGGCCCGGAACGGCCTGTCCGCCAGGCCGAGCTCATACCCTCCGACCATGTGGATGGCGCTCAGCTCCCCACGCTCGAACTCCGTCAGGAGGCCGAGCTCCCTGGCCATCCTGAAGGCCATGCTGACCTTTCCCGACTCCGGCGGCCCTACCAGCAGAATCTTCCTCATCTTGTCACCTCCACGGTCCAGTACGCACGCTCCGCCACAACCTTCGCCTCGCGTGTGGGATTATGTGCGCTACAATAAACCATGGCATGCTCAGGTGTTCCCATGCTCAGACGGTTAGCGTTCCGGACCACCGGTGCCATTTATGACAATACGTGACGTACGTTGAAGATTGGATACACATTGTCTCCAACCTGATAAAACCAAACTGGCACGAGGCTCAGCTAAGTCCGACCGGTTAAGGCGGATCTATGCATCCCAGAGTCCCATGAGGGCGGACAAGGCTTGACGTGGAGTCTGTTGGCGGCGTCCCAGCCGGGCCCTACCGCGGACAAGTGTAAAGTCCCGCATGGCGATAGAGCATCTCGTGAAGCGGACCATATGGATTGCCGAGTGCAAGTGCGGCGAGCGGGACGAGAAGGTCGAAAGCCCGCCCCGAGAGCGGCTGTGCAAGTGCGGCGAATGGGTCCCGCACAAGGAAGAGTCGTACGTCGGACCCTCCAAGTTCGGCAGTTGAGCAGCTGGCTCCAGAGGGAGGACGTCGACTGGCAGGTCCAGTGTAAGGAGTGCCATGTCAGGCTTTTCTTTGTGGACCGGCCAGACTGCCAGGCCATCGCGCTCAAGGGCTACCATCCGCACTTCCGATGCGGGAAGTGCCTCCAGACCGTCTGCGTCATGGTCAGAATGCCATCTGTCGGCGACGCCTAGACAGGCCTCCGGGACGCTAGGAACTCCACCGCCCGGGTGATAGCCTCGTCAACCTCCTCGGACACCTTGTTGGCCGCGAGGTAGACCGCGTCCTCCAGGTCTTCAAGCTTGGCCGTGGCCTGCACGCGCCTGGCCCTCGGCGCGCTCAACAGGGGGACCTCCTCGTCGGACGGGTGGAGGACCACGAAAAGCTTCCACTCCCCGTTGTGCTTCTTCCAGGCCAGGGAGGCCCCCTCGTCGACCGGAACGGAGGCCGGCACCCCGACGCCAAGGCCGGCAAAGTAGTCCTCCACGTCCCGCAACACCTCGTTCAGCCTGTCGGTTTGAGAGTTCAGAGTGCTCATGGGCTAGTGCAGAGGCCTTCCCCTAGCCCGCCACTCCTCCACCTCCCGGTGGAGGGTCATGACCGCCTCACGATAGAGCTCCGCCGTCTCCTCGTCCTCCGGCTCCTCCTCGAGCCTCATCATGACGGCTGCAAACCCGTGGAGCCACTCGGGCCTCGCAGGGTCCTCGACCGCCCACTGGCCAACGTCCATCATCGACACCCAATTCTCAGGGGAGCCCGGCTCTCCGAACAGCTCGTCCTTCAGCCTCAGGGACCGGGACAGGGCGGTGCTCCCCTCCCTGCGCTTCCTCCAAGCCCTCTCCTCCTCGTCCTGGCTCTCCGGCTCCATCGTCGGACCGTACGCTGGACGGAAGCCAAACCTACGCGCTATAGTGTGCCATGGTATTGGCCTTCCGATTGATGGGTCTTGGAAACCCGCCGACACCACACCGTGCGCCTCACACTATCCCAGGTTAAAGACCTTCCTATGCACGTCCTAGGGGTGGCGCAGGACGGGAGCATCCTGGCCGCCAGCAGGATGGCGGAGGCCCTCTTCGGCTATGAGGACCTTGTCGGATGCTCTGTCCACGACCTTGTCCCTCCCGCCTCCAGGGCCAGGCACCGTGAGCTTACGGACGGCTACGTCATGGCCCCCCATCCTAGGCCGATGGCGGACTATCAGACCCTCCGGGCCGTCCACGCCAACGGGTCGCTCCTGCACGTGCGGATAGTCCTCATCCCCCAGGACGACATAACATACGCCTTCCTTTCCGACTTGACCAGGTTCGTCGAGGTGGAGAACTTTTGTGAACTGTCGTCCGACCACATGGCCCTGGTCCGGCACGACGGCTTCATCGAGAGGGCGAACCACGCGTTCCTAAGCCTCGGGCACTCGAAGGACGACCTTTCGTCCACCCCCTTCATAGGCCTTTTCCACCAGGACGACGTGGACCTTGTGGAAGAGCGAGTCCAGTCGACGGTCCACGGGGAGACGACCTCCTTCTCTGCCAGGATACGCTGTAGGGACGGGTCCTACAAGAGAATGTCGTGGGTCGCCGTCCCCGGGCCCCACGGGACCTTCCACTCTGCTGGCAGGGACATGACGGCCTTGGAGAGGGCCAACATTGACCTGGAGCAGTTCGCGTACGCTGCCTCCCACGATCTCCAGGAGCCCCTGCGGGCGGTCGGCGGGTTCGTCACTCTCATAGACAAGAAGTACAGGTCCCAGGTGGACGCGCAGGGCCAGTTCTACTTTGAACGGACGGTCGCCGCCGTGGAGAGGCTAAAGCAGCTGATAAACGACCTTTTGGCGTTCTCCAGGGCCGGGGCCGGGGAGGTCGAGGACGTGAGCGTCCATGACTCCTTCAAGGACGCCGTGTCCAACCTTTGCGTTTCCATAGGTGAGGCCGGGGCCATCGTCAGGTGGAGTGGGCCTGACGCGAAGGTCTCCATAAACAGAAGCCAGCTTGTCAGCGTGTTCCAGAACCTGATAGGGAACGCGATAAAGTTTTACGGCGGACCGTCATCCTCGACCGTGGACGTCGTGTGCTCTTCGTCAGAGGACGCGGTCCTCGTCTCCGTGAGTGACAACGGCCCTGGAGTCCCCCAGAGGTATGTCGGGAAACTGTTTCAAGTGTTCAACAGGTTCCACGACTCTACGATATCGGGGACGGGCATCGGCCTGGCCATCGTCAAGCGGGCTGTGGAGCGGGCCGGAGGAAGCATATGGTACTCACAGTCCGACTCCGGTGGAGCCAAGTTCACATTCTCCATGAGGCCAGCCTAAATGTTCACAGTTGTTATTGTCGACGACAGCGAGGACGACCGCCTCCTGACGCAGTTGGCCCTTGAGGAGGCCAAGCTGGCCGTTACCATAGTGCAGGCCGTGGACGGGGAGGACGGGCTGGCGAAGATAAGGGCCCATAAGCCCGACCTCGTGCTCCTGGACATAAACATGCCCAGGATGGACGGGATGGAGCTGCTGGCGACCATGAGGGCGAACGGAATGGCGCGGTCCATACCCGTGGTGATCATGAGCACGTCCCAGGCCGACGCTGACGTCCTAAGGTCTTACACCGTCGGGGCCAGCGCGTACGTGACCAAGCCCCTGGACTTCAACAAGTTCCAGGAGATCGTGACGGCGGTGGGGAAGTTTTTCTTTACCGTGGTGGCCCTGCCAGACCGTGGCCGAGGAGAAGAAAGTGCGACATAGGATATTGTTGGTTGACGACGACCCCGACGCGCTCCTCTTGGAGTGCGAGCGCCTGAGGACCTACGACATAGTCACCGCGCAGTCCGGCGAGGAGGCCCTTAGGATCCTGAAGACTCACCGGGTGCACGTTGTAGTTGCCGACCAGCGCATGCCCGGAATGAGCGGCCTTGACCTGTGCCGGGCCATCCACGCGAAGTACAACGGTGGGATCGTCCGGGTCCTGTACATGGGGGCCATGGACGCCGGGGTCATGGCCGCCTTGAACTGTAAGGACGTATGGAAGTACCTCCTCAAGGACCACGACCCCGGGGAGCTGGAGGCCCTCCTCGAGGAGGCATGCGCCAGGGCCGACCAGGAAAACCTTCTCCTGGCCATCACCAGGCTTGAGAACATCGAGAAGGACCAACAGGCGCTCCGTCACGAGGTCCGCCGACAGGCGCCGCGCCTGGCGCGCGTCGAGGAGCGCGTCGAGGACGTGGCGGAGAGCACGAACCCCGGCGTGGACGTTGCGGACCAGTTCCGGAAGCACGCCGACAGCCTCGGGGACCATGAGGACAAGATTGGCCAGGTCATGGGGGTGGTTGCCTCCCTTAGCAGGAAGGTGGACGGACAGACCGGGGTGATGACAGAGCTAGGCCAGAAGGTGGACGGACAGACCGTGGCCATGGACGCTCTGGACAAGAAGGTGGACGGCGCGCTCATAAAGCTCCAGGGGACCCCGTCCATCCCCCCGAAGCCCGGGGACCCTCCCCCGGACGCCCCCACCATGACCACCCTGGCGTTGCAGAACGACGCGCAGCTTGCCATGGGGAAGAAGACGAACACGAGGACCCTGATGGCGACGATAGCAGGCGGCCTTGCGGCCGGGGCCATACTCCTGAAGGAGCTCGTCGACGCCCTCCACAGGTGGGGCGTCATAAAGTAGGCCAATCTAAAGCCCGCGCACGGAGGATCCGGGGGCCGACGTTGACGAGCCTAAAAGCGCTTTCAGCTCCGCGTCGGCCATGGCGTCCGACGGCGGGAGGTGTCCATAGGACCTTCCCTCCCAAAGCCCATATGACAACCTCACCTTCCGTGGACCTAGACTCTGGACCTCTTCAAGCGTGAGCTTCACCGGGCAACGTGCGCTTGGACCAGACCATAGAACGAGATGCCCTCAATGCTCGCGGCCTCCCGGAGCGAAAGCCCACGCGCTGTATGCCTTTTCAGGCCACGCTTCTCCGTCCTCCACGATCCGCCGGGGAGCCGAGCCCACCCGGCCGCGCGGAGGAGCTTGGGAACCTCTCGTTCAACCTTCATGGAGTTCCTCAACGCTCAACGCTCAACGTTTGAGGATCCTCGAGCCGGAGCCGGCCCCCACGTCGTCATCCAAAGGCTCGCACGGACTGAGAACGCGCTCCGCAATTTCTTATTGTATGGTTGGGGCATGTACAGGAACATCATACCCGCCCTCACCATCCTCCTAATCCTGCTCCTCGCCGCCTGTCCTGGCTCCAAGCCGCCCGTTCAGCCCGAGCCAAGCCTAGCGGCTGCCGCGACCCTCGCGTGGCCGGGCCCGAACGCGACGGCCAACGCTGACGTCGCCGGAGCGCTGGGCGGCAACATCAGCGGCCTCGCCTACCAGGGGTCGACGGCGTGCGGGGCGCCCACCATGTGGGCCGTCAAGAACGGACCGAGCGTCATCTACAAGATGGCCTGGAACGGGACGGCCTGGGCCTCCGTCCAGACGGACGGTTGGGGGGCCGGAAAGGCGCTGCGCTACGCTAGCGGGACCGGCTCCCCGGACGCCGAGGACCTCGTGTTCCCGGACGCCTCCGGCAACGTCTACGTGGCCGTCGAGCGGGACGGGTCCGGCCCGTCCAAGCCCAGCATCCTCCAATATGACGTCTCTGCCGCCGGGACCTCCTTCAACGCCGTGCGGGAGTGGAACCTGACGGCGGACCTTCCAACGGTCAGCTCCAACGCCGGGTTCGAGGCACTCACCTTCCTCCCCGATGCGTACTTGACGTTCCGCAAGTTCAGGGATGAGCGACTCAACAAGCTCTACAACCCCGCGGACTACCCCAACCACGGATCGGGACTCCTGATGGCGGGCCTCGAGGGGAACGGCGGCATGTACGTCTACGCCCTCAACCACTCCAGTCCGACGTCCTTCCTCCGGGTGGCCTTCGTCGCGAGCGGATGGCCGTCTATCATGGCGCTCGTCTACGATCGGGAGGCAGGCTCCGTGTGGGCCTGGTGCGACAACACGTGCTCCAACCAGGGGAAGGTGTTTGACGTCGACCCCGTGACCGGGAAGTTCACCCTCCGCGTCACCTACCTAAAGCCCTCCACCCTCGGCAACTACAACCACGAGGGCATCACCTTCGCGGAGTGCTCCATGGGCTGGCGGACATTCTACTGGGCCGACGACTCCGCGACGGGCGGGAACGTGATCAGGCGGGACGCCATCCCGTGCGGGCGCCCATACCCCTAGAGAAGGTGCACTTGATCCACGACCAGCTCCTCGCAGGTCGACTGGAGGCTGAGCTGCCCTGGAACGGTCTCAGGCTTCGACTGAGACCATGTAGACTGACCGCATCTCGAACACTTCCATTCCCTCCAGTCTCCAGACGCCATGCGCGCCTGAGAGGCTCGCTTCCACCTGTGCCCTAGGAAGCCGTCAGATCCTGTGCTCATCAGCGCTGAGGATCTGACGGGTCGCGGCCTGGCGGGCAATAATGTTCACCCTCGCTCGGATAACGGCAGCACGGAGGGTCGCCAGGGCCGCGGTACGGCTCCCCGCGGTACCCTCCGCCGTCGACCCATGGGCCAGGACACCAGCACTTCACCTGAGCTCTTGCCTTGCAGACTGGAGTCCTGTGCGACCCCGCGTCTCCGGCAAGGAGGATCACGACCAACAGTCCGGCAAGGAGGATCACGACCAACAGTCCGGCCCTCAAGGTGAGCCCCTCCTCGCGTCCACCTCACGCTCGACGAAGATGTCCAGAGCGTTCATCCAGTCGTGCGGGGCCATCTTGGCCTGGAACTTCTCAGGATCCTTGTAGCGCCCGTCCGTCCGGTGCTCCTGGAAGCGGTCCAGCATCGCCTTGGCCTTGCCGACGAACTCCTCGACGGACACCGCGTCGCAGACCGTGCACCCGGCCTCGTCAGGGCAGGGAGGGTCGTGCACCTCCTCCCCCTCCATGTCCGCGTACTCGGGCGGCGTCGCCAGCTTCCACTCGTCGTAACCTCGCATGTCGCCTCCACCGTCCGGTACGACGCGTCCACGAACGCTTACGGGCTCCCGCATCGCCATGGACTTGAGCCTCTTCAAGGCATACGACGTGAGCTCCAGGAACGATCCCTTGCAAGCGTTTACGCCCTCGCACGCTCCGTTCCTCCAGTCCGCCAAATAGTGAGCCTTCGGCCTCCCGTGCACGTGCATGGCCGCCCTTCGCCCGTCCCATCCGAGGAAGACGAGCGATATGGGGCGACCGGTGACCTTTGATCTCGCGCTAAACGGCCTCAACGGATCTCCCGCTGGGATGTTACAGGCAGTCCCCTACGGCCACCATCTGGTCGCGGAGGACGCGCGAGCAATGGAAGGCCTTGGACGGACCGCCCTTGTGGATCCTGTGGACAACCCTCGGGAAGAGTGCCGGCGCCGCCAGGATGACCCGGTGCCTCGCGACCATCTCCCGGAGGACCGCCCGGGTGTTCCTCCAGTGCGATGGGACACCATTGAACGCGTTCCACCGGACGTCCCTGTCCACGACCAGGGAAAGGACCTCAACCTTCCCCGAGTAGTCCCAGCGCACCATCCCTCCCCTCATGGCCACGTCCCTCAGCTGAGCATACGTCATCATTCTATAGTACAGGTACAACGTAGCTTATCTAATTTTCGTTTAGACTTTTTATGACTCGTTGGTAACGTAGTTTATGAACAAGTACCCTACACTCCTCAGTTTCCGGATCGATCAAGGGCTCTGTGACAGGATCGAGGCTGCAAGGGCCGAGATGACCAAGCGGTCCGCCGGGGTGGAGGTTGAAAGGGCCAGAGTCGTCCGGCTGTGCATCGACAAAGGGCTTGAACTTGTCGAGCGAGAGTTGAAGATCCGAAAATGATCACACACCGGGCCTACAAGTACAGAGTCTACCCGACCAAGGAGCAAGAGGCTCGACTCATACGGTGGGAGTCTGCTCTCCGGTTCCTTTGGAACCTTGCACACGAGCAGAGGCTCCTGGGACTAGCGAGGCCGAAGGGTGAGAGGAAATATTACTCAGCTTTCGACCAGATGCTTGATCTAAAGGAGCTTTGTAAGAATGCTCCATGGCTTGCGGACGTCCCGAGAGGTGTTTGTACTCAGCTTCTCCAATTCCTTGATAAAGCATGGAGAAGTTGTTTCAATAGATTAGCTAGGACCCCACGTTGGAAGAGGAAAGGTCAAGACATTATCTCTATTTGGGAACCGGGGTCTCAGAGGTGGCGTTTGAACGGTTCCACGTTAAGATTCCCGAAACTCGGTAACCTCCGTGTCGTCCAGCACAGGCCTCTTGAAGGTCGAAGGACTTCCTGCATTTTGAAGAAGGACGGGGACCAGTGGTTCGCAATAATCAACTGCGAGGTTACCATCCCCGATCCAATCCAACAGGCTGAACCGGTCGTTGGATTGGACCGAGGAGTCGTGGCAGTGGTGGCCGACTCTGACGGAAACGTCATTCAGAACCCTCGATTCTTTGAACGGTCTAAGGAACGATTAGCAAGGTTGCAGAGGAACGTCTCTCGGAAAAGGAAAGGATCATCCAACCAAAAGAAGGCACAATTAATGGTGATGCGCTTGCACCGGAGGGTCAGGCGACAAAGAGAATGGCTTCTTCATCAGGTCTCTTCACGGTACTCCAAGAGCCACGGAGTGGTCGTGATTGAGGACCTGAGGGTGAACAACATGGTCCACACGAACCATGGACTTTCCAGATCAATCTTTGATTCCGGGTGGTCCATGTTGGAATCCCAGCTGTCTTATAAGCTCAAGGAGGCTGGAGGGACCATCGTGAAGGTTAACCCTGCGTACACAAGCCAGACGTGCTCTGCCTGCGGGTGCGTGGACCCTCTTTCAAGAGTCTCGCAGTCTCTCTTCCGCTGCACATCTTGTGGGTTTGAATGCAACGCGGATGTGAACGCTGCGATTAACATTAAAGGCCGTTGGAGACCATCGGCCCAGCCTGTGGAGGGTTCTCGCCAACGGGCTCCCCTAAGAAGCAGGAAACCCTCGAAGGGAAACCTTCAAGGGAGCTCCGCTAACGCGGAGTAGATTCTACGAACTTGTACTTCACGTAGACCGGCGCCTCGTTCACGCCCTCGTCTGGAATGTTGACGATGCAGATTACGTGAAGGTATCCGAGTTTGATCGTGAAAACAATCATCTCGGTGTCCTGCCTGGATCTCTTGACGATCCCCATGACCGAGGTCTTGAACACGGAGTCGTCGACGCGGTTGTTGGTTGCCATTACGTGGATCCTACAAAGCGAGGCTGAAGCCCAAGCCTTCTACAGCACACATGGCAGACCCTCTGACCCTTGTAAGCCTGCCACATCTCCCTTGTCGGGCGGGCCAGGTTTGCCGCGAACCACTTGGCGCGGACCTTCTTACACCGCGGACACCTTTTCCGGGCGACGTGCGGAGAGCCCGGCCTCGTGCTCGCGCTCCTCATCATCCGACGACGGCCTTCGACTGGAGGATGACCCGATACGCCTCATCGCACGACACGCATTGAACACTGGCCTCCACGTGTCCTCCACGTGGACCCCCATCTGATCACACCAGTGGACCGCAAGGAAGTCCGCGCACGCCTCCCTGAAGTTCTGCTCCTCCTTCGTCAGGACCCCGTCCATGAGCGAGTTCATCTGGGCGACCTGGTTGGCCGTCCTTGCCTTGCCGAACGAGAGACCGCCCGTTGCCCCGTGGCCGACGATCCCCACCATGCACCCCCACTCGGGGAACTCTCGCTCCACCGGGTCGGCCACCACGAAGTGGGCTATCTCGTGCGCCAGGTCGAAGTCGTCGAACGGGACCGGGTCCCCCATCGACACGATTCTCTCGTAGTCTTCGTCCCACGTCGGCTTATGGAAGTTTAGGGCGAGCGTAAGTCCGTCCCATACATATCCGTCGTAACACGACCTGTCGCTCAACGGGATCCCGTGCCTGGAGGCAAGGTCCACGAGCTCCGTCCTCCTCCCGCACCCCTTCACGGCCCGGCCGGCCCCGCGCGGTACCCGTCCGCCATGACGCGGAACCCCTTGGCGGTGTAGACGATGGTCGCCTTGGTCGCGGTGAAGTACTCGACCGCGTTGGCGATGACCTCGGGATCGTACACGGTGTTGTCGAACCGTACGAGACGGTTGACCGGAGCGCGCCAATCGTCCTGGTCCTTCACCGCGTCGAACGCGTCCCCGAAGACGCTCTTCTGAATCGCCATCCTCACGGACAGGTCGGACTCCGCTTCGACCACCCTCCGCAGGACCTCCATCGTGATCTTTCCATCCATGCTCGCCACCTCCACCGTCCGTACGCCGTGGACTGGCGAACGTACAGCTTTTTTGTTCGGCGGAGGATATGGACCTTATGAGGATCGCCGCGCGCGTCGCCGTCTACCCGTCCTCCCCGAAGGGGACCCAACCCCTCGACGAGAAGGCTGAGGAGGATGTCTGGGACGCGGGCTACGAGGCCGCGTCATGGGCCATGGACAAGTACCAGGGTACCGGCATATCGGGGGAAGACCTCTTCCTCCTCGCCCTGAACACGATCAAGGACCCGCGGCTCCCCAAGGGCATGAACGAGTCCCATCCCCAGTTCTGGGAGTACCTCGGCACCTTCATCGACGGGGCCAAGTCCTTCGGCTCCAGCCAGGGCCTTAACGTAACCTAAATGTAACGTCCTCCATGGCGCAAAGGACCCTTGGTCAGGTGGGCTTTGAGGCGTACGGGGACGCGGCGGGCTGGACCGCCTACGACGGGAAGCCCATGCCGCGATGGGACGACAACCTCCGGCCGGACATCAAGGAAAAGTGGGAGGCCGCCGCGAAGGCCGTGGCGGACAAGGCCGTCGATGGCTTCAAGCATAACGTCAGGGTCCAAGGCGGCGCGGTCACCATCCCATGGGTCTTGAAGAACATATTCGACATGGACGAGACAGAGGCGGCCAGGTTCATCGAGACCATGCGCAAGGCTGAAAGCTGATAAAGGATCACCATGCAGACCGAGGACTTCATCGGGACGGTCGTCCTATTCCCGTTTGACAGGGTACCGAGCGGGTGGATGGCCTGCGAGGGCCAGCTTCTGGCCATCTCCGCGTTCCAGGCACTGTTCTCCCTGGTGGGGACCAAGTTCGGGGGCGACGGCAGGACCACCTTCGCAATCCCGGACCTTAAGGGCAAGGCCCCCGAGGGGCTCCGCTACTTCATAGCCCTCGAGGGCCTGTATCCGTCCACGTCCTAGAGGGCCCTCCAAGGCTCCATCTTCACAAGGGCTGCGCCAAGTGTGGCGTGCTCTGACTCGAGGGTCGCCAGCTGTAGCTCGCACGCCGCGAGCATGACCTTGGCCTCCTCAACCTTCTTCCGCTCATCCAAGAGCGTCCTCGGCGGGGTCCGGCGGGAAAGCTTCTCCAGCTCCGGAATCCTTGCCCTGAGTGCCACGATACGGCTCCCCGCCGACGCCAGCCGGTTGATCAGCGTCCCTTTGTCCGGGACGTGGCAGAGGCATCGACAGCCATCAACTCCGCACTCAGAGCTCATTGGTTCTCCACATAACGGACTGCCCCAGAGCGCCCTGCACCCCGAGATTGGAGGTGACGAGGGGCGAGCGCTCTGGGGCTTTCCCACGAAATCTTCGTGCCTAGGCGATCTCCCTCTCGGCCTCCTCCGCAGCCTCGCAGTCCTCCTTGCGGTGGGCCTCGCGCCGAGCCTCACAGCGCCGGATCGCGTCCGCGTGGTCCTTCGGGGCCTCGCTCGTCGTCCAATGGTCGACGCAGTACCAGCTGTTCCCGCCGCCGTAGTGGAAGACGTTGAACGTCACCGACCCGTTCCAGACGTAGATCAGCTGGAGCTCCTCGTCGCCGAGGATCACCGCCCCGCACCGGGACAGGATATCGAACATCGTCACATCGTCACTGTCCATCGTCGCCACCTCCAACCGTCCATACGTACGGCGCCGTCGGACTTACGGCGCCCCGCCTATCCTCCGTGCACGTCCTCAACTGCGATCATGGCAGGATCCTCCAGACAGAGCGCTCCTTGCTTCGTTATGAAGAATGACCTCGACCTGTCCGACCTGCGCTCCTTGGGAGCGGACCTACAGAGCCCAAACGCCTCTAGAAGGTCACATGACCACCACTGGTCAGAGTCCGTGGGCCTGAACCCACTATCCATATTGGAGTACATCTCAAACAGGACGCGAACGTCGCCAACCTCCAACGCTATCATGACTATCGCTTGTACTTCGCCAAGAGCATGTCGTAAACATGGGGCTCCACCCCATTGCGGAGGCTCTGGATCAGGTCCCAGTGCCGGTCCCCCGCCGCCGCAACCCCGTAGTCGTCCGAGGCCCACGATGTCCAGTCGTGCCTGCTCATCTCCTTCTCGAGACGGTACGCCGGGTCGGCAGCCTCACGCTCCGCCTCGGCCCGGACTTCCTCGGCCGCCCCTCTCACAGCGTCGATTGCCTCCTCCATGGTCAAGGCCTCCGGCGTGCGGGAGACCCCGTCCTTGTCGTCCGGGAGGGGGACCATCCCGGACCATCCGGTCACCGGAGCCTTGCTCACGAGGCCGACAAAGTCCTCACGGTCCGTGAACACATAGTGCTTCTCCGCAGGATTGAACGTCTTCCTCAGCTCCACCACCCCATCTCTCATCACCGCCCAGAACTCGTGGCCCTGCATCCCGATGAAGTATTGGACGTGCCTGTTGATATATCTGGCGTTCCTCACTGCGTCACCTCCTCTGTTCGTTACAGGCCTAGAGCGCCAATCTCCGATGGCTTCCTTATATCACGTCTGAGCATGGAGCTCTCAAGAATAGCCGTCCGCGTTGCCGCCAACCCGACTGTTGAGGGGGACGGTGGGAACCCGGACCTGGAGGCATATATGGCCTCGGCTGACGCGTGGAGTGACGCCGAGGTGCACGTTGACGCGCTCGGGAAGGTGGTAGAACGCCTGCCGAAGGTTCTGGCCGCGTGCAACGGCCGGTTCGGGGCCAGCGCGGGCCCGGCCGTCAAGAGGCTGGCCGCGTCCTTCAAGGCGATGAGGGAGGCCGAGATGGCGCTCCTTGCCGCCCTCCAGGAGAATGACGCCAACGAGGCTCTTGACTCCTCGGGCCTTGGCCTCGTCGAGAACGGCTAGCCCCCGGAAGCCCCACGCAGCCGGTCCCTGGCCCAGCTTGGGCGGTAGCCCTCAGGCAACGGCCCGTCCGGCCCCAGATGATCGAGGATCAACGCACGGCACATCTCGTACTCATCAACGTCACCAGGCTCAGCGGGCCTGGCCGCCATCCGGAGGATTCTCCCCATCGCGAGGGACACAGGGCTCACCCTGTCAACCATAGCGCTCGGCCATCCTCCGGGCGTTCTGGCGAACGTTCACGAGGAACAGCCTGTACGCGTAAGCGTCGGCCTCGTGCTGGAAGAAGGCCACGTATCCGCACGTCCCGTCCGACACCGCCCACCATCCCTCCGGCCAGACCTTCGGTCCCCCCTCGTTGAAGCGGACGTGCTCCGCCCTCTCCTCTGGGCCGTCGACAGAGACGTCCTCGAGAAGGTCCATGAGGCCCACGCCCTCAAGCCCGTGCACGGGCTCCACCGGCACGTCCTTGAGCATCTCCGCGGCCCTCTGAACATCGTCTATCGCCGCCAGCGCAATCTTCACCTTGCAGCCCGGCGTGTGCCACTCGTGCGGAGTCCCATAGTTCCTCACATGCTCTCTACAGCATGGACAGTAGGGGCCCTTCCCATCCGCGTCGTTCCCCGCCTCCTCGAGGCTCCTCAAGGCGTCCACGAGAAAGCTTGTGAGCTTGTTCATCGGGCGTCCGTCGGCGGCACCGACCCGTCGATGTCGAAGCTGAACACGCCCATGCACTGGCCGCGCTCCGTGCACTGGCCCCGGAGGGCCCCGTCCCCCTGGCGCCGCCCGGTCGCCTGGAACGGGCCGGTGACGCGCGCCCTGCAATAGGTGCAGAACACGCTCTGCTCGTCCACGTAGACAGGGTAAGGGCTTGCGTCATGCTTTTGCGCTCTGGCCGCCATGGCCGCTCCTACCCCCACGCGGTCTCCATTTACGCCCTAGTTCGCCCTCCGCCGTCCGAGGATCCTCCGCCGCGCCCACCCATAGCCGCACAGGGTCTTACAGAACAGGCCCTCCCCGAGGTACCCGACTCCCTTCTGGACGGGCCTGTCGACCAGCTTCATGTCCGTCGACCCCACGAGGTTCGGAGTCTCCACCCGGACTGTCTCGAAGTCCATGTGCGGCTGGAGCTCCCTGCCGCAGAACCGGCACTTCAACGGGGGTGTGGTCATCTCGTCCGCCGCGGCATGGGTCCGTCCTCCACGAGCCTGAGAAGCCTTGACGCCATCTCACCGTTCGCAGCCATGGTCTTCAAGACCCCGACGGTCTCGGCCATCGCGTCCACAGTGGACGCAACCTGTCCGGATCCCCCAGGCTCTTCTCCATACGCCATGAGGAACTGTGGGACTCCGCCAAAGCGCTTCAACACGGTCCTCCGCATGGCGACCGTGTCGTGCCCTTGCAGAAAGTACGTCCCGAGGCCTTTCGTCTCCTTCCCACATCCGCACCAGCACTTGCCAGTCGGCATGATGCGCTTGCCATCCTTCATCGGCTGGTTGTTCACGGTCTTCCTCCGTCGATGAGCGCCTGCCAGTTGAGGGTGTTGTCCCTCGCCTCCCGGATGACGGACGCGAGCACGGTGGCCGGGTCCGCGCTGTTCAAGATGGCGCGCAGGTGCTCCACCTCATGCCAGAGGTTCGCCGTCCGCAGCTGCTCTGGCGTCATCTCCGGTACGTCGAGCGGGATCGGATCCATCTTGGACGGATCCGGCTCACCCCTCCGGGAGAACCCTGTGAACTCGTAGATGTTGGAGGCGTGCGGTGTCATCAGCTGGCCCTTGATCACGCTCGAGGCGCGACGGTGGTCGACGGTCCCGTCTGGGTCCCGACGCGGAAGGTCGAACTCCCTCCACGCGCCGACGAGGGCGACCGGACGGAGGACGTTCTGCTCCGGGACTCCGGGCTCGTCTGCCATCCGGCCGCGGACAACCTCGCACCTCTCGTAGCACCCGCGGGAGTCCATGTAGTGGACGACCTGTCCCACCTTGAGCGAGGCATAGAACTCCTCGTGACCGTCCGCCATCCGCGAGAACACGAGGTTGGCGGCCACCTGCCGCCTTACGGTGGCCTCGGTCGTGCCGCGGATTGTTGCCGCGTCCGCCTGGTATTCGTCCATGTAGGGGACATGCCGGAGCCGAAGCGGTCTGGTGTTTGAGACGACGTAGACGGCATACCCGTCCGCGACCTGCCACCGGACCAGGGCCCCCTTCAGGTCCTTCGAGGCGGGGAGGACGCTCCGGGAGGCCTTCTCGAGAGCCTCCATGGCCCTCCGCGTCCTCTCCGCGTAGGCCGTCCAGTCTTCACCTTCCACCTTCTCGAACCCCTCGACCGGAAGCCTCTCCAACGTCGCCATTCACCACCTCCGCGATCCGGTACGGCAGGCCGAGCACAGTCTACGCTTCACCCACCGCCGGACATGCCACGCCGCCAAGCCGGGCAGGTCCTCAAGCCTCGGGAACCAGAATATCATCGGAGCGCCTTCCGGAGCTTCTTCTCGAACTCTGCCCTGGATCCTGAGAGCGGAAGCTTTGCAACCTCGCGTCCGGCCCCATATCCCTGAGAGCCATGGGGGCCACGGCCTACTGGCGCCCCAAGCTCCGCCGCGTACACCGTCACGGACTCCACCGGCCCTTCACAGTCACCGCAGTCGTCCGCGAAGACCTCGAACTCATCGATGAAACTGTAACATGCCTTCGCGCAGTTCTCTACCCGCGTGTAGACGCCCACCAGTGATGGGTATCCCGTCTCCTCGCTGTTGATCCGAATGTCCCCGAGCGAAGACCGCGTCCAGCTCGAGTAATGGGCCGCCATGACCACCAAGACCGTGGCGCTCACGACAGGGCCTCGCGCTCGGCGTCGAGGGGTAGCTCTGCCTGAGCCGCGAGGGGCCACAGCTTCGCGAAGGTCTCCGCGACCGACCGGTTGAGCTCGGCCAGCGCCTCGTGCTTCATGTCGGGCCAGTACCCGCCCTTCTTGAAGTCCTCGTCGCCGTCGTATGAGCACCCGCCGAGGTAGTCCACGCCCTCGAAGCCGTTCCACTTCGCGGTGACCTTCACGCAGCACCACGCCCACAGGTCCCCGCGGTCGAGGCGTCGGCGGATCTCCCTCCGGTCGCGCTCGTCCGCATCCTTGTCGTCCGACTCGAAGTCCGGCTCGTGATCCTCCTTCACCCTCGAGATCGAGAACTCCACCTCGTCCTCCGTCAGATCACGCACCTTCACCATGCTCACCACCTCGTCCTCCGTCAGATCACGCACCTTCACCATGCTCACCACCTCCACCATCCGGTACGGCGTGGGCGCGAGAATCTCCGTTACATCCTCGCCCCCTCGTCCCATGTGAGATCACAGCCACTTTGCGACGACGATCCGTCCGGATTGAGGCAGTATGATACGTCCGAGTTGGAGGAGATATAGTCCGAGATCCGGCCTGATAGACTTGAATCCATCGGCCCGCCATCTTGCCTCCAGTCAAGCCTATATCTTGTCTCATACCCCATGCCTATGCCTCCATCTTTCTGTCGTTCGCCGCGAGCCAGGCCTCGACGGCGGCCTTCACCTCCGCGGGCGCGTCCGCGCACTCCCTCCAGTCGGGGAACCATGGGCGCGTCACGGAGTCACGGACGGGGCGGAGCCTTTTACGGCCGCGGTCCGCGTGGTCGTGGATCATCACCCCGGACATCCCTCCGTTCTTCTGAGGTCGGAGGGCCTGAAAATAGAACGTCGCCGAGGACGCCTTGTCGTTCACGTAGATCTTTCCGGCCTGCATCGTCGTCACCTCCGCCCGACGGTACGCTCGCCGCGTCAGAGCCTACGAGGCCGCACGCCTCGCCGCCCATCGGACCTCATTCGGGCCGACATATCGGATTCCCATGATCTTGTCCTTCATGGAGGGGTTTTCCTTCACAGTGTCGTCCCAGACCTCAGGATCATTTAGTAATATATTGAACTTCGCAGACTCCTTGGAGGATGTGATCGCCCTCATGAGCGAGGCCTTCCAGAACCCGGATTACGCCAAGGTGGCTAAAGGAGCTTTGTCCGCCCTTCGAAGAGAACACCCTGAATGGATGGTCTCGGCCGAATGGCCCTCAATGGTCAAGGCAGTCGATTTCCTGGATGACTATTTGCAGTCCAAAACCTCAAAACTGGCCGACACAGTTCTCAATGAGAAGGTGGAAGCTAGATTTAAACAGTTCGTGAATCTAGTTATGAAAAAATGTAAGGCGACTACTGATAGCATCTCCTCGCCGGTCTGATTAGATGGGACGTTTATCCTAATGGTACAGCATGGACCTTGTTCAAATAGCCTCCCGCCTTGCCGCTCGGTTCAGCGGGCCGGGGAACGTCTCCGTTGTGGAGCAGTCAACAAACTACCCCGACTACCCAGGGAGCATATACCTCTACTCCGTACTGATGGACGGGGAGGAATATGAGGTTGAGGTCGGGCTCTATGGGAAACAGCAAAAGGAGACGGAGGCTCTTGGAGCCTGGCTCCTAGACCCAGACACCCATGAACGCACAGAGGCTGATGCGAACGAAGAGCTACTCAGCAGGGCCGAAGACGCCGTCCTGAAGCACTACAAAAGCGAACGAGCGAGCTACTGACTCTTCTGAGCCTACTCTCCGCCGTCTCGATCCCCCCACCTTCGCGGATCCTCGCCAGCCTCCCATGCCTCCATCACGCCGTCGAACTCGACGAGGGCCGTGGCCATGGATACTCCCGACATGGACAGCCAGTCCTCCAGGGAGAGCCCGTTCCTGTTGACGCCATGCTCCATCTAGAGGCCGATCGCGAGGCACGTCACGTACGTGCCGAACCGAAGGGGATCCGCCGCCGGATTCTTCTTGAGCACTCCATCCGCCATCTTCAGCATGATCGGCCTGTTGTGGTCGCTGCGCGCCCACTCGCGGATGCTCTTCGACTCCACGTGCTCAAGGGCCGCGTCCAGAAACCGCTCCGGGGTCATCTTCACCATCTCCATGCATTCACCTCCGGCCTCCGGTACGCTCGCCGATGGCCGACCTCCGGTTAGGGCTTCTCGGCCGGGACGCCCCACGACGATCGTGCGTTCACCCGGGCCATGACCTCCTCGGCCTCCTCCCTGGTCCTCGCGGGGACGCGGCCGAGGCCGACGGTCCCGTCCGCGTTCTCCCAGGTCCAGCCGACCTCCTTCATCTCCCAGTCCTCCTTGCGGTCTCCGGGGCGGCCCGTCCATGGGAGGGATCCGTAGACACTGGCCGTGCGCCCGTCCTTGGACACCCACAGGCGCGATGGGATCACCCGCAGGACCATCACCGGCCCGCCTCCTGGCACAACTGCCGCGCTAGGTCGGAAACCTCCTCCATCGGGTCCGCGTCGACCGTCCACTCCGGAATCCCGAAGTGGAGAAAGAGCCCTATCCCGTCCACATGCTTGGAGAGCTCCGTCGCCGAGTAGGCCGTGACGAACTGGCCGCGTTCCCCGAACCCGTTCTTGTTGACGTGCTTCAGGTCCCAGAACTGGACGAGCGGAACGTCCTTCTCGTGGACGAGGCAGTCGTTGAGCCCGTAACGTCCGCCCTTCCGGACCACCCTGACCATGAACTCGCGCCCGTTTGCGTTCCGGACCACCATCTCGTCCTTCTCCATCGTTCGCCTCCAGCCCCCGGTACGGCGGGATGCGTCGAGCTTACTGCTTGTCGTGGACGTACTCGAGAACGGTCTTCGCAACACGAATCGTCACACTGTCGTCCTCCATCTGCGCCACGCATCTGTCCCTATAGAGGCCATGATGGTCGGGACACGAGCGCCGTCAGCGTACGCCTTCAGCTCATCCTCGGTGACCTCGGGAAACCTCCCCTCCCTGTACTTGGACTCGATCTTCGCGATCATCTCATTGTGGACGTACGACCTCAGCCGATCAAGGTCTTCATCCGACAGGTTATGCACAAGCTCCACCAAGTCCACCTTCACGCTGACAATCATCATGGCCTCCTCGGGCCGCGCCCGCGATTGAGGACGATTCGGAATCCGCGCTCATCCGCAGGCTCCACGTAGAAGGACCTGGCGAGCTCGTCCCAAACCTCCAACTGGGCCGCCGCTGGTCTTCGCACGGTGGAGGACTCTGCCCACACGCCACGGCCATCACCGGTCGAAACGCGCTTCCCGACGGACAAAGACGATATCCTCATCCAAACAGGGCTCCAGGCGGCTCGCTGACGGTGTCGGAGAACCCGGGCTCGAGGACCACCGCCCGGGGCTCCTGGGCGCGCTCCCGGCGCGCGAACTCGTTTTTCCAGGCGATGTCTCCTGCCGCGGAGTCCGCCATCGTCCTGTCCGCGAAGGCGCCCGGCCTCTGACGGTCGGCCTGCCGTCGCGCCTCCCAGGAGGCCTGCCGTTCCGCGTTCTGGTCGATCCACTCGTTGGCGCGCTTGGAGGCCTCCACGAGGCGCTCCTTGAGCCGCGCGAGGACGGACTCGACGCTGGTGACCCGGAAGACCGGCTGGAACTTCCCGATGCCGAAGGACTTCCGACCGTTGTCGAACACACAACAGATCCGAATCGCGTCCTTCCCGGCGGACCGGACCGACGTCTGGCCGACCTTCACGCTCGAGTACACCTTCAGCTGGACGTCAGGGTTGCGCGCCGACTTGCGGACATACACCACTTCGCGCCCCTGCACCGTCCTCTCGAACCTCATGTTCGCAAGGAACCCCTCGAGCACCTCCGCCGGAATCGCACAGAAAAAGTTCGCCATCTCATCACCTCCACCCCCGGTACGGAGGGTGGACGCGGACTTCCACCGCCGGCTAACCTGAGCTCACCCTACCTCCACAGTCAAGCCATCCCCTGTCGTCGAACGGCATGTCGTTCGCTCGGAGCAAGTCCAACACCGGTCCCTTGTCCGCCTTCGACCGATAGTCCGGACTACGGTACAGAAGGGCGATCGTGTCGCTCGCGCCGACGCGGTGAGCGTTCCACCCCGGGACGATCTTCTGTGCCGGCCCGAACGGCAGATACCGCCCGATGACCTTCCCAAGTGGGAAGCCCGCCTGCCGCAGGACCTTGCGGACCTTCCTCAGCGCGGAGGGGACCCCTATGGCGACGCTGTGAGCCTCCATGCCCTTCATGTACAACCTCCCTTTGTCGCCAGATCACGCAGACGCTTTGCCGTCCAGGCGTCAGCGTCGGCCATCCTGACCGCAACGTCGTCCAGAACGCGAACCGGCACAGGATGATCGTAGGGGATTCCCTGCGGCCACTCGAAGATCTCCAGCAAGGTCTCCCTGTCGCGGCCCACACCCTCAATCTGGAAGGCTTTCAGAGCGCGTTTCATGTAGACTCTTTGAAGGCGCTCCTCAGCCTTTTCCCCGGATAGCGTCCGGAGCGGCTTTACCTCCTCTGCCCCCAGCTGCCATGACCATGCGTCGAGGAGGGAGCGGACGACGTTTGGGTCTGAGTCCTCCTGATATGTGGCCTCGTAAACAGCGTGCCCAATGATCTTGGACACGGGCTCGTCGGACCCGGCCAGGATGGGGTGCGCGTACCTCTGGTCGACGGCCATCACCCACCGTCCACCGGAAGGGGGTCTGCCTGCGCCCCCACTGCAACGAGAGCCTTCCTCGCCTGCTCCAGGGCCTTCGGGTCGTTGGCTTCGAGGAAGGCCCTGATGCGACGGTCGAGGACCATCACTCCGAGCGCCTTTACCAGCGCCTCCGTCCTATCGTCGACGGGGATCTTGCAGTATGTCATGTCGTCCTCCGGTCCGGCTCGCCGGTCGACATGAGGACGGTCCGGAACGGCGAGTCCTCGCGGAGGAGCCGGCGCACCTCCAGCTTCACGGTCTCCACGCCCGTGAGGACGCCGGGGCATGCCGTGTCGGCGCTGGAGACGTACATGTACGGCCTGGAGATGGACACGGTCGACTCGACGTTATCCACCCTCCCGGTCACCGCCTCCACCCGGACGACCACGAAGTCCATGAAGCTGGACACGATCTGGCCGTCCGCATACCCGTCGGCGGCGTTGACCATCCGGATCACCGTCCCCGACACCAGGTCCGACATCCGGACCCTCCTCATTAGACCATCCCTGTTCACCATTTCACCACCTCCACCGTCCGGTACGGACTGGAAGGGCGGACCTCCGGGTCACCGACCATGTACCCTATTGACGACCACTTGGTCGCATGACGGTTTGCTTGATGACATGGTCAGCTGGCCTGGGTCGGACATGAGGACATCCTCGCACTTTTGACATATCCACACGTCCACGTCGTTATTTAGGACCATGTGATTCCAGACGTGGCCATATCCTATCTCCATGAGATCGTCGGGCCACTCCAGGATCTTCTGGAGGCGATCCACGTTCACAGCTCCTTTAGCGATGCCGCCTTGAACTGGCACATGCGGTACTCGGTAGCATCGATGCACCGTGATAAGACCTGAACCTCGTTCAAGGCCTTGCAGCACGCTCCTTTAAGGCCAGCGCTCAAGGCTCCGTGGTCCCTTGGTTGACCATCTCGTCAGGATCGGGGAGCGCGGGGACCGCGGCGATGGCCTTCTCGGCGAGGGACCGGAGCCCCTCTGCGACGATATTGTGCGTGATGAAGGCGTCCACCTCTGCCTTCGCGGCCCCGACGAGCGCCTCGGTCGTCTCCTGGAAGACCTTGGCCATGTACGGGGCGTTCGACCGATAGTGCATCATCACCTTCTCCAGGGCCCACAGCACGTCCTTACGGTCCATCTCCTGTAAGTCTGCGGTCGGTCCAGACGCAAGGCACTGGCCCCCTCCCGCCTCCTCATACGCGAGCTTGCGCTCCGCGTACTGCGACGCCGAGAGCTTCACCTCGATCAGGTCCCCGCGCATACCGCCGAAATAGTGCTCGTGTCCAAGATCGTCGGTGACCCGCTTGGCCCGGCTGATCCTCAGCGTCATGAACGACCCGTGGTCCGTTAGCGGGCTCCCGAACAGCCGACCGGGGTTGCCCTGGGTCCGGCTGAACCCGATCAGCCCGAACGATTCGTGCGTCTCTTCCGTCTTCTCGTCCATCATGTCGTCACCTCCACGCCGACGGGGTACGCCCGCCAGCGCCCAGCCTACGGCGGCGTCAGGGATTCGTCCGGCCTCACGTCGGACGCCCTGAAGTTCAACCTACACCCCTTGTCAAAGCCCTCCCGCGTGACCTCGACGACGGCCTTATCCCCGTCAACGGACACGAGCGTATAACCTGAGAACCAGTGCTTCAGCGGCGGTCCATGGGAGCCCTGGGACGCCCAAACCTGCTCGACCTGAACCTTGTTGCCCGGCCTCACCGGTCCACCTTCTCCCACAAGGGCTCGTCGTTCAGGACGAGCTTCTCGACCACACTCGAGAGGCGACGAAGGGCCTCGTTCGTCTGCTCCCATCGGACCGCAGTCATCGAGTCGCTCTTGATCTCGTCGAGCTCTCTAAGGAGGTCCATGCCCCTGTCGGTTAGCTGGTTCTGCTTCGCCATGCCGGCCGTTACGCCGGACAGTCTATGACCTACGGATTGGCGTATCCCGCACCCCATGACACGGAATCAAGCTCTCCACTTGGAGCGCTCAGTTTACCTAACCTGTGGAGGGTGACGGGCTTTAGAGACCACACCTCACCAGTTTCCGGATCAGGTATGGTCCCTTCCAACGTCCTGGCCAATGCATCCTCGTCCTCCGGGTCCAGTCCGTTCTCCTCCGCATACTCTTCCCACCCTTCCCAGTCGAACGGGGATTTGTCGGGTTGGAAGAACCCTGATGATCTAGTTCCATATATAAAAAGGTCCCCGCCAATCGGAAGAGCCAAGAGACATCCTTCTAGTGTAGGAGCAAGGCAGACACGCAATGTGGTGAAGTCCTCGTGCATGTCTTCAGTCGCGTCACTTGGGATAGACGGCTGGAACACGGCCTTTGGACCAAGGTCTGAAAATGACAGATGAAAAAACTTCCATCCGGTCGGCACCCCTTGACCAGAAATTCTAGACGCGATCATGATGAAGTCCATGTTCCTGAGCGAACATAAAACCCTGTTGTATTCTCCCAGCATGAAAATATCCCCTAAAGAGGATGTGCGTCACAGCTCCAAGGCGCCGAGGGCTCTTCCGGACGTGACCATGGCCAAGGTCCTGGTCTCGCTCTGCGAGAAGGACTATTCGAGCCTCATCGACGGGATGGCGAGGGACGAGGCGGTCAACCTCGTCAACCGGGAGGTCAGGGCGGCCGGCTTCAACCAGGCGATAGTCTTCTTCCGTGAGCGCCCAGGCCATGGGGACGACGAGGTGGTCGTCATCCTTCCCGAAGGGAGCATGTCATGGCCCCTGAGGCAGTTGAACCCGACCACGGGCGCCTTCCTGTCCGTTACAGCCCTATAGGGATCGACGGATCCCCTGGCATGGTCAGTCGCCAGACTCCGGAGGGGGCCCCACGACATGGCCAGGCTTCCACCGGTACACGTACCCAAACCCGTCCTTGTCCACGAGGAGGCGGCCCTCCCCGCGAGCGGCGCAAATCTCCTCCGTCGGACAGTCGTTGGAGGACACGATCTCGCCGCCGTCGCGCAGCTTCGCAAGGAACGAGATCGCGTCCAAGCTTGTCATCTACCGGGTCGACCGGAGCTTGAGGGCGGCATGGCCCTTCTTGGCGTCCTCGAGGCCCGGGAGGTCCGCTGGGGCCCTTGAGGCCCCCATGGTAGCCCCGGCCTCCCCGAAGGCCGTCGGAGGGCCAGCGTCGGCCGACGGCGCGGCAGTCCTGTAGAGGTCTATGATCTTGATAACCTCCCCGACAGCGTCGGCGACCGCCACCATGAGCTTTGCGAAGTCCGGGCGCTTCTCCTGGGCCTCCACCGCCACCATCACCGCGTCGTTCAGGGCGTGAAGGGCGTGGTTTACCGCCGCCACGGCCCTGACGTACTGGGCCTCCACCTTGGCAGCCGTGTCCGGCGGGAGCATTGGCTTCAAGACCGTCCACGCGATCTGGAGGTCCGCCATGACCACCTGCACCCCCTGCTCGAAGGCCTGAACCTGCGCGACGGGGTCGTCCTTGAAGTTCTGCCACCAACTGGCACAACCGTTTAGGGACGACGCTCCAAGGACGACCGTTGACGCCAGTACGGCTGAGAGGATGGTCTTTCGCATGTCTTTACTCCGTTCGCATGACGCTACCACAAGGCTAACCCTCGTAAATTGGCCCACGTCCATGTACCGCGCCCTCTGTAAAGGGAGGTTCCATGGCTCAGAGCGCCAACGCGAAAAAGTTTACCGCCATCCTTTCCACCCCGGAGGGAAGGTACGCCATGGTCGTCGAGTCCGCCTTCCGCATGGTCCAGGGGAGGGTCTCCACCGGAAGGGTCTACACGCCTACGGCGGTGATCGCCGCGATGGTGGCGGACGACCTTGCCGCGACCCACCGCGACGTGTTTGGAGCCCACGGGAGGAAGCATCCGCGCCTCAAGCCGTGGCGGGTGATGACCATCCTGTCGAACGCCCGATACCTCGGATTCTACGAGGCGGCCGGCATGTGGGCCGTCCCAGGCCGCGGGCTAACCTCCGAGGCCGTGTCAAGGAAGCCCGTCCTCCGCTCCGGCTCAAGGGGAAGGCCATAGCGGGCGCACGCGAGGACTGAAGGTCCAGGGTCGGACTCCGTGTGGCCGGAGAGGTCTTTGGAGGAGATTGACGCCTCTCCGCCCGTCCTATCCCCTGTGGAGATGGCGGCCTGTAAGGCGTTGGCGGCCATCAGGGAGCTCCCGGCAGGCCTCCAGTCGGACGCCTTCGTGCTGATGGTGAAGATGGTCATCGAGGGCGGGGCCGTTCCCGTCAGCGCCCACAGCACTGGCACCGGCCCTGGGGCGCCATGCGACGGTCCTGAGGCCATGCGCCCCCTGACGCAATCCGCATGAACCCCTCGTGAGCACTGTGCAGGGCTCCAAGCCACATAAAGTACGCTGGCATTGACCAGAGTAGAACGGACATGAAGGTCTCCCTTTGAAGGACAATACCGACGGCCACACGATGGTCCTGTTGGAGCCGGGCTCCAACTCCGAGCTGTCATGGTGGGAGAAGGAGATTTTGTCCGCCTTCCCGAACGCCGTTACCGTACGGCCAAGGTGGAAGTGTTTGTCATGCGGGAAGATGATGAACCTGAACCCCACTCCGGAGAACTGGGCCTCCCCTCCGGCCGGAGAGCCTGGAGAGTGTGAGGCGTTCCGCCTACAAAACGTTGCCAGGATCCACGACAGGTGAGCGGAAGTCCTGTCCCCTCCCGTGTACGCTCTTGCATGAAGCTGAACCCCGACGAGCTCCGAGGCCTTTACCGGCTCCTTTCCGCAGACAATCCCGCGTCCGGCGTCAAGGACGCCAGGTCCTCCTACGTGGCCGCGAAGGACCACGTGGAGGCCCGCGCGTTCCACTCCCTCAAGGAGATGGGCTACGCCGAGCCGGACGCGCCGGATCCCGAGTGCACGGTCTTCAAGATTACCCAGCATGGGACCGACCGGCTCCTCGACCCGGAGAAGATCATGGTCGAGGAGGGCCTTGACCGCCCGCCCGGCGAGTGAGGCTAACGCTTCCACAGCTGGATGCCCTCTTCACCCTGTTCGCCGCCCTGGAGGAGTCGGACGACCCCGAGGTCGGAAGGAAGTTTAGACACCGGCCCGTGAAGCTTCTCGGAGTATCGGATCCACGGTTTGGAGTGCACTCGTCCCTGGAGAAGATTGGCTTTGTCCAATTGTCAGCCGGGACGATGAACGTCTATATCACGCATGACGGAATCCAAAGGCTGACGGATCCGACCTCCATCATAATCCGTGATGTCCATAGGCTATGACGCTCTTGGGCTCCAGTATTGTGCCGCGTGAGGCTGACTCCACACGAGATCTCCATCCTGATGGTCGTCTGGAGCGAAAATGCTAGGCGTCCGAGCATACCTGTCAACGTTGGACATAGGCTGCGGGAGCGTGGCTACCTGGCGTGGACCGACAACGGGTGGCTCCTCACAGCGGATGGCAGGGCACGCCTTGAGGATCCGAGACTGTTGTGCGTGACCGAAGTGCACGGAAGATGACGCTTACGCGCGGGCAGCTGTCCGCCCTCATGGGGACGTTCGAGGCCGCATGTCTTATGGGGGAGCCCATCAAGCTAATGTTCGGAATGTTCACCCAGTCTGGAATGGAGTACGCTCGGATCCATGATATATGAGGATCACGTTCGAGGAAGCGTCCGCCCTCATGCGGCTATGGGAGGCGGACGAGGAGGGCCGAATGAGGCCCGACCTCACGGACGATATATTGCGAAGACCCCGCTATGGGGTCTTGGGGACCTCCACGGTAAGGTATGGCGCGGCCGGACGGGAGCGGGCCGCTCTGGACAGGCTCAAGGCTTCCGGCTATGCGGTGCACTCTAGCCGCAGCAACGTCTTCTGGATAACCCGGGCCGGACGAAAGCGCCTCCTAGATCCTCGGGACCTGGTCCTGGACGCGGTTCACCTACTCTGAGCCGAGGGCCTCCCGGATCTTCCGGACCTCAGTGTCTATGAGGGCGCAGTCAAGCAGAATCATCTGACGGTCCCTCTCCCCCGTCACTCGCCCGTCGTCCTGGATGCGGCCCATGGCGTGGTCCGCGCGGGACAATATCCCGTTGGCGGACGTCTTGATCTCTTCGAGCTTCTGGCCTATCTTCACCTCCTGGCTCGGGGAGACGCGCTCCGGCACGTACGTCCCGGCGGGAGGAGTCACGGCCTCAGAGTCCGCCGGCTCCTCGACGAAGAAGGTGACGCTGGCCTCGGGCTCGGACGGGGACGGCTTGGGAGGTTCTGACTCTGACATCTTAACCTGGCGCCCGATAAAGAGGTTGGGCCAGGCCGTAAGTCGCCGCCGGCCCGGTGTACCGTCCGGCGTGAGGCCGGCGCCGCCCGTGATCCCCGTCACCGTAGCGTGTCCGGCCTCGCGCTACTCCTCCCCCTTGGGGAGGCGCGCGATAATCCTGGGCCTGGTCCGTCACCTCCAAGTCACGGGGTTGGCCCCGCTTACCGCGCGTTTCCCTAAGGGGGAGGAGTGAACCACGTCTGGAGGCTGGACCGGCGGATTAGCGGGATGAAGGGCTTCGTGTGCGACAAGTGCGGCGCCGGGCCCGTATGGATATCCGAGACCGTCGGAAAGTCGAACATCACGCAGGAGGGGAAGAAGAAGGGGATCGACCCAAACTGCCTAATGTCCCTGGTCGATCAGACCAACAGGCGTTGATGGGACGACCAGAGACCGTTCAAGGTTGGATGGGCCCTTCATGAGGGGTCAACCGCCGGCATGGTGGGGGTGGTATGAGCTGCATCTGGGTGAGGGGCCGGCCAAGGGTACCGGATGGGTCGCGGAGATGTCTGGCGCGGCCTACAGCAGCACCCGCCCGTACTTTGTCCGGAAGGTCGCAGTGGGGAGCGCGGAATCCATGAAGGCCGCATTCCACCTCCTGACATCAGGGGATTCGCCCACCCCAGTCCTCCACGGGGAGCCCGGATCCGAGCCCAACAGCCCGGAAGCCGGCCGGTCCACCGCGTAGCGTCCAGCGTGGCGGATCGAGACCTTGAGTTCGAGGCCCTTCGGCGCAGTTATCGTTCACCTCGAGCCATGGCAAGGCCCGTCCCGAAGGACGCGGGCCAGTCCGGGGCCTGGAAGTCCCTGGTCTTGCACGGTAACTTTGCCATATGGACGAAGCTTGGACGAGATCAGTGGGAGTATAGGGTGACGGCAGTCGGGGACGCCAGGCTCCTTGATCCAAGGCTCCTCGTCGTCTCCAGGGTCCACGGGTTGTGACCGTAAACTCGAACCGTGTTCAGCGTACGGTCGGACGATGGGGCAGCCGAAGACCTCCCTTGAGCCGATGACGATGGACGAGCTCTTCGCCCTGAAGGAGGGCGACAAGTTCGTCGTCTGGTGGGCGAAGGACGACAATCCGGACAACGTCCGGTTCGACTTCGAGCTTAGGACGGTCGAGTCCTGCAAGCCAAGCGGGAAGGACAACGTCATCGTCACGGACAGTGAGTCTGACACGTGGGAGCTCGACGAAGTCCCGGCCGAGGACATGGAGTGGAACGGATATGACACGTCCCGCGGTTACGCTTACTTCTTCCACCCCAAGCTCCCGAGGGGCTCCAAGGAGAAAGGGGCCCCTCCGGAGGACCGCCTGGGCGACCTGACCGCCGCGGTCCAGGCGATCAAGCCGTCCTGGGTGAAGGTGTCAGTTCGAGGAGCCAAGAGGAGCGCGAGGGACCTTGCCTTCATCCGCCTGTACAATGCGGCCAGGAAGGTGGCGGATGCCGGTTGACGACAACACGACCCTCGGAGAGCTGTCGCGGATGCTCGACTCTGAGGGGATCACGTTCACGCACGCCAGGCTCTACCCAAGGGGGTGGACTGTCGAGCTGAGGACCCCGAAGGGCATCGTCGAGGCCTCCCGTCAGCCGTCCATGGCCACCGCCGTGGAAGAGTGCATGCGCCAATGGAGGGAGGCACCGTCCAGGGCGAACGCAGTCCGTGAGCCCGTCCCACCGCCTCCCCAAGTCCAGGCCCCACCCCCGGTCAGCCGCACGTACCAGGCTCCGCCAAGCCCTCCCGTCCACATGAGGACCATGTTACAGCGCTTCTCGTCGACGCATGAGGGGACTGTCCCTCGCTCCCTGTGCAACGCGGTCTCCGGCGTCTCCGGGCGGTACGCCGAGTCCGAGGCCGGAGTGACGTGCATGAGGTGTCAGAGGGCCATGAAGAACGGAGCAACAGGTGGACGCTAAGCACAGGCGGGCGGAGAGGGAGACCCTGGAGTCCGCCCTGATACAGCTAGGGATGGCCCGGTACCTTGCCAAGGTGCTCCTCGAGGCGGCCGACCTGTGCGAGTCGAAGGAGATTGAGTTCCAGCAAACCGTCCAGTATGCCCCCTTTGGGAATGCGCGCACGCGCTATTGCATGGCTTGAGTCACGAGGTCAGTGAGGCGTTGCCTCCGCAAAGCCAGCGTCGATGTGGGACTCTAGACGCTTGAGGGCAGCCTCGAACATCCAAGAGTCGTCCGCCCAGACGGCCCACACCAGAGCCTCCGCCCAAAAACATGCCTCCCTCACGCTCTCAGAGAGCCTCCCGTGGGCCCCATCGCGTGCGTTAGAGACGGCCGTCACCCACTCTTGAGGGTCCATGGAGAGGCAGGCGTCTAGGTTCCTTAGCCTACGGGCCTCAAGCCCCATCCCGGACATCTCAAGCAGCATCGGGACTGCTTGACGGAGGGTCGCCTCTACTGTCTGCTGCATGCTCATATGTTACAGTGGGAGTTTATGGCCCCTAAAGGATACTATTGGCTCCCCATGAAGGACTGAGCATTACGCGGCCTGCCGGAAACGGTGGACCATGGCCTGTACCGGACGTCGGAGGTATCGACCACATGCCACGACAGGACCTGGAGAGGGACGACCGCAAGGTCGACAGTGAGATCATAGGAAAGATCCGTAGGGTAGTCTCTGAGAACCGGCAGACCGTCATCGACAGCATGCCGGTGGATCCGGCGTCCGCCCGGCAGATGCTCGAGTACTACGACTCATTGCCGGCCACGAGGAAGGAGCGGTTCGGCAGGCTTTCCGTGTGGAAGATGTACGAGCGGACCGTCGAGCACCGGTGCACGTGACCCACGCTCTGGAGCATCGTCTCGCGGCCTGTATCGTCCTTGCTACCCACGAGGCCGGCGGGGACACGTCGTCGACAAGCGATGTTTACTGGCACACGAGGGAGGCCTGCTTCGAGATAGCCCGTGGGAGTGGTCATGAAGGCTCTGATCCCCTGACTGTAACTTGGGGGATCGTGCTCCACGCCGTCAGCGATATGGAAGGCCTTCGCTGGGGCAGCCTGGGGCGTCTTGAGGAGATCGCAGGCGAAATGTGGATTGACACCCAGGCCCCCATCGTCTCCGTCATGACAGTGCACGGGCGTTGATCAGTGTTCGTAAGTTCAGTGTGAAGTTGCCGTAGCATCGCCGGAGGTTGAGAGTGGCGAAGCCGAAGGGTACGGGAATCTCAAGCTATGTCCGCATATGCGACGCCCTTACGGCCACGCCAGCGTACACGGCATATGAAAGACACCTCCTCGAGAGGATACAGAGCCTCCGCGTGGACGGGTTCGGGTTCCACAAGACCAACGCGTGGGCGAACGGGGATGGGATGCCCATGCACTGGTTCGAGGTGGCATGCGACGCAGGGCGCATCGAGAAGTTCAGGTTCACGCACCCCGGCGACTTTGACGTGGACCTTGGCGACCTTGTGACTGTGGAGTCCTTGACCTTCGTACTGGCCCAGTTCGGGAAGACCGTCTCTACGTTCTTCTGTAAGCCGGAGGCCGTGGCGGAAAAGTTTACCGTTCACGTCCGCATGAAGTTCTCCAAGGCCCACGGACCGTCAATCGCGGAGGCCGAGGCGCGTGTGAACTCCCAGGCCAAGGCCCTCCTTGACGGCGGGCGCCTGGACGCCGCCCGCCGTCAGGCCTATGAGGACGAGGCCGTTGAGGAGATCCGGAGGGTCCTGTTCCAGTACCGTAACGTCAGGCAGGAGGTTATCAGGACGGCCCTAAGGCTTTCGACCGTCGACATGATCCATGGCAACTAGCTTTTATGAATATCGTCTGGTGTGACCACACCAGTGTCTGGACGGTCTACTGCCACACGCATATTGCTTCATTCATGATGAGGACACGTACGTTCTGGAGGTGGACGACCCTGAGCTGCTGCGCGGCCATAATGACAGGCACATGGCCAGAGTGTCCCTATGGAGGACCGTCGGAGGAAATAGGGAGGTGGAGCCTGTGAAAGGATGGCCTTCCAAGAGGTCTGTTTTGGAGGCGGTCTATAGCCTTGCCGTCGCGCAGGTGCACAGGCGATAATGGACGAGAGGACTCAAAGGGTCTTACGGAGGGCGTGCGCACGCCATCGGACGGGAATACACAAGGTCTTCGAAGTCGAGGGGGTCCACATGCGGATACACCATGACACCAGCAATGACCGCTGGGGCCTTGAGGTGGACGGAGCGTGGCAGGCGAACTCCGGTACGTGGAGGACGGCCTACCTTTCCCTGGAGGACGTCACGCCGGAGGCCATCTGGCAAAGCCTGATGTCTCATTTCGTGGGGGATGTCCATCGGACATGACCCTGTCAAAGGACGGAAGGGCCCAGAGCGCGACATGGGGAATCGTCTACGCTCGCCGGCCGGAAGGTGAGTTCCGGGCTCGTAACGCGGTCCGGAAGATGCGAAGGCCGAGCGACGAGCTCAGGATGAGGGTTCTCCAGTCCTACTCTCACATATGCGCATACTGCCAGCGGAAGGCCACCACGGTCGACCACGTCGTTCCGACGTCGCGCGGAGGGACGAACGCCGAGGGCAACCTTGTCGCATGTTGTTACGGCTGCAATGAGGCCAAGGCAAATAAACCCCTCCTGGTGTTTAGGTTGGGATCAGAAGGTGGCTCGGGACCCCTCCGCTCATGATGTTTGAGATCTATGGCGTTACGGCGAAGAAGGTCTGTGAGACTGTAATGTCCGCCCCTGGACATGGAGGTCGTGGACGAGGTCCACGGGTTGTGATGGATGCAGGCGGTTACGTAGACTCGCCGGATTGAGGCGTACAGAACGGTAGACGCGGTAGGACCGCACAACGGAGGGTATTCCAATTCTGACAGGCGTAGGAGAGATCGACGTGGGGCTGTACGAGAACATGATCGACGTGGTGTGCTCGAAGGGGGGCAACCTCCTGGTCATCGGGCAGGCGGGGATCGGCAAGACCGAGATCCCGTTCCAGCGCGCGGCCAAGCACGGGCTCAAGACCGTGTACTGGAACCTCAGCACCCAGGAGGCTCCCGACCTGGTCGGCCTCCCGATCATCAAGGTCGAGGACGGGGTCGAGGTCGTCCGGTACGCCTCACCCGAGTACATGCCGGTCGCGGACCGCTTCCCGAAGCCGGTCCTCGTCATCGTCGACGAGCTCGACAAGTGCAAGCCCGACCTGCAAAACCCGCTGCTCGAGATCTTTCACTCGCGAACCCTCAACGGCCGCAAGCTGGCCATCCAGGGCATCGTCGCGACCGGCAATCGTCCGGACGAGGGCGCCCACAGCAAGCCCATCTCGCTACCGCTGGCCAACCGATGCCAGACCTTCACGCTCTCGACGAGCTTCGACTCGTGGCGGGACTGGGCGGTGTCCGCGAAGATCAACCCCCTCGTCATCGGCTTCCTCACGAAGCACCAGGAGTACCTCTCCCAGAAGCCGGTCGTCGGCGACCCGACGGCCTACACCCGCGGCTCGCCGCGCTCCTGGACGGAGGGCGGGCGCGACCTCGACAAGCTCGCCGCCATGGTGAGGGAGAACGCCATGTCCTTCGAGTCCACGGCCCGCGAGATCGCGTTCCAGACCATCACCCTCGCCGGGCGCGTCGGGATGGAGCCGGCCACCAAGTTCCGGGTGTGGCTCGAGTTCTACAAGCGCATCGAGCCTCTCGTCGAGAAGCTCGTCCGCGACGGGACCCTCCCCACGGACCGCGAGATCAACGACATGCAGACGGCCGAGACCATCGTCTTTGCCATCTCCTCCGCCCGGGCCATCGTCGACGCGGCCAACGTCGGCGAGAAGAAGGGTCCGGAGGCCGCCAAGAAGGAAGTCCACCGCGTGGCCGGCCACGTCTCGAAGCTCCTCAAGGCGATCCCCGCCGAGTTCCAGATCGCGGCCATCAAGTCCACCCTGGACTCCGACTTCGTGAAGCAGATGGACCTCACCAAGTGCCCCGACCTGATGAGGGTCTACTTGAGTGTGCGCGCCGTAACGAAAGAGTAATTCGCAGACATATTGACATGGCGTCTCTCGCATGTTATGCTTGATGGATGCCAGTCGACTACGACACCTCCAAAGTTCGAAAGTGCGGAGTCCACGGTCTCCTTCCAATCGAGGAGTTCAAGGAAGCGTATGCTCAACTGAAGAGCGGTAAAAGGTATCCGGTCTTCCGTTGCAAGCGATGCCTTCTGGATTATTCGAAGAGGAAATACCGGGAGAATCCGAAGAGACACCATGGGTATACGAACGCGTGGCGCCGAGCTCACCCGGAAAGGGCACGAGAGATAGTCAAGACCTGCTATACCGGGAACAAAGAGAAGTTCCTTGCGACGGCAAAGGTGGCTCGCCTGACCAAGAAGGAGCGAGTGCTTGCCCATTACTCTGGAGGGTCGATGTCCTGCTGTCTGTGCCCTCCAGAGAAGGCGAAAGTTCACGTTGCCATGCTCGCCTTGGATCACGTTGTAGGAGGAGGCACCGTCCACCGCGACGAAGTTGGAACTGGAAACAAGTTCTACAACTGGATCATTCGGGAGGAGTACCCGGAAGGATATCGGGTCCTCTGCCACAATTGCAATTTCCGAGAGCATTTGAAGAAAGTGTCTGTTGCACACGCGGATCCATCGAGTCCCGCCTCAAAGCGCTGGAGGTATAGAACGGACCTCCGCATGAACGTCTTCATTCACTATTCTGAGGGGGAGCCAAAATGCGCTTGTTGCGGAGAAAAAGATCTTGACATTTTGACTATCGATCACGTTGACGGCGGTGGTAGAAAACAACAGCGAGACATGGGGATTCCCGGTGGTTCTGGACTTTGTCAATGGCTTCGCTCTAACGGCTTCCCTCCCGGATACCAGGTCCTCTGCCATAACTGTAACTTCGCTAAGCAGATCCTCGGAGGGTGTCCGCACAGGGCCGTTGTCGCTCCGGAGGTCCAGCCAACTGGAGCGTAGCTGTTACCATGCAATATGAGACGTGCGCGACGTGGAGCAGGCCGACGTGGGTTGACGCCAACCATAGCCTTCAGGCCACGCCTCCCGAGGCACCTGACGGACCCGATTGGAGGCTGATAACGTCTTCCTTCAACGGAGAGTACATGTTCTGGTACTGGGAACGTCCTGTGGAGGAATGACCAATGGGTGAGCCCCCGCGCCTGACGCTGTTTGAGACGGACCCATGCGTTATGCTCGTGGTGGTCCCGCGAGGGGAGGCGTTCGCGTGCCCTCGAATCGTCGCGCCGTTCAATGTTGACGCGGTAAGGACAGCGTTCTTCCAGGAAGGGTTGGACGTCCGGATCTCCCAGGACGCGGCCGGGAGCCCGCAGGTCCGGGCCATAGTTGAGAAGAGGCGAAGAGACGCCAAGGCCGAGCGCGACCAAAGGCAAAAGCAGGCGGAGGCCACGCTGGCCACGGTGATGCGCGGTGCCGTCTCCATGGAGGTCCAGCAGCGCGCGGAGGCGGTGCTGTTGAAGCAGCAGGTGGACGCCGAAATCCGCGACCTGAAGGCCCGCATTGGCGAGGCGAAGAGCAATGCATATACGACCGGCGTCTACACTCCACCTTCCAGGTTCTGGGAATGGCAAGCTCGGCTCGAGGCCAAGAAGACAGAGTCTCAGGCTCTCCAAGCCCGCATTGGAGAGCTGAAGAGGTTGGAGAAGTCCGCGAACAAGGAGGAGGACAGAATCCGTGAAAGGATGTTTGTAAAGGCGGCCCGTCGAATCCTCGGAGAGGAGGCGTGGATGAGGGTTTGGGAGGCCGTTGACGAGGAGACCGCAAAGGGACTGGAGGCCTGATGAGGTCAGCCTCTAACCCCCACGCGTGGAGGAGGACTTCCCCGAACGTGTCCGGAGTCGACCGTGTCTACTTGTGCGACCAGTGCGGACAGTATCTGATCAACCCGCTGGACCAGCCTCCGTTCAGCATCACGCTTGACGCGCTGAAGGTTCCGGCTGACTGTATGGTAAGCCTTGTGGAAGGTGTGCACGAGAAATGAGCCTCACCGAGTATGCGTTCATCGTCTGCCTGCTTGGGGCCATGGCGTTCTACCTGGCCTTGAACGTCCGCCATCACAAGGCGGAGGCTGAGCGTTGCCGGGAGGAGGCTGAGCGTTGGCGGGACGCGGCGACACGGGCGTACGTCGACGGGTCTCAGGACGACCAGGAGATGAGGGTTCGCAAAAAGTTCGTCCGATACAACCCTCCGGAGGCCTTGCTCGAATACCTTCAGTCTCTTCCGGACGAGTCCGGATGAACGATCGCTATCCACGGTGTGCGTCTTCCGGATGACCCGTAAGGTTGGAAAGACATGACCGCTGAGGAGGCACGGATTGGCGTCAGGGTAAGGATTGAGGCCAGGAACCCTTCCCTCTACTATGGGTGGAGGGGGACCATCGTGGAGGCGGCTCCCGATGGGTCTTTTGCGGTGGACATACCTGGCCTTCCTCCGGATCCGATCTTCCCGGAGGTTCGGACTACCATAAGGTACTTTTTTCCCATGGGAGTTGACGAAGGACGAGGGACGGGTGGACTAGCCAGGCGAATCTAGCAGAGCCGGCATCCTCAAACGGTGCAGTCCTTGCGGGTGCAAGTCCCGCCCCGTCCACGAGGTGAAAGACAATGTCTGACATCGTACATACCCTCCGTGACACGTCCGAGAACTGGAAGGGTTACCAGTGCTCGTTCTGCGGGGCGAGGCCGCAGACTCAGGACGAGGCGTACGACTGGTGCCCGTTGTCCGGCGACGGGTGGTGCTGCATCGCCGAAAGGTGCAACAAGGACCTCGAGGGATACTTGAGGGAGCCCGCATGAGCGAGTGGAAGCAGGAGGCGGCCGTCAGGCGAGCGATTAGGGCCGTGAAGGATCCGAAGGTCGACGGGGCGCCGAGGGCCAAGCCGGCCAAGAAGGACACCAGGCGCTGGTGCCGCGGGAAGCCCGGCGTAGAGCACATGCTGAAGTGCATGGACTTCCACCGGGACAAGGGCATGAACGCCCGTCCGGAGCCGGACGAGAGCATCTCCGCAGGGTGGAAGGTGCTCTCATGCACGGTCTGCGGCAAGGAGCTCGAGCGATGGTTCCCCATGTTCAAGGGGGAGCGCAAGAGCCCTCCCGCGTGGGTCGTCCTCAAGCCCGGGGAGGGGCGCAGAGGGCGGGCCACGCCACGGTGGTCGGGGAGCGCGTCGGGGGCGGAGTCCCTGCCCACGTGGCCAGGAGCGAGCGCCAGGAGGCGAGGAGGAGGGCGAAGGGTCCGCTTCCGCCTGATCCACAAGGGCAAGAGCCATGGGCTCCTGGGGGCCGACTGTGTCGGCGGGCTCCCCTTGAAGGGGGACCTGGTGGTCCATAAGGGGAGCATGTGGCGCGTCACAGACGTTGTCCGGTTCCATAACGGTCAAGACTCCACGTTGGACGCGGTGGACATCATAGCGGTGCCAGCAAGGCTCCCGAAGCGGAAGAGGAAGGTGTTCACGAACGAGCAGTACGCCGTGGAGTGGGGGCCGATAGTCCGCGGGAGGGGTACGAACGAGGAGGCCATCGAGGACATCCGGCTGTTGCTCGAGGCCGTGGAGGCGAGGGGCGTCCTATGATGTTCACCTTTGGAATACGGCATGACGGAGACCTGGTGGCGACGGTCCGGTCCCCGGTCCCTCCCTCCAAAGGGTGCGTGCTCAGGCACGGGGGTAAGGAGTGGACGGTCTTGCGCGTCGTCCATGAGTGGGACCCCATCGGATACAAGGGCGTTTGGGTGGAGTGTGAGGAGGGCCACGAGGCCCGGCCTGACGGGCTGGCGGAGGGGTAGTGTCCGGCCTCGAGAGGACATCCCTTCTGGACGTGGCGCCGCTCGTCGGCCTAAGGGACCGGGACCGGACGGCCGGGTCGGACTCAATCCATGAGGCGTATCTGAAGGACAGGGACGCCGTAAAGTCGGCTAACGAGTTGCGCAGGCTCATCGACAAGTGGCGCCCCATGTTCCTCCTGTCCGCCGGGCCCTTGAGGGTTAGAAAGGGGTCGTGGGCGGACAAGGCCAAACGGGAGCTCTCCAAGGAGGAGGTAAGGCTGCTCCAGGGAAGGTATAACGCTGCGAGCGTGCTCCGGTTCATGAAGGGCTATGAAGGGCGCTCAGGGAAGCCGTTGCCGAAGAGGCTTCCGGAAGGCCTCAGAATCGCCATGTGCGTCATGCTCCCTCCTCCCATGCTGACCGCGTTCCTCCTGGCCAACCATTACGGGGTTGGGTCTGACCTCGGGATGATTAGGCTTTACCTGGACACCTACCCAGAGCACGATGGAGAGCTTCGAGGATGGACCTGAAAGATAAGCTCGAGGAAGCGTTCAAGGCGCTCGACAAGCACGCTTTACCGTTCCAGGGAGGAGGGACGGCCGAGCTCCTCGACGAGGCGGATCCCGACGGGGTGGTCGTCATTAAGGACAAGGACGGGAACCTGCAGATGATGCTCCCGCGCGAGGACTACGAGGAGATCGTGAAGTTGGCGGGGAAGAGGTGATGAAGGCATGGCAAAGAACCTTGAGGCGACGGAGGAGGTCCAGGCGGCCATAGAGATCGCCTGCCGTCGGAGGGACTTCAGGGCCCACCGCGTAGGGTGCGTCCTGCGCCGGAAGGACGGAGTCGTCATCCGGTACGCTAACCAGTGCTGCCATGTCAGGACCCCCAGGATGCACGCTGAAGCCAGGTGCGCCAGGAAGGCGACCCCCGGGTCCGTGGCCTGGGTGGTCAGGGTCCTTACGGACGGAAGCCTGGCGATGGCGAAGCCGTGCCGGGCGTGCCAGGTTCAGCTCAAGGCCTATGGGGTAGACAGGGTCTACTATTCCATAGGGCCCGGAGAGTTCATGACCATGGATCTCACCTTGTGACTCCCGGCCACGGTCGTCGCCATGCCGGCAACCTTCAAACTGGACATGAGTGTCCACATCACCCGAAGGTTTGGCCATCGTGGGCGTACCATGGACGATGGTCCCGCGTTACCTTCTTCCTGACGGGTCTACCCCGACGTGTCCGAGGTGTGAGGAGAGGATCGCATACCACTGCCAGAGGAGGTTCATAAGGCATGACGGCCATGACGCCTGGTTCCACCTCAGGTGCTTGAGGACCGACGAGGGCCTCGTGGCGTGCATGAACGAGGACCTCGAGACGCTGGCCCTCGGGGACGATCAGGAGGACATCTCCTACGGGAAGGCCATTCTGTCCCTCCTCCTCGTGGACGACGCGGACGTTGCGAGGGCCGCCAGAATCTCGAGGCTTAGCCCCTCCTTCATGCAAGGGACGCTCGACAAGCTGAAGGAGAACGGCTGCCACGAGGATGGAAAGTGGGTTGTGGACTGGGACACGGACGACGGGCGCCAGACTTGCGTTGCGATCACGCTATGGATCCTGGCATGTCGCGGTCTGGTGGTCCGCACGGCGCCGCCGGAAGAGCCGGCCACCATGTAAGGTGCTATATGACGCTCGATGAGGTCCAGGCCGTCCTTGAGGAAAGAACGCGCGGATGGGGTTCCGAGGTTCGAACCGTCCATACCGGAGGTGGTCCCAAGGTGTATCTGGCGACGCTGGACAGGGTGGACGGGGAGAGGGTGGTCCTGGAGGTTCGCTCTAAGCCCGACGGTCTTGTCGCCGACGTTTCCCTTGAGGAAAGCGGCAGGGTCCTGGTTGAGGAGAAGAGGTTGACCGTCGAGTCAGACCTTGACTCTCTGATGGACGCTTTGCCAAGGCCATACGGCGTCTCAGTGATCAATGTTGCCTGCGTGAGAAGGCTCAACATCTTCAAATGAACACGGCTACGGCGTTGATACAGGCTGAAGAGGACCGGATGGTGATGTTGTCCTTAGACTTGGCCTGCTTCGTCTCCGGCCTGACACACCTGTTCCCGAGGCTGGAAGCAAGTAAGCATGATCTTAAGTATGGGTTCACGGACAGAGAGAATAGGTTGGAGATGGTCAGGCACCTTGTCGGAGTGGACCATTCGGATCCGCACTTCGCCAAGCATGTGAAGGCCTTCATCGACGATGCGGACCTTATGTGCGATCAGCCAGAATGTGTCGTGCGGGACGTTCACACCTTGTGACGATCAACGGACGTAGGCTCGGCCCGCGGCGCTGTACCGTCGTCCATGACGTTGTCAGCCATAGCCTGCATGGCCTCCTTACTTGTCCTCCAGGCTGGGACTGCCATCTGGGCCTTCCTATCCATTCGAAGGATCAGAAGGCAAGTTGAGGAGATTCACTGTTCTATCGTCCGGTCCATGCACGAAGACGACAAGAAGCTGGCCGAGAAGGTTGTGGAAACGCAGCGGAGGCTGTGGGGGTCGATGGGCGGCGTGGACGCCATGAGGGAGGCGAGGAGACTCCATGGGCTGCCTGGATGATGACGATGGAGACGAGGCGTGAGAGGCTGGAGAGGATGGGCGGCGCGGGACCCTGGAAGGCCAGCGTGTCCAGGAAGCGAGCGATAAAGTTCGCCAATCAGCTGTCCAAGGCCATGGACGAGCTGAAGGCGATCCAGGCCGAGGTCTCATCCCCGGCCTTCATGACGTGGACCAATCAACGTGGTCGTGAAAGTCTCAACGATCAGATATGTCGGTTGAAGAACACGGTGGAGCGCGTCGTCAACCGCATGTTGGAGCATGGCCTTAGTCCCGGAGAGGAGGCTGTGAAGGTCGCCATGGATCACGCTGTGGAGATGACTCACGAAAGGTGACAAGATGACCAAAGAAGATGTTGCCATCATCGCCCGCGAAGCCCTTGATGAGAAAACAGGCAGTTACTGCAGCGAAGAAGCTCGCCAGGTTCGTCCTTATGAGGCCGAGGGTCCTTTGCTTGAAATGCGGTCAGGTGGATCCACCAGATGGGGTTTGCCAGGGGGACGGGCCCGACGGGTTTGAGTTGATGACGTAGATCCATAACTCGCATAGGGCCGCACTTAGGACGGCCGGTGCTAGTGGCGTAGACTCTAACTAGCTCGCCGTACCGGCGGACGGAGGAGACAATGGCAACAGCAAAGTCCACGTCAACGACCGCGGATGCTTTCTACTCGCGTTTGAGCGCCCTGCAGGACCCGGAGGGGATCCTGGACGAGGATCCGCGTCGGCTGAGGGCGTTGCAGAAGAAGGTCTCTACGTGCGTCACCCGCATGTTCGCCAAGCCGGAGAACGGCGGCGACCCGTTCATGTTCGCGCTGGTCTCGCCGAAGCCCCACAGGCTCGCCCTTGAGATCGGAGGTCAGAAGATCAAGACCGCGGCCACCAACGGGAAGGCCTTCTTCTGGAACCCGGACTTCCTCGAGTCCCTCGACGACGACACCAAGACCGACCAGATCGGAACCGTCCTCAAGCACGAGAAGGGCCACGTCTACCGCTACCACTGCGACCCGAGCCGTGGGGCCGGCTGGGACCCGGACACGAGGAACATCGCCTTCGACTACGTGGTCAATGGCAGCCTCGAGGTCGACCACGTCAAGTCGGGCCGCGCTAGGAAGTACGCCCTCTTCGGAGGCCCTCTCGGGGAGCCGCTTCGTCTCAAGGAGCTCTTTGAGTGGATCGACGGCAAGGTCGAGCTCAAGGAGGGAGAGGTCCGCTGCTACTCCGACCCGGAGGCTCACACGCGGACCGCCGACAGCATCTACCACGAGATCCAGACGCACAACAAGCGCTCCCCGCGCCGTTGCAAAAAGGAGGACGGCGGGTGCAACGCGATGTCCCTCGACCCCAAGACGGGGAAGTCGAAAATCCCTCAGCCCTGGAAGCCCGGGTCCTGCAAGAAGTGCGGGGCCGAGCCGTCCGGAGGAGGCGGCTGGCCGAAGACGCTCGATACGCACCTCCAGGGGGGTGATGGCCCGTCGAAGGAGGAGGTGGTCGCGGACCTGATGAGGGCTGCAGACTTCGCCTCCCAGATGCGCGGGTCGGTGCCCGCCGAGGTGGAGGGAATGCTCAAGGAGCTCCGGGAGCCAACCCTATCCCCGCACGACATCATCGTCAACTGCTTCCAGCGCCGGGTCCGAGACGTTGGGGACAACAAGGATCACACGAGGTACGTCAGGCGCCCTCAGTTCATCTACGAGATGGACGCGAGCGGGGCCTACGTCCCGAAGCACAAGCTGTACGTCCCGAAGAACTACGACCACACTCCGAAGTGGGTGTGCCTCCTCGACACGTCCGGGTCCATGTCCGACGACAACATGGCGGACGGGCTCAAAGAGCTCCAGATCGTCGCCTCCATCCATGGGAGCGAAGGGTGGGTCGTCCCGATGGACGCGAAGGCGTATTGGGACAAGAAGGTTGAGATCACCACGACGACCGACCTTAGGAGAACGCGTGTTCATGGTCGGGGAGGCACGACATTTAAAACGGCCTTTGAGGAACTACCAAGGGAGCTCGGTCTGGACTACGATGTGCTAGTCGTCGTTACAGACGGATATATCGACCATATTCCGCCGGAGTACGCCCCTCCGTTCGAAGTAATATGGATCCTGACCTCAGGATATCAGGAGTTTGTGCCCCCCTTCGGCAGGGCTGTTCAGCTCTATACCGGAACACCTGGCACATGATGTAATAGTTTTTCTATAGGGACAACGTTATGTGAATTCTTGTAAAAAGCATCCGGATTCGGGAGTATACTCTAATGGAGCGTGTAAAGATTGCGTGAAAGCTAGAGCTCGGGAATGGTATAAACTCCATTCCGTTAAGGCCAAGGTCAACGCCAAAATTTATAGAGACTCCCATAAAGACCAATTGTCTGAATCTAAGCGGCGGTGGGCTGAGGAAAATAGAGAAACTTTAAAGAAGAAAAGATCAGACAAGTATTTAGCTAATCGAAAGCAAGTTCTAGCTAAGTGCAAAGCTTACCGTGAGGCCAACAGGGATGAGGTTCTCAAGAGGCAGCGAGCCAGGTGGGCGGACAACGCTGATGCGAACGCGGAGAGGTCTCTTGCTTATCGCCTGTCGCATAGAGATGAGCTTCTTCAGAAGAAGCAGGAGTATTACAGGAACCTTAAGATGGAGGTCCTATCCCACTACTCGTCCGGGACTCCACGCTGTCAACTCTGCCCGGAGTCCAGGCTCGGAGCCCTGTGTCTGGATCACGTCAACGGAGGAGGGACTAAGCATCGGGCTTCAGACAATGGAGTTCGTGGCCATGCGGTATATAACTGGGTGAAGAAGCGAGGCTATCCGAAGGAATTCCAGGTCCTATGTCATAACTGCAACTTCCGGAAAAGCCTTCCGACAGAGGTTAAAAATCAGGCCCAGGCACGGTATGTCAAGAGGATAAAATCATCTGCCATCGGGCACTACTCTAACGAGCTCGGGCATTGTGCGGAGTGCTCCATGGATGACCTTCGAGTCCTTACCATCGACCATGTCAACGGTGGTGGGCGCCAGGAGATGAAAAAGCTTGGGATCAAGGGAGGGACCACTTTCTATCGGCATTTATCGAAGGCCGGGTTCCCGCCAGGTTATCAGGTCCTATGCTTTAGCTGTAACATCAACAAGCACGTTGAGGACGCTGCATCTAGGAGGCCCTTTGTGAAGAAACTTTCTTCTGCGGGACCCTAGGGACATGAGTGTAACGTCAGCCATGTCGGAGCCCCCTTACACGCTGTGCCGGACGTCGGGAGACGACGTCCGGCCCACGGTCACGACGGCCGGCCCACGGTCACGGCCTTCTACGCGTTCGGCCACCCGGTCGTCATGTCCGCCTCGGACTATGGAAGCCTCTTGTCGGATGATGGCAACCCGGTGAAGCCCATCTTTGACGTCCTGTCCGGGTCTGTCCGGAGAGTTCTTGAGACCATAAGCAGGCACGTCGTTGGAATCGAGATTCAGGTCCAATCCGCGTCTGAGTTCATCATGTTCAGAGCCCTCGACCGCCCGACTCTGGTGTACCGATTGGAGTTTAAGGACGTTTGAGCCATAACTCTCTTTTGCCATCTCCAACCGTATGGACAAGAGAGAGGCCAAGCTTTTCCCTCCGGACTCTAGCGACGTGGAGGGGCCCAGGAAGGCCATCGAGCACGCCCGCAAGGACCTGGACAACGCCGTGAAGGCCCTCTACAAGGTCCACGAGCACGCTTCAGGGTTCAGGGAGATCGGTACCGGGAAGGACGCCCTTTTGAGGACCATCGAGGAGGCCATCTCGTCCCTCCAGGACGAAGACAAGTTCCTCGAGGAGGAGCTCTCCAGGATGTCCGAGATCGGTAAGGGCCTTGACGATGGGTTCCACGATCCGATGAGCAGTCCCGAGTTCTCCAAGAAGGCCGCGTCGACGTACGATCGAGCGTAGTTCTGGCCATGCGGACTGTATCCTGGGTTGATGAACGGTAAGCCTGAACCGCGCCATGGCCGGAAGTTCCGTCTGACTGTAGAGCTCGAGCAGGACGCTCCGGGTTCCCGTGAGGGGGTCATCGAGGCTGTGAAGGAAGCCCTTCGGGCGGTCGAGTGGGAAGTGCTCGGGGAGGATAGACTCCGCTTCAAGAAGGTCCGGATGAAGGTCGCGGCCTCCGCCCCTGAGCAGGGACAACCGGTAGTCTTCATTTATGATCCTGGGAGCCACGGCCCGTGCCACGCCGTCCTCGCCACAAAGGAGGGTCGCCCGGCGGGCCATCACGGGTTCTGTGGAGTGGAGCCAAGCACGGGGCCCAAGGCCCACCTGGACAGGCCCGACGGTGGCCTTTGCCGGGAGTGCGCTAAGTACGTTGTGCAGGTGGGTGGTAAGCGGGGGACGGTCTACGATGCCCCTATCCCGGAGAGGCGAAGGCCGTACGCTCATTATCAGGGGTACGAGGACGATTGAGAGGTGATGAGGATGGGATGGGCTGACGCGCACGTGGACAGGCTAAGGCACGGGGAGACGGTGGCCTTCAGGCCCAGGGGTAACTCCATGACCCCGAGGATCAGGTCCGGCCAACTTTGCACGCTGGAGCCTACCGTCGCCCCGAGCGCGGGCGACGTCGTTCTATGCAAGGTGAGCGGAAGGGTTTACCTTCACCTTGTAAGGGCCATCCGCCGTCAGGGAGAGTCCAGCTCATACCTTATCGGGAACGCTCATGGCGGCACGAACGGGTGGACGACGACCGTGTACGGTAAGCTCGTCCGAGTTGATCCGTAAGCCCGGACGCCACCGGCGTATCTGATAGGGTGGAGGAACGAAGCTCGACGACGCCGTATCGTGGCCCATGGCGTGGAAGCCTTGGCGCGTGACGCGGTGGCAACTAGAAGCGCATTCTCCATCGGCGCGCGTTCATCGTGGACACGCGGACCGGAGCATCCCGTCGGGAAACATGTGAGGAGCAGACCTACGCCTGCGGACGAATGCCTCCAAGAGAGACAATGAGTGACAAGTCCAGCATCATCCCCGTCGTGCAGGCAGGATCCAGCGTCCTTCCGGATGAGCCCGATCCTGCCTCCCCGGAGGTGGGAAAGTGGTATTGGGTGCGGGATAAGGAAAAGGCGGACGGGGAGGACGACGCCAGGTGGTTCGGGTGCGCCACGAGCGTGGGCTCCAACTACGTCGAGATGACCGCCGTCGGCAAGTACGCGGGCTCAACGCGCGTGCACCTAGATGACTTTTGGGACCTGTGCGAATGGGAGCCGGATCCGGACGCCTACATAGGGTTCCAGGTCGAGTCCCGGAGGGACGAAGTAAACCTTCTGATGGGGAAGGTACGTGACATAACCTCCCGCCTCGCCCTGTCATCAGGGCCAGCGCTCTCCTCGGGGGAGGAGGTCCGGGCACTCGCGGTCCGGACGGCGGACCGCCCCGTGGACGAGTATAAGGACTCCCTTGTCCGGGCGAAGGAGCAGGAGCTTCCGGAGCTCTTCAAGCAGATCGAGGAGGCGAGCGCTGACATGGCGTCTTGGATGAAGGCCAAGCTCATCCCCATGAAGGCGCACGTCAAGCAGATTAAGCCGGTGATGGAGGCAATCCAGGACCGCATATTCAACGTGGAGCTTTACGCCGGCCTGGTGGAGCAGGTTGTCCAGGTACGCAAGGGGGAGCCGGCCACGATGAGCTCCAAGGTCCACCTCCTGCAGCGAATGCACTATATGGACGAGGAGTGCCTGGCCAACTATGACGTGGGAGGGATGGAGTTCAAGGACCTGGAGGCCTTTGACAGGTGGATGGCCAAGAGGTCCAGCTTTGAAAGGCTGCTGCCGTTCGACCGGTGCATCATCGCCATGCGCGTGCGCCGTGATGATAAGGAGAGGGACTGGGGCGGGAGCCTCGAGGCACTCCTGGAGATGTCCGAGCTCATGAAGCTCGATAAGGCGACCTTCCTCTACATCAGGAACGGAGATCAACTGTTCCGGCTGAGCACGGGAATAGAGTTCGAGGAAAGGCTCTTCCCGGACCTGAGCGAGGATCAGCTGTCGGGAAAGCTGTATTATCACACGGGAAGGGTGGGCGACGAGTATAACAAGTGGATCATCACGGAGAACGAGTGGCTCGGGAAGAAGGACGAGTACCTCGAGGCGGAGAAGGAGCTTGAGGGACTGTCGGAGAGGGACCGGTTCTTCAAGGACCGCCGCGACCATTTCGACAATCATGAGAGGTACGAGCCCTTTGACCAGTCCAGCGTCCATTATGATGACGTCTTGAGGCACATCCAGGGGGAGAGGGCCAAGCACAATAGGCTCGTCCTCGTCCTCCAGGGGCTTCTCGACAGGTCCCCGGTCCTACACCCCCACCCTCCCTGGTCGCTTTGGGACCCGGACTCGTTCAAGGCCGCCCTTGAGCTCGTCCACGACGACTCGCGCGCCCTCGTCCCGGGCGACGTCCCCGACTTCGAGGCATATCGGACAGAGCTTAACCGCTCCATACGGCCCGGCTCCATCACGGTGGGGCAGGAGGAGGCCTGGGAGCGGGTGGAGGCGGAGAAGGAGAACGTCAAGCACCGAAACGCCAGCCGATGGCACGACTACACCCGCTATCGTCCGCCGGGCAACCCGGGGCCCGGGAAGCTCGCCTACGTCCAATCCGTCCAGCCCAAGGTCGGAAAGTGCACATACGCCTGGAACCGGGAGAGCACGAGGTATGGGGTGGACGACGAGTACAGGTGCACTTTCGCCGTGGACACGAAGATGGTCCTGAACGTGTCGGCCTACAAGCCAGGAGACTTCCGAAGGTTTTTCGCCGATCCCCGGACAAGGAAGGACTATCTGAGATGGGCGCCGCTTCTCCTCGAGGCGGAGGAGTTTCATGCGGGCAACAGGGAGGTCACAAAGCCTCCTGCACCTCCCCCCAAGAAGGGACCATCACGCGAGGGGCGCCTTCGCCATAGGATGCGGAAGCGGCGAAACTATCTCATAGGCAAGGCAGTCCGGTTGACCCGTGACGTCACGATGAAGGGTGGACAAGTGTATAAGGAGGGGACCTTGTGGAGGGTCCTCCACGGCTCCGGGACGAGGTTTGACGTCGAGGGGATTAGACCTGACGGGACGCCTGAAAAGAAAGGACGCTGGATCCGGGAGCTTGACGAGTACTATTTCCGTGAGGCTCCGGACGTCCCGGCCTTGGAGGTGAAGGATGAACAGGAGTAGGTGGTGCGACAGGTGGATGGAGCTTCCAGTGAATGAGTTCTCCATCAACGGGAGACCCCACGAAGCCATCATGCATCCGGACGGGAGCTCCGTCATGTACGGGTGGGGCATCACGCCAAAGGCGTGCATAGCGATGGGCCGGAGCTATGTCCGGGTCGTCAAGAAGGTAGACGGAAGGTGGACCGGTCCGATGGGGCTTCCTTTGACGCCCATGGCGAAGGCGGCCCTTGCCGCTCTCGGAGAAAGCTATGGGTGACGATACCCTTCATCCGTGCGTGCGCGTTGAGAGACGAGAGGACCGTGAGACTCCGCCAGGAAGCCTCTCCATCTACTCCGTGCAGGTCCTGGACGGTGCTCAGGGTCACTGGATAACCATGACGCCATGGTCGCGCCAGGAGTATGCCGACGAGCTTGCGCGCTGCGTGTCCTCAGCCCTCAATCATGTGGAGAGGCGAGCAATACGAGAGTGGGAGGAAGGTCAGGCCGAGACCGACGCTGAGGATCAGGCCTTTGAGGAGCGCGTCCGGAGGGACGTGGACAAGGCGATCCGGGAGGCCATAGGCAAGGACTGTTGGAATCACCTCTGGGGACCGGGACTGGAGCAGCTCGGGGGCATCATAGACCTTGACCGTCGAGGAAGGCTGAAGGCTGAGAGCGAGCGAGACTTGCTGGTGAAGGCTCTAAGGACATATGGGGCTCACGCGCCATGGTGCCGGATTGTCCTCCACGGAGGTGAAGACTGCACTTGCGGGTATGCCTCCGTCCTGTCCCGCATCACGGACTCCCGGCCGGCGCCCGCTGAGGAGCTAGAGCCTCCGGACCAATGCGGGGTCCAACCGGACGGCCAGGTCTGCCACATGGCGCCAGGGCATGGTGGGCCCCACGGATCCATCCGTGTAAGCGTTGAGCCGCACACATGAGTAGTTTGCCGTAGGCTCGGAACCGGATAGTGTACTCTATATAGACATGCGCGCTAGAACTAAGAAAGGGGACTTGCTCCGGGCCTTCAATCACCTGTGCGATGTCTATGAGGTAACCTCCGCAGGCTTCGACAGGGAAAAGATAACGGCTCCGATTGACGGAGAGGCCTACGATGGTAAGAAGAGGTGGGCGATGCACCGGACTCCAGGCCTTGGCTGGATGGTTGTGTGCGGGAAGGGAGGGTGCGGTGTCGTCTTTACGCGAGCATGTGGCTACGTCAAGAAAAGGTGGGACTTCCTGATGTTGATGGAAGCGCTATCCCATGAACGCGCAAGTTGGAGACGGTCCCAAAGCGCGGGTGACATACGAGGCCATGATGGGAAGCGGGACTGACGGGCCTCGGTGGGAGTCGGAGGAGAAGGAGCTAAGGCGCCTGCGAAGGCTGATCATGGTCGGCCCTGTGAAGCGTGCATTGAGGGATCAGATTCAGGAGGTCAGGGATGCCGTCGTTAGGCTAAAGATGGCGTATGATGGCCTCGAGGAGGAGGTCGATATGGTCCGCGCTGTGGAGGGCGTCCATGAGGTGGGGACCCCCTATGGGGGCCGAGTCTTCCTGGACGAAGAGAATAGCGTCCAGTCCGTGCTGACAATCCTTGACGCTATGCAACACGCCTCCATGCGCGGAGGTTTCGACGCGAGGTCGTCCATCAACCAGCACGACCATGTCTGGATGTCTGACGACCCTGATGATGGGTGCACCGTCTGTGGCGTGACCCGAAGCCCGTAGGTCATTTATGAAGCAGCCCCAATGGGGTGCTAATGGCCAGCCCACCTGCAAAATTGCTTTGGCAAGCGACTCATAGAGATAAAGTCAACACCTGGAAAAGGAACGGCAGACTAAGGGCTCGAATACTAGCCATATATGTGTATTCTAATGGAATGATGGCCTGCGAGAAATGCGGTGTCACAGAATTCTCCTTCTTGACTTTAGATCATATCAATGGAGGAGGAACAAGCCATCGTCTTACAGATAGACGAGCCAATTGTAAGATGCCTCACCTACTAAAGTCGCAAGGCTTCCCTGTCGGATATAGGGTTCTATGTCAGAATTGCAATTTTAAAACATACATTACTTCCATCATTCCTGGGCAAAGTTACAGGTCCCAAGCTGTCCGGAGACATCGAATATCATTAAAAGCACGCGTTCTAACTGCTTACGCAGGAGAACCTGCACAATGCGCGATGTGTGATGAATCCGATCTGCATGTTCTTACCATAGACCACATCATGGGAGGGGGCCGGGAAGAAATGAATAAGCTTGGGCTTAAAGGGGGTTCAGAATACTACAGGAAACTTATTCACGATGGGTACCCAAAGGGATTCCAAGTTCTTTGCTTTAATCATAACAGTGGTAAACGAGTTCTGTCTCCGACAATTGGTTTCATTAGAAAAACATTGGCCTCGTGGACAGGCCCGTAGATATAAACGACGGGCGCGTACTGGACTGCGGAGGTCTAACGATGGCGAAAGAGACAGAAAGCACGGGGATTTTGACTGTCATGATGGTCGATGAGAAGGATGGGGAGAGTCTACGCGGCAAAAGAATTGCGGCGACTGGGCATTTGGGTCTCCCGAGGGCGGAGATCGCGCGACTGATCGCCGCGAACGGCGGGGTCTTCCACGACAGCATCAAGTGGGACACGTCGCACCTGGTAACCAATCGCCAGTGGAATCGAGGGTCCACGACGACGCCGACGAAGTCCAAGAAGATCCTCGACGCCGAAGCCCGCGGGATCCGGATCATCACCGAGGCTCAGCTCGTCGATCTCTTCTTCAGGAAGTAGATCGTGATGCGGTCCGCGTGCGTGTGGCTAGGCGGTCTCGGGGAGGTTGAGGACGGGAAGGTCCACCGCATCCTCCAGATCGAGGAGGGCGACTGCCTCGTCGAGGCCGCGAGCGTCACGCCCGCCACGGACAGGTGGCCGGCCAGGACAAACGACGACTGGCGAACGGAGGAGGACGATTCTGCGTGCGCCCGGGCGTACATGATGGCCTTCCTCGAGGCGCGTAAGGCGCTCGCCGCCACAGTGTCGTCCGGTATGGGCTTGACGAGACCGTGATCATGTGGCTGACGACGGGGGCGAGTTTGTTCTCCATGCGAGGTGGGTTCTCCAATCCAAGAGGTGAGAGGACCCACGCCGTCAGGATTGGGGACGGGGAGACCGTCAAGAAGGTCGGACGCAGGAGGGCTTTGTGCGGCCTATTGCCCGCCCATGGATGGTTGGACGACCCAGCCATTGACGAACAGTGCGCACGATGCAGGAGCCATGCGGTCGGCGGAGAAACACCATGACGATGACGCATAATCGGGATGGCATCTTTCCTGACGCTCGTCCTGGCGGCCATGGTTGGTGCGGAGCTCTACGCGAAGAGCGCCAGAAGGCAGACTGACGCTATCCGGGCCAAGAGGGACGGACTTGCAAAAGAGATGGCTGAGATCAAAAGGACTCGCCTCGGCATCAGGTTCCGGGAACTGTTCAAGGCCGTGTCCGGTCCGGATGGGGAGGCGTGATGGGCAAGCACGTGTTCCCGGACATGGAGACTGTGAACGTCTTCACGGTCGGAATGTCCTATGGTGGGCACCTGGCGACGCTTCCAAAGGAAAGACGGAGGAGGAAAAGATGAAGTGGACGTCGTCCGACAACCTTCACTCGAGGTGGGTCCCGATCGTCGGAGGCCCGTACGCTGGCCTTCGCACTATCATATCCAATAAGAACGGGATGCTCAGGCGGCCTGACGTCTTTGATCTAAGTGACTACACGTTCGACCACGACCGTCAGGAGTTCACCCACAAGGACGTAGGGCCATGCGCTCCAAGGGATTGAGGAAGAGGCCGGTCCACGCCATGTGCGGGGGCGGGTATGGGCGGATCGAGGACGCCCTCGACGGAAGGCCACGTTTCAAGTGCACGAAGTGCGGTGACACCTGGACGGAGGGCAAGTCTGGAGGGGAGAGCCTGGAGGCGGTCAACAGGGCCTTGAAGAAGGTCAGGCTGACGCAGGCTGAAAGGGACGAGGTTCGACGCTCGGCGCAGGAGCGCGTAAAGGCGCACAGGACGAAGCCGTAAACAATCTTCGCGCCCTCGTACCGTCATGTGATGGGGAACGAAGATGAAGAACAAGGGAGAATGCCCCGTCCGGAAGGCCGTCAAGGTGGAGGCCACCGAAAGGAAACACTGGTACAGGAAGACGTTGGAGTGCGGCCATGTAGTCGTGCGACAGTATCACAGCAAGAGGACTCACTGTGAAGAGTGCAAGGTCCGAAAGTCGGATGAGAGTTGACGACCTTGTCGTCGACGGGAACGACGACAAGGGGGAGGTCCGTAGGACGATCGCCGGGCTGCGACTCCTGGTCCAATATGGGAAGGTGGCAGAGGCAGCACTGAGGGCATTACGCTCGGACACCGTGGACATGGTGGTCCCGACGGTCCACCGCATGGGCCGGTCTCGGGACCTCACGGTCTCCAAGGTCCCCGTCCATCGGAGCGCCCAAATTCCTCCCCTCCCCGACTATTCGGCGGTGAACGCTTTCCTGAAGCCCGTCACTAAGGGTCCAGGGTACACGGTGTACGTCCGCGGACCCCAGCTTTGGGTGTCAGCCTGGGGCAAGGTCGTAACGCGGGAGAGGGAAGTCGTCGTCGGGTCCGTCTGGTTTACGAAGACGAGGACGAGCTGGAACTTCCAGAACGACGGGGGTCCCGTGAAGAAGGGCAAGGACGTCCAGTGCAGGGCTCTGGCCCGCTCGGCGGCCTTGATGCTAGTCACGATGCAGGAGAATGGCCCCGAATCCGGGGACGGGTTCGAGGTCAAGCATTCGATGGCAAGGCACGTACTGTCCACTCTGCGCAAGAGGGCTGAGGCCGTCTTGCTCTTGGACGGGCATGCGAAGAGGCTCCGGGAGCAGTCGGAGTCGGGGTTGTCCGTGGAGGAGGTTCACAGCAGGTGAAAACCTGGAGGAAAAGGTATGGCGCGGAGAGAAGGCGCTTTGAGGCCGACCAGCGCGCACGCGTCCACTTTGACCGGAGGGTGACGATCGTGTTCCAGGGGGCCCATTACGAGGTGTATAGGCTGAAGGATGGGACGGTCTCCGTGTTCCTGAGGTCCAGCTCAAGGTCCATTCGTCCGCCTCCCCAGAAGGTCGTCGACAAGGCCCTCGAGTCCTTCGGACGCGCGGACGTGGAGCAGGTCCATAGACTGTGACTGTAGAATCCGGTATGGAAGAAGAGCGCGGAGTCTATATGATTGTTGTGGTGGAGGCTTCCGGGTGCGTGTTCGTAAAGGAGCATGATTTCTTCCGTTCCCAGGGAGGCTTTAAGCAGGAATGGGGAAGCACATGGGTCCCCGTCGTCGCGGCCTCGGTTGAGGACGCCAGGCGCCTTGGATGCGGTCTGCCTGGAGCCAAGCCGTACGATCGCCAGGCGAAACCGTAGCCACCCACGGATGAGGCCAGAGAGGCTACTTGATAGGATCTCCAAGTTTGTCGGAGAGAGGCCGGACAAGCTTGCCGTGACCGTGGCCGCAAGGACGGGAGACCCGTTCGCGGTCCTCGTGTCCACGGTCCTCTCCTTGAGGGCGCGGGACGAGGTCACCCACGTCGTGACGAAGGTCCTGCTGTCCAAGGCCTCAACCCCATTCGCCTTGGCCTCTCTTACGCAGGAGGAGGTCGTTCACCTTATTCACCAGACGAGCTTCCGGAACACCAAGGCCAGGCACCTCGTCGGGATCGCCAAGGACCTGCTCGAGAAGCACGACGGGAGAGTCCCGGACACAATGGACGGCCTCCTGTCGTTGAAGGGGGTCGGGCGAAAGAGCGCGAACCTCGTCCTCAACCTTGCGTTCGAAAAGGGAGGGGTCTGCGTCGACACGCACGTCCTCAGGGTTGTCAACCGTCTCGGCGTCATTAAGGCAAGGACGCCGGGCGAAGCTGAGGTCTTGCTTGAGAAGGTTCTGCCGAGACTTTGGCACATCCCGGTTAACGGGGTCCTGACCGCGTTCGGAAGGACTCAATGTCTCCCCGTACGCCCGAAGTGTTCGACGTGCCCCGTCAGGAAATGGTGTCCGAAGGAAGGGATCCTTATGGGGTCAACACCTGAATAAGTCGTTTGATCATGTCGGCGTAGTGGTCTGGAAGGGGCTCTTTTCCTCCGACGAGAGGGAACACCTCCGGATCTGTCAAAGTCCGCCCCATCGGGTCTTCCTCCGTTATAACTCCACCGATGCGGCCTTCGTTGAAGGCCTTTTTGAGGGTCTCCCCAGCATCGGGGCCGAAGGTCCAAACCCCGCCCTCCTCTGACGCGGCTTCAGTGTCGACTCCAAGGTCCCCCAGGACCTTTAACATCCAGTCCGCGTCCACCCAGCTGACCTTCAAGTCGCCATTCACACCGCTCATCATCGTCGCGGCCATGACCATCCTCGAGGCTATTCGCACAAGATCCATATGACGATACATGAAAAAAAACTGAGAAAGCTCAAGGCCTGGGCGCCAAAGGACCGCCCGGCGGCAGGGTGTCCTTCGACCATACGCCACCATCGGCAAGGCGGCAGTCGCACCTGCACTGGGAGACCACTATCGTCACGGGAGGATCCGGAGGAGAAATGGGCTTGGCGCATGCGACCACGGTCAACAGGATGATGGTCACAAGAGCGCGCATGGAGTCCTACCGAAGGCGTTCGATAGAAGGTGGCTTCCCCTACCCTCCAGAGGCCCCCGCGGCGTCCGAAGGTCCGGACGCGCTCGACACATTCTAAGAACAATCAACCACGTGCGCGCACACTCCGTGGGCCCCGATGGAGAAATTACAGTTGTAACACAAGACTCTAAACCCCTCTGGATACTGGTTCTTTACAACCCATGCATATACACTACGCCCACTGAGGCCTATCGTGCGGCGCTGGGCTTTACCTCCACCGTTGACGTGGTCGAGACACAAAAACTCATATTGAGTTTCTGTGCAACATGCACACTTGGGTTGTCCGTTGCTGTAATGGCCGAGAACAAGTTTCCGGAGCTCTATACCTCTGAGCTTCATATATTCATATCGCTCATGTCGCGGTCTATTCAACCACCAAGCTTCAATCGACTCCGGATGATGTGTGCACCTTCCATACGCTCCGATTGAATTATTGCAGTTATGACATAGGATCCGGAAAATAGGTGGGAAATCATTCTGGATGATCCAACGATGGAATTGAGATCCCCCATGGATTCCCGTTTCCCTGCGGTGATCAGCCCCTCCCCCGTTTTTGTGGTCCAGGCACAAGAAACGGAACTCTGGTTCCCCACAGCACGCGCATTTGTCCCCGTAGTACAATACTGCCCTCTTCCGGAGCTCAAGTCTATACTCCGCTGCCCATTCAGATACATGGTCTCTGTTTGCGTCAAGCCATTCCTTATTAACCCGGCGTATCTCTTCCTTCTTTCGCTGGTACCGGTCGGCCGAGCGAGCTCTAACACAAAGGACACAGCCCCAGCCGTGACCACGGTCGCTCTTTCTGAAAAGTGTGCTCCCATGCTTTGGACATAGTCGAGTCTCTTCCAAAGTCATACTAGGATGGGTAAATAGAAGATGTAAAATACGGGAGCAGATTCGAGGCGACGTAAGCCTGACGTGTTCGATCGTAGCGACCGGTGGAGGTGCTGATGGCGACGATCTCAGAGGGCGAGGTGGTGCAAGTGAAGGGCTCTGCGGCAAAGCCGTACGAGATGAAGAACGTGGGGGGTGTTCTCAGCTGCACATGCATCGCATGGAGGATGCAGTCTCTCTCGATCGAGAAGCGGACTTGCAAGCATCTCAAGGCGTACCTTGGGGCCGCCGCGGAGGCCGCCCGAATCGGCGGTCCGTCCGTCACGCAGGTCGGCACCAACACCGCGAGGATCTCGTCGTCCTCCCCGAACGCCTCCACCCCGCCACGCCCTGGGACCATCGTGACCGGAGGGATGGTCACCTCCGAGGAGGCGCAGGCCATCGTCGATCGGGCCGCTGCCGAGGGCCGGAAGCTCCGCCAGGACGAGAAGACCCGGATCAAGGGCCCCGGCCTCCTCCTGGCCCACCCTTGGGATCCGGACACGGATCCGACTGGGTGGCTGTGGAGTGAGAAGCTCGACGGCTGCCGTGGGCTCTGGACCGGGAAGGAGTTCATCAGCCGCGGGGGAAACAAATTCCACGCCCCGGCATGGTTCTGCGAAGGCCTCCCGGACCACCCGCTCGACGGCGAGCTCTACATGGGACGCCAGAGTTTCCAGCCGACCATGTCGATCGTCCGTTCCATGGACGCTGGGAATAAGTGGAGGCAGATCCGGTTCATGGTCTTCGACATGCCCGAGAGCAAGGACCCGTTCGAGGGCCGGCTCGAGGAGCTCGAGGACTGGCACCAGCGCTCGGCGGCCCCGTTCGCGAAGATCCTTCCACACGGGAGGGTGACGGGCAAGGAGCACCTCCTGACGCTGCTTCGAGAGCACGTCGATGGGGGAGGGGAGGGCCTGATGATCCGGAAGCCAAACTCCCTCTACGAGGCCGGCCGATCCCACTCCCTCCTCAAGGTGAAGGACTTCCGGGACATGGAGGGTCGAGTCGTCGCCCACGAGCCTGGAAAGGGACGACATAAGGGAAGACTGGGAGCCTTGGAGCTCGAGCTCCCCAACGGGATCCGCTTTTCCCTGGGCACGGGTTTCTCAGACGATGAGCGTCGCAACCCTCCCCCGGTCGGATCGATGGTGACTTTTACGTACACGGAGCTCACGGAGGCTGGGAAGCCGAAGTGCACCGGGTTCCTTCGGGCCCGACCAGAGGAGTGAGCATGGCGAAGGTTGAGGATATCACGGCCGGGGTCAGGGCCGAGCAAGCTTTCGTGAGGGGCTTCATCGGATGTCGTGACGCGTACAGGACGAGGCACAGATGAAGAAGCCGGGCCACAGCTGGAGGCTGGTACGTCTTGTCCTGAAGGTAAGCGGCGAACGCCTTGGCGGCGCAGGCCGCCCAGTTCTTTATCCTCGGCCTTCCGCGTCCCTGGACCTTCATATGGTCCCTTCGGACCTCGTACACGGGCTGGTGGTCGGGGCTCATGACAGACATGGAGGACACCTGCGTGTTGGACGGGGCCGCCGGGTCCCTGATGGCATGCCGGGTGGGGAATCTGGAGAAGGAGAGTTTGATGGTCCCCACCTGCACCTTCTCCATGACTATGTCAAGATGCCTGTCCAGACCGCCCTTGGACCACGAGTGGTTCAAGGAGACCTCCCATCCTCTCCGGCCAAACTGTCTCCCCACCGTGGCCTGCCAGGTGTCTATATACGCTTCAATGGACAGTTTCCGGAATGGGATATAAGAGAGTGCGGTTGGAGCCGTTGGAGATGCCGACGAGCCGGCCGTAGTGGAGGGCGGAGGTAGAGATGCTGATGAGCACGACGGTTGGTGAGGCGGTGACGGGATCGGGGACGGACGCGGGCGGGCAGGCAGTGGTCGACGACCGTCTGAAGGCGTTCCTGGAGGCCCTGACGACGAAGAAGCGGGCGCACGGGACCCTCGTCATGGAGGGCATGGCCACTCACTGCGGACATTGTCATCAGCCTCTTACTGACTCACTTAGTGTCGAACGTTCTTTGGGTCCTATCTGTGCAGGTAAGGGTTACCTGGAGGATCCTGTCGACGGGGATCTGACGGACGCGATGATCGCCCTCGCGGAGTACCCGCAGCTGGTGGAGTTCCTCATGGCCCACAGCGACAAGGGGAACCTTCGGGGGCTGATGAACGCGCTCGTGAAGGTGTGCGCCCTCAACCGGCGGAACGCCAACCTGCACGCGGCCTGCTGCGACGCCATCCAGGCGCTCGGCTGGTCTCGCCTCGCGAACGCCATGCGTGAGAGCATCGCCGTGGTCGTCATCAAGGTCTCCACCGACTCCCCGGGCTGCCATGAGGTCCGCGTGAAGGGTCACGCGTGGAGCTACGCCTGGAACCGGGACGTCATGGAGATCCCCGGCGCCATGAAGCGGAAGCGCCCGAACGCCCACGTCCTCATCCCCATTCACGCCCCCACCGACCCGTCCCGCCCGATCGGCGGCAGGGTCGACGGGATCATGATGTCCAACAAGGCCGCCCTCTGGCGCTGCATGCTGCGGCACTACTCCGGCTACTGCGCCAAGACACCCAACGGCGGCGTGAAGATCCTCGAGAAGGTGAAGCCATGAAGCCGTACAAGCGAGTGGCGGTCAAGGACGTGAAGCCCAGGGACCACGTGATCACGGAGACGGGGGACCTGCTCCAGGTGACGGCGGTGGACGTCGCGCAAGACGCCGTCTGCCTCCACGGGCGTTGCTTCGGAGACGGTGGGTTCAACATCTTGCTGTGCACCTTCACCGCCGTCCACGAGGAGACGGTGATCCGGATCCACGAGGCAGGCACGTGAGTCGCTCTGGTTATGCTCGGAGGCCTCCGTCCCCTCCGCACAA
>SXGT01893750.1_pt1 | contig 76933 bp, 52 predicted proteins | sample 3176221 | NCBI WGS metagenome assembly SXGT01 (sample SAMN11356862, study PRJNA531348) | freshwater metagenome | isolation source: freshwater sample F1-120 | place: China: Fuxian Lake, Yuxi | collected 2017-12-25
CTCACGGTGCCCGTAAGGGTCTGGCCGATACCGCCCTCAAGACCGCTGACTCGGGTTACCTGACACGGAAACTGGCCGATATCTGCCAGAACGTCGTCGTCACGATCCAGGACTGCGGCACCACCAAGGGAATCACCAAGGGGGTCGTTTACCGCGGCGAGAACGTCGAAGTTTCTCTGGCAGACGCCATCCGTGGTCGCGTCAGCCGGACCAACATCGTCAACCCGATCACTGATGAAGTCATCGTCCGGGAAGACGAACTCATCACGGTCGAGAAGGCCCGTAAGATTCAGGAACTGGGACTCGAAAAGATCCAGGTCCGCAGCCCGATGACCTGCGAAGCCGAACTCGGCCTCTGCCGTCTCTGCTACGGAATGGACCTCTCAACCGGTTCGATGGTCGAAGAAGGTCTGGCCACCGGGATCATCGCCGCTCAGTCGATCGGCGAACCAGGTACCCAGCTGACCATGCGAACATTCCACATCGGAGGAACTGCCTCGCGTGAAGTGGAAGAAAGCGAAATCAAATGCCGTAAAGCCGGTAAGGTTCGCTTCGCACGCGTTCGCTCGGTTATGAACCAGGAAGGTCACAACGTCGTTCTGACCCGAAACGGGGAAATCGTCATCGTCGACTCCAAGAGTCGCGAAATCGAGTCTTACTCGATCCCGAACGGTGCCGTCCTCATGGTGACCGAAGGCGAACAGGTCGATGCAGGCAGAGTCCTCTGCCAATGGGACCCGCACGCCATTCCAATTCTCTCGGAAGTCGGCGGAACCGTCCGCTACGAAGACCTCGTCGAAGGCCGCTCGGTCCGTACCGAAGTCGACCCATCGGGTCACAAACGTCTCAGCGTCATCGAGCACAAAGGCGACCTGCACCCGCAGATCATCATCGAAGACGGCCAGGGCAAGATCCTCGACTTCTACTACCTGCCTGAACGGGCCAGTATCGAAGTCGAAGACGGCAAGCAGATCGCAGCCGGTTCGATCATCGCCAAGAACCCACGGGATGCAGGGGGTACCCAGGACATCACCGGGGGTCTGCCACGAGTCACCGAACTCTTCGAAGCTCGCAAGCCCAAAGACCCAGCCGTCGTCGCAGAGATCGATGGCGAAGTCGAACTCCTCGCCGAGAAGAAACGCGGCAAGCGGATCATCGTCGTCCGTGGTCAGGATGGCACCGAAGTCGAGCACGTCATTCCCCACGGTAAGCCGCTGTTCGTCCACTCGGGCGACATCGTCAAAGCCGGGGATGCCCTCGTCCGCGGTCCTCTCGTCCCGCACGACATTCTCCGCGTCTCAGGGGAAGAGGCTGTCTCTCAATACCTGATGCACGAGATTCAAAACGTCTACCGTGCACAACGCGTGGAAATCGACGACAAGCACATCGAAATCGTTGTCTCTCAGATGCTGCGGAAGGTTCGCGTCGACGACGTCGGCGATACCGACCTCCTCCCCGGCTCTGTCATCGACAAGCAGGAATTCAAGCGAGTCAACGAGAAGCTCAAGACCTGCGGACGCATTACCGACGTCGGCGACACCGAGTTCGATCTGGGCGACGTTGTCGACCTGGTGACGATCGATGAAGTCAACTCGGCAGTCGAAGGTTCCGGCGGCAAGTCAGCCAAGATCGGCAAACCACGCCCATCCTCGGCCAGTACTCAGCTCCTCGGGATCACCAAGGCAGCTGTCCAGTCGGAGAGCTTCATCTCGGCAGCGTCCTTCCAGGAAACAACGAAGGTCCTCACCGAAGCTGCGATCGCTGGCAAGTCCGACAACCTCGTCGGCTTGAAAGAGAACGTCATCCTGGGTCACTTGATCCCAGCCGGTACCGGTTTTTGGATCCACCAGAACGCCGACGTCCGCATCAAGCCAGAAGCTCTCGAAGAGATCAAGGCCGAGAAGGAACGTATGCTCGCCGCCCGCCTCGATATGCTCGCCAGCTCCCCACGCGGCGGCAACTACGACCAGCACGGCAACACACCAAACGTCCTCGACCTGACCCCAGACTCCAAGTAACCATCAGAGCCGCGACCGAAAGGAAGCGAATCCTGATAACAACTTTCAAAAGCCTTCGATTCCTCACCGAATCGAAGGCTTTTTTCTTTGCCCGGTATCATGTCCCTTCTCCCCCGGGGAGAAGGTGGCGGCGCTTCGCCGACGGATGAGGGACCTCTGCGAATTTCACTCACCCTCCGAACCCCATCACTTACCGTAGGGTCCGCTGTGCGGACCATTCCCCCCTCACTCAAACTCGGTCTACATCTCCATGACCTACGAACAATGGACCACCGCCCTCTTCAGCTTCACCACCTGTGAGGAAACGAATCACGTCACCGACCGCCGTGCTACCCTCTGGGACGTCGACTACCCAACCACACGACAATTCATCAGCCGCGCACTCCGCGACGATCTCCTTATTAACTCGACCCCAAAAGAATCACTCGCATTGGGCTGGAGCATCATCTTCGATAGTGGAGTGAGTGACTTCCAATTCGCCCTCAACGAACACGAATTCGAGGACGAATGCATCAAATCCATCCTCGATCTGAAGCTTTTGTACTCAAACTTTTTCGACCGTTTCTGCCACGCCAGTGTCACCTCCATCGGCAACGATTGGCAGCACGACGGTACCATGGGTTACCTTTGCTACATGTTCTGGGACATCCTTGATTTCAGCTTCCTTCCCTCCAAGCTTACCCCGTCAATGATCACTGCCGGCTTGGAAGTCCTCTCTTTCGCCCTGCGCTCCCCCAACGAAAATTCCTGCGTTTCCGCCATCCACGGCTTGGGACACTGGGCCGCCGAATCCAATCTGGCGTCTGGCATCCTGAAGCAATGGCTCATGCAAACCCCACCGACCAACCCTGTTATCGCCGAATACGCCCAGCGCGCAATCACCGGCAACGTCCTCTGACACCATCGGGATCAGCGCCGCTCAAACCAACCTCACCATCCCCACCAAACCCACAACCCCAAACAACGCATCCACCAACACACGTCGCACGGGCACATTCATCTCTCGCGCCCACCCGAACTCACGATGAAACGTCGCAAAGTTCTCTGTCGTCGCATAGCGAATGACTTCGCAGCAACCCTCCCCGCAGCTCTCATCGATTCTCATCAGCGTCAGTTGGGGAATGATTTTCACAGTCTTGGCATTTGAAGTCGTAGTCATGGCGCACCTTTCTCGCAGAAATCAGGGACAGGAAAAAACAGAGTCAACAACGACTCCATAAACAGCAACGAACAACAACTGACAAGCCATTGATTCAGGCTCGCGTGTCAGCGTTGCGATTCAGTTCTCATCAACTAGTCGCGCGACGATTTCGAACTTCGACATCAATCTTCAAAAAACAAAAAACGCTCCGTTCTCCCGGTATCACAGACATTCCTGTCTGTGTTCCTCAGGCCGACGCCCACACCGACGCCACCGCCATCGCCGCCGTCTCGATCCGCAACACACTCTTCCCCAGGACGCATCCAACCACCTGCTTGCGCTCAAACATCTCCAGTTCCCCCGTCGACCACCCTCCCTCCGGCCCGATCAGACACGTCAACTCCTTTTCCGCCCGTCGACTCTCAACCGCAACTTCTAAAAAACTCTTCTTCGCCCGAGGATCTAGCAGGACACAGTTCTCATCCTTCTCCAGATACGCGGCAATTTCCACAGGCGACTCCATCTCCATTAGCCAGGCCCGCTTCGACTGCTTACAAGCCGACATCGCCAGCTTCTCCAGCCGCTGCAGCTTCCCCTCCCCGGGATCCACCACACTCCGCTCACTGATCAGCGGCACGACCCGACTCACTCCCAATTCACACAGTTTCTCAATCATCGTCGTCAGCCGATCTCCCTTCGGAAAACAGACCGCCACCGTCAATGCAGGACGCTCTCTCTCCTCAAACCAGACCCGCGTCAACTGAATGACCGCTTCATTCTTTTTGACCGAAATGACCTCTCCCTCAGCAACCATCCCTTGCCCGTTGAAAAGCTCGATTTGAAGCCCCGGCTTGGCTCTGAGGACTCGAACCAAGTGGTGAGCCTCGTCCCCATGGAGCAAAAACTGCCCAGAAAGTGACTTTAGGTCCACAATATTGATTTCCTGGCCACTATAAAAACGATCCATATTTGACTTTCTGCAACTCATAATAGGCTGCAACCAACTACTCCACATGTACTTAGGGCACTTTCGGAGCCAAAAAACAAAGGACTCGTTTTTATACCTTTTTTCATGCGGCGTACATCTTCACCTAACAAAACTTTGGATACTTCTTTTATCGCCTCCAACTCAACCCTGACCAAACGAAATTATTTCGACAGGCCTGAGTCGGTGATGGTAACGCATCGCGTTATCTGGCGAACCGACCGCGAGAAGCCATCCTTATCAATGTTCACTCACTTTTCGCCGTCAGTTCATCAAAACATCACAATCTCTTGTACGATTGATAGAGCAGTCAAAACTCGCCAGTGATCCACACACTCGACAGGATCGACTGGCAACCGGCTCATCTCGATCAAGTTGGCGGTATTTGGATTGGATTTCACTTCGTATCTGGTTTGCTCCCTGATCGACAACAAAACGAAGATCAGGACACGTCGTGGTCAAGCGTTGTCCTGAATTTCATAGCTCTGGTTTCGTAACCTCAGATTTCGTTTTTTGAAGCCGGGTGTTCCGGCGAACTGTTTCTCTCTCAGCCACACATTGTTTCGGAGACATCTCACAATGGCTAAAGTCACTCGCAAGGGATTCACCCTGATCGAGCTGCTCGTCGTCATCGCGATCATCGCGATTCTCGCCGCTCTGCTCCTCCCAGCTGTTCAACGTGCTCGCGCTGCTGCCCGCAACGCTCAGTGCAAGAACAACCTGCGCCAGTTCGGTATCTCTATGCACACCTTCGCTGAAGCCGATCCACAAAGCCGTCTGTGTTCAGGTCAATACGACCTGCAACGCGATGGTTGCGTTGATACCTACGGCTGGGTTGCCGATACCGTCAACCAGGGCGCCGGTAACGTCGCTCAAATGCTGTGCCCAACCAACACCCTCCGCGGTTGCGAGAAGTACAACGAACTTCTCGGTCGCTCGACCTCAACCGGTACGAGCAACGTCTACGCTGCTGCTGGTTTCGCAAGCCTTCGCGCACGTCAGACCGAAGGTAAATGTGCCGAACTGGAAGCCATCACTCCAAACACAGCTGCTGCTCGCGCTAACTTCGTTGTTCAGAACTTCCTGGACAAGGGATTCGGCACGAACTACGCTTGCAGCTGGTTCCTCAGCCGCTCAACTGTCAAATCGTCTGTCAGCGGTAACGCTGCCATCAACTCAATCCTCGTCTCTTTCTCTGTGAAAGACCTTCGCGGCGGTAAAGGCCCGATGACGATGGGCGAAATGACCAACGCTCAAACCTCTTCTTCGAACATTCCAATCCTCGGTGATGCTGCTCCTGGCGACGCCAAAGATGGTTACCTCGACGCTTCTCTCCCAGGTCACGTCTCTGCCGGTGAGCGTCTCGCAGAAACCGCAAACGATGGTCCTGGATACTGGACCACCGCCAACAGCATGTGGGTTCTCGGCGACAAAGTCACCAACGGTTCTTCAGACTTCGATTTCTCTAACGCAATCTCTGGTGACGTTCTGCCATCTCCAAACGATGCCAACATCTCTGCAGCCGCTGCAACTGCTGACTACGACACCCTGTTCGTCAACGGTGCATCAGGCGCTACCTACGGTGGTACTGATACCTTCATCTGGCTGCAAGATACCCGCGACTGGTATGCAGTTCACGAAGGTCGCTGCAACCTGCTGATGGCTGACGGTTCTGTCAAGACCTTCGTCGACCTCGACAAAGACAACTTCCTGAACCCAGGCTTCTCTGCCAACGGTGGTACTCAGGAACGAGACGGTTACACCAGCAACAAGATCGAACTGCCATACTTCGAGTGCTACAATGGTGCAGTTCTCAACTACAACACCATCCGCAAGACTGGCTTCGAAGGTTAATCTTCAAGACCGCTCTTTCGCGATAGTTTGATCGTTCCCGGAGACCTGACCAGTCTCCGGGTTTTCGTATTTCAAGCGACCCGCTTGTCTCGATCATCCGTCAACTCAGACATCGATCAACCTCAACTCTGAGTTCCGTAAAGCACATGACCAATCAAGAAACGCTCCTCTGCTGGAAATGTCGCGCCCCACTGGCTAAGGCACAAGTCCGGTGCCGTGAATGCGGTACGCCGCGCAACGCCAGTCCACCACAAACACCATCCAGCCACAAATCCGGCGTGCTGAAAACACCAGCGACCCGTTCCGACGAAAAAGCGCTGAGCATCGATGATATGTTCTCTGCAGCTGAGGACATCGGCGAAGACGATATCAACCAGTTCGTGATCGCAACATCAGAGGGACTCAAAGCCCAGTCAACCTCTCCTCCATCGCCCACCAGAAACACAACGCCGCCACCAAAGGCACAAGCTCCGAAAGCACCCTCTCCGAGAACACCAGAGCCCAAAGCACCAGGGCCACAATCATCGTCTCTCTCGCAACGACCTGAATCTCCCGTCACTGAATCGACACAGACGACCAGCAGCCCGGATGAGTCCGACGCACGCACTCCCGCTCCCATTCCCAAGCGTAGTAATATCTCGGGAGTCACCCCCGCTCCGACTGCTCAAACAGCCCCCCGACGAAGGCGTGGCTCAGAATCAGCCTCCAATCCAACCGGGTCAAGCCTGCCACCCGCGATCTTGTCCGCGACTCGGCTCGCATTGAAGCAGCCTGCTCCCGTCCTTCAAAAACTCGACCCGAAGGCCGCGACAGCCAAGTCGCGCGCCGCTCAGAAACTTCTCGTCAAAGCCAATAAGCTGATTCCTAAATTTGAGTCCGATGATACAAAGCCCGCCATCGATGCACTGCGACAAACGCTGTTAGAACTCGGTGCCGCGCAACATGCCTCCGTCATCCCAGTCATCGCCAAATTTCTCGATGACACACGCCCCAGCCTGCCTGAGTCTGCCTCACGAGCATTGGGTAGCACACGATGTCCGGAAGCTTTCGAGCCACTGGCCACGCAGCTGATAAAGGCTCCTGTTGATTCATCAGGCCCCCTCCTGTCTGCACTCGGCAGCCTCGGGGATCGACGCGCGGTCGGCATTCTCGTCGCCTACGGCAGCGAATATCCGCAGTATCAGATGCGAGTGGTCGACTCCTTGACCGACATCGGCAGCGATGCTGTCCCTCGATTGATAGAGCTCGCAGGCAGTCCTGAAACAGGGCAGCAACTCATCGTTTGCATCGCCATGGGGAAGCTGAAAGACACCCGCTGCCTGGAAAGTCTTTCCAACTTGCTGCAAAGCAATCTCACCACCATCCGATGTTACGCCGCAGAAGCCCTCGGCGAACTCGGAGACACCAAAGCGGTCAAGATCCTCTTAGCCGCCTTGAAAGATCCAGAATCCAATGTTCGCGCCAGCGCGATCTCAGCCTTGGGCAAACTTCCTGACGAACGCGCCGTGGCACCCTTAATTCGTTGCCTGAAAGATTCCGACAGACAAGTCCGACTATACGCCGTCAATAGCATCGGATTAATGGGCGATAAATCCGCCGCGATTGCACTCTCTCCACTCCTGGATGAGAACGACCCGGAACTCATCGCCGCTGCTTGCGACGCGCTCGGCCGGTTGGGCGACCCCGGTGCCATCGACCGACTGATTCAGTTTCTTGTCATCCCGGAAAATAACGAACATACCAACCTCGTCCTGAAAGTGATCGATACCGTTCGACGCCTTCAGGCGACCGCTGCGGTCCCTGCACTTCTGGAATTGCTCCGTTCTCCCAACGCAGATCTTCGCCTCAAAGCCGTCGAAGCCATCGGCCAATGCAAGCAGAAATCCGCTGCCGAAGAGATCGAACATGTCCTGGCTTCCGATGCTTCCGACGAAGTCCGCGCCGCAGCTGCCAAAGCACTCGGCGAACTCAAAGACACCGAATCACTCAACGCCCTCGTCGATGCACTTCAGGACACGTTGAATGTCCGTGTCAAAGCCATCATCGCTTTAGGAGCCATCAAGAACATCAATGCGGTCCCCACGTTGATGCCTCTTCTGAAAGATCAGGCCCCGGAACTCCGCTATCACGCCACTCAGGCTTTGGCTGAACTCGATCATAAAAAAGCAGTCCATCAGATTGAGTTACTCGTTGTCGATGAAGTTCCGATGGTCTCTCGCGGAGCCTTCAAGGCACTCCAGAAACTTGGCGACGATCGTCCAGAAAAAAAGATTATCGCCGCTGCGAAAAAACGCACCAAGCTGGTCAAGACCGCAATATCCTCCACAACCGGCAGCAGCTTCAATTTTTCCGAGTTCTTCTCCGATGGCCTGCGTGGCATCGTGTGGCCCGACGACCCATCCAGGCGATACGTCTCAATTGGGATCATGAGTGCAATGTTGCTGTTGCCACTCATTGGAATCGGCCTGTTGTTCACGCTCAATCCGGCGGAAACGATTGTCTTACGTCGCCAGATCACCAGTTCTGGCTTCACTCCCGATGGGAAAAGCATCTATATCACCACAGCGGGTGGTTCCCTGGAAAAATGGGAATCTCCTAAGGATGACAATTATACATCCAAAGTGCTCGTCGAACCTGCCTCACTGATCGACGTCATTGTCCTCGCTGGTGGCGAGCAGATTGTCGCTTCCGTAAACGGCATCTACGAGGTGAACTCATCCGGCAAGCAATCCCTCGGTGCTGTCGCAGGACTGTCAGGGATCTCGACCTCTGGCGACCAGACGACATTTGCCGCCGTCGACTTGAAGCATAACTACTATTTCTTCGACACCAATAAAAAGCCAGGTGCAGTCCTCGGTGCTCCCTTTCCAAATACCTCAGCCAGTTGCCTTGGGCATGATGGCAAGTACGTCCTCTTCGGAAACGATAAGGGAAAGATACGTCAGCTCGATCCAGCTGGAAAAGTACTCGGTGAGTTCAGCGTCGCGGGCGATGTTCGCTCACTTGCTGTCAGTAACGATGGTTCGACGATCGCCGTCGGCTTACGGAGCGGCCAGATTGCACTTCTCGACGCAGCCACAAAGACCCTCAAAACGACCCTTGTCGCTGATAACGTCAATAGCTTGATTCACCAGGTCCAGTTCTCTCCTGATGGCAAGTTACTGGCAGGTCGACATGCTGGCGTGACCGTGTGGGAACTTGCAGGCGGAACCAGCAAGAATGTTCCGGTTGAAGAATGTATCAAATTGAAGATCAGCCCAGACGGCACCCAGATGATCAGCCATGTCGGAGATCAGTCATCGCTCGTCTTCGAACTCGTTGATCTGACAACGATGGAAGTCGTTAACCAGCCTGCGTACCGGATGTACTAAAACGGCCTGCAGTCGCAGCGACATGACTACTTCGCCAGCAGTTCCACAAGCGTCTTCACCATGACGCCCGTTGCTCCCCCTTCACGGTACGCCTTGCCCGTGGTGATGTAAGCAGGCCCCGCGATATCCAGGTGAGCCCAGGGCTTACCCGAGACGAACTTCTCCAGAAACTTCGCAGCCGTGATCGCACCACCCCAGCGTGTCCCGACGTTCTTGCAGTCAGCCACATCCGCTTTGAGTTGATCATTGAACGAGTCATCCATCGGCATACGCCAGACAAGTTCACCTGCCTCGCTGGCCGCCGTTTGAATGTGCATCGCCAGATCATCGTTGTTTGAAAACAGCCCGACATAATCTTCGCCCAACGCGATCACGCAGGCCCCGGTCAGCGTGGCCAGATCGACCAGCGACTCAGCACCTTGATCGACGGCATAACACAGTACATCCGCCAGAACGAGACGGCCTTCTGCATCGGTGTTGCAAACCTCAATGGTGACTCCATTGCGAGCCGTCAGGACTTCGCCAAGCTTATAGGCGTTGCCACTGACCATGTTCTCGACCAGTCCCAGATAAGCCCGCACATTGACCGGCAGGTTCATCCGAGCCGCCGCGATGATGGCTCCCAGAGCCGTCGCAGCCCCCGCCATATCGCATTTCATCGTCAGCATGCCATCGGTTGGCTTGAGTGAATATCCACCCGAGTCGAACGTGACTCCTTTGCCAACCAGCGCGATGTGCGGCTGATCCGGGTTACCACCTTTGTATTCGAGCATCACCATGCGGGCAGGTTGTGTACTACCGCGAGCCACGCCGAGCATCGAGAACATCTTCTCGTCCGCCAGTCGCTTCTCATCAAAGACTTCGCAGGAGATCCCGTACTCGGCAGCCAGTTGACTCGCGCGGTCAGCGAAGGTGGCTGGATAGATATCATGCGGCCCGCGATTGACCAGCTCGCGCACAATGTTGATCGATTCCCCAATGATTTGCCCATGAGTAGCCGCTTGGGTGAGTTGATCCGAAGTGGCCGACAGAACCGTCAGCTGCTTGATCGGATAGCGGGTCGCTTCCTGCTTATACATCCCTTGAGAAACACCCGCGACAACTGCTGCTGATGTCAGCGTTTCAATAATGTCAGCTTTGGACTTCCCAGCCAGTTCTCCCTCAGGCAGCGCGACAGCCACCGAGACACTCGCCTGCTCAGCAACTTTGCGAAGACTGGCCGCACAAGCACGTTGCAGCTTCGGAAGAATCAGTTCGGTGAGTGTCCCCAACCCGACCAGCAGGACGCGCGACGCTTTCAAACCCGGCAGATCATACAGAGGCATCAACTCTGCAAGCTTGCCTTTGAAATCCCCTCGTGATCGAAGTCGTCCAATGGCACCACCGGTCACTTCATCCAGCTGAGATTCAAGACTGGAAACCTTCGCCCCGGAACCCTCGCTGCTGACGAATGAGAGGCCGACGATCAGCCAGTCAGAGGAAACATCTTTGAGGGAAGCGGTCGAGAAATCAATCTGCATGGATCTGTGCTTTCAAGCATGACGGGAATGCGAAGCATTGGTTGTATGACGTCAGAGTCACGTTGACAAGGTTATAGTCGAGAAATGTTACGAGGCACCCTGCATCAAGCAGCTGGCCGCGTTTTCAGCTTGTCTCTGGTTCATCACGTATCAGTCGCTTACCCATCGGGATTGCCTGATCTTGAACGAACCCCAGCTGACGGTAAAACTCGAGCACCGCAGTGTTCGTACTTCGCACCATCAGGTTCAGTTTCGGACATCCCAGCGATAACAGCTTCTCCTCAACCGCCAGCATCAACTTCTTCCCCAGCCCACGCCCCCGATACTCCGGATGCACCGCCAGATAATTCACCGACCCCCGATGCCCTTCGTATCCCCACATGACCGCCGCGATCAACGCCTGCGATCCCGGATCCCTCACCACAAAGATATCCCCATTCCCCGCCCCCAGCTTCCGATCAATATCCCGATGCGGATCATTCTGCGGATGGATCAACCCACACATCTGCCACAACGCTAACAGATCGCTCCGATCAACATCATCCCGATAAGAGGCAATCAAATGATCCGTGAACCCATCCATTCCTATCATCCTTGATACATCAGAAAGCCAGACTCCCTACTCCACCGTCACACTTTTCGCGAGATTCCTCGGGCGGTCGACGTTGCAGCCGCGTAGGAGTGCGATGTGGTAGCTGAGGAGTTGGAGTGGGACGCTGGTGACGATGGGTTGCATATATTCTTCGACTTCAGGGACGAAGATGACGTCGTCAGCGAGCTTGGCGATTTGTTCGTCGCCGTGGCAGGCGATGGCGATGACGGGCCCGCCGCGGGCTTTGATTTCTTCCAGGTTGCTGATGATCTTCGGATAGATCCCGCCTTGAGGGACGACGAAGACGCTGGGTGTTTTCTCATCGACGAGCGCGATCGGGCCGTGTTTCATCTCGGCTGCCGGGTAGCCTTCGGCGTGGACGTAGCTGATTTCTTTCAGCTTGAGGGCTCCTTCGAGGGCGACCGGGAAATTATACAGTCGGCCCAGGTAGAGGAAGTTATTGAAGCCGGCGTATTTCTCGGCGATCTGTTTGACTTTGTCGTGACACTCCAGCGTCTGACGAACTTTATTGGGCATGTCTTTCAGCTGACGAATCAGGCGTCTACCCGCGGGATAAGAGAGGTGACGCATGCGTCCGAGGAACAAGGCGAGTTCGATCAGGACCGTGACCTGTGACGTGAAGGCCTTCGTCGACGCGACGCCGATTTCCGGGCCAGCGTGAAGATAGATCCCGCCATCTGCTTCGCGGGCAATCGTCGAGCCGACGGTATTACAGATCGCCAGTGTCGGGTGCCCTTTGCGTTTACATTCCCGCATCGCAGCCAGGGTATCCGCTGTCTCCCCAGACTGGGTGATCGCGAAGACCATCGTCGTGTCGGACATCGGAGGATTGCGATAACGCAGTTCACTGGCATATTCGACTTCCGTCGGGATACGGGCGAACTCTTCAAGCAGATACTCCCCGACCAACGCCGCGTGCCAGCTCGTTCCGCAAGCCGTCAGGACGATCCGATCAATCCGTCGCAGTTGCTGAGCAGTGAGGTTCAGACCGCCGAAGACCGCGGTTGCTTCGTCTTCATCGAGTCGACCGCGGAGCGCATTCTCAATCGAAATCGGCTGCTCGAAGATTTCCTTAAGCATGTAGTGGGGATAGTCGCCCAGATCGCTATCTTCACTGACGTTCTGCAGAGTCGTAATCGAAGGAGCAGTGACGCCCGTATCGCGGTGAATGATCTCGAAACCGGATGGCTCGATGATCGCGATCTCACGATCCGACAGGTAGACGACGTCATTCGTGTAACCACGGAACGGCGTCTGATCGGACGCGACGAAGAACTCCTTGTCACCGACCCCAATGACCAACGGGCTTCCCTGACGTGCCACGAACAGCGTCTCCGGCAGATCGCGGAACATGATCGCCAGACCGTACGTTCCCTTGAGCATCAGGATCGTATGCTCGAGGGCGAGGGTCGCATTCTCTTTGGGACCGTTTTCGGGAGTCAGCTTCTTCTGATCTCGATAGTGGTGCGCCAGAAGATGCGCGACGACTTCGGTGTCGGTTTCTGTGATGAACTTGTAGCCGAGTGCGACGAGTTTGGCTTTGAGTTTCGTGTAGTTCTCGATGACCCCGTTGTGCGCGAGGACGACTTCCCCATCACCCCCTAGGTGCGGGTGGCAGTTGATGTCGGTGACTTGACCATGGGTCGCCCAGCGGGTGTGGCCGCTGCCCATCGTGCCTTTGAGAGGATCGGTTTTGAGCAGACCGCCGAGTTCGAGGACACGACCCGTCTTCTTACGCAGTGAGAAGACGCCGTCTTCCAGCGTCGCCATCCCGGCGGAGTCGTAGCCTCGGTATTCGAGTCGATGAAGTCCTTCCAGCAAGAACGACGGTGCATCCCGATGGCCCACATACCCGACGATTCCACACATAGATCGATCCGCTTCCGGCTGAAAAGTTCGGTTCAAGATAACTGGGCAAAGAGGGGAGCAATCGCTGGTCTCGCCCCTCCACTACGGCCTGTTCACGGGTGAATTCTATGACGTAATTCGCCAGCGGGTAAATAGGGATCAGTCGGCGCACAATTCCGCATGTTGACCAAACACCACAAACCGGCTCAATCGTCGATGTGCTTTGGTCCAAGCGAGATCGGAACGAGGGAGGCTGTGGTTCTCCACTGCGACGATTCTTCAAAAAAAGTTCTTGAGAACCCCACACCTAACTGTTAATGTGTCGACCTATTCAGGATCAGGACTTCCTCATTCACGATAAGGGCGATTTTCATGGTTTCGATCTGGACCGTTCAAATTGAAAAGGCAACTGCGTTCTTCGGGTTCGATGAATCGCAGTTCTTCTATATGTCCTTTACCGGTCTGCTCGATCGCGGGAGCAAGAAGGCCAAACAGGCGATGGAACTGTTGCTCAACGGGGAGAGCATTGATCCCGTGATTGCTCAGACGGGAGCAAAAACCAGAGTCGCGCCCCTCGCGAACATTCAGTCGATCGCTGCGAAGAAACACTCTGACGCGATCAAGATCACCTATCTTCGTCCGGATAACGGCAAGCTCGATCACTTTGAATTTGTTTTGAAGGATGGGAAAGAACTGGAGAACGCGACAGTCTCTCTGGCTGCCGCCGTGAATCGACCAAGTCAGGTCACTCGTCAGGAAGTTTCTTTCCTGGAAGCCGCGACCGCGCCTGGAATTGTGATGGTCGTCGTCACGATTCTCTCACTGGCTGTCATCGCAACTGCTCGCGACCTGGCGGCTGGCAAAGCCATCGAGATCTCAGGACGTCGACAAGGCTTGAAACGCCTGCTCGTCACCATCGCGGAAACGCTCGGCGAAACGAATGCCTACATCGTCGGCGGGCTGCTGATCGCAGGGAGTATTGGATACCTGGTGATGCGAATCGTGAAACGTCCTGCTCAGGATGTGATTACGTTTGAGGCTGCGTAGGGTCCGCTGTGCGGACCAATAATCGACGCTGAGTGACTGACGTGTGTGATGACTTCCCAATGATGAGGACCTCGCCTTTTTTCAATCTCGCGAAAACAACGGTCCGCACAGAGGACCCTACGGGGAGGGAGTTGCTTCTGTGAAACAGAGAACGACGGCTAAGCCGCTGGCGGAGGTGTGGCTTTGGATGCGTCTGCCGGCTGGTTGGGCCCAGTCTTCGCCGAAGAGGTAGAGGTTACCACGTTTGTTTTTCCAGGCGGCGTTGGCGTTGGTGACCATCCAGGGGCGAAATTCTTCGCGGTTGCAGTCTTCAATCAACAGTTTCATGTAGCGGACGAAGATGCCTTTGAAGGCACCGCCGTCGCCGGAGCCTTCGGGTTGGAGGATGCGTTCTTCAGTGCGGCAGAGATGGTTCTTGGTCCATTGGGCGGTTTTGATGGCGTCGTCGAGATAGGTCTGGTCGTTGGTTTGTTGATAGAGGAGGACTGCGGCGCCGATGTAGGTTCCCTGGTTGTAGGTCAGGGAGAATTTCGCAACATGGTTATCGTTGCCCGCTTTGTCGCGGCCGATGCTGTCGAAGATTTTGCCCGTGCCGTCGGTGAGAGTTTTCTTCTGCCAGGCGAAGAGGCTCTTGGCTTTCTCGAGGTACGACGGGTCTTTCAGGAGGACTGAGAGGCGGACCGCGGCGATGACGGCGGGGGCGTTGAGGCAGGTATTTTTCGAGGTTCGTTCGTTGATCCAGTAAAGGCCGCCGCCGTATTTGTCGTCGAGGAAGTTATCGTAGACGAAATCGAAGCTCTCCTTGGCTTTGGTCAGGTAGCGCTCGTTGCTGGTGATCTTGTACGCGCGGGTGCAGGCGATGGCCCACCACATGATGTCGTCGTTGAATTTGTTTTTCGTCCAGTCTGGGTTATCGCGGACGAAGCCATCGTAGAGGTCGTCGATCTGCTGTTTGACTTTGGGATCGCCCGTGCGGTCGTACTGGTCCATGACGACGTCCCAGATCTGGGCGGTGAACCAGAAGTCGGCTTTTGTTTCGCCACGGAGGTCTTTGCGGACGACTTTCTCTTTCGCGTCCCAGAATGTTTTATTGAAGGCGTCGAAGGCTTCGTCGGCTTCTTTGGGAGTGACGGCGAAGCAGCGGGTTGCAGTTGTTGTGATCACAACCAGCAGGAGGAGGGGTTTGAAGAATCGGGAGGTCATCACAGGCAGGGTTCCAGGCAGGAGGACAAGGGAAGGCAGGAACTATGAATTAACACGAGACGGACCGGCTCGCTATTGGAAAACGGGTGAAATATTGATTGAAAGTTCAGGATCGTACCGTGAAATGTTTGCAGGGTGGTCGAGATCGAGAAATCCGAATGTGTCATTGTGTCTATGTCAAACGAGGCAAACGCTACCGTCGTCCCTGATAACATGGTACAACGGAAGTGTCAGATTTTGTCAGTGTCGTCTTGTTTTTGGACCTTCCGCGCGCGACAGTCTGGCGACCGCGTCTGCTCTCGCTAGAGAGAGTTCAACGATCTTCTTCCTACAAACCTTCGATGAGGCAAACCCGCTATGCAGCGCCCCGTTCTCTCCCTCCGCTCGCTCGTTCTTGTTCTGTCTGCACTGGTCATCACCAGCAGCGCGACCATCACCAATGCTGTTGCTCAAGAAGAGAAGAAAGAGGAATGGATCACTCTCTTCGATGGCAAGACCCTGGATGGCTGGGAGCAGATTGGTGGTAAAGGTAAGAGCAAGTGGGAAGTTGTCGATGGGGTCATCGTCGGTACCGGCGATGTTTCCATGCTCGTCAACACCACTGGTCCCTACAAGAATTTCAAGTACCGCGCTGAAGTCAAAATCAATGATAAAGGGAACTCAGGTCTGTACTTCCGCACGACCCGCCGACCGGGCTTCATGGATGGATACGAGGCGCAAATCAACAGCAGCCACACCGACCCGATCCGCACCGGATCGCTGTACGGCATGTGCCACATCTACAAAGAACTCGCCAAGCCAGACACCTGGATGACTTATGAAGTCGAAGTCAGCGACGACAAATGGCGTGGCCGGGACATGACTCGCATCAAGTTCTCCCTCGATGGTGAAGAACTGTATGAGTATTACGACTTCGACAAGACGTATGGCCCTGGCCACTTCGCGTTTCAACAACACGATCCAGGCAGCAAGGTTGAGATCCGCAAAGCGGAAGTGATGCCGCTGAAGGACTAAGCTTGATGCGATTCTGAATGTGTGCCACGTCTGTGTCAGCCGTGGAGATGGGCGCGTGATGCGCGACCGCACGGCCGACACGGCCGTGGCACACGGGGATTTGAACGAGATCGACTGCGTTATTCAATTCGCAGAGGTCCCTCATCCGACCTCGAAGACTCGGCCACCTTCTCCCCGGGGGAGAAGGGACAAAAGTAGAAGACGCCTGCGGGGAGTGAAAGCTTCTGCGGGCGTTTTTTGTTGCGCAGGGCATGGTTGTTCTCCTGGATCGAGTGTCGTTGGATTTAAAATGATCGGGACTATGTGGTCGTGCACTCCGCAGGGTCCCTCTATCTATACGGGAAAGTGTTGCGCATTTGGGGAGGTTTTGAGGTCGCTGGAAAGTGGGTTGCAGAGTGGGTGTTGGTGTAACGTGTTGGTGGGGTGAGGGTTGTTTTTAGACGGGGATTCGGTGGGGAGTTTTAAGACAGTCAGTCTGAGAATCAGTTTTTTGAACCGCGGAGGAGGGAGGATGTGAAGTTGATGTTCGTTGTGAAACTCGAAGAGCACTGGCACAGCCAGTGGCACCCTATGATTGAACCTGGGGCTGTTTGAATTGTCAGCTGGGGATGAGCAAACTCAATCGCGATTATGAAGTTGTCCCGCTGGTTCAGTTGCCGAATATGCCGGGAGTTCCGGTTTACTATTATCCTGGGGCAAGTCTGGAAGGCGGGAAAGGCGGATCGCTGTATCTGGTGAAGCCGGCATGCGGTCAGAACTGGGTGGGAGTTTTTGCGTATGGCGACTGTCATGGAATACAGATGGAAGACGGACCTTTCGCCGATGATCGGACAAATTATGTTTCCATCTTGAGTGATGGTTTGCTCTATCGTGTCGATGTCACCGAGCCTACCTGTTATTCCGTCGAGACCTATGTGAGGACCGGTTCTGCTGTTTATGACCCTGCGAGTGAACTTGTCATTCTGGTGAGTCGTGAATTTGTCGAGGTATTTCGAGAAGACATCAGGCTGTGGCGGATTGATGGCACGTTCTACGATCTTGATGAGATTCGTTTCAAAGGGGGACTTGTTTGTGTCACGGTGAATGCGTGTGGAAAGTGGTACTCACTTGGAATCGATCTCAAAAGTGGCGAGGTTCAGGAACGTTATGAGCTTTATGAAGAACCAGATGATGCTTACGAGTCTGAATATCAAGCGGGATGGCTTATCAAACTCTGGCGTCAACTTCGGTTGTGGTTTTGGCGTCGGAATGCATGAATTTGAAGAGTACTGGCACAGCCAGTGGCACCCGTCAGAGGTGAGAAATTCAAGAGGACTGGCGGAGCCAGTGGCAGTCGGGGTAATGTGGCAGTCGGGATTTGTCAGTGATCGCTTTGGCAGACGGAATCAGGAATGTTTTTCATCAATCGATTGGTGCAGGCTTGTGACTTCAAGAGACTCGATGATGTCATCCATGTGAGCGATCCGTTTTTATACGGCGAGTTGAGTCATGAATCGATTCCAGATTTGCTACAAAAACGCCGGACTTATTACATCGAAATCAATGCGAGTTTCAGACACTACTTTCATTTGAAAAAACAGCGATTCTTAAAAGCGAATCATCCTAATCCGATGTTGATGCTTATGGAAGACGGCCCTGAAGTCATCGCGGAGGCGACCGAAAGAATTCTCGAACAAAAGAGTGGCATACGAATTCTGATTGAACCCATTCTGATTCGTGATCTGATCTTTGCGTCGTTTGTTGCGACCTGGATCGATGAGATTGGTTTGCGGTATGGACGGGAGATTCCCATCACCGTCGATCTCCTGAGTTGCTTCAACCTTACGGGGCATTCCCATCTGCTGACGAAGAACCAGAGGTCTTTCCTGACCACTTTCTGGAAGTCGTATGTTGCGGGCAAGCACAAAACGATCCGTCAGTTGCTGAATCGCGACGCGGGAGATTATTGGAAGACGGAGAGTCTATGGAGTGAATACTCCTTATTCATTCCGAGGAGAAAGCGCGCTCATTTGTGTCTCTGTGACCAGACGATACTCTCTGCGTTTCGGGTTCGGAAATGGAGTCCAGCAATCGATGTCGTACGAAGTTCGACGAAGCTTGTTTATCTGGTTGGCGACGACAGTGTTTTGTGGCGATTAGCTGAGTGGGCACAGCTTGAGGATGGGCGTTACTTGAAGACTTGCGTCGAAACCCCGGTGAAGGTCCGATATCGGCAGATCTATTTTCGATTGACGATGGAAGGCCAGCGGATTTTGACAAGCGGGTTGAGTGGGGAAGATCGACTGACGCTATCGCCGATGATGGGGATGGCGTATTGAGAGTTTGAAGAAACTGGGGGTCAGCTAGTAATCCTGACCTCAGCCATCCGCCTGATTTTCCTCGGTGGAAAAGTACAATTTTGAGTCAGGAGCGTATTGATTACACAGGCAGGAATATCTGTGCCAACGTAGAAAGCATCGGAATGCTTTTCTGAATACAAGTAAGTGTTTATGATCGAAAGCCTTGCCCGAGCCAACCTGCCCTCCCTCTTTCTTCCCACCGGCTGAATCATGAGCGCATCTGAATCTGCCTCTGCTGGATCACTGTCTGCCAAAGCCAAGTCACGTCGTGTGTTGACCACGCGGGTGTTACTGGGGCTGATGTTGCTGATTCTTGTGCTGGGGGTGCGATTTGTGCTGCATCTGGTGCTGCCGCGGACTTATGACGCGCGGGGTGAGGTGCTGGAGATTGAGTTGCCGCCGAAGCAGCCGGAGTTTGAGGGGCTGTTTTATTGTCTGCGTGAGCAGCCGTTGGGGATCGTGGTATTGGGGACGGGGAATGGGGGGTGGTCGTACTGGGAAGAGAAGACGGCGACGCATTTATCGGAAGCGGGATTTGCGGTGATTGGCTGGGACTATCGCAAGTACGTGACGACGCGTGAGTTCGCGCATGATGATCTGATTGACGGATTCGTCGCGGCTGTCGAGGCGGTCTATGAGCGGACGGGGTGCGATCAGGATATTCCGATCTGGTATGGCGGGTGGTCGACCGGGGCGGAGCAATCAGTGGCAGCGGCATCGTCTCCGAGGCGTCCGGAGAACCTGATCGGCTTGTTGCTCGCGGCACCAGCGTCGCGTGGTCGATTTGGGCTGGAGACCAGCGACCTGTTGGGAGTTCTCCCCACCGGGCCCGACAGCTTTGCGATGACGGACATGGCGCCGGGGCTAGATGGTTTGCACGTGGCTCAGTTTGTCGCGGGGCTGGATCCGATGGGGGATGTTGCATGGCTGGAGGCGTTAAAGACTCCGTACCGACGATTCGAACTTCCCACTGCGCTGCATGATATGGGGGGCGCCGGGCCGGCCTTTCAAGGGCTCGTCGACGAGGCGATCCGCTGGAGTCTCGAGGGGACTCGCTTTGAGGGCAGGGTTGATTTCTGAATCGTTGCTGGACGACTTGCCGGAATCGTTCTGATCAATGACGACAGCGCGGTTCTTGCGCCCCCGGCTGATGATCGTCGTCAGGTCACGAAGGATGCCGGGCAGCGCCAGGCCGCCGGGTGAGGCGAGATAGCGGGCGGTCCAGACCGGGTCGAACTTGTTCTTATAGTTGCGCAGGCCTTCGAAGCTGTAATAGGATTCGCCATAACGGTAAATCAGCGAGGCGACCTGATTCCACAACGGCGAGCGCTTCCCACCTTCGATCCCCGAGAGGGGAGCCATGCCGAGGTGGAACCAGACATAGCCCTTCCCCTTCGCCCACATCAGCATTTCCGTGAAGAGAAAGTCCATGATGCCGCTGCGATCGTCGCCGATGTAGCGCATCAGATCGATGGCGATTTCTTCCGGATCATCGGTCATCCAGAGCGTCGCAAACGCATGGACGACGCCCTCTTTCTCGACGATCGCACAGGGGCTGCGTCGGAGATAGTCTTCGTCGAAGAAACCGAGAGAGAACCCTTTCTCCTTGCCATTTTTGGACTTCAGCCAGGCATCGGAGACGGACTTGAGTTGCGCCAGGTAAGGCGTGATTTCATGCGGTGCGAGGACTTTGAAGGTGAAACCTTGCTTGGTGTGTTTGTTGCGGGCGGTGCGGAAGTCCTGGCGTCGTTTGCCTTCGAGGTTGAAGTCCGCGAGCTTGACGCGGGCTTCTTCGCCGAGTTTGAGGAGGGAGAAGCCCTGGTCGACGTAAACACCCATGGTTTCTGCGGAGACTTGATAGAAGACGGGCCAGCCGTCGTAGCGGTCGACGAGGTCGCGGAACTGGCCGATGAGTTCGGGCCATTGTTCCTGAGGGCCGACCGGGTCACCCATGACGACCCAGCTGCGGCCTTTGACGGCGTACATGAGGAAGGACTCGCCAGTGGGGTGGAACAGGAGGGCTTTGTCTCGCAGGTAGACGAGGTTCGAGGCGGCTCTTCGCGACTTCGCGACAATCGGAGTGGCTTTGGAGATCTCATCGATCGTGGGAGCATGGGTTTCATCAACCCGTCCACTGCCCAGAAGCTTGCTCAAGCCGAAGACGAGCAACAAGAGGATCGCCCCCAGTTCGGCACGCAGGAAGCGGGAGGCGTGGCCATCGAATTCGAATTGCCACCAAAGCGCGTTGGAATAGTCAATGTGCTTATAGGCGAACAGTCCCAGGGAAATCGAGGAGATGACGACGACGGCGACCATCAGCATATACTGCGTCGTCCAGCTGGGGGTCATGATCGAGCCGACGCGGTAGAACTCGCGACGACAGGCCAGCAGGACGGTCAGCAAAAAGATGGAAGAGAAGGCTTCTTCGAAGTCGAGCCCTTTCATGAGTGAGAAGAGAGTTCCGGCGACGAGGAGGCCGACGGTGATCCACCAGGCGGCTCGCATGCGGCGCTGGAGAGGTCGCGCGAGGACGAGGAGGCAGGTGCCGGTCAGGCTGGAGAGAAAGTGGGAGGCTTCGACGGCTTGCAGGGGAAGAATGCCGACGAGGAATTCGAAGCGTTTTTCAAGGGCAGGGGTTGCACCGGAGAGGACGAGGATCGCACCCACCACGAGGGTTCCGAATGAGACGACGGTCGGGCCGATCATGCTCAAAGCAGACGAAATGCCTGCAGAGGCTTTGCTGACGGAACTGCGGAAGCCGGCGAGTTCGTAGACGGCGAGGGTCAACAGAGAGATCGCCAGCGGGATGATGAAGTACATCAGGCGGAAGGTGAGCAGCGTTGCGAGGAGCTGGTCGGGCTGGATGCCGGGGAGCTGGCTGATGACGACGAATTCGAAGACCCCCAGACCGCCGGGGATCTGGGTGACGCCCATGGCGAGAACGGCAAGGAGGAAGACTTCGGTGAAGTGGATGAAGTTGACGGGAGCGCCGGGGGGCAGGAGAACGTACAAGCAACCGGCGCAGGTCAGCATTTCTGCGACGGAGGCAAGCATCTGGTAAATCGTGGACGAGAGCGAGGGGAGCTTGAGTTCGAAGCTGCCGAGGGTGATGGGGGTGCGTCGCCAGGCGGTTAGGCCGAGCCAGAGGGCAACACCAGCGAGGATGGCGATACCCATCGGTCTGACGGACCAGGGGAGAGCGAGGGCTTGGGGCATCGCAATCGGATCCCAGGCGAAGAGGACGCCTGCGAGCGTGAGCAGGCCGATCCAGAACGTCGCACCAAGCATTGCGATGATGGCGACGATTTCTGTCGCGGAGTATCCCCATGAGCCGTAGAGGCGGGTGCGGATGGTCGAACCGCCGAGGAGCGGGCCGAAGTTATAGCTCATCGAATAGCCCAGAAACGAGACCATGGTGGTCTTGCCCCAGGAGAGATTCTTGCCGAGTTCGCGGTTGGCGAGCCATTCGTAGATGACGAGGATGCCGTAGTTGACGAGCGCGAGGGCGCCGCAGGCGAGGAGTTGCATCGGGGTGATGCGGGTGAGGCTTTCACGCAGTTGCTCGAGAGAGACGGAACTCAACTCCTTGCGGAGGAAGATGATCGCGACAATCAGAATTAAACAGGTCAAGCCGGGCATGACCCAGCGACGGAAGATTGTCGTACTAGCAATTCGTTGACTCATAGATTCGCCCGCAACAAGTCCCAGGACGTGGCATTAGCACCGATTTGAACTCAATCCAGCATCGTCCTGACGACAGTTTTGAGGCAGCCCGCCTCTTTGATCGGTTCGCCCTGATGCGAATCCTCGACGTTCTTTAACTCGTTGTTATGATCTTTCAAATCCCTGCAATTGTTTCCACCCCACATCGAAAGACGCCCATCGATGAGTATCCAGCCGTTTCAGAACTCCGGATTGAACCGTTATTCCTCTCGACTGACTCAACCGAAGACGGCTGGGGTGTCACAATCCATGCTTTATGCGGCGGGATTAAAAGATGACGACATGAGCAAGGGACAGGTCGGCATCGGGGCAGTGGCCTATGATGGTAACCCGTGCAATATGCATTTGTCACGTCTGAGTGACCTTTGTCGCGAATCCGTGATGAACGAAGGTTTACTCGGGATGCGATTTTCGACCATCGGGGTTTCCGATGGCATCGCGATGGGGACGGAGGGGATGTCGTTTTCTCTGCCGTCGCGGGACACCATCGCGGACTCGTTTGAGACGCAATCTTCCGCGTTTTATTACGATGGGCTCGTGATGCTGCCCGGATGCGACAAGAACATGCCGGGGTGTCTGATGGCGGCTGCCAGGTTGAATCGACCGACGTTGATCGTTTATGGCGGGACAATCAAGCCGGGGTGCTTGAACGGCAAGCCGCTGGATGTGGGGGACTCGAATGAGTCGTATCAGAAGTATGCCACGGGTCAGATTGATGACGAGCAACGTCGGGCGATTAACCGAAGTTCTTGTCCGGGACCGGGGGCGTGTGGGGGGATGTTCACGGCGAACACGATGGCGGTTGCGATGGAAGCGATGGGGATGACGCTGCCTTATTCGTCGTCGATCCCCGCTGAGGATGAGGCAAAGCCGAAGGAGTGTGCGAGCATCGGTTCGTCGATTAAATACCTGATGGAACACAATATCTGTGCGCTCGACATCATGACAAGAAAATCCATCGAGAACGCGATTGTAGCGATGATGGCGCTGGGTGGGTCGACCAACGGAATTCTGCACCTGCTCGCCGTCGCCCGTGCAGCAGAGATTCCCCTGACGTTGCAGGACTTCCAGGCCATTTCCGAGAAGACGCCGTTGATTGCGGACATGCGACCATCAGGGCGTTATGCGATGATCGATCTGCATAATGTCGGGGGAACGCCTGCTGTAATGAAGTATCTGCTGAAAGAAGGGATGCTGCACGGGGATTGTCTGACGGTGACCGGCAAGACGGTGGCCGAGAATCTGGCTGCTCTGCCGAATCTGAAGCCGGGACAGGATGTTGTCCGGTCGCTGGACAAGCCGATCAAGAAGACGGGGCATTTGCGGATTCTGTTCGGGAATCTCTCGCCGACGGGGGCGGTCGCTAAGATTACCGGAAAAGAAGGGGAAGTCTTTACAGGACCTGCGAAGGTCTACAACTGCGAAGAAGACATGCTCGCGGCGGTCCATAATAAGGAGATCGTGAAGGGGGATGTCGTCGTGATTCGTTACGAAGGTCCCACAGGTGGTCCGGGGATGCCGGAGATGCTGGCGCCGACGTCAGCGATCATGGCGACGGGACTGGGCAAGGACGTCGCGCTGATCACCGACGGTCGCTTCTCAGGAGCCAGCTACGGCTTTATCGTCGGCCACGTCACCCCAGAAGCCCAGATCTGTGGGCCGATCGCGCTGGTGCAGGTTGGGGATATGATCACGATCGATGCGATCAAGAACGAGATCGTGCTGCATGTCAGTGATGAAGAACTCGCGCGACGACAAAGCGAATGGGTGATGCCGCCGTTTCGGGTGACGAAGGGGGTGCTGGCGCGGTATATCCGGACGGTTAAGCAGGCGAATGAGGGGTGTGTGACGGATGAGTGAGGGGGGTTATTCAAGCGTGGCTTGAATAAGGAAGGACTTTGGAGCCATATTCAGGCCTGGCTTGAATATGGCTTTTGTTTTGGTCCATATTGCGGTGTGGGTTTAATATGGAACTCAGTTTGACATGAGAAATATTGTCACGATCTACGAATCCGACTTCGACACGCTGACCACCCTCTGGGAAGCGTCGGTGCGGGCGACGCATTTGTTTTTGTCCGAGGAGGATATTTTGGCTTTGCGGCCGTTGGTGCGGGGGACGTATTTGAAGGGGTGGAGCTGCGAGTTTATCAGGATCACGCAGGGGTGATTCTGGAGGGTTGTCGGTGGTAGGAGAGTCGATGGGGATGTCAAAAGAGATCTTTCCGCCGGTTGAAGTGAAGAAGGGGCTGCAAGCGGCCCAGATGATGGGATTCTGTGGATTCGGGGCCGCCGCGGCTGTTGGGGGAGCGCTGGGAGACATACGACTGGTCATCCTCATTGGGTTTGTATCCGCGCTTTTGGGGTGGGTTCGCTTTGCTTCGCCTTCACGACCTGCCACTGCGTGGAAACTTGTCTTCGTCTATGTTCTGATGACAGCTGTTTTTGTTTTTGCCTGGGAAATGATCTTTCCGCCACGCTTCAAGATGTCTGTGTGGTCGATGCAAGAGTTTTTTTATCCAGCCTATCTGTGCTGGATCTTTTTGGTTCTAGCACCATTGCCGTGGTTGATGTTGAGACCGCCGGTGTCGCGGATGGAGTTGCAGGGTGATTCGGCATCGAATGCGGATTGACGGTCCGCACAGCGGACCCTACGGGATCTGATTAGCGTGCATGGTCGCTTTGTGAACTTCGCAGAGGTCCCTCATCCGTCGGCGAAGCGCCGCCACCTTCTCCCCGGGGGAGAAGGGACATGAGGGAAGATAGTGTCAATTATCGCACTTGCATTTCCGGGTAGTAGCGTTCCTGCAGCATCGTGAGCATGCCGAGTTCTTCTAATTCCAGGAGGGTTTGGTCGAGTTCTTCCAAGTGGGGCCAGGCGGGGCGGGTGGCGATGGCGTCGTATTGGTAGGTGAAGGGGTCGGCGACGCCGAAGTCGGTTTTGGCGTTGTGTTTTTCGAGGATGTGAGTAAGGGCGTGGGTGTCGAAGACGACGGCCTGGAAGTTCTTAGATTTCAAGCCAGTGACGAGGTCGTCGATGTGGGCGACGGTGCGGATCTTTTCGATGCCGTTGCGTTGGAGGAGGCCGACGGAGGAGCTGTAGGCTTTGGTGCCGACTTTCATGCCTTGGAGTTGGTCGAGGCGTGAGTACATCGGGACGCGGTCGGCGGCGCGGTGGAAACGGACCCAGCTGTCGGCGACAGTGGTAACCATGAGCCAGCCGATGGCGACGGTGACGAGGCCGAGGATGCGGAGTTCTTTGGCGTTGGGGTCGACGCGGTCGTTTTTGATGTCGGTGGGGGCGCCGCCGAGCATGACCTGGAGGACGCGGAGGCTGGCGTCCCAGGTGTGTTCCCACCAGGGTTCACCTTCTTTGTGTTCCGTGAAGCGGGCCAAGATGGCGATGATCACGGTGATGGCGACCATGCCGAAGACGGGCGGGAGGATGATCAGGCAGCGTTCCCACAGCGGGACGGGGTCGACGAGCGGCGACATGACGGAGTAACCCGTCTTGAGGTACGGGTAGGAGAAGTCGATCCGCTGTTCGCGTTCGAGAGTAGGTGTGAGGCCAGCGAGGCCGACGTCGGCTTCGCCTTTTTCGAGGGTTTGGATGAGCGTTTCGAGGTCGGGGACCTCGGTGAATTCGCATTCCCAATTGCGCCGGTGGGCGACGGCGCGGAGGGCGTCGACTTCGAGGCCGGCATAACTGCCGTCGGGTTGGATGATGACGACCTGGTCGTAAGCATGAACGACGACGCGGACTTTGATGGGAGCGGGATGGGGCTGGCTGAATGCGGTGTTCTGGGAAACGAGAATAGCGAACGCGGCGATCAGGAGGTGAAGCGGAGATCGGGTGCGATTCGTCATTCGGGGCGGGCTTTCGTCCTCGTGGCGAAGGGTTGATTGGGTTGAGAAATCAACCACGCAGGATCATAGGCATGAGTTCTCAATTATTGCTAATGGGAAATTGCCCGTTTGAGAAATCGTGTGTATGAAAGTTGAAACTATCTCCTCAGACCCGTCGCCGTTACGATCGGTGTGAGAGGGTTGAGTTATTGTGAGGAGAAAAGGTTCAATGCGAATTCTGGCTGTTGTGATGGTATTAGTTGTGGGGCGGCTGGCGATTGGTGCGGAGACTAAGTCGCCAAATGTTATTTTCATTCTCGCGGATGATCTGGGGTATTCGGATCTGGGGTGTTATGGCGGGGAGATTGCGACGCCGGTGTTGGATGGGCTGGCCGCTAATGGGTTGCGTTATACGCAGTTTTATAACACGGCTCGTTGCTGGCCTTCACGGGCGGCTTTGATGACGGGGTATTATGCGCAGCAGGTGCATCGGGATGGGTTGCCGGGGTTTGGAGGCGGGAATGGAGGGAAGAATTCGCGTCCCGAGCGGGCGAGGTTGTTGCCGGAGTTTTTGAAGGGGAAGGACTATCGCTGTTATCACAGTGGGAAGTGGCATATCGACGGGAAGGTGCTGGAGGCGGGGTTTGATCGGTCGTTGGACATGCGCAATCAGGGGAACTTCTTCACGATGAAGGGGAACGCGATTGATGATGTGCCGGTGAAGGACGTGGATGAGTCGAAGCCGTATTACTCGACGATCGCGGTTGCGGATCATGCGATCGATTGTTTAACGGAGCATCAGGAAAAGTATGCCGACCAGCCATTTTTCAGTTACATCGCGTTCATTGCTCCTCACTTTCCGTTGCATGCGATGCCGGAGGATATTGCGCGGTATGAGGGTGCGTATGCGACGGGGTGGGACCAGTTGAGAGAGTCGCGCTATGCGAAGCAAAAAGGGCTGGGGTTGATGACGACATCTCTGTCGAAGTTGGAGGTCGAGGTTGGGCCGCCGTATCACTTTGCGGATGCGTTTGAAAAGCTGGGGCCGGGAGAAGTGAATCGTCCGTTGCCGTGGGTCGAACTGAATGAAGTCCAGCAGAGGTTCCAGGCGATGAAGATGGCGATTCATGCGGCGATGGTCGATCGAATGGATCGTGAGATCGGGCGGATCGTTGAGCAGTTGAAAACGACCGGGGAGTTGGAGAATACGTTGATCTTCTTTGCCTCGGACAATGGGGCGAGTGCGGAGATCATGGTTCGCGACGGGGGACATGATTCGAAGGCGGAGCCCGGGAGCCAGAAGAGTTACCTGTGCCTGGGCCCTGGATTTTCGAGTGCAGCGAATACGCCGTTTCGTCGGCATAAGACATGGGTGCATGAAGGAGGGATCAGCACGCCGCTGATTGTCCACTGGCCCAAAGGAATCAAGGCAAAGGGGGAGTTGCGTCATACGCCGTCGCATCTGATTGATATCGTGCCGACGGTGTTAGAGGTGGCCGGGGTGACGAAGCCGACGATGTGGAAGGGGGAAGCAATTCCCGTTGCGCCGGGGAAGAGTCTGGTGGAGTCGTTCAAGGAAGATGTCGTCATTGAGCGGGAGTCGTTGTGGTGGTTGCATGAGGGGAACCGGGCGGTCAGGCAGGGGGACTGGAAGCTGGTTGCTGCGAAGGGGGAGGAGTGGGAGCTGTATGATTTGTCGACGGATCGGGCGGAGACGAAGAATCTGGCGGGGGAGCAGCCGGAGAGGGTGAAGGAGCTGGAGGCGTTGTGGATGAAGCAGCGGGACGAGATTGTGGAGTCGGTGAAGAGGTCGAGGGGGGAGTAACGGTTGTTATCTCGCGAGTGATCGAGGATAAAAAGGATTCGTCGAGTCTGGCGTTTTGATGCGCGTTCGACTGGGGTCAGCTAACGATCCTGACCCCAGTCACCCGATTTTGAGGCCATCAGAGTTCAGATCACAGCTGTTGTCTCGCAATGCAAAGAAGCGGCTCACACGGAGGTTCGCCCTCCCGATAACAATCAACTTAATAGCAGAGAGAAGAAAGAATCATGGACAAGCAATACCGTCTCACGCCAGACCAGATGAAGTCGTTGATTGAAAGTACGCAGGGGTGTTTGGCGACGGATCGGATTACCGTTGATGGGGAGCTCGTTGGCTATATGCAGCGGGAAGAGCCGCTGAGTGAAAATGACTCGGGGTGGCGGTTCTTCGCGGGGGATGAGTCGGATCTGTATTTGCAGCTGCCGCAGAACCATGGGTTTCATACGCTGAATGCGATTTGCAATTACGATCCTGCGATCATTCCCTTCCTGGAATATGAAACGCCGTGTGCGTTTCTCCGGGCGGAGGAAGGGGATGAGTTTGACGAGGTCATGTATGATCCAAATGGCGATGACGAGTAAGCACGTTGCAATGTGTCAGGCGCCGGGTTGTCGAGCGCTGAGTTCTTCGACCTGATTTTTAAGTTGGTTGATTTCGCGTTGTTGCTGACGGTGCTGGACTCGTGCTCGTCGTCGGGCGCAGCCGAGTTCGGTGAAAGTGGTTGCGAGCAGGCAGGTGATGAGAAGCAGATTTGTGATGCGGCGCATAAAGGTGTCCGTGGGGGGGAGGGTCATCGAGCCTAGTCGATGTGCGTGGACGATATCTTGTTTGCGGATAGAAGGCGTCAGGGTTTTGACTGGTGGGGTGCGGTTTTGAAAAAGCTGCTCAGATGGGGGGCTGCATTTTATAATGGGTGAATGCGCTTCCTGTCGGGCGCGGCTCTGATGGGGCGTAAAAAAACGCCTGTCTGGTTAGACAGGCGTCGCTTGATTTCTGGTTGTTAGAAATGGATTACCAGCGTCGGTCCCAACGGTTGTCGAGGCGGTCGAAGCGTCGGTCCCAGTAACGGAATGTGCGGTTAATGCCGCGGTCGAGTTGGCGAAGATCTTGTCGAACGCCCCAGTACCCACGGACGGGCCCGCGATAGACAGGGCGACGGTATCGACCGCGATAAACGCGGGCTTCTTCTGTGTGGTTGATTCTTGCGGAGGCGGACGGATCAGCCACCGGCCTCACTGGTTCAGTCCCTGCAAAGAGGGTTGATGTTCCGATCAGGGCTGTTGCGATGGAGGTGAGGATCAGGTTGTTCATCTTCGTGTCCTTTCAAAACTAGACTGATGTAACGAAAGGACTACTTCGCAGCCGGCGTGCCAAAGCTGGGCAAATTGCGTATTCTCAGGGGTTAGCACGAAACCGTCGACATTTTTCGCTTGATGAGCGACCAATTTGCAGGGTCAATCAACGAAGAAAACCCCGGCCGAACAGCGTTCGGCAGGGGTTTTGAAGTGTGCAGATGATCTGCGAATTTTAGTACGTGAATTCGAGTCCGGCTGTCAGATACTTCAATTCCCACATGCGTCGTTCGATGTCGATGCTGGGGTTGATTGGCCAGGTGGTGTAGTTGACCGACTGGTAAGGACTTGTCACGTTGCCGATGACCATGTAACCGGCTGAGAGGACCAGATTGGCATCCTGCAACATGGTATCTTCGATGTAGGGCATCTCGCTGAAGATCTTCGCGTGCAGGTTGACGCTGGCATCCATGAAAGGTGAGGCATGGGTGCTGTTGTCAGTGTCTTCGAATCCGGACTGAGAGTTGATATCGAGCAGGTCGCTGTCCGAGATCAATTGGCCCGAGGTCGAGATGAAGTGGTTGTAGAACCCGAAGCCATCGAGCTTCGTTTGTTCATAGGTGACTGCAACGCCCCCGGTGACCTTCAACATCAGGCCAAAGTTATCGCTGCCCAGATCGAGTTGGAGACCGAGTTCAGGGCCAGCCATGAAGGCATCGGTCTGAGCACTCATTGATGCCTGGTAAGCTGAAGTCGGAACGAAGATGTCGCCATCATCGGAAACAAAGGTTCCATCGGGATCAGTTGGGTCAGTGATGATTTCACCGTCTAAAGGCGTTCCGGGAGGAACTTCGTCGGGAGTTCCATCGTCGATGACTCGATTTCGGAAGCGAACGATGAAGCTATACAAGTCCTGGAAGGCCGCCTGATCGGCGCCACTGCGGTTTTGGTAGGTGTACGAAGCACCGGAATCGAAACCGTTGAAATTGAATCCCTGTTTGAGGTTAATGTATCGAAGGCCCCAGACTGGCTTCAAGGAGTACCAGTCGCCCTTGTACCAGGGAGTACTTGAAGCCAGGAATCCTGCTCCATAGACCTGTTGATAGGACTTGAAGTCAAAGTATTGGTCGAAAGGAATAATGAATGCCTGTCCGGTCCCATCATTGACAGAGATACCTGGATTGAGTGCCGTCAAGGTGTATGGGAAGAGAAACTGTTCGATAACGTTGGCGTCATCGAAGGTTGAAAACGGTTCTGTTCCAGCGGTGAAGCTGCCGACGGTCTGGCTACCCCACCATCCGTTGAGCATGACGCCGGTGCCATCTTCGTTTTCCCAACCCCATTCGACTCGCAGTCCGGGAGCTCGCTCATTGCCGCCAACTAAGCTGCTGACGTTGCGAGGTCGGAAACCGAAATCGTTATCCAAGGCGACTGGCAGATCGCCATCGGAGACTTCAACTTCATCCTGAATACGAGGCATTGAGTTATAGTCAGGCCCGACTCCACCCTTGCCGCCATCGTACCCGAAGAGGGTATCGGGCATGTTGTCGTGGATGAAGTACATGTACTCCGCCTTGCCTTTGTAGGTTCGGCTGGCGTTCAATTTCTCGTTGAACCACAGACCTTTTTTATAGCTGGTCTGTTGTTGAGCGTACTGGTACTGCTCGACGCCTGGGTACGGGTGGAAGTTACCACCGGCGGCGACGGGAGGTGTCAGGACGTCAGGATTCTGGCTGTAGTGAGGCCCCATGCCGGGTCCCATGCCTGGAGGCATACCTGGTCCGGGAGCCATGAGTTCTGGTGGTGGCTGAACCGTGGGCTGGAAGGACGCCTGTTGAATCGCCTGTGAGGCATGGCTGTGACCGATCCACGACTCCCCGCTGGAGAAGCTGGCAGGAGACGCGACGTAGCCTGGGTAGCTCGGTTGGGCGTAGTAGCTCGCGTCAGGTGGAGAGGGCTGTTGTGCAAACGCATTGGAACCGGTCGCACACAAGAACATCGCGCCCATGACGGATGCAAGTGTTTGGCGTTTCCGCGTTTGGGTTTTTCCGTGACGCATGGTTGACTCTCATTGTCTTCGAGTGAGAACGCGACCGTTTTGGTGCGTGGAAGAGATGATCTGTCCCGTGTTATCGGACCTCCAGAGTGTTAAGCTGTAGCGATTATTCCGCATTTGACGGATTTTCCGACTGAATCGGTTGTGACGGTTATTCCTGCCTGGGGCAGTTTGTTTTCACGGCATTATAAGGAGGGGATTGGGGACGGGGCGTGTAAAACTTGCAGGGGGGAAACCGGTCTGAAAACTCGTGTCGACGTGGTTGATCCGGTCGTTTATGATTGACGTCGTATTATCAGACATTGTCTTATTACCAGACAGTTGCCTTGATCGCCGCCGGGCCAGGAAGTAGCCAGACGGGCGGCGATGAAGTGTACGCAAGGATGCCACTATGCTCGGGACAACGCTTTCGGCTGGCGACTATCTCCGCCGATTCGGCAGCGAATTGGATCGCGTCAGTAAAGATCAGATTCTGCTGTTGAGCGAACATCTGTATCAGGCGTACGAAAACGGCAAGTTCGTTTTCGTGTGCGGCAATGGCGGGAGCGGGTCGAATTCGTCGCATATCTGTGAGGACTTCGGAAAGAGCACGCTCGATCCCAAGGACTTCAACAATGACAGCCGCAAGCGTCTGAAGATTCTCAGCCTGACGGACAACACTCCGTACATTCTGGCATGGGGAAACGACGAAGGCTTCGATCGTATCTTCGTCGAGCAATTGAAGAACTTTGCTTCTCCGGGAGATCTGTTGATCTCGATCAGCGGTTCGGGCAATTCTGCGAACGTGCTCAAAGCCAACAGCTGGGCTCGCGAACACGGTCTGACGACCTGGGGTATTACGGGCTATACCGGCGGGAAGCTGATGCACGAAGCCGAGCATAACCTGCACGTCCCGCTGGACGACATGGGGATGGTGGAATGTATTCACCTGCTTGTGTTCCACTGGATTCTGAATGACATGTTCGCCCGTATCAATCAGGTTGGGCGCTGGTCAGAAGAGACCGAAGCCAAGACGTTGCCGATACGTCGGGCTGCTTAGACTGCTGATGGCAACAAAATAGGAAAAGCCGCGTTTCACTTAAGAGTGATGCGTGGCTTTTTTCGTGTTCGTTTGGGTGTTGAAGGTGAGTTGGGTTGACTTGGTTATGGAAGCGAATTGATGGTCCGCACAGCGGACCCTACGGGGAGTTGTGCGTATGGCACGGCTGGGGCAGTGGGGGAATGGACGTTTAATGCGCGATCGCACGGCTGGCACAGCCGTGGCACACGGGGAAAGTTTGATCGCCTGGGAGCAGGGGCATGGACTATACGAGACTTATGCGGCGCGGGAGTTTCGGATGGCCTGACGGTTGGCGAGTTGGACGGAGATGGCCAGGCAGATGGTGGCGAAGACGATGGTTGCTGTCACGCAGAGGGGCATACTGGGGAGACCGGGGGCAGAACCGGACGGGAGGCCGGGGAGCATGAGGCGTTGCAGGCCGGCGACGCCGTAGGTCATGGGATTGGCGAGCATGACCCATTTGAGCCAGCCGGCGCCTTCAGTCGGGAAAAAGGCGCCGGAAAGGAGCCACATCGGCATCAGGACGATGCTCATGACTGCGTGGAAGCCTTGAGTCGAATCCATCGGCCACGCCAGCAGGAAGCCGAGGGAGGTGAGGGCGAGGCCGAAGACGAAGATGAACGCGATCAATCCGATCACGGTGAGCGGGTCCATGGCTGGCAAGACTTGAGGGGCCATGCCGACGAGCCATAGCAGAGGCACGATGGCAACGAACAACGCGACCTGGATCATGGCGAGCATCGTGCCGCCGAGGACTTTTCCCAGGACGATCGAGGTCCGGGAGACGGGGGAGACGAGGACACCCTGAAGAAAGCCTTCTTTGCGATCCTCGATGATGGAGATCGTGGCAAAGATGGCTGTGAAGAGAAGAATGAGGGCGATCACGCCGGGGAAGAAATACTGTTGGTAGGTCAGGGTTTCCGGGGCCCAGGAGGGGACATCGAAGGACCCGCGCAGACCTGTGCCAAAGAGAATCCAGAAGACGATGGGCTGTCCAAGGGCGCCGATGAGGCGGGAACGCTGTCGGAAAAAGCGGGTCAGTTCACGGATGGCGAGCGTATAGACGGCGCTGCCTTGAATCGTCATGGCGTTCATGTCTGTCGTTACCCGGTTGGAAATCATTAGACTGAGAGACTATCCACGATACCGAATCTGCTTCGTCCACGCATCCAACTGGCTCTCAACTCATGTCGACTCCGAAATCTCCGCAGGCTGCCAGCCGTTTATTTCCAAGGCTGGGATTCGCGTTGCTGATCATGATTGCGATCATCGGGTATCTCGGGTATGCGATGAAGACGGATAGGAATCGCGGTGATCAGGCGGGCAGCGACGAGAAGTCCTCCGAGCGGCCTGGACCCGAGCCATTGCCGGTTGTGAACGCGATCGCGTATTCCCCTGAGCGAGCCCCGCGGCTGTCGAGTCGCATGAGGGATTGGAAGGGGTTGATTCGGGTTGATGTCACGCCGGCGAAGTTGGAGTCGTCATTGAGCATCGAGAAGGGCTGCGTTGTTTCCCGGTTCACGAGTACGGGAGACCGGGTGGAGACGATCCGTGATCGCTCGATGAGCAATGCGAGCCCCAAAATCGAGAATGGTGGCTTGTTCCTGGATGCGACCGATGTTCGGTATGGGGGCGATGTCGCGAGCAAGTCGACCTTGGATACTCCCCTTGGTCGCGCGGAGTCGCTGCTGGAGATCACGCCGCGGGAAGACGGAACGATCTGGGTTGGTGAGCATTGCTATCGTGGCAGTTTGCGTCTCCTGCTGGTGGATGGGAAGATCCGGATGGTCAATGTCGTCGGTCTGGAGGATTACATTGCCAGTGTCGTCGATAGCGAGATGCCAGCGACGTTTTCTCAACGGGGACGTCAGGCGCAGGCGATCGTGGCTCGAAGTTATGCCCTGTATCATCTTCTGACGGCTCCCCGAGAGGCGGTCAGCGATGTCAACGATACGACGCGCCATCAGCGGTATCTGGGTTATCAGTATCGTGGCAAGGACGGTCGCAAGTTTGCAGGGGAAACCAAATCCGGGCGTGCGATTGCAGATAGTACCCAAGGGATCATCTGCGTCCACCGGGGAGATGTGTTGCTGACTTACTTTTCAGCCTGTTGTGGTGGAACGAATAACCGACTGCCCGAGATGTATCGTGACTTTTCCTCGGCTTATCACCGCCAGAAGGATCCGTTTTGTCGAGATGCTCCCGTGTATCACTGGGTTGAGACTGTCAGCCAGGAGCGGTTTCTGGAGGAACTGCGTCGTGCTGAGCCGAAGCGAAACTGGGGAGCGGTCTTCCAAGGCATTCAGCGGAGCGGGTCTGGAGAGTCGGGCTCATTCGAGGTTGAACTGACTCCGGGGCGACGGCAATCCATCAGCGCGGAACGTCTGCAGCGACTCTTCTCGTTGCGCAGTTCTTTTCTGGATGTCGAAGCCAGGGATGGAGCGATTATCTTCAAAGGAGAGGGACACGGGCACAGCGTCGGGTTGTGTCAGTGGGGAGCCAATCTGGCGGGGCAGCAGGGGAAGTCGGCAGAGGAGATTCTGGATTTTTATTATGACGACATTGAGCTAATGCGATTGCCGGAGCAGGGTGAGTGAGAGAGTTTTAAGTCCCATGCGCGCTGGTCGTGTTTCTAGCGGCTTTGCCGTCCGTGTTGGGACAACCCGGACTACCCCGATCGTTTAAGAAATTGGGTTGGGATATCCCGGACGAACCCGTTTTTTAGACGAGATGCGGGTTATGTGGCGTGGCCGATTTCGTCGCCGTTGTAGTGTTCGTAGAAGAGCCAGCCGATTTCTTCGCTCAGGCGGGTGAGGTAGCTGCGTTTGAAGGTCGTGAGTGTTTCTTCGGATGTTGAGCGAGGGGCTCGGATCGGGTACTGCGAGATGAGTTCTTTGCTGTAGATGCTTTCGCCGTGGCCTTCTTCGTCCATTTCATAGACGGTGACGTAAGACTCGGAGCGTCCGCGGTAAAGGGTTGTGCTGCCTTCTTCGAACAGAGAGAACTTGCTCAGGTCGATGTAGACGACATAGGTTGTATCGAAGGCTTTGCCGATTTCTTCGGGGCGGTCCCAATCCTGATCGTGCGAATCGAGCCAGGCGCGGATCTGATCCGGGTTAATGACCTTGATCTTGTTCGAGACGAAGCGGAACGAAACGTATCGCGCGACCTCGTGAGCGATCTTCGGGTGGTTCCACTCGACTTCCTGAGGAGCATAAACCACGATGGCGACCGTCACGTCTTTGGCCGTCATGGACTTATGAGTCATCGTGTCGAAGTCTGGCTCGATACTGGGAGGGCCGCCGATGAGATAGGCCAGGGGGATGAAATAGTTGCAACCTGGCGAGATCATCATAGCTGTGACCAGCAAGGCCAGTTTCCAGCATGCAGGGGGTGTGAATCGTTGGAACATAGGGAACCTCGAAACGAGTGGCTTCGTTGTGAAGTGCATCGTGATGAACGGTTGGGGGAGGGAACCGAAGAACAAATCCGCGATCGCGTTAGTAGACTTCTTCGGTCATTTTGAAGTCGTAGAAGAGACGAGCGAGTTCGTCGCTGACTCGTGTGATGTACTTTTCCTGGAACGAACGCATGGACGACTGGTCGACTGAGACAGGATGGAGCTGCGGGTAGGTCGATGAGAATTCGTGCTGGAAGACGAGAAAGGCGTTCTTGTCTTTCTTCTCGCCACGGATTTCATACACGTACACATTGCCCAGGCAGTTTCCGCGGTACATGTTGGGACTGTTGGGTTCGCGGTAAGTAACCGATTCGAGGTCGACGTGAATGATGTAGTTGGCTTCAAATTTCTGAGCGATTTCCTGAGGCGAGTTCCAGACTCCTCCTAAGGATGAAAGCCAGCGATCGACATCTCTAGGGGGAATGGTTTCGATATCGCGGACACGGAAACGTCGGACGATGGATTCGACCAGGTCGTGGTCGATCGATGCATTTTCCTGACGAAGCATTTCCGGGACAGAGCAGACGACGACGACCTTCTTTTTGTCTTTACGCAGGTCGACGCCGGTACGTTGCTTGAACTGAGACTCGGCGACGGGGTCGCCCATGAGGAATTTGCCAGCCATGACAAACAGCGAACAGCCACTCATCTGAATGGACAGTATCATCAGCGCAATCACGCCGAGGCGTAGGGGCAGCCTGGATCTTGTCATGGGGGTTATTGCCGTCGAGGGGGGAGTTGGCCGAGGATGAATGAGGGCTCATTCATTTCGCGAGGCAGCAGAGTGTCGTCGCGAGTCGGTCAGAAAAGACTCACCGGGGAGGTGAGAAGATGTGAGGGATTGAGGTGAGGGGGTTTTAGTATTCGATTGACCGGTCCGGGAGAACATCAATGAACCGTGATCAGCGGGTTTTGCACATTTTGTAAGGATCGGGCTGAAGAGTGGGATGAGTGAATGACGAGGAGTGGTTGGATGGATGTCTCGGGACAATTGTCGGTCTTTTCCCTCGACAGAGATGTCACAGGGATGGACGGCAAGGGTCAAAGAATCTATATGGGTCAGATAGGTTTCGCGTCTTTCGAAATCTGTGCGCCATCAGGTGCTTTCGTGTCACTTAAACTCAAGATATTTCAGGAAATCGAGTTGCAGAGGCCCTCTGGCGCGGACATGATTGGTGAGTTGGCGCGCGTCGCGAGGAAGTCCCTTGTGAAACGAAGTTCACTCAGGTGATCCACGTTTCTGAAAATCTGATGAATTTTCAGCGCCCTTTTCCCCCTCCCAACCAATAATCAAAGGAGAGGGATGCTGGCGAGTCGACGGAAAAGTAGTCAACAGAATATCTTGCCTCTAATGCGATCGATCGGGCAGGTCACATGAATATTATTCTCGCATCCTCGGAAGCGGTTCCATTTGCTAAAACCGGGGGCCTTGCGGATGTGGCGACGAGTCTTTCGGAAGCGCTTGCCAACCTCGGTCATGATGTGACCCTTGTTCTCCCGCATTACCCGCAGGTCATGCCTCAAGGTCACAACGGCCGCTTCAAGATTCAGCCTTATGGACATCCGTTTGCGGTCAAGATTGGCAAGCGTCTGCAAACCGGGCGGTTCTTGTCTGCGAAGATGGTGGAGACATCGCTGTCGGTGGTCCTGATCGATCAACCCGACTATTACGACCGCCCTCAGCTGTACCTGCAGGATGGAACGGACTACGAAGACAACTGCGAGCGGTTCGTGTTTTTCAGTCGTGCGGTCGTTGAGTTGGCGCGACAGTTTACGACCCCACCGGATATCATTCATGCCAATGACTGGCAGACGGGTCTAGTGCCAGTCCTCGTCAGCGAAGAGCTGCGAAAAGATCCTCGTTTTGCGGGGGTGGCGTCCGTTCAGACGATTCACAACATCAACTATCAGGGGCGTTTCTGGCACTGGGATATGCCGTTGACCGGCCTCGATTGGAAGTACTTCAACTGGAAACAGATGGAGTTCTATGGCGAACTGAACCTCCTGAAGTCGGGCATCACGTTCGCGGACATGATCACCACGGTCAGTCCGACCTACGCCCGCGAAATTCAGACTCCGGAATATGGATGCGGCCTGGAAACGGTGTTGCGCAATCGACGTGAGTCGCTGGCCGGGATCTTGAACGGGGTTTCTCATGCCGACTGGAATCCTGCGACCGACTGGTTGATCGAATCCAATTACTCGCTCAAATCGATCGATGAAGGCAAGCCGATCTGCAAAGCGGATCTTCAGGAAACGATGAAGCTGCCTGTCCGGGATGATGTTCCAATCCTCGGCATGATTTCTCGCATGACTGATCAGAAGGGGTTTGATCTCATCATCGAAACCAGCGAACTGCTGATGAAGATGGATATCCAGCTTGTCTTCCTGGGGACGGGTGATCGACGTTACGAAACGTTCCTTGACGACCTCGCGGATCGTTATCCGGACAAGGTCGCGACTTACATCGGCTTCTCGGAAGAGGTCGCACACAAGATCGAAGCGGGTTCGGATATCTTCCTGATGCCGAGTCGATTCGAGCCATGTGGTCTCAATCAGATGTACTCGATGATTTACGGCACGGTGCCGATTGTGCACCGCGTGGGCGGGCTGGCGGATTCTGTCGTCAACGTCACGACCTCGACTCTGAGTGCGGGGACGGCCAACGGCTTCTCGTTTGATCATTACACGGGGTCGGCGTTCATCTTCACGGTGCAGGAAGCTCTCCGGGTCTTCGAGGACAAGCAGACGTGGCAGAAGATCGTGCAAAACGGAATGTCGACGGACTGGACCTGGAAACGCAGTGCCAATCAGTATGTCGATGTCTATCAGCGAGCCCTTGAAAAGATTCGCCCGACGCCCGCCTCTTCCGAAGTGTCTGAGAATCCTCCGTCAACAACTCCACCGACGACACCGGTTGATGTTCGTTAATGTTGCTGTTTGTTAAATGTGTCTGCCCTCGACGAGATGTCGAGGGCTTTTCTTTTCCCCGCCTGTCTTCCCGCTGTGACGCGTACTTCGCCTATGACTCAACCTGTGATGCGACAAGACCCGCTCACCGGCCACTGGGTCATCTTCTCGACGTCACGAGGCGATCGTCCGATCCGTCTGTCGAAGCCTGTTGCTGCGCCGAGCGTCGATCCTGCGGATGATCCCTTCGCTCCGGGAAACGAACATGAGACGCCGGGTGAATCGTACGCGATCCGACGCGATGGCTCGCAGCCAAATCATCCGGGATGGGATCTTCGCATTGTGCCGAACCGTTATCCGGCGGTTTCCACATTGGAGTCAGATGGTCTCGCCCAAGAGCCTGCTGCTTATGGTTATCACGAAGTGATCATTGAGACGCCGCGAGGTGAATCGATGTTTTCACGTTTGAGCATCATGGAAATCGCGGATGTCTTTGTCTCTGTGCAGCAGCGGATGATCGCGATGAAGAGTGATTCGCGATTGCGCTCACTGGCGTACTTCAAGAATGAAGGGGCCGCAGCGGGGGCTTCTTTGCCGCACGTACATTCGCAGTTGATGGGGCTGGAGTTTGTGCCACCATTTCTGCAGGCCGAGTTCGACGCGACGCACCGCTACTGGGAGGCCGAGGGCTCATCGAAGGGGCGGAACTGGTTTGAGTCGCTGCTCGATGCCGAGTTGTCAAATCAAAATGACTCGAGGATCGTTGATCGTTCGGTCGACCTGGTGTCGCTGTGCCCTTACGCGAGTCGGTATGCCTATGAAACGTGGTTTGTTCCGACGCGGCGAAATGCCTCGTACTTGAATGCGACGATCGAGGAGATCGAAGAACTCGCCCGTCAGGTTCACGGCGTTCTCAATTCTCTTATGAGCATCGTTCCCCACGTTCCTTACAACCTTGCGCTCCATACTGCACCGCTCGGTCTTGAAAAGGTGCCGCATTACCATTGGCATCTGGAACTCTATCCGCGAGTGAACGGACTGGCGGGGCTGGAATGTGGGTTTGGCTGCCATTTGAATACCGTCATGCCGGAGCAGGCGGCGAGCGCATTGCGGGTAGGGTCCGCTGTGCGGACCGTCAATCGAGTCGATTCCACAAACACACGTTAAACGGAACTTAGCAGGCGGTCGACGATCCTGCTGTTGAACGTCGATTGATGGTCCGCACAGCGGACCCTACGGGTGTTTATTCCAGCGCGAATGTGACGTCGCCGGACTTAACGATGGTGCTGTCTGGTAGTTGTCGGGCATCGAGACGGACGAGGAGGCGGTGAGCGCCGCTGCCGGCTTTGCCCGTCAGGAGTGTGGCGGGTTGGCCGTCGACCGTGGTTGCTTTGGCTTCGACGGGTTGGCCATCAATCCAGCCGGCGGCAGTCGAGGTTCCCAGGACGGTGAAGGTGACGGCTTTGTCTTCCGTTGTGGTGAAGCCGGTTCGCAGGTAGACGTGGACCAGGCTGACGTGAGCGGGGATGACAGTCAGTTCCTGCAGCGTCTTGCGAGGGAGACCGCCGTTGACTAGAGAGAGGACCGGGTTCCAGCCTTTGGTCAGCGTCCCGTCGATGATCTGTGGGCCGTTGTTCTGCTCGACGACATGGCTGCCGGCGAGGACTTCGTAAACGCGACCGACACCGCCGCGGCTGGAATCGAAGTCACCTGGTTTGCCGAGTTTGGAGAGGAACGCGATCAGGTCGACCTGGTCCTGCATCTTGAGTCGATCGACAACACCGACGGGCATCAGCGATGAGCCGTTGCTTTTCTCGAGGATCTCACGGGTCGGGATGTTGATGAGTTTGTTGTCAGCGGTGCGAATGGTTGTCTGCGCCTCGGTGGCTTTGACTTCGATCCCGGTGACGACTTGACCATCTTCGGTCACGAGGACGACCGAGTGATACCCTTCCTTGACCTTGGCGTTGGGATTGAAGATCGACTCGACGAGATAGTCGACGGGAGCCGAGGCTCCTAAGCTCGTCATATCGGGACCGACTTTGCCGCCGACACCGCCGATTGCGTGGCAGTTGGCGCAGGCGAGTTCTTTCATGCGGTAAATCTGCTCGCCGTGATAAGCATCGCCGGTTTCGGTGATCGCTTTGACATACTCGGCGATCCGTTCGGGGGTCAGGCTCTCCGGTGTCATCAGTTGACCAGACAGCGGCAGCAGGGCGGCGGTCAGTTCTGGTTCGTTGCGTCCTTCGGAAGCAACACGCAAGCCTGCTCTGGCGACGAGTTCGGTCATGCCGCTGTCCGGGAGTTTCGACGCAATCAGTATGCCCGCATCTTTCTTCACGAGCATCGAACGCCAGAGGGCTTGCGCGGCTTCTTCGCTTTCAATCGTCTTCATGGCTGCGAAGAGAGTCGGGAGGGCGCGTCCCAGATCGACAGCAGCGATGGCGTTGAGGACGTCGGTGCGGAGGGGTTCGGTCTTGATCGTTGTTGCCAGCGCGAACAGCTGTTCGTTAGCAGAAGGCTTTTGAATCTGGCGCAACGCCATCAGGGATGCGCGACGAGCTTCGAGCGTCGCCTTTTCATCGGAGGCCACTTTGACGAGTGCAGCGGTGGCTCCTCCGAGCTTCCATTGTCCGATCAGTTCCGCTGCAGACGTACGAACGGCATCGTTGTCGGAGGCCACCAAGGCAACAATCTTGTCGTGCCCAGCGGGCTTGGCGCCGCGAGTTCGATCGGCGTCCAACAGTGATTTCAGAACACGAACGCGTGCTTCCGTCGCGAAGTCACCATCAACCGCGCGATTGAACAACTCCGTCAGCTGTTCCTGACTTCCGGCTTTGCCCAGCAGTTCGATCCAAGGCCCTGCACCATTGCTTTCGATCTTGTGGGTCGCGAGGTATTGTCCGAGGAGTTGAGCGGAGACGTTGGGATTGATCGAGGTCAGCAGGTACTGCAGGTGGGCGGGCTTGATCTTGTTGAGGGCATCATCCTTGGCGAGTTCTGTCGTCAATGGTGTGGAGGCTTCGTTGACGGTTAGCCAGAGGCCGTATTCGATGAAACGGTCCATCGGGTGATCGAGGGCCGCGAGGGCCAGTAAACCGGCGTCTGCGGTTGCGAGTTGACCGAGGGCGCGGACGGCTTCGAGGCGGACGCGGGGATAGGGATCATTGACCGCTTTGCCCAGCAGGTCCATCGCGCGAGAGACGGTGATCGGTTTGTCGACATCGGTGTTCGGGCCGGTCCAGTGACTGAGGACACGAACCGAGGCAGTGCGGACGCCGTCGACCTTTGAGGCGAGCAGTTTCGCCAGGAGGTCTTCGTTGGCGAGGTCGACGGATTCGTGCAGCCAGAGAGCCGCTAAGCGGGCTTCGTCGGTTGTCAGTGAGGATGTCCACTTTGGCAACATGGAGACTGTCTGATCGCGTCGGGAGACGAGCTGGGCCTGTGACTGCTCGCGGGTGTAACGGTCGGCCGAGGTGAGGTTGTTGAAGAGATCGCTGAGGCTGGCTTTTGTCAGGTCGACGTTCTCCTTTTTCTTGGCACCCTTCCAGCTGACGCGCCAGATCCGGCCGTGCCAGCGGTCGCGTCGTGCATCGCGGAAGTCGACTTCGCCGTGGTTGATGATCGGGTTCGACCAGTCAGCGATGTAGAGTGCCCCATCGGGTCCCTGTTTGACATCGATCGGACGGAATGATGTCGCCGACGTTCGCATCAGGTCGTCTTCCTGCTTCGTGACGAAACCGGCGTTATCTTCTTCAAAGCTGAACCGGACGACGCGGTTGGCGCGGAAGTCACAGGTGATCATCGAGCCTTGCCAGTCTTTCGGAAACGAATCGCCGTAGAGGATCTCTGCCGAGGCGAACTTCGGCCAACGTCCCGGGCTGATGAGTTCGAGTTGACGGGCGGCGCCAGGAGTTGGGTGGAACATTGCGCCGGGGAAGGTGTAGGCGACGCCGTTACCCCCTGCTCCGTCGGTCAGGAAGGAGTTGCCGAATTGATCGAACTGGTGGCCCCACGAATTCCACAGGCCACGGAAGACGATCTCCATGCGGAGCGCATCGGGTTGGAAGCGGAACCCGCCGCCGGCTTTGAGACGAACGACGCCGTGAGGGGTTTCGGTATCGGTGCGGGTGTAGACCGACTGGTTCATGTAGATTCGTCCGTCGTAGCCACGGACGAGTGTGTGCAGGTTGTGGTGCGTATCTTCGGTTCCAAAGCCCGAGAGGACGCGGGTCCGTTCATCCGCGACGCCGTCGTTATTGGTGTCTTTGAGATAAAGCAGGTCGGTACTCTGGGCGACGTAAACTCCCTCCCCATTCGTGGTCGGCAGGACGCCCGTCGGGATGAGCAGTTCGTCGGCGAAGACGGTGGATTTGTCGGAGACGCCGTCGTTGTCGGTGTCTTCGAGGACGATCACTTTATCGGGACGGGACTGGCCGACTTCGATCATGGGATAGGCTTCTGAGCTGACGACCCAGAGGCGGCCTTTGGCATCAAAGTTCATATGAATCGGCTTGTTCAGCTGAGGATTCTCGGCCCAGAGTTTGACCTCGAGCTCGTTGTTCATCGTGAACTCGGGATGTGGCTGTGGGGTGAACTTGGCGAATTTTGATTCGGTGCGTGGCTTGGGTTGTTCGACGTCCGCAGACTTGAGGGTCCGCAGTTTGGCGATGATGATTTCTTCGTCAGCGATGAGGGCCTCGTATTGAGGCAGCTCGACAGCGTTCTGGCCTTGTTCGTGTTTACGGAAGCCGAGGACGTAGGCCATGTTCGAGGGGCGCGTGCGGTGGAACCACCATTCGTTTTTCCGGACGATGACTTGACGCAGCGCGTCGGCCTGGAGGCTGGCCTGCCAGGTTTTGGCATCGAGGTTCAAGCCCTGACAGATCAATTCTGCAGCTTTTTTGAAGCCCGCCTCGTTCAGGTGAATCGGGTCCTGGTGAAAGTGGCCATCATTGGGAATCTGACCGAGATCGATGAAGGGGGCGTTGTGGGCATTCGCAATGCGATGAATCACCCGACGGTAATTCGCGAGGTCTTCATGCTCCCCTGCCCCATCGGCTCGCCAGGAAATTGGGGACAGAAAGACGAAGCGGACCTCAGGGTTGATGCGTTTGGTTTCTGCGATCAGCTTTTGAAACTGGTCTGCGAAGGTCTTGGTGTCGTCTCCGCCAAGTTCAAGGTAGCTGGCCATGCCGTAGCCGAAGATGACGAGGGTCGGTTTGACGAGTTCGATCTGCGCGAGGAGTTGCTTCCAGCCTTCGTCAGCGGGCTCGTTCCCTGCTTGTCGCAGGCTGAGACCGAAACGGGAATCGCCGACGGGGGTATCGGCATTCCAGCCGAGGTTGCGGAACTTGAGGTTCTTCTCAGGAGACGATGCCGTGAGGGCCAGTTCGATCCAGCCGGAGTATTGTTCCTGCTCGATGAGGGCATCGCCGATGAGGGCTATGGTTTCGGAATCTCGCAGTGTCAGCGAGGGTTCTTCAGCAAAACTGGTGTTCGCAGTGAAGCTCGTCAGCGAAAGTGCAAGAACGAAAACGCTGACCGACAGGCGCTGCAGAAAAGTCATAGAAGTCTGCTCCCAGGGGAACTTGCGGAATTTCATCGGCTCAAAAGATACGTAAGACTTCGTTTATGTTAATTAGAGATGATCTCCTTGCCAACGGGCTGGACGCAATAGATTTCAAAACAAACTGTTTGAACTCTCATGATCCTTTTGAGACGATTTTGCGTTTGATGGCAATCTCGTGTCTGAATACTCACCGGAATTTTTCCCATGTCGACAGAAATCGAAGCAACCATCCCTCGCGAACAAACCCTCACCACGATCACGCGCGATGAACTCGTCGCCCGGTACGCTGCGGGTGAGCGTAAGTTTCCTCACGTCGATCTCAGCAGCGTTGATCTGCATAACCTCGACCTCAACGGGATCGACCTGAGCGGGTCCTGCCTGCGCAAAGCCAAGCTGTTCAATACGAACCTTGAAAAAGCGATCCTCAACGACTGCGATCTGTCGAATGTGTTTCTCTCAGCGACAAAGCTGAGCGGGGTGATGGCGCGTCGCGCGAACTTTCAGAGCTGCAGAGCTGATAAGGTGGTCTGGAAAGACATCGAGTTCGATAAGTGTCGCTTCGACCACGCCGTCTTTACGTCGAGCCAGTTGACCGGGATCAGCTTTCGGACAGCAGGGATGCTGAACGTCGATTTCTCGAACGCGAAGCTGGAAGACATTCGCTTCTTCGGGGCTTTCCTCAATGGATCGACCTGGAACAAGGCAGAGCTGTCTCACTGCCGCTTCAACAATGCCCGACTGGAGTCAGCGGACTTCGGATCCGCAGTCATCAACAATGGGAAGTTCGAAGCGGCTTTGGCGAAGGCTTCCAACTGGACCGGCGCCAAGCTGACGCTGTGTGACTTCCCGGACACGCAGCTGCAAAGCGCTAACTTCACACAGATGACCTTCGATCGCGGGTCTTTCAACGGAGCCGACTTGACGGCCGCCCGGTTTGAAGAAGCGGTCTTCACGAAAGGTCGGTTCCAACGGGCCAACCTGACGCAGGCGAGCTTCGTCAAGGCTCAATTGAACGGAACGCTACTGCAACAGGCGAACCTGAACCGGGTCAACCTGAGTGCAGCCGATTTGAAGGGTGTCAACTTCGATGGGGCCGACCTATCGATGGCGGACGTCATCGATACTCATGTGGATGATGCCACGACATTCGTGACGACGAAGACCATTGGCGTCGACTTCGGCACGAACTGGGCCCTGCGTCAACGAGTCACCGATGCGGCTCACCAGCTGACGATCCGGCAGTTCTGCAAGCGTCATCCGATGTTGGGAAATCTGTGGTGGATGTTCCTGGGATGTGGCAAGCGGAATTACCTGCTGGTCTTCTGGGGAATCGCGTTCGTCCTGCTGTTTGCGGGGCTGATGGCAGTCAGTCCGGAATCGTTCAGCTTTGCGAATAAGAACCCGACGTTCCTGGATCACTGCATGAACAGCCTGGCGCTGTTCGTCACGCTGGACTTCGGAGTCGATCGTGGAGTTGACACGTACGGACGATGTGTCATGCTCACGCAGATGCTGCTGAGTTATCTCATGCTGGGCTTCATGGCCAGCTTGTTCTCGAGCATCTTCCCAAAATCGCCTGAGTAGTGACGCCACAGCCGTGGCAGCAGGGTGATCATTGACCTGATTCGACTCCGAGACCACCTTCCATGCCGCCACTGTCTTCGTCGCAACTGGAAGAATACCTGGAGAAGAATCAGGTTGATCTCGCGACGATGACGCTGGAAGAATTTCGTGTCTGGTTGTCGTATCGTATCGAAGACGCCTCTCGTCAAGAAATGTTTCGACAGCGATTAGTCATCCGCGACCTGCTTCACCGCAACCGTCGCGCGATGACTTATCGTATGAATCGGCTCCGCGCCGCGGAGGAAGCCTATCACGCTGCGCCGGAATCGGCCGAGATTGATGCCCTCAAGGCTCAACTCGAAAACCTCGACAAAGCCGTGACCGGTTTAGCGGCTGCGGTCGCAAGAAACGATGCGTCCGCAGAGAAACTCGCCGAGTTTCAACAGCGACAGCAGGATGCCACCTCTCGCTATGAAACGCTGATGAAGGCCAGCGTAGCTGCGAAGAAACTCGCGGCTGCGAGATCGTCCTACGAGAAATTCCGGCATGACATCGGCCTTGAAGATGCAGAAGCCGCTTTGGAACGCTTTGGGAAAGAACGGGGCTTGCAGTCGAGCAGTTCCGGCGACCGTTACGAAGAAGTCTCGCGACGGGAGACCATCGAGTTCATTGCCCCCGCGGTTTCGAAGACGCCGACCTCCTGCGAAGTACTCAACGGCGCGACCCTCGGCTGTGCCCGTGGCGAACTCGATCAGATTGTCGTGACACGCCGCTCAGACGACGATTTCTATGATGTGCTCGCGATCGTCGAAGCCAAACGTAACATCAACGATATCGCGCATGGCTTTCGCATGCGTCAGGAGAATCTTGCTTGGTTCTGTGGCGTGGAAGGGGGATATGACCCGCAACTCTACCGCACTGACCAATTCCCGGACGGCCACTTTAAAGGGGTCGTCACTCACCAACAGGCCGGGCAAACTTACCGATTCAACCAACGTTCATTTGACTTGTTCGCACGGACGGACGCCTCACAACCACATCTCGAACGCCTCTTCTTCGTCACCGAACCCCGGCGCCTCATTGGCTGCACGGCTGATGAACTCGGGCGAATTCTTTATGTCGCGTCGACCGATGTATCGTTCGACATCACCAAAGAGAAGTCGGTCAAAGCGTTTTGGAAGCGGGTCAAAGATATTGTCGAACCGATGCAAAGCCTGGACGTGCTGAAGCTGTATCTGGCATCGGGGCAGGCGGGAAATATTTTGTTCGCCAAGAATTGAGCTGGAGAAACAAAAAACCGCAGCTCGAATTGCTTCGAGCTGCGGTGTCCTGAATTCGGATTCAGGCTATCGGGATCAGCGGCGTCCGAAGAGATCGGAGGGGCTGGTAAGGCGTGGAACGGCGGGACGAGGAGCAGATGGGTGAGGAGTCGTGAAACGAGGATCGTACTTGTTGTTGTCCCAGTTGCGATCGTTCCAGTGGTTGTTGTTGTCTGGTCGGCGATCAGGAAAGTGGTCGCCGGGTTTGTTGGTTTGAATCGGGTAAGGGTAAGGCTGGATACGAATCGGCCCTGAGGGGTGAGAAATGTGTCCAGGTTTATTGGGAACCGTCCATGAACCTGGCAGGGCTTGTTTGCGTGGGATGCGGTCAAACATCGCACGGCAGCCAGGTTTTTCCGATTCAAGTCGGAACTGGGCGGAGAATTGTCTTGTCGCTGTTGGGGCAAAAGCTGGTCCTGCGATCGGAGTGAATGTGACCCAGGCGTAAGTCAGACCGACACCCGGACGGTAAAACTCGACGGCAGCATCGCGATTCGGGCCAACAGCGGCTTTGGCTTGTTCCATGACAGCCATCGACGTCAGGTTGAAGACGCGAAAGCCATCATCGCTCATCCGAAGAAGAACATCTCCCGGTTGAAGACGACCCACTGCCGAGTAACCGGGGATCAAACCCGTCACTTCCAGTCCGTAGCCGTCGGCCTGAGCATAAACGCCCAGCAGCATCCCGGAAGTGACATTGGAGTAGGGATCGTTGTGATAGTGATTTTGGCCATAGCCAGCTGCCTGAGCGCGACCGACACCCAAGGCCATCACGACAACAAGAAAAGGGATTATGGAAGGTTTCATGGCAGCAACTCGATCTGAGGGAATGTTTTATGAAGAACCAGTTGAATGAATTCATTCAACTGTTGATGACATTCCCTAATCGCAGTTGCAGTGCCGGTCACAGCGTTACGAATACGATTCGTTCGTAAAGAATTACCAGACAAACGTTTATCGCAAAATACTATTAAAAGACGACCGCAAGCAGCGCCGTCACAATGAACAAATCGAGTGTCGCGATGACACCAGTTCGACAACAGTTTTTAACTTTCGTCGAAGTGCCCCGTCTTCAGAAACCGGGCCGTTGCTTCGAGCGGAGTGGAATCATAGATCAGAAACGCGTGCATCATGCGAATGACCATGACATCCTTTGCACCGTCCAGCAGAGCGCTTTTTAGACTGACAGTGCCATCGTCGTCACCGGGAACGCGACTGGAGATGCCGAACGGTGTTCCCATCGCGCCTGCGATAATGCCAAATTCGATCTTCGGGACCCCTAGCTTCGTTACATACGAATCGGGCCCCGTCAGGAGTTGTGGTCCGACTGGTCCGACCATTTCCGGGATGAGGGGTGCGTTTTGTAACTGATCCGCGAGCTCGGCGCCATGGTTGGGAGTTCCGAGCATGACGAGGCGTTTGACGCGAGGATCAAGCGGCTCGTCCGTCAGGGCTGCCCGGCTGACGAGTCCTCCCAGGCTATGGGCCACGACATGAATCGGGTTGTCGCTGACCTGTGTTGCGATGACCTCACGTAATCCCTGGGCAGCGGTATCGATATCGACCAGGGTACTGGGGTAGTTAAAGCAGACGACTCGGTAGCCGTTCTTCTCTAAGGAGTTCGCGAAGTGCTCCATGCCGAGGCTGCTTCGGCCGAGTCCGTGCAGCAGGATGACGGTTTCGCGATCGGCATCGCTTGTGGGAAGCTGAGGATTGATGGCTGCAAGTCTGGCAAGGCAGTCTTCTCGCGTGCCGGTGGTTTCGACGCGATAGAACTCGTCGATCAGGCGAAACTGGTCGTTGCGAACGTCTTTCTGGATACGCCAGCCGGCCTGTTCGCGGAGGTCAAGCCAATGCTGAAGAACTCCAATCGTCTTGGTACGCGCCAGGACTCGGGATTGCCGGTAACGCTCTGCAGTCAGAGTCTCACCTTCATCGGCCTGCGAAATACGACAGAAACAGGCCAGGGCAAACAGAAACCATACAATTCGCATCAAGTCATTTCCTGCTGGGATTCGTTGCAGGGATTATAGGCATTACGACGCCAGATCCAACGTCAATCTTCAGAACAGGACGGTTCGGTACGCGAGGTGCGTCTGAGTGTTTTGTGGTCTGAAAAACAGGCGAAAACCGGGCGTTTTGTTGAGTTTTCACCTCATTGAGGTCCACATCGACGCGGGAAAGCATCATCACTGGTCGCCCACTGCCCCGGGAGAATCCCATGAGAACGAACATCATCGCAACCTGTCTGTTTGTGTTGGCTGTCAGTCAGACAACCTCAGTCTTCGCTGAGACGTGGGCATTTCGCCGTAGCTATTTCAGCCACATTGCTTCGGCCGCCGACTACGACAATCCAGACTTGCCTCAATCACGCACCCCGTATCGGGCGCCTTACATTCCTGAGACACCGGGCTTTTATGTTCGTGGCGGTTTCCGATTCAATTCGACGATCCTGCGCAATGGAAACAGTACGGACCGAACATTTCGTAACGAAGGTTTTGTAGAGTTCATTCGCTGATCAGAGATCTATCTGAAACGGCAAGTACCTATGGGGTAGAATCCAGAATATTGGAAAAAGAGTAGTTTCACTGTACACCCCGTTTCGGGGCTGTGCGAATTAGCACTTTGGCTTGCACACAAAACAATTTGCGCCGTTAATGTTTTATGCAACATATTTAAAACAAACGCCTTACGAAGACAGCAATTTGCACATGTGCGCGTAAAAAATCAAAGTAACAACTAGTAGTACGCACACTATTGGACAAGCATCTCATGCTCACTGAGAGAGCAACACTCTCCTGTCAATGCAACGGCACGTGTACCGATGTGTGCGAATAATTCTAGCAAGTCTGATATGTTCGTCCGCCGATAGCCAACATGTCGAGATACGCCGATCTTCACATCGCTTCTTGTTAGGGCCGCTTCCATGTCAACTGATTTCCGACTCTACGTTTGCGACCGAAATCTTTCAGTCGCCCAGTCCTTCGCTTACGCGATTCAAGCCAACACGTCGTTCCGTGTCGCCGGGACAGAAAGCGATGGGCAACACCTCGTCGACCAGTTGAAGACACAACCTTGCGACCTCCTGATCTCTGATATCAATCTCGGTTCGATCGATCTCTTTGCTGCCACCGAGAAGCTGCGAGCTCAAGGGATTCAGCCGAAGATCGTTGTCTTGACGGACACCCATGCCGACCACCATCTGGCCCAATCGGTCCGGATGGGATACGACGGGTATCTGCTCAAAACCGATCCACTCGCGACGATCCTAGACAACCTGCGCCGGATTGCCCGAAATCGATCTGTCTATCCACACGAAGGGGAAAACAAGGTCTACTTTTTCGATGCCAAGCATGACCGCTATAAGCTTCGCCCGAGCCGACGCTGGATGGATCTTTCCATGCGTCAGGTGGAAGTTCTGAAGCAACTAGCGATCGGACACAGCGTCAAGGAAATTGCCAAGACCATGCATCTGTCGCCAAAGTCAGTCGACAGCCACAAGTATCGAATCATGCACAAACTGAATATCCATGACCGCGTTGAGCTGGCGAGATTCGCAATCCGTCACCAGCTCATCGAGCCTTAAGACTTTCGTGCATGTTGAAGTTTCTTCCTAGCATCGATACAAAAGCCAGCAAGACTCAACCTTCAGACAATTTGAATTCGGCCTGGTCTGTCCTCCATGACCACCTTGATGACTGCTTAAAAGATATGAGGACACCAGGGCTGCCGATGCCAACGGAACAGGCGATCGATTGCGATGACGGACTTTTCATCGCCGTGCAATAAACCGCTTCTCCAGAGTTCATAGGCGGAGACTCCGCCGAGGTAGAGCGCACCGATTTCTCGAGGCGTCATGTGAAGTTGTGCATCACGTGATGTTGGCTGGCAGGCTGCAACTCCCGATTCATCGACACTCAGGAGAAAACGCCCGGTATTCCAGGGGCATTGATCATCCTGACATTCGATGACGAGTTGCCCGGATGAAGAGTAATGACGTGCTAAGAGGGCCGCAGGCAGGTCGACCGGACGTAGCCAGAGTGAATCCTGCTTCGAGAGTTCCCAGCGTCGGGATTCGATTGTGCGTGGCACAACGATCGAGTCGACTGGCTGATTCCAATACGAGATAAGCACCGTCAGATCGATGTTCAACAGGTAGTCCCAGAGCGCGAGCTCTGCCTGGTCATTGACGGCGATGATCTCGACCAGATGCAGCTCGAGTGAACCGTAACCATTGGGCAGGCGGTGATAGTAGATGGCATAGGCTTCAGGCTGGCCGGCGCGGCTCAAGACGGCATGACGAAACGGCGTGGCGCCTTGCCTGCCCTGTGGCGGGTCAGCGAGGATGCGGAACTCCCACCAGTTGGCAGTCCTGGAAAGCATGCCGGGGATGCGAGGGCGTGCGCGATCATAGATCCCCGGCAGAACGTCCCGGGCTTGTGCGGTGTTGACCATCTCGATCGAAACGTCGGGGCTCGATTGAAGATTCATCTTGGCGAACGGCTTGAGGATCCTGGCTGCCTGATGGTAGGACGCGACACCATAACCATAGCGCGGATAAATATGCCCCTCCGAAGCCCACAGCCCCGCCATCAGATCCCCACGCTCGCGGGCTTCTTCGAAGTGAGAGGTCATGAGCTTCGTGAGGATGCCGCGGCGCCTGTGTGTCGGCGCGACGGTGACCTGCGAAACCCCTGAGAGAGGGATGACGTTTCCGGGGACGGTCAGCTCGATCGGATAGGCATTGAATGTCGCGACGACTTTGCCGTTATCGATCGCCCCCCGCATCCGAGAGACTTCCATGTTCTTTCGGGATCGAGGTCGCTGAACGTCACTGATCTCAATTCCGCAGGCGAGCTCCATGACATCCAGATAGGCATCGACTTCATCATCTCGGATCGGGCGAAATTCTAAGCTCATGGGGTGGTCTCCTGAACGCATGGAAGACTTAGCCGACACGAACATCGGCTGAAGGTTCGTCAGGTAGTGTGATCATGATTCGGTATTCGGGCAAGTTTCGCTCGCGGGAGAAGCGGACTGTTGTCTCAGCGGGCAGATTTGACTGGAGTTTCTGCAGATTCCAACGCTTGGCATAGCGTTCGCAATCAGGTCCTTCCTCCGAGCTTTACTCCTGCGAGAAAGGAATGCGCTATGTCGACTCAAACGATCAAAGAATTTCAGAAGTTCCATGACGTCATGGAAAAGTTCGATTCCGCAATGCTGGTCAGCCGGACGCTTGATGGTGAGCTGAGATCACGTCCGATGGTCATTGCGAAAGTAGAAAACGATTGCCGCCTGTGGTTCATCACCAACCTATATTCGGGGAAGGTGGAAGAATTCCTGGAAGATCCACATGTGAATGTCGCCCTGCAGAATGGGAGCCAGTATGTATCACTGAGTGGTGAAGCGACGATTGACCGTAATCGCGCCAAGGTGGAAGAGTTCTGGAATGAATCGTGGAAGACCTGGTTCCCGGGTGGTAAGGAAGATCCTGAACTGGCCCTCATCTGCGTCGAGCCGGACCAGGGGCAGTATTGGGACAACAGTGGGACGAGCGGAATGAAGTATCTTTATGAAGCCAGCAAGGCCTATTTCAGTGGCACGAAGCCGGAAATTGACGAAGATATTCATGGCAGCGTCGACTTTCGCGAACCTCTGACGTAAACAGATTCAGGACGCTGCCTGCGAGGATGCGTCTTCATGTTACGCTGGTGTGTTAATAACCCCATCCAGACGGTCTTGATCGTCTGGATGTTTTTTTATGCCATGATGGGCGTGCACGAATTGGGGCATGTCCTGGCGGCGTGGGCGACGGGCGGGACAGTCCAAACCGTTATTTGGACTCCATGGTCGATTTCACGGACTGATGTGGATCCGAACCCTTCTCCGCTGGTTGTGGCCGCTGCGGGGCCATTTGTTGGGGCAATATTGCCGTTGCTTTTCGATGCGGCATGTTGGTCCTGGAACGTAAGCTTACGCCTTTTTCTGGGGAGTTTTGCAGCGTTCTGCCTGCTTGCTAATGGGCTTTATATCGGGATTGGATCGTTTGATGGCGTTGGGGACTGCCGAGATCTACTAGCCAATGGGGCGGAGACTTGGCATTTGTGGTGTTTTGGCGGGGTTTGTACGGCAGGCGGAATCTGGCGTTTGCATGGGGTCGATCTGGCCTGGCTGCAGCAGAGGCAGAACCGAACTGAGGACGCGTGATTTCGGCGCTATAATCTGCGCGGGTTGTGTAAATACGGCGGGCGAATACAGGTCGACTCTTGTCATTCTTGGCTTCTCGGACGAAACTATCCGTATCACGTCACTACTGCGCGAATCGTGCGCCCGCGCTTCCGTATCGCGTTCTACGCCGGTTCGTTTGCGCCGATCCGAGACGATCAACGTCTTTGAGCAACGCCTTTCAAGATGGGAACAGCATGGCTTACACCTGGTTGGATCGACTTGTCGATGAGGGACTCATTACCGCGGATCAGCTCGCGGAAGCAGAAGACGTTGCTAAAAACTCCCGAGGCCAGATCGAGCAGGCGCTTTTACGACTGGGCTACGTCGATCAGGCCACGATCGCTAAATACCAGGCTCGCGAATTTGGCTATGAGTTCATCGATCTGGATGAAGTCGAAATCCCGACGTACATCATTGATCAAGTACCAGAATCGGTGGCCCGCGAGAACTCGGTGATCCCGCTGGAAACCCAGGGAGAATCACTCGTTGTGGCGGTCCATGATCCGATGAATTTCGAGGTTCTCGAAAAGCTGCGGTTCATTTTGAATAAAGACATCAAGGTCGCGATGGCGTCCAAGGAGTCGATCGTCAATGCAATTAACCGTCACTACGGGCAAAACGAGTCCGAGTCGGTCGATTCGATGATCTCGGAGTTCACCGAAACCCAGATCGACTTCACCGAGTCGGAACTTTCGGAAGCGGAAGCCGAGGCGGATGCGGACGATTCGTCACCCGTTGTACGCCTGGTCAACCTGGTCATCAGTGAAGCAGTGAAGCTGCGAGCCAGCGATATTCACATTGAGCCCTTTGAAGACCGTGTCCGGATTCGGTACCGGATTGACGGAGCCCTTGTTGAGCGCGACAGCCCGCCTCGCCGATTGCTGGGGCCGCTGGTTTCGCGGATCAAGGTTATGGGCGGCATCGACATCGCTGAGAAGCGCCGGCCACAGGACGGTCGAGTGAAAACACGCATCGGAGGAAAAGAATTTGACCTGCGAGTCAGTATCCTGCCGACCAACCACGGCCAAGCGATCGTCATGCGGATTCTCGATCGGGACAACATTAAGATCGGGATTCGAAACCTCGGCTTTAGTGAGGAAAATTACAAGCGGTTCCAAACCATCATCCGTCGTCCGAACGGAATCTTTCTGGTGACAGGGCCAACGGGATCGGGAAAAACGACGACACTGTATTCGGCACTCGGGGAAATGAACCGACCTGATCGGAAGATCATTACTGCAGAAGACCCGATCGAGTACACCTTGCCAGGGATCAATCAGTGCGAAGTGCGTCACAAGATCGGGCTGAACTTCTCGCGGATTATTCGGGCGATGCTTCGTCAGGCTCCGAATATCATCCTGGTCGGAGAAATTCGTGATACCGAGACGGCGGACATGGCAATTCAAGCTTCTTTAACTGGACACTTAGTTTTCAGTACTCTTCACACGAATGACGCGCCCGGTGCTGTGACACGATTGATTGACATGGGTGTTCAGCCGTTCCTGGTCGCTTCGTCGATTATGGCGGTGCTGGCCCAGCGTCTGGTACGGGTGGTCTGTCCGAAATGCAAGTATCCTTATGAGCCAGATCCCTCTGAAATTGCTGAGTTTATGCTCACAGAAACTCAGCTCGAAACTGCTCAGGCGCATCGCGGGAAGGGTTGCAACCACTGTCAGCACACAGGGTATCGTGGACGTAAAGCCTGTCACGAGCTGATGGTTATGAATTCCACCATCCGTGAAATGGCCTTCAACAGCGAGCCAACTCAGAACATTCGTCGACAGGCGCGCCTGTTCGGGATGAAGACCCTGGTGGAGGATGCCGTCGACAAGGCATTGGCGGGAGTGACCACATTGTCAGAGGCCTATAAGCTGAAGACCGGCGGTCACTAGGCGCACGGGCGACCATATCCGCGTGACGTCGCAGGATGGGAAATCTTCCCGAATCGTTTGCCATTTTGTCGGGAGATGTCTCATAATGAGACGTCAGCCCAACTCACGTCGTGATTTTTCTCTCATAATTTTTCCTCACGACGGGACATGCAGCCTGACTTCGCGGTGCCAAATTCCTTTGCCGGTCATTTCGTTTGCCGGTCACATGTGGTCAACTCGGCCTCGACCACCGTTCCACATCACCTGATCTCACATCTTTTGAATTCGACCAACACCAGGAACACTTCACCAGGGCGTCATAGGAACTCGAGTTTCTTCCGGGCAGATTTCATTCGTCTTGTTCGATTTTTCACTGGATCTGCTTGTGCACGAGCGATGCGTTCGTGACATTGGACAGGCGTTGATCTCCAGCGAAAACATTTCCTGCTGATTTGTCGGCGGAAGTGATTCCGAGCAGGGTTCCTCTCGCGGTACGTTCTGGCTTGTCGACCGACTTCTTCGTTCGTCACCTTGGAAAGATCTCGCATGGCCTTTGTGCAAATCGACAAACTTCTCGAGACCGTGGTCAAAGAGAAAGTCAGCGACCTTCATATTACCACCGGACAACCTCCTGTCGTCCGAATGGGTGGGCGGATGGTTCGTCTGGAGACCAAGTCCCTGGAAGCGGAAGATACCGTTGCGCTGATGAAGTCGATCACGCCTGAGCGGAATCAACAAGAACTTCAGGAGATGGGCGGAACAGACTTCGGGTTTGCCTTCGGCGATAAGGCCCGCTTCCGTGTGGCTGTGTTTAAACAACGTGGCCACATCGGGATGGTCTTAAGACGGATTCCCAACGAGTTCCTTACATTCGAGCAGCTCGGCTTGCCTCCCGTTTGCCAAGAACTTCTGCACCGTCCACGGGGCCTGTTTCTGGTGACGGGACCAACAGGTTCGGGCAAGACGACGTCACTGGCATCGATGATGAACTTCATCAACGACACGATGGACCACCACGTCATTACGCTCGAAGACCCGATCGAGTATTACCACAAACACAAAAAGTCGACCTTCAACCAGCGCGAAATCGGCGTCGATGTGCCGGACTTCCCGGAAGCCCTTCGTCGTGCTCTGCGTATGGACCCGGACGTCATTCTCGTGGGGGAAATGCGGGACCTGGCGACCATCTCAGCGGCGATTACCGCAGCGGAAACGGGTCACGTGGTGTTCGGAACGCTGCACACCACCGGTGCCCAGGGTACTGTTGACCGTATTATCGACGTGTTTCCCACCAGCCAGCAGGACCAGATCCGGACCCAGTTGGCGAATGCTATCATCGGCATCCTGTCGCAGGCCCTTCTCCCCAAGAAACCCAAGGGGCTGGTGGCGGCCTATGAGATGCTGGTCGTGACGCCTGCCATCGCGAACCTGATTCGCGAAGCCAAAACATTCCGTATTAACTCGATGATTCAGACCGGACGTAAGTTCGGAATGCAGCTTCTCGATGATGCCCTCTTCAATCTCTGGAAGAACGGGCTCTGCGAGGAGAAAGATGTCATGTTCAAGTCCAACAATCCGGGCGAACTGAAGGCGAAGATTGCAGCCGCCAAACGTGGTCTCCTGGATGAAGAGGAGGAAGAAGACGACGAGGAGGAGGAAGAGGACGACGAATAAGAAACATTGCTCCCTCGCGGAGCGGCGTCGGTCGGAAATCGTCAAGACAACATCATGGTGTGCGGCTCGCGGTTGCGGGCCCATGTCATACAAACCAGTCATCAGTCATTTCTTAAACCCTGTGGTGTAGACCCGGGCGGAATTCATCCGCCCTTCCAGGAACGGTTGAAACGATGGCCAAAATGCGGCTTGGCAAAATTCTCGTTGAGCTTGGTTATCTGACGGATGACCAACTGTGGGACGTTCTGGAAGAACAGAAGCAGTCTCCCGGTCAGCTCATCGGCCAGGTCGCGATCCGTATGGGTCTGGTGACGGATGCCCAGGTCACCGAAGGTCTCGCTGAGCAGCACGGGATGCCTGTCGTCAAGCTGCTCGATACGAACATTCCGCCCAAGGTGCTCGAAATGGTTCCGCAGACCATGGCGAGTATCTACAAGATCGTTCCGATCTCCCTCAAAGACGGGGTCATGACGGTCGCGATGGCGGACCCGAACAACGTCGCGGCTCTCGATGATCTGCGAAACTTCCTTGGTGTCGATGTGCGTGGTGCCGTTTCGACGCTGGAAGACGTCGAGAGGAAGATTGAGCAGATCTACGCCAACACGGATGACAGCATCGAAGAAGTCATCAACTCGATGGCAGATGCTTACGGGAGCGATGACAAGAAAAAAGCGCACGACATCGGCGACATGGAAGCGATGGCTGACGCGGCTCCAATCCGCAAGCTGCTGAACATGGTTCTGCTGCTGGCGATCAAGGATCAGGCGAGCGACATTCACTTCGAACCATTTGAAGATGAGTTCAAAATCCGCGTCAAAGCAGACGGCGTGTTGTACGAAATGGTTCCTCCGCCTCGACACCTGGCCAATGCGATCGTCAGCCGGATCAAGGTCATGTCGGATCTTGATATCGCTGAGCGTCGTCTGCCTCAGGACGGTCGGATCGAGCTCAACGTCGGCGGTAACCCTGTCGATCTGCGGGTCTCGGTCCTGCCGACGATGCACGGCGAGTCTGTCGTCATGCGGGTTCTCGACCGGACCGTCATCCAGCTGGACCTCAATAAGATCGGGATGGATCCGTCGATCCTGGCCAAGTTCCGACGTATGCTCAAACTGCCTAACGGCATTGTGCTCGTGACGGGACCAACGGGATCTGGCAAGACGACGACTCTGTACTCGGCACTCAACGAGCTGAATGATATTGAAACCAAGGTCATCACGACCGAGGACCCGATTGAATACGACATTGACGGCCTGATCCAGGTTCCCGTCAATTCCGACATTGATGTCACGTTCGCGAACGTGCTGCGTGCCATCCTGCGTCATGATCCGGACAAAATCCTGATCGGCGAGATTCGCGACCTGGAAACGGCCCAGATCGCTGTTCAAAGCGCACTGACCGGTCACCTTGTGTTCTCGACACTGCACACGAACGACGCCCCTTCTGCCATCACACGGATGCGGGATATGGGTGTGCCGAGCTTCTTGATCACGGCGACCGTGATGGGCATTCAGGCTCAGCGACTCGTGCGAAAGATCTGTACCGAATGTCGAACCGACTTCAATCCTTCTGACGAACTGCTTCTCGAGCTCCAACTGCCGGTCGAGCAGGCCCGTCAGTACAGCTTCTACTACGGTCGTGGCTGCGAGCGATGCAACAACTCCGGTTACAAAGGGCGAACGGGGATTTACGAGCTGCTCGAAGTCAGCGACGACATCCGCGACCTGGTTTCGAACAACTCGTCCGTCGATGAAATCCGCAACATGGCCCGCAGCCAGGGAATGACCACCCTGCGTGAATCGGGCCTGAAGCTGATCTTCGATGGCGTCAGCACGATCGATGAGGTCGTGCGTGAGACCGTCATGGAAGACGGGGATTAAGAGAACATTGACGAAGAGAAGATCGACGCTGTGCCTGGTTTCATACAGGACACAGCAAAAACACATCATAGATTCATTTTTACGGACCATTATCTCGGATCGATTCATCCTGATCCTGGAACCTGGCCCTGGGCCTGAAGACGGAGATACGCGGCATGCCAACATACATGTACGAAGCCATGGATAACACCGGGCTTGAGGTCAAGGAAACGATCGATGCGACTTCGGAAGCCGAAGCCCAGTCGAAGATCCGTGAGAAGGGCTTTTTCGTCACCAAGATTCAGGAAAAGACGAAAGCGGCCAAGAAGAAAAAAGACAAGAACGCACCCGCGAAAGTTCAAACTCCTCAGAAAAAGAAGACTTTTGCCCTCGGGAAAGTCAAAGCCAAGCAGCTGTGTACGTTCACGCGACAGCTGTCGACGCTGCAGGACGCCGGTCTGCCGATTCTGCGAAGTCTTCGCATTCTGGAAGGTCAGTCTAAACCAGGACCTTTGAAGAACTCGCTCATCGGGGTCATTGATGACGTCGAGTCTGGAAACACGCTGTCAGAAGCTATGGCCAAACAGCCCAAAGCCTTCGACAACCTGTACGTCAACATGGTGAAAGCCGGTGAAGCGGGGGGAGCTCTTGAAGTCATTCTCCAGCGTCTAGCCGAGTTCAAAGAAAAAGCTCAGTCGCTGAAACGAAAAGTTCAGGGGGCCATGATTTACCCGGTCGCGGTCCTTTCGGTCGCGACGTTGATCGTGGGCTTCATCATGGTGTTCATCATTCCGAAGTTCAAAGAAATTTTTGCGGACTTCGGCGTCGAACTGCCTCAGATGACGTTGGCGCTGATTGCCTGTTCGGACTTCGTCGCCCGCTACTTCTATCTGTTCCCGCTGGTACCGCTGGTCGGGTGGATCTCGATCAAGATTATCCGGAAGAACAAAACTGGTGCCTGGGTTCTCGACTGGCTTATGCTCAAGATTCCGATCATGGGCCAGATTCTCAAGAAGTCAACGACTTCGCGAACCTGTCGAACATTAGGAACACTGATTGCCTCAGGGGTGCCGATCCTGGAGGCGCTGTCGATCTCGAGAGACACCGCCGGAAATGCGGTCTTCAAAGATGCGTTCGATCACATCTATGCCGCCATCCGCGAAGGGGAATCGATGGCGACTCCTCTGCGTGAGACGAAGATCGTCGACGACATGGTCGTCAACATGGTCGACGTCGGCGAAGAGACCGGTGCCCTCGATACAATGCTCTACAAAGTGGCTGACGTGTACGACGAAGAAGTTGAAGTTCTCGTCGAATCGCTGATCAGCATGCTCGAACCGATCATGGTCGTCGTGCTCGGTTTGATCGTCGGATTTATTGTCATCGCGTTGTTCCTTCCCCTCGTGAAGCTGCTCAACGACCTGTCGTAAGTCACTTCAAAATCCCCGTCCTCCGTCAATCCTGGCGGAGGGCGACATCGGGCCACCGATTCCAAGTCCACACTCACTTCCAGCCCCTCTATCAGAAGGGTGATGATCATGTTCCAGACAAACGAAGCCAAGAACATCCCGTCTACGCATTCCCGAGCAGCTTTTACGCTGGTGGAACTGCTGGTGACGATCAGCATTATTGCGATCCTGGCGTCGCTGCTTTTAGCGGGTGTCTCATCTGCCAGAAATGCAGCGATCAATGCGAGCGTGAAGAGCGAACTCTCAGCGATCGAGTCCGCATTGGAAAGCTTTCGTGCGGAGTTTGGAACCTACCCGCCAAGCAAGATCACACTGTATGAACAAGCCGCAGACTGGGATCCTCGCAGTAAATCGCTGATTCGATCGATGTGGCCCAAGTATGATTTCTCGGATCGACCGGCTGGGAAAAGCATCTTCGATGATAACGGCAACGGCGATTTAACTGACGATCCCGTTGATGATTCGTATGTTCTTTCGCCAGCTGAGTGTCTTGTTTTCTTTCTGGCTGGTCCGATCAAAAACGTCGGTACAGTGAGTGCTCCGATTTATCAGCCATTGGGGTTTTCAGCGAATCCTGCTGATCCGTTCGATCGGTCGAGTCAGAATCGTAAGAAGAACTTCTTTGAATTCGATACGGCACGTTTTATTGAAGGAGAGGCCACGCCGGACGGTTTTCCTGCCTATCTGGACAAGTACCCCGGCCAGTCGAAACCAATTGCGTACTTCAGCTCTTATGAAGGTGCAGGATACGAACCATCGGAAGCCGTCGAAGCTGGTATGAAGGATGTCTACCGGCAAGCGTGGTCATTCGATGCCTCACTCGCGTTTTCTCCTTCGCGTTATCCCAATACGCCCTGGAAAGAAAAGACCTTCCAGCTCATTTCGCCAGGACGTGATGGTGAGTACGGCCAGGGTGGCTATTACCGGGAAGGTTTCGCAAAGCCAACCATTGACCCGGCCATCGGGACGGAATGGGACACATTCATCAACGGGCGAACCAATGACGTTGATAACCTGACCAACTTTGTCAGCGGTCAACTCAAGTAGTTTCGTTCTATCGCGTTGCACTTCACGTCTTTCGACAGGCGGAATCCTATGATCTCCAACTCATCAACATCAAAATGCCAATCGACGGCCGGCTTCTCGCTCATCGAGTTGATGGTGGCGATTAGTATCATGGCCATTCTGGCTGGAATCATCGGCGGTGCGTTGTTTCGCATGAGTACCGTTGCCAAAGTCCGTGCCACACAGACGACGCTCTTGAAAGTTGACGCGGTTCTCAAGCAGCGTCAAAAAGCAGTTGCGCGGACTTCAGTTGCTCAGTCCTCCTCGACCGCCCTGGCGAATATGACTTCCGATAACATTCGCGCCTATAAGGAAGAATTCCGACGCTGGTTCCCTCAACTGCCCGGAGAAGCCCCGCAGCTTGATCCTGCCAAATACAACCTCCCTGGTGAGATTCTCTATGCCACGATCTCGAAAGGGGCCACGATCGGCAGTGATGAAGTACAGGGAGCAGAGTTCAATGCCAGCGAACTCGGGGATGCCGATAACGACGGGCTGCCTGAGATTATTGATGCCTGGGGAAATCCGATTCAGTTCTATCGCTGGCCAACGCGATTGATTCGGCCTGAGGGAGGCTTAACGGACGTGAATGCCAAAGGCATTCTCACCTTGATCATGACGAACATACCGACTAGCGATCTCTTGAATCGCGATCCTGACAATCCACTTGATCTGGATATGCGATACAAGACGCGTGGAGGCGGCGTGATGACCCTGGATCAACTCGAAATGGCCTACCACACGATGCACCACCGTGATGCGACCTCTGGCAATGAAGACATGAAGGGGACGTATCACATGCTCTTAGTGATTTCTCCCGGGCCAGATGGGGATACGGGTTTGGAGCCACTCGTTGACACAAATGGAAACGGGATTTTTGAAGACACTGAGTTATCGGATTATCGCACTCGACGCGGGCATCTTGCGATGCCTCGTGCGGAAGTTTTCGCTGATCCGCTCAATAGCGTCATGAACGATAATGTCACCAATCTCAACATTGAGGTGAAGTGATGAGAAAAACACAACTTCAACGAACGATCCCTGGGAATCGACGTGGCTTTACGCTCGTCGAACTCCTGGTCACGATCAGCATCTTCGTCATTCTTCTGGCGATCACGGCTTCGGCGTTCAACGTCGGCCAGGATCGCGAGAAGATCACTGGTGCTGCCCGCCAGATCCAGTCAGCGGTGGAAGGAGCGCGCAGCCGGGCGTTCAAATTACAGCGACCGATTGGCCTGCGATTCAACATCGATCCCAGTGATCCGACCGTCAGCCCGTCGATGATCTACGTTCAACAACTGGAGCCGATTCGCGGGAAGCTGGATGTCAGAGGGCCGTCGCTGGTGGATGATGGCGGTGGTAACTATGTTCCAGACCGCTACGGCTGTAGTGAGATTAAGATCTGGTCCATCAATCAGCCTCCTGATGACAGTCGACCGCCAGACGGCGATTACGACAATGATGGGATCGATGATGATGGCGACGGTAATGGCGATGGCTACTATGACAGCATTGGCGGCCAAGGCGATATGGGCCTGTTGGAAGTTGCGAAAAATTCAGGGCTGTTGACTCCTGGAGTGACAATCCGAATCCGTGGTGGCAGCACTGATTACGGTGAATACACGATCGTTTCGAGAAACCTGGAGGCCTACAACGATCTCACAACCGGAGATCCAGCAGACCACGCTCCTGTCACCTACACGGATTCGTTTTCGCCGTCAACGGGTCGATTTTTCATCTTCCCACGCTTTCATAGTCCCGGTAGTCCGCCGACGGAAGTCGACTACACGAACCCGCGTGGCAAAGTCGTCCAGAGTCTCGATTTTGAAATCATTCCGGCGGCTATTCCGCTTCAAAATGAAGAGCCGCTGGTCTTCCCACAAGGTGTGGTCATCGATTGGGACAGCTCGCGGTATCCACGCGAATGGGCGAGGATTACATCTGCTACTGGCTGGTCCAATGCGACAGGCGTGACATACTCTGTCGGACAGTGGATTTATCCCAAGAACAACAATTCGAATGGTCGGTATTTCAAGTGCGTTGATTATGGTAGGCCCGGAGCGAGCGAGCCGCTTTGGGATAACTTTATTCCTCCCGATATTGTCCCCGACGGGAGCGCCCACTGGCGAGCCTACGATTCGCCGCAGTTGGATCTGATGTTCTCGCCGCGCGGGAGTGCAATTGGCTCGGTCTCCACCAATGGTCTGATTCACTTTGGCCTGGCTTATCGCCGGGACACCGACATTCAGACTGTCGACACAACGAAGAACATCGCATTGAATTCAGTCTTTGACGTGCGTAAACAGCCCGATGGCAAATATTTCTTCAAGGGTGAGCATCGGATCTGCACTCTGTTTTTGCAATCGGGAGCAGTCATTACGAACGAGCCTGACTTTACTGATGTGATTATCAACGCAACGGGAGTGAGTGGTTCGGACGAGATCGCCGACAATCCCTTCCAATCTGCCCTCGATGGAGGAGAGTCCAAATGAAGCCGGTTCTCTCCACTCCTGAACAGCGCACGGGTGCAACGCTGATTGAAGTGCTGATGGCGCTGATGATCATGTCGATCGGCGTCGTCTCGGTAGCAACGTTGTTTCCTCTGGCCCTCAAGCGAGCGGTTCAAGCGACACAATTAACCAACTCGCAGATCCTGCGCGAGCAGGTGATTGAGATGCTGAAGGTCCACCCGGAACTCATTCCGATCAACGACAAGTTCGTGCAGGATTACAGCAAGAAATCTGCCGGTGTGACCACCACGTCATTGTTTCCCTATGGTCCGAATGTGCCGTTGACGCTATGGCGTGATATTGAAGTCGTTCGAATTGTGGACCCAATGGGCTTTTATGAGTATGGTGACAATGCGAGCGCAGGAACGGTCGGTGTCATGGAGTCAAATGACGACTTCTCCTACCCGAAGTATGCCTCAGTTCCTGAGGACAAGATCAACCCTCGCCCTGCTTTTGCCCCCGGCTTCGCGAATCCAAGTATTCCTGTTCGTATCGGCGGCAGTTGGAACAGGGCGCAGGCGCTTGCCCGTGTCCCGCTCCGTGACAGTTGGGTGACTGAGCAGGAAACAACATTCATTCCGACTGCCCAGCCGAATTTGTCAGTCATCGAACACCCGCCCCAGCTGGAAAATCTGTTTGATGATCTGGGCGGTCGACTGGCAACTTCGGAACTGCGTGTCCTGATTTTGGATAGCGATGGAAAGACTGCTCAACTCCGGGGCATATCGTCCATCGACGACGCCACGAATCGAATTACGCTCGATCGCCCGTTGCCAAACAATGGACGTTACAACGCCGTTTCTCAGGTTCGTATTCAGGAATTCGAACAGCGTTACACCTGGATGCTGACCACTCGCACGACCCTGATTGGCACTGAAGAAGTTCGTACACACATTGATCTGGCGATTTTCTTCCGTCGAGATTTTTCACCCGCTTCTGAGACTCCTCACAAACTTCTCTATCGCGACGCTCAGGCCATCAAGCCAGGACGGATTCGACAGGAACAACGTAAGTTCCCCTACATCATTTTGGATCCGACAACACCTGCCACCACTCTTGGTTCCGGCGACTGGATCTTTGATTATCGCCGGGCGAACTGGTTCCAGATTCGTCAGATTCTCTCAGAAGGTATTGTGACTGATGCGTTGCGAGACGAATCGGCAACTGATGGTATTACATCTGCTGACACGGCTCCCGTCCGAAAGCGCATTTATCAGGTCGAGCTGAGTGACTTTGATCAAAGTCATGAAGAAGGGCTCGATACGAATGCAGATGGAGAAGACATCAACAGCCTGAAGATCACGTTGCCACGGGGTGTCATGCAAGTTTATGACCTTGGCAATACGACACAGAAACTGGACGTGCAATAATGAAGAATCACGAAACACTCTCGCTGCCAGTGCGATCTCGATCGGGCTTTACGCTGCTGGAAATGCTGATTTCCGTCGGGCTTCTCCTGATGATTATCAGCATCTTCGGCCAGATCTTCTCGATCGCGACGACCACGATCCGCAAGCAGCGCGGGATTGGCGTCAACGATCAGAAAGCCCGTACGATCGATGTGATCGTTCGTGGCGACCTGAGCAACATCTCGTACAAGCCGATCCCTGGTGAAGAGGGGATCACGCCGATGATCGGGGACTTCATCGCTGATAATGCACTCCCTCTCCCATTCAACGAAAACGATGCACAACTTGCCTTCGATGGAACGGTCGGACCTCATCCCAACATGCAGGGGTATGTCTACATTTCTGAGAACGACCCCAACAACGATACGGACGATGTTTTTCAGTTTACGACACAGGTCTCCGTTGATAACGAACCCTACTATGTGAAAGCCACCGCGCTCAACTCGTGGACGACATCGGTCACGGGAAACGATCACCCTGACTTTGATGACAACATCCTTGATAATGAGACCTCTGTCTCACGTCAGGCAGAGATCGTTTACTACATGCGAAATGGGAATCTGTACCGTCGTGTGATGGCTGTTCGCGCCCCAGGCTTCGATCTCAATAATGATCAACAGCCAACTCGTATTGTACCCGGATCTCCCCCGACGACCGAAGACCTGTTCGCGAACCTTTATCCCGCCGCTAACAATTTTTACAACGACTTCGATTTCTCAGGACGTTTCGATCCTTCCGGGCATGTGAAGTTCAACACGATGGCGGACCTTTCCGACCCTCGTAATCGGTTTGGGCATTATCTCGGGGCAGGCGGGACTTTGCAGGATGGAACCCCGGTCACCCAGGGTTTCGCCAGGGAATTCATTGGGACAGGGACCGGTTCACGATTCTTTGGTCGGTATACGCACGAGGAGACATCGGACGTCAGCTTCAAGTATCCCCAAGGTGTTCTCCCTCCCGGCAATGCGTCCGTGCATCCGATGCTCAGAACGTACAATGGTCCTCAGGTTGCAGCCTATGAGACTAGCGGTCGTCTGAACAATGTTTATCCAGGACCGCGCGTTGGTGAAGATATTCTCATGAGCAATGTCCTCAGCTTTGACGTCAAAGTCTGGGACGATGCGCTGGGACAGTTCATGGATCTCGGACACGGGATTTATAACCCAGCCAGAACGCAATTGATTGAGACCGAAGATATTCACGAGACGATTCAAGCCGGTGGTGATGGCGTCGCAGATGGCGACTATGCCTACTTCCAATTCGATTCCAATGACACCGGCAATGCACTTCTGGCCGGCAATAACATGGATCCCGTGCTGGGCAACAAGCTGTATGGCGATCCTCATGCAACCGTCATCAATAACAATGCGGGCTCGCGTCACTTCACGTTTGACACCTGGAGCAACAGGCTGCCCATTGGAAGCAACGTCGGCGAGAATATTCCCTCAAATCCGGCAGCATCTGATGCGGTTTCTTCCAATAACATTTCTTCGCAGGCTCCCATTCGACCATTGAAGTATCCAGAGTACCGTTCGCCATCGGCAACAGGACTACCTTTCGGAACACCGAATGCGACTCCTTGGACAACTGCTCCTGGTTCTCTCACGAATGTTCAACAAGCCATTCGCAGCACACATTCGGTACGCTGGCAGCCAGGTTTGCTCATTCAAGCTGGCGATGTCGTTGTGCCCTCTTATAACACCGAGTACACGGACAGTTCAGACCCAGCGAATCCAAAACTCTTCACACATAGGTACCTTGCTGATACACACCGCGACATCATCGCATTTCGCGCCAAACGAATCATTCAATCTTCCGGCGGGACAGGCTATGTGACAACTGGTACGGCTGCTAGCGAACCCTTCTGGAATCAAATTGGCGGATATATCGCAACGATCGATCCCTCGATCATGCCACCGGCTAACAATGTCGTCGCAGCTTCGCCGATCACTGTCAACTACCAGGTCAGCAATCCGACCACACAATTTGAAACGGGCACTGATGGCACAATCGAGTGGGAGAAAATTCTCAACATTCAGCCGCTCAAGGCCGTCAAGTTGACGATTCAATTTCGCGATATTGGTAGCGACCAGATACGTCAGCTGACGCTCGTCCATGTATTCAAGTAATCGCCTCTCTCAAGTCACATCGTTAGACAAATCACCTCCTCCGCAAAGCGGGCTGTTTTGTTGGTGGATCTCAGACATGAAATCAAATCTTTACACTGCAATGTCGACAAGTCCTCTTGTGAAGAGCGACGTCTCCCGGACACCAGAGTCTGCCGGATCAGCGGCGACCCCGCGTCATGGGGGAGCCGTCATGTTGATGGTCATCTCTCTGTTGACGGCGCTCGCGTTCCTGGGGTTCTTCTTCTTCGCGTTTGTCTCCGCAGACCGGGACTCTGCAGCCTGGTTCTCATCGCAGCTTCAAGTGGCGCGCCAGGATGAAGATCCCTATTTTGACTTCGCATTAGAGCAGTTATTCCTGGGCCCAAAACAGGAATACACCAATAGCGCTCTCTACGGCGGGAAGCACAGTCTCGTCCCGAATATGATCGGGAATCTCGACATCTTCGATGAACTTGGAGAAGTCGACAGCAATAACGATGGCGTTGCCGATCCGTGGGAAGATCTCAACGGCAACGGCGTGATCGATGTCTCTCCTTATCGCAATGGTGACAGCCAACAACTCACCGACATGCACCCTTACAACGGCCGCGGCGTGACGATTCTCTACACGATGGACGACGACGGGAATCCCATCGATCTCGTGGATAACTCGACAGGAGTTATTCCGCCGGATGGCATTCCAGACGGCATTGGGTTTGACTACGACGGGGACGGAATTGCAGATCCTCCGGTCTTGAACCTTTCGGCGGGAGCATTTAGTCAATGGGTCCTCCCCGGACGTTTGCCCAAAGTTCCAGCTACCGAGTATCACCCCGATGTCGATTACACCTATCCGGACATCAACAACACTTATCTGGCTCACATGACCTGGGTTCCAGTCAATGAGGACCGAAATGGGAATGGTTCTTTAGATCCGGGTGAAGATCTCAACGGCAATATGACGTTGGATGTTTACAACAAACCGGTGTGGATTCCATCCTTCCATCGTCCTCAATACATGCCTGAATGGCGTCTTGGAACAGTTTCGAATCCATGGACGGATGGGACTTATACCTCACGCGTTCTGCGACCACACATCGGCCATCAAGCTACGTATTGGGACTTTGGCAGCCCGACAACCCCAGTCAACGTTGCTGGCCCTCGCTACAACGGAACAAGTTCGAATTTCTTCGATGCTCCTAATGAAGGGCTGTGGCGAGATTTCGTTAATACCGTCGATATGTCCGATTATGACTATGACATTGATGCAGATGGCGACGGTAATAAAGAAGCCATCTATCTGGATCTCGACTACCCTGTTGAAAACTTCGAAGGCATCGATTTCATTCCTTTATTCGGCTTCACCGTTCTCGACGCTGAAGGTCTTATCAACCTCAATGCTTCCGGGAACCTGAACCACGTCAAGGAAGATGTCGTCAATTATCTGGGGACTGGTTCTCCCGCAGCGATTCCGCGAGCGATTCTTGCCGATGTCGCTCGCGATGGTTTCTATGCTTCACAACCCGATATTCCCCACTTCTTTTCCGCTTCGAATCAGGGCTACACGACATTCGAAATCAACCCTGCCCGGGCTTTGTTCGCGAGTGCGGCTCCTGGCCGTTACACCAACACGTCGCCTCTGAGCGACGTCTTTGCTCCTTACGAAGGGATGTTCGGCGTCGCGCTCGACAACTCGACACCGACGTTCCAGACAGCCAACTTTGATCTCTTCCGCATGATTGCCGGTGCGCCGAAGTTCACGACGAACCTGAATATCACGGGCTACGATGCCGATCCGGGACGCTACGGCGAAGGCAACCGCCTCGTCGCTGATTTACTTGGCATCGCCAATCCGATGACGGGGTTGCCCTTCCCTACCGGCCCACTCAGTGGTCCTCAAGATCGTGAAACGCTGTTGTCGATACTTTTCCCCAATGCGGGCGGAACACGTTCTACCAACAGCCCACTGGATGATGACAATGACAACCTGACGGGCGCAGGACAGGGGCAACTGACATCTTCGACCCACTACGGTCTTGCTTATCCACCTTCTGTTCACCCTGTTGACGTTCGCGGAACCGGGAATGTCCTTGATGGCGATTACGCTGAGTTCACGACTTCGGGCGCAACACGCCGTCTGTTTGATAATACGGCGGCTCGGGTCCCATTGATCGACGGGAATCCGTCCGTTTGGTTACACTATGAAGGCAACTGGCAGACAACCTGGTCCGAAGTTTCGACCGACCCTGCTTATAAAATCCTGCCGTGGGCGATAAGCAATCTTCTGATTGAAGATTTAGCATTGCTCCCTGGCCCCTTGATTCAGGGTGTCGCAGGGACCATGTATAACGATGGTTCTCGTATCGGACTTCTGTATAACGAAGACGATGAACTCGTGCTCGAACCTGACTTTATCGACCAGTCAAGAGACTCTGTCTTCTCCGCTGCGGAGATGGAAGGCCTTCACTTCGCGGACGGCGATTACAACCGTCCGGAGCTTGCCGTTGTCTCACGCCTGAGAAAGCTGATGGCTTTCAACCTGGAAGATCACAATGACGCCGAGGCGATCCGCAAGCAGTTTACAACGGTCGGCTGGGATCGACGCGAGTTCTCATTCGCACCATCGACACCGTTTGCCATTAATTACGATACTAACAGTGATGGCACACCTGATACCCTTTGGATGGACCGTCGATGGGAATTCAATCTCGACATTACAAACATTAATTTCCGAACAAATTCCTCCACACAAACCGACTATACGGGTACGTTTCCGCCTGCCTATGGTTTGAGTACTGAGCGTACCGGAATGAATACAGTAGCCGATGCTCCTGCCGCATTGCCCTACGCGGACGAAGATCCTTTCCGTGCCTCGACGCGACGCTGGCTCAGCATCGTCAAGAACCGGACTGATATCACGAACTTTTTGCCGCAGCGTAAGTTATTGACAGACCAGGTGCTCGAATTCAATACCGAGACAAACGCGATTGAGTCCCGCCCGTTGACGCCTCACCCGGTATTTGATGCCACAAATGCCAATCAACCAATGTTTCTTCTCGAACACAGCAATACAGCCGAGAAGAATGCTGCTCTGCCTTATGATCGTTCTGATATCGCTTATGATCGCATTGCCCAGGAGTGGTGGGCTCGGTATGACCGCCAGCGTATGGCGAGAGACATTTATGTCCTGCTTTATACATTGTGCGGTCCAGACGATTTGAACCCGACGACAGATACCTATGGCACAGACGTCGCTGGCTTGATTGATAGCGACAACAATGCGGTCGATGACCGTATCGAGAAAATGGCTCAGTTCGCTGTCAATTTCGTCGACTTTGTTGACCCGGACGATTGCATTACACGGTTTGAGTACGACACCGATCTGACCAATGGCTGGCAGTTTAATCATGCTCAAATCGGAGTTCCTGGAAGCACGAGTCGCGTTGTTTATGGCGTCGAAGCTCAGAGCCTGACATTCAGTGAGGCGCAGTGGATCTTCCAGAGAAAGAAAACCAGCAATCCTGCCAATACGCATACGTTCGATACTGATGCAGAAGATCGTCACTATTTGTTCGTCGAGCTGAGGAACGCTCTGCCCAAGTATGTCGATTTATCGAGTGGCAGCTGGCGTATTCGCCGACTACCTGTCTCACGATCAGGCACCACAACTCCGACAGTTCCCGAACGACGTCTTGTTCTTGCCAAACGCAATCTCGGAACAGTGAATGCGAAGAACGACTCCGTTGCTCCGGGCGGCTTGTTCTCGATTGGCACCCACAATTCGACAGAGGCGGACGGCACGAACATCATCCCCTCGGCTTATCGCGCTCGCTTTGACGCAACCGATACCACAACTCAGCAACAGTTCAAACTCGTCTCTCCCACAACAAGATGGGACGGCGCTGCGGATGTACCGCCCAATACGCGAGGAGCGGTCACAACTCCTGCCTGCAATCTTGATCTGGTCCATGGTCCCGATGTTTCGACTGCGATGGCCAACAACATCATTGACAGCAGTCATTTTGTGATCACGAATGATCAGAACCTTGATGTTCTCGACCCCATGTCGGCTCCAGCGCCGACAATCAATGGAGAATTTTTCAATCCAACTCCTGACTTTTTTGGTACCACACCTACAGGTGATGAGACAGTCGAGTTTGTCCTTGAACGACGCATGAATCTGAACCATGCCTACAATCCCACTCAGCGAGTTAGCACCACCGCTGCAAATAACAATGCGGATGATTACGGAACTGCTGCCACAGGGTGGAAAGCTGATAACGAAGCCTGGAACGAATGGGTTGAAGTTGACCGCATCAAAGTACAATGCGGACTTGTTACCACGAACAACGCTCCAACGACTGCAACTCCAGATGCAACGTCTGTTGCGCAGATGCGGGGCGAACTTCTCCGTCTGAACAGTAAAGAGCGTCAGCAGCCTCTCTATGCCTCGGGCACTGATACCAAGCCCGCAGCAGCCCCGACCTCAATGCCTGGCTTTTTCGGGGAACGCGTTCACGCAGATGCTTTTGACAACGGAAGCAGCCTGTCTGTTCTCTCCAGCAGCATTGGATCGACAAACTCGAACAGCCCTGCGGCTTTCACAACTTGGCAGCCACACTTTGATCGCAACATGACTTCTGTCATCGAAGCAGCGTCGATTCCATTATTTGGCCCGACACCACTTAGCGAGCCACAGAATTCGAACTGGATTGGTGGCGTGAGTCATGCTCTGGTCACACCTGTTCACAGTACATCTCCTGCAGTGACCGGAAAGTTGTCGGATATGAACATCGCGGCACGCTGGTTTTTCACACCCAAAGAGACACTTGATCCAGACGGCATCATTGCCTTCAACATCCCTCAGAACCGCTGGTATCGACTCTTCGAATTTCTCGAAGTTGAACCTCAAATCCACCAGTCGATTGCGAACCTTCTTTCCATTTCCCGTACTCCTGGTCGCATCAATCTCAATACAACCAGAGCCACTGTGGGACAGTCAGGTCACCCTCAAGCCAACTATCTGAGCGGACTGGCTGCCCTGATCGACGACGAAGTTCATCAATCATTAACGGGCTTCAGCCTCGTCGACCCGCGCGAAACCTCTCGCGACTGGGGGAAACAATTCCGCGTCGCCCGTGACGGCTATGACCCGGGGTGGAGATTTTCACCGACACTTGTTGCCAACATTCCAATGCCCGGTGCGATTGGCTCTAAGCCGTTTCGCCCGCTTGGCTTCCTGGACTCTTCTCCACCAACCAGTGCTTATCTGCCATCCGATGAAAGTCTTCAGCAGACGATCCTGCGAAGCTTGCCTTACGATACAGCAATGTCTCCAAAGGTTCCCGACAATGATATTGCGAACTCTTCTGAGCGTCGGCCGCTGTTTGAAGCAAGAACATTTGCAGATGCCAACCCAACAAATCCGCTGGACAACGTCGACTACCACACGCGTAACCGATTGCTGGCAAAGATCGATAACAACTCCACAACCGTGAGCAACGTGTTCTATGTTTTCATTGCTTTGGAATTTTTCGAAGCTCAACCACAAGGTGATAGCTGGTCCATTGGTCGGAAGCTGACTGACGAGCCATCGCTTTCCGATGAAGCGAAAGAGAAGTTCAAAAAACGCCGGGGCTTCTTTGTTGTGGATCGCAGTTTGCTTGAGAAAGCGTATGACCCGACGACGGGACGTATTGATTTCCGCAAGTTGATTCTTCACCGTCGAAAACTTGAACCCTACAATTGATCAGACTCCTGAATTTTTCAGGACTTGAGGAAAATTCTCCCGCTCAGTTTTTCGTTCAAACGTAATACTGTTTATGGGAACTGGGGCGAAAGAAACTGTTGCGAAATTGCACACATTCTGGCATTTGTGTGATTCTGCTGCAGGTAAGGTGTTTCGAAGTCGTCTCTGCTCGTTCCGATAAGAGCAGAGCAGGCAGCGAAAATTGGTGGAAATGCCAGAAATTACCAGTCATGCAGTTGGATTCATTGTCCAGCAGTCGCAAAATACACATCAGTTCTTATTTCACTCAGGGGAGAAGTTTCCATGTCACAAGTCGTTACGAAAGCCGGACGCGTGCAAGCTCAGCTGCGTCGTAAAGGGTTTACCCTCATCGAGCTGCTGGTCGTTATCTCGATCATCGCGCTGCTCGCTTCACTGATTCTCCCCGGTGTTCAAGCTGCTCGTGCAGCTGCTCGTCGGATTCAATGTGTCAACAACCTGAAAAACATTTCCCTGGCCGTGATGAACTTTGCGACTCAAAACGCAGATAAGCTTCCTGCCCTCGATGGCGATGCCAACTACAAACTGTCCGGTGGTGGGACAGGCACCCTGGGGTGGCCAGCGGCGATTCTGCCATTGATGGACAATGCCGCGCTGTCTCGCGAACTCCTCGAGCGAGAAGACGATGGATCTCCATTTACAACTGTCAACTCAGCCGCTTGGCTTCGTAACAGCTACGTCAATGGCTATGCCTGTCCAGATGACGTCACCGCCTGGAAGGTGGGCGGCGGCCTCAGCTACGTCGGTAACGCTGGCTATGTACGTACAAGCAGCTGGGACGCGGCGAACGAAGCCAACACCGCCAACATCTGGCGTGCCGACCGCGTCAACTGGCACGACGTTGATGGTGGCTCGGCCAGTATGGCTGATGTCGCGATTTCCAATGCGACCGGAGTTTTCTTTGGTAGCCCTCTGACACGTCCTCTTAACAGTGCCGTCGGTTCAAGTAACTTCCGCATGTCACTGGATTATATCTCAACTGGTGATGGCCAGACACAAACGATGCTCTTGTCTGAAAATCTGGATGCCCAAAACTGGTCTTCCCGCCACGCTGGCGATATTGCTTTCGGCATCGGTTTCAACACGGGTAACACTGCCATTCCAACTGCTAACACGACCAAAAATGGCATCGGTGTTTCGGGTCCAACAGCTAATGTGAGAACTGCCTTGAGCTTCGCCAGCTACAACACCGCTGGTTTCCAGTTCGATGACACTACTACCCGCACACTCGTCGGTGAGATTAGCTGCCCAACTCGCGGCGAAGGGGCAACTCCTCGTCCATCATCGAACCACACTGGTGGACTTGTGAACGTCGCCTGGTGTGATGGTCACGTGACGGCACTGTCTCCAAACGTTGATGACTCAGTTTATGCTCGCCTGCTGACTCCAAACGGCGTCAAGCATGGTCAGCTGATTACGAACTCATCTGATTACGAGTAATCCTGACGGGGCTTTACCCCGTTCCAAACCTGCCTTCTCCCCACCCCGAGTGCGAACACTCGGGGTTTTTTATTGGAATGACGAAAGACCGGCGTTTGCGAATTCTGCGTGAATCATTTGCCTGCGGTCTTCACTTGTGCCAGAAACTTGACAAAATATGCGGTTCGCGCGAGACTCGCCGGTTCGTCGGTTTTTTGAGATCGTCGCGTGTCTGGAAATGAAAACACAGGGGGTTGATACCCCCCGCTCGCCTTCAGAAGCGAGTTAGGGAGATGCCTTGATGATTGATGACAGTCGTTCGTTTTCGACGTTCGATGCTGCTGAGCTTTATGATGTCCCTCGCTGGGGCAAAGGCTATTTCTCCGTCGGAGAGAATGGCAACCTTCTCTGTCATCCCGACCGCAATCCCGATCGTAAGATCGACATGAAAGAACTGATCGACCGCCTCCAGGCTCGCGGCTTGGATCTGCCGATCCTGCTTCGCTTCAACGGTATTCTCAAAGATCGCCTGAAAGAACTGCACGATTGCTTTGCCAAGGCGATCGCTGACCATGATTACAAAGGCAAATACGCCTGTGTCTATCCGATCAAGGTCAACCAGCAGCGACACGTCGTTGACAAGATCGTTGAATACGGCCGCGAGTTCGGGTTCGGTCTGGAAGCAGGCAGCAAGCCAGAGCTTCTCGCGGTGATTGCGATTGCAGATCGCAGTATGCCGATCATCTGCAACGGCTTCAAAGATGACGAGTTCATCGAAATGGCGTTGCTGGCTCAGAAGATCGGGCGCAACGTCATTCCGGTCGTCGAGAAGTACACCGAACTCCAACTCATCTTGAAGTACGCCGAGAAGATTGGCGTACGTCCGCAGATCGGGATGCGGGTCAAACTTGCGGCCAAGGGCTCTGGGCGATGGCAGGCCTCGGGGGGTTATCGTTCGAAGTTCGGACTGACGGTTGGCGAGATTCTGCAGGGGATGCAGGAACTTGAGTCACGCGGGATGGCGGATTGCTTCAAGCTGCTGCACTTCCACCTGGGCAGCCAGATCACCAATATCCGTCAGGTCAAAGGGGCGATCAACGAAGCGGTTCGCGTTTACGCTGATCTCTATAAGAAGGGCGCGGGCCTGGAATACATCGATGTCGGCGGCGGACTGGGAGTCGATTACGATGGCTCGCAGACGAACTTCGAATCGAGCATGAACTACACGTGGCAGGAGTATGCCAACGACGTCGTTTATCACGTTCAGCAGGTCTGCGAAGAAATGCAGATCCCACATCCGAACATCATTTCGGAAAGCGGCCGGGCAATCGCAGCCTTCCACAGTGCGCTCATCTTCGGAACCCTCGGCGTGGCCAGTCAGGGGGATGACATCGCGGTGCCACAGTCGATTCCGGAAGACAACGAACAGCCTCTTCACGATCTGTTCATGGCCTATCAGGAAGCGACTCCGCGAAATGTTCTCGAAACGTATCACGATGCCCAGCAGGCGCTTGAAACGACGATGAACCTCTTTACGACGGGTTATCTGCCTCTCGAGCAGCGCGTTAAAGCAGAGAACCTGTACTTCTCGCTGTGCCACAAGATTCGCAAGCATCTCAAGGAAATCGACTACGTTCCTGAAGAGCTTCAAACGCTCGATCGGATGCTGGCTGAGACTTACTTCTGCAACTTCTCGCTGTTCCAGTCCATGCCGGATAGCTGGGCCATTAACCAGCTGTTCCCGATCATGCCGATTCACCGCCTTGGCGAGCGTCCAACACGTCACGCTGTCCTGAGCGACATCACCTGCGATTCAGATGGCAAAGTCGACGCCTTCATCGACCGTAGAGACGTCAAGCGAACTCTCGAACTGCATCCTTATGACGGCTCACACTATTACCTGGGAGCCTTCCTGATCGGTGCTTACCAGGAAATTCTGGGCGACCTCCACAACCTCTTC
>SXGT01607526.1_pt1 | contig 76925 bp, 58 predicted proteins | sample 3176221 | NCBI WGS metagenome assembly SXGT01 (sample SAMN11356862, study PRJNA531348) | freshwater metagenome | isolation source: freshwater sample F1-120 | place: China: Fuxian Lake, Yuxi | collected 2017-12-25
AGAGGGCGGCGCGGCGGCTGCTCGGGCCGTCGGGTGTCGGATGGAAGCGCCTCGGTCCGTTCGCGGCCGCAAGCTTCGAGGAGGCTCGCGATCGGGCCTACGCGCCCGAGCAGGATCTCGCCGCCGCGCTCTCGGCCCGCGTGGGCGACGAAGGCCTCCAATGGAGCGCAGCGGATGTGAAGCGCGCAACGCTCGAGGGTGATCGCTCCGCTTGGTATTTCGCACGCGAGCTAGAATGCGAGCGCGACGGGCAGCTCGAGTTCTTCGTTGGCGCCGACGACTTCGTGCGTGTCTGGCTCGATGGAAGCGTGATCCACGAGAGCGCGGACTACGGGACATTCGTTGGCACGCCCGCGCGCATGCAGGTGCGGCTCGCGCAGGGTCGTCACCAGCTGCTGGCGAAGGTCGTGAATGGCGCCGGCCCCGGTGGATTCAGCTTCGACATCGGCCACGACACGGCCGACCGCATCACGCCAGAGATCGAGGCACTGCTGAAGCTCGAGCCCGAGGCGCGCAGCGCGGAACAGGCGCGCACACTGCGCGACTGGTACCGGCGCGGGCCATCGGAACTCGGCAGCGCGCTCGCGGATGAGCTCACGAAGCTGCGCAAGCGGCGCGACGATATCGAGGCGATGCTGCCGAGCGTCATGGTGATGGAAGCGGTCGCCACCCCGCGCCAGAGCCGCGTGTTCGTGCGCGGCAGCTTCCTCACGCCCGGAGAGCCGGTCGAGGCTGGCCTGCCATCGCTCTTTGGTGCGCTGGCGAAGGACGAGCCGCCGCGACTCGCCCTCGCGCGCTGGCTCGTGAGTCCAGCCAATCCCTTGGCCGCGCGTGCGCACGTCAACCGCACGTGGGAACTCCTGTTCGGGCGCGGCCTCGTCGCAACCGTGCAGGACTTCGGCATGCGCGGAGACGCCCCGTCCCATCCCGAGCTGCTCGACTGGCTCGCGGTCGAGTTCATCGAGAGCGGCTGGGACATGAAGGCGCTGGTCGAGACGATCGTGACCTCGGCTGCCTACCGGCGCAGTTCGGACGTGCCGCGCGCGGAACATGAGCGCGATCGCCACAACGTCGCGCTCGCGCGCGGCGCGCGCTTCCGGATGGAAGCCGAGATGCTGCGCGACAACGCGCTCGCGATCGCCGGGCTGCTGGTCGAGAGTCACGGAGGCGTGAGCGTCTTTCCGCCCCAGCCCGCGGGGACGTGGAACTCGGCCTACTCGGGCGACGACTGGCGCGAGAGCGCGGGCCGCGATCGTCACCGTCGCGGACTGTACACGTTCGCGAAGCGCACGGCCCCGTACGTGACGTTCCAGCTCTTCGATGCGCCGAGCCGCGAGGTGTCGTGTACGCGCCGCGAGCGCACGAACACGCCACTGCAGGCACTCGCCCTGCTCGATGATCCCGTCTTCGTCGAGTGCGCGCTCGCGCTGGCGCGCCGCATCGTTCGAGAGCGCGCGGGGAGCGATGCGGAGCGGCTTGCCTGGGCCTTCCGGGTCTCCACGGCGCGGGACCCGCGGCCCCGTGAGCTTGGCCGCCTGCTCGAGCTGCTCGGGAGCGCCCGTAGCGACTTCGCGGACGAATCTGTCGCTCGCGCCCGCGTCCGCCTGCTCGAGCTGGATCCTCCCGACGCGCGCGAGCTCGCCACATGGACCTCGGTGGCGACCGTGCTGCTCAATCTCGACGATACTGTGGTGAGGAACTGACCATGGACGCCGCGCAAGCACGCCTCGGGCTGAATCGCCGCCACTTCCTCGGCGGCGCGTCGCTGTCGCTCGGCTCGCTCGCGCTCTCGTCGTTGCTCTCCGGTTCCGCGCGCGCGCAGGGAGGCACGCGCTTTGCGCCCAAGGCGAAGCGCGTCGTGTACCTGCACATGGCGGGCGCTCCGTCGAGCCTCGACCTCTTCGATCCCAAGCCCAAGCTCGTGGAGCTCGATCGCCAGCCGATCCCCGAGAGCTTCACCAAGGGTGAGCGCTTCGCGTTCATCAAGGGCACGCCGAAGCTCCTCGGCTCGCCGTTCCAGTTCGCCCAGCACGGCGCGAGCGGGGCGCAGGTGAGCGAGCTCTTGCCGCACTTCGCGCGCATCGTCGATCGCGTGGCGATCGTGCGCTCGATGCGCACCACGGAGTTCAATCACGCGCCGGCGCAAGTCTTCGCGCACACCGGGCACGGGCGCATCGGTCGTCCGAGCTTCGGCTCTTGGGTCAGCTACGGTCTCGGCCGCATCCACGAGGACCTGCCCGCCTTCGTGGTGCTGACCTCGGGGCAGTTCCAGCCCGACGGCGGCGCTGCGCTGTGGAGCAATGGCTTCCTGCCCGGCGAGCACCAAGGCGTGCGCTTCCGTCCCGGCAACGAGGGCGTGCCGTTCCTCGGCAATCCGGCCGGCGTCTCGCGCGACCTGCGGCGGCGCGAGCTCGACGCGCTCGGGGACTTGCAGCGCGGCCGGATGGGGGAGTGCGGCGACCCGGAGCTCGAGGCGCGCATCGCGCAGTACGAGCTTGCGTATCGCATGCAGACGAGCGTGCCGGACCTGCTCGAGCTGGCGCAGGAATCACCGGAGACGCTCGCTCGCTACGGCGCCAAGCCCGGTGAGCGGAGTTTTGCCAACCACTGCTTGCTCGCGCGCCGCATGCTCGAGCGCGGTGCGCGCTTCGTGCAGCTCTACCACTGGGGCTGGGACAGCCACGGGACCGGCGAGAGCGACGACCTGCTGCACTCGCTGCGGCGTCGCTGCGACGAGACCGACCGCCCGAGCGTTGCGCTCGTCGAGGACCTCGCGGAGCGCGGCCTGCTCGACGACACCCTCGTCATCTGGGGCGGCGAGTTCGGGCGCACGCCGATGAACGAGGAGCGCGACGGCTCCAAGTTCCTCGGCCGCGACCACCACCCGCATTGCTTCACGATCTGGCTCGCGGGCGGCGGCATCCGGCCCGGCATCACCTACGGCGCGACCGACGAGCTCGGCTACTTCATCACCGAGAATCCGGTGGAAGTGCACGACCTGCACGCGACGCTGCTGCACCTGCTCGGGCTCGACCACGAGCGCTTCACGTATCGCAGCGAGGGCCGCGACTATCGCCTGACGGACGTCGCGGGTCGCGTGCTGACGCCGCTGCTCGCCTGAGCGAGAGCGGCGTCGCGTTCACCTGCGCGCGGGCAGCACGTACGAGTGCATCACCGTGCCGTTCGGCTCGAGCCGCGTGCGGTTGCGACCACCTTCGGGCGGCAGCGCGTTGGAGCGCACGAAGTCGACCTTCGTCTGCTCGGGCGAGACGAAGAGGCGCAGGTAGCCGGGGCTGCCGAGGATCGTGCCGGAGCGATAGCCGTAGTCCTCGGCGCTGCGCGTGCCGCCCTGCGGGTTGCCGGGTTGGGGCAGGCACTGGTACGCGATGCCGTCGAGCTGCGAGTGCACGAAGATGTGGTCGTGTCCGTGGAACACGGCCTGGACGCGGTGCTCGCGCAGCAGCGTGTGGATCGGCTTGCCCCAGCCCGGGCGATTCTTCTCGAAGCCGTCGCTGCCATCGGCGTTCTTGCCACCCCACTCGAAGAAGGGCGCGCTCTCGGCACCGCCGCGCGCGTCTTTCCCGAGTCCGCCGACCATGTGGTGGATGAATACGAAGCGCTGCGACGCGGTGGATGTCGCGAGCGTGCGCGCGAGCCAGTCGTACTGTTCGCGGCCGAGCGTGCGTGACCAGGCGTCGTCGGAAAGCACCTTGTTCTCGCCGCGTGGGCGTCCGGTCGTGTACGAGAACGGATCGAGCGCGATGAACAGCGCGTCGCCCCACTCGAACGCGTAGTAGTTCGAGCTCTGCCCGCCGTCGTTGCCCGTGCGGCCGCTGAACATGCCGCCCTCGGTGACGAGCGGCGGCGGAAAGCGCTCGACGCGCATTGCGTAGGACCACTCGAGAATTCCGCCCTTGCCCGCGCCGTGGCCGTACTCGCCGTCGTGGTTGCCGAGCACCATGAACAGCGGCGCGGAGTGGCAAGCGAGTCCGAAGTAGTAGCGCTGCGCCTCGTACTGCGCAGCCGAGTCGCGGAAGCGCGGGTACTTGTCGGTCATGAACGTGTCGCCGAGGTCGACGAGGAAGTCCGGCTTGTCGGCGAGGATGTTCTCGAGCGTGCGGACGTAGTGCACCGGGTCGACGTTGCTGTCGAGGTGCGAGTCCGCCTGCACGGCGACCGTGAAGCTCGTCCCCTTGGCGCGCTGCGTCACGAAGCGCCGCTCTTCGCTTGCGACCCCTTCCTTGGCATCCGCAGCGCGCGTGTGCAGCACGTAGCCGTACTCGCTGTTCGGCTCGAGCTTCTCGAGCTCGATCACTGCGATCTTGCCGGGTTCGCACGCGAGCGGGTCCGTGGCGAGCCTGCGGCTCTCGCCCGTGCGCCAGTACTCGACGTGCACGCCGAGCGGCTGGTGCACCTGCACGCTGAGCGTGACGCTCGTCGCCGTGGGGCGCGTGAGCAGCGCGTTGATGGGACGCGCGGGGATGTCCGTGCGGAAGGCTTCTGCTTCACGCTGGCCACCGCCACCGCCGCCACCCTGGCCGCCGTTGCCACCTTGGCCACCGCCGCCGCCATTGCGGCCCTGACCGCCACCACCGCCGCCTTCACCCCCGCGGCCCTGTCCACCGCCGCCGCGGCCACCTTCGCCGCGACCTTGCCCGCCCTGTCCTCCACCTTGGCCGCCGCCTTGGCCACGACCGCTCGGGTCCTGCGGCGTCGCGCGCGAGTAGCGCAGCTCGAGCGCCTGACTCGCCAGCGTGGTCTCGCGGATCGCTTCGAGCAGCTCGGCGCGCGTCGCAGCGGTCGTCTTCGAGAGCTTCGGCTCGGCCGAGAGCGCGAACACGGTGGCCGTGTAGAGCTTCTCGCCGGGACCCTGAGAGCAGGGCGGCGCGTACTCAGGTCGACGATTGACGGTGTTGATCCCGAACACCCCGAGGTCGCGCTGTGCCGCGGCGAGGGCGCGCACGTCGGGGGCGATGCCCCACAGCACGAGGTAGACGTGCCCGCCGCCTTCGGGCGGAACGTGGTGGATCGTGAGTGCGACGCTCTTGGTGCCCTCGGGGAGATTCGACCACTCGAACGGCGGCGAGATGCCCTCGCCATCGCAGGTGTGGCGAATGTCGAGCTGGCCCGCGGCCGACACGCTCGCGCTTTTCAGCGTCAACGTCGTGGCGGGCGCAGGCTTCTGCTCGGGCTTGGGCTGCGCAGGCTCGGGCGGCGGCGTGCCGCCATCGCGACGCGGCTGGCGGCCCTGTCCGCGCGGCTCGCCCCGAGGTTCGCCGCGCGGCTCCCCACCGCGAGCGTCGCCTCCGCGAGCTTCGCCCCCGCGGCGACCTTCGCCCCGCGCACTGGCCGCATAGTCCTCGACGCGCTTGGTGCCATCGGGAGCGATGAACTCAAAGTGCGCCTTGCCGCTCGCGTCGACGTTGTATTCGACGCGGTGCTGCTTGCCCGCGAGCTCGAACGAGAGCTTCCACGCGCGCTCGCCTGTGCGCTCGAAGCCGACGATGCTCGCGCCTCGCAGGGCCGTCAGCGACGGTCGCAGGGGTTCCGCTCGCGGCTGCGGGACGATCTGATCCTCCTCGAGCTTCACCTCGCCGCGCATGCCGCCGTTGATGTACGGGTAGGTCTTCGTCGCGTGGTAGTGGTACGAGCGCGTCGTGCCATCGAGGCCGCGGTGCGCCGGCACCTCGCTCTCGTGGCCGTTCCATAGGTCGAGCGCGTCCTTGCCGCCGTCGGCGCATGAGAGATCCGAGTCCTTCGGCGCCTTCGGATCGTAGAGCCCGTAGATCGGGAACCCGTCGAGCGCGAAGGCGATCGGCTGGCGCGGACCGACGATCTTGGCGAGCGCGAGTGGCGCGGCGTGGTAGTGGTAGTCGTCGGCGCGACCGCAGTGGCCACCGAACTCGTCGAGCTCGCCGATCGCGAAGGCGTCCTCGCCGCGGTTGTTCAGCGCGTTGAAGATCGGCAGGCCGTTCACGGCGAGCGCGATCGCGCCGCGCCGCAGGAACTTGCGCGCATCGACGGGCTCGCTCGAGAGCTTCGGCACGAGCGGCACCTGCCAAGCGTTGGTACCGCGGTAGGGCTGTGGGAGCGGGACTTGCTGCTGCCACGTGCGGATGCCCTTCATCATCGTGAACTCGAGCGGCTCGTGCGGGAGACCGTCGGACTCGACGTAGAGCCACTGGGCGTCGTGGCGCGTCGTCACGTGGGGCGCGAAGGACTGGAACGGAGCGGCTTGCCAAGAGCCGTCCTCCTGCTGCTTCGGCTGCTGCGCGGGCACGGCGTGCAGCGCCTCGACGCGCTGCCGCACCGCGAGAGCGCGCGTGCGCTCGTCCTGAGCGAGCTGCTCGAGTGGGGTCGACATCGTTCCACCGCCGGGCAGCGCGAGCGTCACGCTGCTCGCTCCGACCGACAGGATCGAGGAGTGCGAGTGCGATTGGTTGGGATCGCGCGGATCGTGCGCGAGCGCGAGCGGGCCGAGAGCGGCGAGAGCGGCGAGAGCGAAGAGTGCGCCGAGCTTCACGCGTCGTCTCCCTGCTGTCCGCCACCGCCGCCGCTACCGCCGCCGCGCCCGCCGCCGCGGCTTGTCGCCGCGACCGCGGCGCTCGCCCGGATCCGTCGGCGGAGGCGTGGGCGGTGCGGGCTCCGCAGGGCTCTCGCCGGCCTTGGTCGGCATCTGCGCCTTCACGGCGACGAGGTAGGCGTCGAGCTTGGTCAAGAGCTCCTGCACCTTCTCCGGCTGCTCGCGCGCGACGTCGTGGCGCTCCTCGCGATCCTTGGCGATGTCATGCAGCGTCACCGCGTCCGTGTCGTAGTTGCGCACGAGCTTCCATTCGCCGAGGAAGATCGCCGAGGCAGGACCGCCGTTGTCGAGGTCGTAGTGCGGGAAGTGGATCACGATCTCCTCGCGCGGACGCGCGATCTTGCCCGCGCCCGTGCTGCGCAGCACCTGAGCGAGGCTGCCACCCTCGACCGTCGTGAGCGCATCTGGTTTCTCCGGCTTCTCGAGCGGCGCACCCGCGAGCTCGAGCAGCGTCGGCAAGAGGTCCATACCCGTGGCGCGCTGTCCGCAGATCGTGCCTGCGGCGATGTCGGGTCCCATGGCGAGGAACGGCACGCGGATGCCACCTTCGCGCACGCTGCCCTTGCCGCCCGTGAGCGGCGGGTTGGCGCTGGAGCCATTGCGCCCGCCGTTGCCGCCCTGGTTGCCGTGGTCGGTGCTGAAGAAGATGTAGGTGTTCTTCGCGATGCCGAGCTCTTCGATGGCGGCGAGCACCTGACCGATGGCCTTGTCCATGTCGCGCACCCCCGCAGCCGACGCCAGCGTCTTGCCCGAGAGCCTGGGCAGCGCGGCCATCGTCTCCGCGTAGCTCTCCGGCGTCGATTCCTCCTCGGCGCCGACGCCGTAGTGCGACAGCTGCAGGAAGAACGGCTTCTCGGCCTTCACCTGCGCCTTCATGAACTCGATGCCGCGCTTCGTGATCGCGAAGCACTCCTTCGGATTCGGCGCGCCCGGCTCGGGGCCCTGATTCGTGTTCGGACCGTCGGAGAAGTCGAAGCCGCGGCGCGTCGGATCGATGCGGCCGATGTGCCACTTGCCGAAGTGCGCCGTGGCGTAGCCCTGTCGCTGGAGCAGCGCACCGGTCGTCGGGACCTCGTCCGGCAGCTCCTTGAGCGGCGCGGGCGGCACCACGCGCTGGCCCGCATCCGAGGTTTCCTCGCCGCTGCCGCGACGCTCCTTGCCGGCTTCGTTGACGTAGGTCATGTGGAGCTTCGCCGGGCTGATGCCCGTGAAGAAGCTCGCGCGCGACGGCGTACAGCGCGGCGCGGACACGTAGAACTCGCTGAAGCGCATGCCTTGCTTCGCGATGCGCTCCAGATGCGTCGTCACGCCAGCCGGGCGCGCGTGGCTCGGGTCGGCGCCATCCATGTCGACGGAGGTCGCGGACCAGCCGTGAGCCTCGCCGAGGATGAAGATGAAGTTCGGCTTGGACTTGCCGCTCTTCTCTTCGGCGCTCGCGGGCGAGAGGGACAGGGACACGAGCAGCGCGAGCGCTGCGAGCAAGGCACGCTTCATCGAAACAACCATTCCTGCGCGCAGCGTGGGAGCCGTGTGTGTATCGAGACTCAGCTGCCGCGGCGTCCGCCGCCACCACCACCGTTGCCGCCACCGTTGCCGCCGCGGCCGCCACCTGGTGCACCACCTGCGCCACCACCGGCAGCGCCGTCACCACCCGCGTTGCCGCCACTGTTGCCGCCGCCACCGCCATTGCCGCGGCCCGTGCCGCCGCCACCGCCCGGTGCTCCGGCGCCGCGACCCGAGTCGCGGCCGCGATCGTCGCGCGCGTTGTACTGCTCGAGCTGCTCGGGGCTGAGGATGCGCGCGAGCTGCTCGCGTTCGACGGCTTTGGCCTGCTCGCGGGCGACGCGGTAGGCATCGCGATCCATGCCGGCCTCGCGCTGCTCTCGCAGGTCGTCTTCGATCTTGTCTTGCGCGATCAGTTGCGCGCGCAGGTCGTTCACTTGCGCCGGCGTCAGGCCGAGGCGCTCCGCGAGCTGCGTCAGGCGCTCTTCCATGCGCGCGAGATCGCGCTCCTCGCGCTCGCGCGTCGCTTGCTCGCGCTCCGCGTTCCGCATCGCCTCGAGCGCCTGCTCGACCTGCGTGAAGACCTCGCCCGAGGCCGACGCGACCTTGCCCTCGACCTGCAGCATCGCCGCTGCCGCCGCCGCGACCTCCTCGACGCTCGTCACCGCCGCGCGCGCCTCGCTGACGGGCCGACCCTCGAGGGCCTCGACGCGCTGGCGCAGCTCCTGGTTCTCGCTGCGCAGCGCCGCGAGCTCCGCCTCGACCCCGCTGGCCACTGCCGCCGTCTCTCCGGCGGCCATGGCCACGCCCGAGCTCGGCTCGGGGCTCGGGCGCGCGGCGCTGGCGACGAACAGGGCGGCGACGGCGCCCGCGGCGGCGGAGGAGAGCAGGACAGGGAGCAGGGTGGTCTTCATGGGAGTAGGCTCGGGCCCGGAGAGAAAGCCGCCGGTCCAACCCGCAGCCGGCCCGGGGGTGCCGCCCAATCTTCCGCTTTCCGGTCCCCGAAACGCTCTTCCTGACCCTTTCCCCGGGGGGGGCTCCCCGACGGTCAGCGCCGCTCCAGCCGGGCTCGCACGCGCCAAGACTGCTCTAGGTCGAGGTCGGCGAGCTCGCACAGGCGCTGCAGTCGAGCCTCCGACAGGGCCTCGTCCAGCGCGCGTCCGATCGCCCGGGCCTGCGCGGTTTCCTCCTCGCCGAGGACCGCGAGCGCACGCTCGATCCGCTCGGAGAGCGCGAGGCTGCCTTCGTCGCCCTCGGCCTGACCGTCGCTCACGAGCGCCTCCAGCGTGGCGGCCCGCAGTCGCTCGAGATCCGCTCCGCGGCTCGCCCGCTCGGCATGCGCGAGCTGTTCGAGCTGTCGCAGTCGCAGCTCGACCAGCGTCGCGCTGGCGCTTGGAGCATCCGCTCCGCGGGCGAGGGCGAGCACCAGCGCGGCGCTGCCGCCATCGACGAGCGCGGCGAGGAGCGCCGTCGAGGCGAGTGGGGTGTTCATGGGGGGCGCTTGGACGGCGGCGCGGGTGCGCAGGTTCTCTGGCGCTCGCTTCGGGGCTCCGACCTCCGTGTCCAAGCCGTGCTCCCTGCGGCGGATGTCGCGCGTGCGCTCGGAGTGGAGCTCGACGTGCTCGCGGCGAAGAAGGTCGGCGCGCCGGGGAATCCCGAGGTTGCGCTCGGCGCCGTGACGGCGGCGGGCACGCGTGTGCGCAACGAAGACGTGCTCGCGCTCGCAGGAGTCCCCGCGGCGTGGATCGAGCGCGCGTTCGTGCGGGCGCAGGAAGCGGCTCAGGCGAAGGAAGCCCGGCTGCGAGTGGGGCGCGCGCCGCTCGCCGTGCGCGGGAAGCGCGTCGCGCTGGTCGACGATGGCCTTGCGACGGGCGCCACGGCGCTGTGCTGCGTGCGCTAGCTGCGCGCCCGTGGAGCGCGCTCGGTCCTGCTCGCGGTGCCGGTAGGGTCGCAGGATGCCTGTGCCCTGCTCGAGCCCGAAGTCGATGCGCTCGTCTGCCTTCGGGAGCCCGCGGATTTCGTGGCGGTAGGGGAGCACTACGAGGACTTCGCGCAGGTCAGCGACTATGAGGCGGCTGCGGTGCTCGCCGTGCACGCTCGGCTACCACCGCGAGCTCCCGCCGGATAACGTGCAGCGGCCATGCACCTGCGCTGCGCCGTCTTCGCGACCCTCGCGTTCGTCGGCGCGTGCGCGGAGCGGGAGCCGATGCCCGCCGCGGCCGCGCACCCGGGCAACGTCGTGCTGGTCGTGCTCGACGACGTCAGCCCGGGCCTGATCGGCGCCTACGACCGCGAGTACGCGCGCCTCGCCCGCCCTTCGCTCGGCCCGGCCGCCACCCCGGAGATCGATGCGCTGCTCGCGGCCCGCGGCATGCTGTTCACGCGGGCGTGGGCCAACCCCAAGTGCACGCCGACGCGCGCGCAAGTCCTGACCGGCCTGCATGGGCTGCGCTCGGGCATCGGGCAGGTCGTGATGGCGACGGCGGAGGAGCGCACGGGCGGGCTCGCGCCCTCGCACGAGCTCCTGCCGGGCCTGCTCGCGCGTTCGCCGGCGCGCTACGCGACTGCGGCTGTCGGCAAGTGGCACCTCTCCGGCGTCGACGAACTCACGCGCAACCCGCTCGCGCCGCTCGGCGAGCCTGCGGGCCGCTGGTTCGAGCGCTATGCGGGCTCGCTCTACAACTTGGGCGAGGACCGCGAGGCCGCGCCCGAGGACGGCGGCTACTGGCGCTGGGAAAAGACGTTTGCGACGGCGATCGCGCCGGGCGAGCGCCCGTGCGACGGGAGCGCGCTGCCGTGCGTGACGATCGAGGACGGGCGCACGCCGCAGGGCTACCCGACGGTCGACACGACCGACGACGCGCTCGCGCTCGTGAGCACGCTGCCCGAGCCTTGGTTCCTGTACGTCGCCTACAACGCGATCCATGAGCCGCTGCACCACGTCACGCTCGACCTGCCGGGCACGGGAGGCTGCGATCACTCGGATCCGAGCGATGCGGCCATGGCGCGCTGCATGCTCGCGGCGCTCGACGGCCAGCTCGGGCGGCTCTTGCGCGCGCTCGACGAGAGCGACACGACGGTGATCCTCGTCGGGGACAACGGCATGGCGCAGCGCGCGTTCCGGCCGCCCTACCTGCGCCACCACGGCAAGGGCACGATGTACTCCGGCGGCGTCGAAGTGCCGCTGCTCGTGCGCTCGCCCCAGATTCCCGCGGCCCTGCGCGGCAGCGCGAGCGACTCACCTGCGCTGGCGGTCGACCTGTTTGCCACAGTGGCCGAGCTGTGCGGCGTCCGCGTGCCCGCGCACGACTCGCTCTCGCTCGCGCCGGCGCTCCGCGGGGCCGCGTCGGAGCGCCGCGAGCTCTACAGCGAGCGCTTCCAGCCGAACTTCGTGCCCGCTGCGGACGGCAGCATCCCGCCGGGCTTCGTCGGGCGCTTCCACGACCAGTCGCTCGCCGTGGACGGCTACAAGCTGATCCGCGAGAGCGCGCGCGCCGAGGACGGCTCCCTGCGGCGTCAGGAGCAGCTCTTCCGCCAGCCCGAGAGCGCGGACGACGACTGGACCGAGCGCGACAACCTGCTCGCGCCCGGAGCCGCCCCGCTCGCCCCCGAAGCCGCGCGCGCCCTCGCCACCCTGCGCGCCCGGCTCGACGCCGCCTACCCGGCGCTCGTGCGCTGAGACCCTGGGCGCGGATTGCGACTTCGCCCCGCGCGCGGTCGCGGCGGGCGGCGTCATTCGCTGGGTGGCCGAATGCGGCGAATGTGTATTCGGTGCTTGACGGGGTTTTATTCGTCGAATAATGTTTCGCCCTGAGCGAATGAACGTTCGTCCGCGACCCCGACCCATGGCTGACCCCGACCTGCGCCGCGAGGCCATCCGCGAGCTGCTCCGCGAGGAGGAGATCGCGAGCCAAGAAGAGCTCCTCGAGCGCCTCGAGCGCAAGGGCTTCCACACCTCGCAGCCGGTGCTCTCGCGCGACCTGCGCGTGCTGAACGTCGCCAAGCAGGCCGGCTGCTACCGCGTCAGCGAGGAGGAGCGCGTCACACCGCTCGCCGCGCTCAAGAGCCTGTTGCGCTCGGAGCAGCCCGTGTCGCACTTCGTGCTGCTGCACTGCGAGCCGGGCGCCGCGAGCGCGGTCGCGCGCGCGCTCGAGTCCGAGGGCATCGACGGGCTCGTCGGCACGATCGCCGGCGACGACACCGTGCTGGTCGCCTCCGACAGCCACGCCGCGTCCATGCGCGTGCGCCGTCGCGTGCAGGAACTGCTCTAGGAGCGTCGCCGTCATGCCGTTCGCTCCCCTTTTTCCCCTCGTTTCCCTCTGCTCGCGCCGCCCGGCGGCGTGAGGCGTCCCGATCCCCCGAAGGAGCCTTCGATGCGCGTTCTGCTTGCCTATTCCGGTGGACTCGACACGTCGTACCTCGTCGCTTGGCTCACGCGCGTCGAGAAGGCACAGGTAACCACGCTGGCCGTCGACTGCGGTGGCTGGAGCGCGCAGGAGCGCCAGGACATCGAGAGCCGCGCGATCGCGCTCGGTGCGGTCGAGCACCGCTTCGTCGACGCGCGCGCCGAGCTCTTCTCGCGTGTCGTGCGCTGGCTGATCGCCGGCAACGTGCGCCGCGGCGCGGCCTATCCGCTGTCCGTGGGCGCCGAGCGCGGCCTGCAGGCCGAGATCCTCGCGCGCATGTCGACCGAGGGCGGCTTCGACGCCTGCGCCCACGGCTGCACCGCGGCCGGCAACGACCAAGTGCGCTTCGAGGCCGCGCTCGCGACGATCGCGCCCGGCTTGAAGACGCTCGCGCCCGTGCGCGACCTCGCGCCCAGCCGCGACGACCAGCGCAAGTGGCTCGCCGCGCAGGAGCTCCCTGTCCCGGCGGCCGGCGGCAAGTACTCGGTCAACCAGGGCCTGTGGGGCGTCACGATCGGCGGCGGCGAGCTGCACACGTCCGATCAGGCGCTGCCGGAAGAGGCTTGGTACTGGACGAAGAACGGCCACGGCCGCGCGACACTGCAGGTCGGCTTCGAGAACGGCATGCCCGTCTCGCTCGGCGGTCTGCCGATGGACCCGGTGACTCTGATCGAGCGCCTCAACCTCGAGGCGGGCGCTTTCGGCGTCGGCCGAGGCTACCACCTCGGCGACACGGTGCTCGGCATCAAGGGCCGCATCGCGTTCGAGGCACCGGCGGCGGAAGTGTTGATCGAGGCGCACCGCGAGCTCGAGAAGCTCGTGCTGATCGAGGACCAGCGCTTCTGGAAGGACCACCTCGGCGACGTCTACGGCCGCCGCCTGCACCAGGGCCTGTTCCACGACCCGTTCCAGCGCGACCTCGAGGCGTTCTTCGCCTCGACGCAGCAGCGCGTCACGGGCACCGTCAAGGTGCGCGTGCAGCCGGGCTCGGCGCTGGTCGAGGGCGTCTCGTCGCCCTACAGCATGCTCGCCGCGAGCGACGCCAAGTACGGCGAGCGCGCGGGCTCCAACGCCACGCCGCAGGGCGCCCTCGGGCTCGCGCGCGCGCTGGCCGAGCCGGCGCGCCTGTTCCGTCGCGCGGGCGAGAAGGCCACCGCGGAGAGCGCGAAGTGAAGCGCTGCACCCTCGACAAGATCGCATCGGTCACGCTGCGCCTCGGGCTCGATCGCAACGCCGTGCTCGGCGAGACGATCCCGGCTCAGGCCGGTACGGTCGTGGCGTGCCGCGTGAAGAACGCGAAGACGAGCTACAACACGCTCGAGGACGTGCATGGCCGCATGGTCGCGCTGCACCCCGGCGACATCATCGCCGGCGCGCTCGGCCATCGCGACGCGCTCTACGGCTTCAGCGGCAAGGTGCCGACCAAGGTCACGGTGGGGGACGAGCTCCAGCTGCTCAACTTGGGTGGCGTGATCGGCACGGGCGCGGAGGCGACCGCGGCCACCGGCGAGCCGTTCCGGCTCGAAGTGCTCGGCTCCGTGCTCGAGTTCCCCTACCTAGCGACGCGCGTCGGCATTCCGGCGAATATCGCGCGCGCGGCACTCCCGACGCAGCCGATGCCGTTGCGTGCCGAGGGCCTGCCGCCGCTGATCGTGCTCGTCGGCACCTGCATGGACGCCGGCAAGACCACGGCCGCGTCGATCCTGATCAGCGAGTTTTCGCACAAGAGCCTGCGCGTCGCCGCGGGCAAGCTCACCGGCGTTTCGCTGCGCCGCGACATCCTGCAGATGCAGGACTGCGGCGCGGAGCCGGTCGCGATCTTCACTGACTTCGGTGTCGTGACGACGGACGAGAGCACCTCGGTGCCCGCGGCCCACAGCCTGATCGCAAACCTCGCCGGTGCCGAGCCCGACCTGATCGTGCTCGAGATGGGTGACGGCCTGCTCGGCACCTACGGCGTGCAGTCGCTGCTTTCCGACGAGTCGATCCGCAATGCGATCGAGAGCGTCGTCTTGTGCGCGCAGGATCCGGTCGGCGCCTGGGGCGGCCAGATGCTCTTGCGCGAGCGCTATGGGCTCGCGGTCGACGTGACGAGCGGACGCGTGACCGACACGCCCGTCGGCCGGCGTTTCTGCGAGGAAAAGCTCGGGGTACCGGCGTTCAACGCGCTGCGCGAGGGCCGCAACCTGACCGAGGCCGTGCTCAAGGGCCTGCGCAAGAAGGGCCTCAAGCTCGGCCGCGAGACGGTGGGCGCATGAACGCGACGCTGACGCGCACCGCGACTGTGCCCGCGTGGGTGTTCGGCGCCAAGGGCATGCTCGCGGGCGAGCTGTTGCGCCTGCTCGATCTCCACCCGGGGCTCGAGCTGCGCGGCGCCGTGTCGCGCAGCGAGCAGGGCGTCGTCGAAGCGCATCCGCACCTCGTGACGCGCACGCGCACCTGCAACACGGACGAGGCGCGCGCGGCGATCGCGCAAGCGCTCGTCGGCGACGGCCGCGCGGTCGCGTTCCTCGCGCTGCCCCACGGCGAGTCCGCGAGCCTGTGGGCGAAACTCTCCGCGGAGCTCGGCGCGCTCGCCGAAAACCTCTACCTCGTCGACCTCGCCGCGGACTTCCGCCTGAAGAATCCGGAGCGCTATCAGGCGGCCTATGGGCACCAGCATCCGGCGCCCGCGGAGCTCGCGCGCTTCACCTACGGGCTCGTCGAGCTGCACCGCGACGCCATCGCGCGCTCGCGTCGCGTCGCGGCCCCGGGCTGCTTCGCGACGGCGCTGCAGCTCGCCTGCGTCCCTGCGGCGCGCGCGAAGCTGCTCGATACCTCGCGCCCGTGGATCCTGCACGGCATCACCGGTTCGAGCGGCTCGGGCGTCGAGCCCAAGCCAGGCACGCACCACCCTTGGCGCCACGCGAACATGTGGGCTTACTCGCTCGACGGGCACCGCCACGAGGCGGAGCTCGCACAAGCGCTCGAGTCGTGCGGGAGCGTACCGCCGATACATTTCGTCGCGCACTCGGGGCCGATGGCGCGTGGCATTCACCTGACCGCGGCGTTGCCGCTCGCGCGCAAGGTGACGACGGCCGAGGCGCGCGCAGCCTACGCCGAGCTGTTCGGCGGCTCGACCTTCGTCGAGGTGCTCGAGGGCTCGAAGGTGCCCGATCTGCGCTCGATCACCGCATCGAACCGCGCGCAACTCGCGGTGCACGTGCGCGGGGACGTGCTCAACGTGCTCTGCACGCTCGACAACATGACCAAGGGCGGCGCCGGGCAGGCGCTGCAGTGCCTGAACGTGATGCTCGGATTCCCCGAGCAATGGGGCCTGCCTCGCGCGGGCCTGGGAGTGAACTGACATGCATCTGCGCGAAGTCGACGCGTACGCGCGTCTCCCCATTCAGGTCGTCGGGGCCGAGGGCAACGAGCTGATCCTCAACGACGGACGGCGCATGCTCGACCTCTACGGCGGCCACTGCGTCAACACGCTCGGCGCCGGCAATCCGGGCCTCGGCAAGATCGTCAGCGAGCAGTGGAAGCGTCTGTCGTTCGCCACGAATCTGATCGACCACGAGTCGCGCCATTGCTTCCTGTCCGCGTTCGAGGCGAACCTGCCGCCGAGCGAGGATGGTTGGAGCGTGTTCGTGACGAACAGCGGCGCGGAAGCGAACGAGAATGCGCTCAAGCACGCGCTGGCCTTCACGCGCCGTCGCAAGGTTGTGTTCTTCAAGGGCGCCTTCCATGGCCGCACGGCGGCCGCGGCCGCGGTCAGCGACACGAAGCTCGCCGCGTTCCCCTCGACGCCGTTCGACGTGGTCAAGCTGCCGTGGAACGACCCCGAGCTGGCGGCGAAGGCGATCAACACGACCGTCGGCGCCGTGATCCTCGAGCCCTACCAGTCGCTCGCCGGCGTCACCGAGCCGAGCATGGAGTTCCTGAACACGCTGCGCCGCCTGTGCGATCGCACTGGCGCCGTGCTGATCTTCGACGAGGTGCAGCCCGGCAACGGACGGCTCGGCACGCCGTGGGCCTCGCAGCACTTCGGCGTCGTGCCCGACTCGTTCACAACGGCGAAGGGCGCAGCCGGCGGGCTCCCGATCGGCATCACTGTGATCCGCGCGAAGATGGCGCAAGCCGTCCCGGGCAAGCTATTCGGTTCGACGTTCGGCGGCGGTCCGCTCGTGCTCGCGGCGGCGGCGATGGTCGCGCACCGCGTCGGCCAGCCGGAGTTCCTCGCCAACGTCCGCGCGACGTCGGAGGCGCTCAAGGTGGCCGCGCTGCGCGGGCCGATCGCGTCGATCCGCGGCGCGGGCCTGCTGCTCGGTCTCGTGGTCAAGCCCGAGCTCAAGGCCGCGACCGTGCGCGACCTGTTGCTCGAGCAGGGCGTGCTGATCGGCACGAGCGACGACCCGCAGGTGCTGCGCTTGTCGCCGGCGCTGACACTCACGCCCGCGGAGGCGCCGCGGCTCGCGCGCGCCCTCGAAGCGCTGGAGGTGAAGGCATGAACGGTTTCTACAATCTGGGCCAGCTCGCGACGGCTGAGGTCGAGAAGCTCGTGGCGCGCGCGCTGCACCTGCGCGCCGGCGCGGCCCCGCGCCGGTTCGAAGGCAAGGCGCTGGGCATCCTGTTCTTCAACCCGAGCTTGCGCACGCAGGCCTCGTTCCAGCGCGCGGCGGGCAAGCTCAGCGTCGATCTCGTGCAGCTGCAGGCCGGTGGCAACGGCGTCTGGGGTATCGAGTGCGAGGACGGCGTCACGATGGACGCGGGCAACGCCGAGCACGTGCGCGAGGCCGCACCGGTGCTCGGACGTTTCGTCGACGTGCTCGCGATCCGCGCCTTCGCCGGCATCCAGTCGCTCGATCGCGACCTGCGCGACGCGCTGATGAACGGCTTCCGCAAGCACGCCGGCATTCCCGTGGTCAACATGGAGAGCGCGCTGTGGCACCCGTGCCAGGCGCTGGCCGACTGGACCACGATGGATCTCTACGAGATCCCGCGCCGCGCCAAGTTCGTGCTCACTTGGGCTTGGCATCCCAAACCGCTGCCGCACGCGGTGCCGAACTCGACGGTGTGCATGGCGAGCCAGCGCGGCATGGATGTCGTCGTGCTGCGCCCCGTGGGCTACGACCTGCACGAGTCGATCCTCGCCGAGGCCAGCGCGCTCGCGAAGGCGAATGGTGGCACGCTCACGATCACCGACGACCGCGAGTCGGCTCTCAGGGACGCGAGCATCGTCTACGCGAAGTCTTGGGCTTCGCTCGGCTGCTGGGGCAACACTGAGGCGGAGACCGTGCAGCGCGCGGGCCTGCGCGAGTGGTGCGTCAGCCCCGAGTGGATGAAGCGCACCGATCGCGCGCGCTTCATGCACTGCCTCCCCGTACGCCGCAACGTGGTGGTGCGCGACGAGGTGCTCGACGGCCCGTGGTCGATCGTGATCGACCAAGCCGAGAATCGCCTGCACGCCCAGACCGCGCTGCTCGAAAGCCAGTTCGCGAGCCTCGAGCGCAAGAGCCAGATCCGCGCCAAGTCCCCCGTTCCCCTGGAGCTCCCGCAATGACCGACCTGTTCAAGGCGGCGCCGCACGTGCGCCTGCACCGTGGCAAGACCTTCGTCATCAAGGCCGGTGGCGGCACGATCGCGAAGACCAGCGCGATCCGGCAGTTCGCGCGTCAGGTGGCGGTCGTGCAGGCGCTCGGCGCCCGCGTTGTCGTCGTGCACGGCGGCGGTCCCCAGACGGACGCGCTGCAGCGCATGCTCGGCGAGGAGCCGCGCATGGTCGACGGCCGTCGCGTGACCACGCCGACCGCGATGCGCGCGTTGCGCATGGCGACGGCGGGCGAGCTCTCGGGCGAGGTGGTTGCGTGCCTCGCGGCCGAAGGCGCTCCGGCGGTGGGGGTCTCGGGCGCGAGCTCGGGCCTGCTCGTCGCCAAGCGCCGCGCGCCGACCCGCACGACCGAGGGCATCGTCGATTTCGGAGAGGTCGGCGACGTGCAGTCGGTCGACCCCAAGCCGCTGCTGGCGCTGATCGAGGACGGCTACATCCCGGTCCTGTGCCCGCCCGCGGGCGACGGCAACGGAGGCTTCCTCAACGTCAACGCCGACCTCACGGCTGCCTCGATCGCGGTCGCGCTCGGTGCTGCGAAGCTCGTGATGCTCACGGGCGCGCCGGGCATCCTGTCGAACCCGAGCGACCCGACCTCGCTGCTCTCCGCGCTCTCGATCTCCGACCTCGACGCGATGGAGGAGTCGGGTGCGCTCAAGGGCGGCATGCGCGTCAAGGCCGCGGCGATCCGCGCGGCGCTGTACGGCGGCGTGGGTCGCGTGCACGTCGTGTCGGGCAGCGACGAGAACGCACTGCTCGCCGAGCTCTACACGAACCAAGGCGCGGGCACGCTCGTCACGCGCGAGCCTGAGAAGGCGCCGGAGGTCGAGCAGACCCTGAAGCAGTTCACGCTCGAGCCCACCACCTTGCAGGGGAGCGCGCGTTGAGCGAGCTGCCCGAGAGCGCGCGGCTGCTGGCCACGCTGGTCGCGATCGAGAGCGTCTCCGGCTCGGAGCAGCGCATCGCCGACCACGTGGTCGAGCTGCTCCGCGGCTGGCGCATCGACTGCGAGCGTCTCGGGCACACGGTGCTCGCCACGGTCGAGCTCGGCCGCGGGCCGCGCCTCTTGCTCAATACGCACCTCGACACGGTTCCGGTCGGCAACGGCTGGTCGGTCGAGCCCTACGCGGCGCGCTGGGAGGGCGGCAAGCTCTACGGGCGCGGCGCGAACGATGCGAAGGCGAGCGTGGTGGCGATGCTGCTCGCGCTGCACGCCTGCGCGGAGGCACGCAGCGGTCGCGGCACGCTGCAGCTCGCGCTCAACGAGTGCGAGGAAACGACCAACCTCGGCATGGGCAAGGTGCTCGAGCGCTGCGGCGCGCCGGACGGAGCGATCACGGGCGAGCCCACGAGCCTCGAGGTCGTGCGCGCGCAGTCGGGCCTCGCGGTCGTGACGGCCGAGTGGCACGGACGCTCGTGCCACGCCGCGCACGTGCAGCGGGTCGAGCACGACAACGCGCTCGTGAAGGCCGCGGGCGACATCGTGCGCGCCGGGCCGTGGATGAAGCTCGATGGCGAGCACGAGTTGCTCGGCGCGAGCACGGTCGCGACGACGGCGCTCAAGTCCGGCGAGCGTCACAACGTGGTGCCCGACAAGGCAGAAGCCGTGTTCGACGCGCGGCTCTCGCCGCGCCACAGCGCCGCCGACGTGGTCGCGCTGCTCGGCTCGCGCATGCCCCACGCCAGGCTCGGCGTGCGCTCGGCGCGCCTCAAGCCCTTCGAGACCTCCGAAGACCACCCGCTGGTGCAGGCGGCGCTCGCTACCGCGGGTCGCACGCGCGCCATCGGCTCCTCGACCATGTCAGACATGGCGCTCCTGCAGGGCGTGCCGGCGGTCAAGTGCGGTCCGGGCGACACGGCGCGCTCGCACACGCCTGACGAGTACGTGCTGCTCGCCGAGCTCGAGGCCGGCGTCGACTTCTACACGCGCTTCGCGCCCCGCGCGCTCGAGGCGCTGGCCCCGGCGCTCGCGCGCCAGGAGACCTCACGATGAGCCAGAACTTCCACCGTCCGGTGTGGGATCGCGGAGACGCGATCGACGCGCAGATGCTCGCCTTCACCACGGGCGACGATCCGCTGTGGGACCGGCGCCTCGTCGAGCACGACATCCGTGGCTCGCTGGCGCACGCCAAGGGCTTGGCGCGCGTCGGGCTCATCAGCGCGCAGGACTGCACGACGATCTGCGACGGTCTCGGGCGCCTGCTCGCCTCGCACCGCGCCGGTGAGTGGACCGTCGAGGCGGGTGACGAGGATGTCCACTCGGCGGTCGAGCGGAGGCTCACCGAGCTCGTCGGCGATGCGGGCAAGCGCCTGCACACCGGTCGCAGCCGCAACGAGCAGGTCACGGTCGACGTGCGGCTGTGGCTGCGCGACTCGATCGCGCGCACGAAGGACCTCGTCGTGGCGTTGCACGCGAGCCTCGCGAGCGCTGCGGAACGCCATGCGACGCTGCCGCTACCGGGCTACACGCACCTGCGCCGCGCGATGCCCTCGACGGCTGGCGATTGGTTCGGGGCGCACGCGCGCGCGTTCGAACTCGACCTCGGCGAGCTCGACCACGCGCTGCGCCTCACGCGCGAGTGTCCGCTTGGCTCGGGCGCTGGCTACGGGCTGCCCGTGCAGCTCGACCGCGAGTTCGTGGCTCGTGAGCTCTGCTTCGACGGGCCCGTCGAGCCGGTGACGCACGTTCAGCACGCACGCGGGCGCGCGGAGCTGGCCTACCTCACCGCGCTCGAGGCTATCGCGCTCGACATCGGCAAGCTCAGCGCCGACCTGTGGCTCTACAGCACGACCGAGTTCGGCTTTGTGAAGCTGCCGGTCGCGTTCACGACGGGCTCCTCGCTGATGCCGCACAAGCGCAACCCCGACGCGATCGAGCTCGCCCGCGCCCACGCGCGCGCGATTGTGGTCGAGCGTGCCGCGCTGCTCGACTTGCTGCGCGACCTGCCGAGCGGCTACCACCGCGACTTCCAGCTCGTGAAGCCGCCGCTGTTCCGCGCCCATGACGCCGCGAGCACGATGCTGGCGCTCTTGCCGCGGCTCGTCGACGCGCTCGAGTTCGACGAAGGCGCACTGGTGGCCGCCTGCGCGGATCCGAAGCTCGCTGCGACCCAGCGTGCGCTCGACAAGGTCAAGGCCGGTATGCCGTTCCGCGACGCCTATCGCGAAGAAGCGCAGCGCTAGCCCCGAGGGCGCGTCGCAGGAAACTGCGCGAGGGCGCGTCGCATGGCTGCGGCGCGCCCTCGCTCTTTGCTCGGATCGATCTGGACCCGGGCTCGCGACGATCACTGCGAGATGAAGAACTGCAGTCCGTCGGAGAGGTTCGTCGTCTTCGGCGCCGGCGGGTCGCGGTACCAGCTCTGGGCCCAGACGGACGTGCCGACCGGGTAGGAGAGGCCCGAACCGGTGAGCCACGCGTTCCAGTCGAGGGTGAAGCTGCCATTGCAGTTGCCGAGCGCGCCGCCCGAGCCCTGCGACGCTGTGCGCTGCGTCGGAGCCTTGACGCACAGGAAGCTCACGCTGCCGGCGCCCCAACTCTGCGAGGCCGCGCCCGCGAGGCTGTAGAAGATGATGCCCGACTTTTGGCCCTCGACGTTGTTCACGGTCAGGATGAAGGGGCTGGCCTGCGAGGCGCTGGCGTAGCCGCTTGACGTGACCGTGGCGTTGCAGCCGCTCGTGCTCGTACCGGCCGTGCAGTAGGCATAGGTCTCGGTGGGCGGCTCGAGGCGGAAGAAGTAGACCGCGCGGTTGCCGAAGTCGAGGACGGCCAGCGTGCCCGTCGGGGCGTTCCAGCTGAAGTCGAACCAGGCCGTGGACAGGCCGACGGGAGTGAAGGAACCCCAGTTGACGGTGTGCGAGACGCCGGTGGGGCTCGTCACCATCACGCGCTGGAAGAAGTCCTGCACGCCCGAGCCGTCGGGGCGGTTGTTGAAGATCAGGCGGTCGCCGTAGGGCGTGTTGATGTAGGCGATGTTCTGGCCCGCCGTGAAGCCGGCCGTGCCGCTCTCGGGGAGCGTCACGATCACCGTGCCGCCCGAGCTGGCGTTCGAGCCCGTGCGCGGGGCGCGGATGACGTCGTTCTCGCGGCGCAGGTAGATGTCGCCGGTGTCGGGGTCGAACTCGGTGTCACGCCAGAGCGTGCCGGTGGTTCCGGTCGTCTGGAACGAGAAGCCAGTGGTCGCGTCGTACATCACCGCTCCGCCGACCGTGGCGTTCAGCGCACGCCGCGCGGCACCGAAGCTCGTCCAGCCCACGCCTGCGTCCACGCCGCCGACGCCCGGGTCGAAGGACACGCCGCTCGCGCCGCGCGCCGTCTGGTTCCACAGGTTGGTCGCGCTGCCAGAGGCCGACACGTTCCAGGCGCTGATGCCGTTCGCCACGGCCACGCCGAGGTCGAGGGCGGCGACGAGCGTGTTGCCCTGAATGTCGAGGCCCGAGTAGCCACGCAGGCCGGTCGGGGTGGCCTGCGCGAAGCGCGTGCCGTAGCTGTGAGCGCCGCTCAGCGGGTTGAGGATCTCGACGATTGCCGAAGGCTGTGCCGTTGACGTGTTGCAGAAGCCGGCGACCCAGCAGCGCGAGCCGTTCCACGCGATCGCCGAGGGGTTGGTGCCGATGAACTCGGCGGCGGACGCCGTGGACGTCGAGAAGATGTTGATCGTGGCGAGGTGCGTGAACGTCGTTTGGGTCGGCGTCTGCGCGAGGAGAGACGGAGCCACTAGCGCTGCGGCCAAGGTGAGGTGCAGGGTACGCATGAGGTTAGGGGGAGGAGCGGAGGTTGAAGGTTGAGAGGTCAGGGGGATCGGATCGGGCGGAACCTATGGGCTCCGGGGCCCGTCGCAGGGGAAAACCCAGCAAAACTCGATACCCCTGATCGAATCCTAACCTGACCTGCGGATCTGGTGGGTACTCTTGTTCCAGGCGCTCCATAAACCAAAAACGACCTATGCGTCACTTCTTCCGCCATCTTCGCACCGCCCTCCTGCTGGCCTTGGGTCTGACGGGCCTTGCTCCCGTCGTGACAGCGCAGGCCAGCGAGGTCCGGGCCTGCTGGCTCACCCAGTACGCCTACCTCTCCCAGACCGAGGCCGGCCTGCGCGGATTCGCCCAGAACATGCGCAGTGGGGGCATCAACACGGTCTACGTGGCCATGTACGCGGGCGGCGGCGTCACTTACTGGCCCAGCAAGGCCTTCCAGACCGCGGGCGGCACCTGGGCCAGTCCCAGCTTCGATTGGGCCCATCACCTGATCCGCATCTTCCATGAGGAAGGCCTGCAGGTCGGCGCCTGGTTCGAGTACGGGCTGGCGCTCGGCAGCTCGACCCACCCCGTGGCCGTGGCGCATCCCGACTGGCTGGCGCGCGACTCCGCGGGCGGCGCGGTGACCGGCGAGAACGGCGGATTCGTCTTCCTGTCGCCGGGCCACCCCCAAGTGGTCCAGCTGATGAAGGACATGGCCAAGGAGCTCGCGGAGAACTACGACTTCGACGACATCCAGCTCGACCGCTTCCGCTGGGGACGCAAGTCGACGGGGCGCGAGTATGGCTACGAGACGGTCACCGCGAGCGCCTACCAGGCCCAGTACGGCACGCCCCCGCCGAGCAACGTGAACAGCACCAACTGGGTCACGTTCCGCGAGAACCTCGTCAACAACGCCGTGCAGCAGTGCTACAGCGTGATCAAGGCCGCCAACCCGAAGATCTGCGTGTCGAGCGCTCCGCTCGGCTCCTATGGCCTGACGCAGATGATGCAGCGCTGGCCCGCGTGGGTCGCCGGGGGCTACCTCGACCTGTGCATGCCGCAGATGTACATGACGACGCTCTCGGCCTTCCAGACCGAGTTCAACACGCAGAAGGCGCAGGCGGGCGCGAACCTGAGCAAGCTCGCGGTCGGGTACCGGGCGCAGGACGCCAACGACTGGACGGTCGTGCGCGACCAGCTGAACTACGCGCGCTCGCAGGGCGTCGCTCACGGGACCTTGTGGGTCTACCACTTCTACACGAGCGTCCCGGCGATCCAAGACGAGCTCAACAACCTGCCGGATCCGGGGCAGCCCTGGGCCACGCCCGCCACGAACCCGTTCGTGAGCCCGGACATGATCCAGGTGATCGTCGACAACTCGATGCCGAGCACTCTGGCCGCCTCCTACGTCGAGGCCGGCACCGGGTGGTCGACGTCCGCGCAGGCTGACTTCCACGGCTACAACTCGCGCATCGTGCAGGGCGGCTCGGCGGCCAGCGCCGAGTTCCACGCGCGCATCGATCGCGGTGGGGCCTACGACGTGTACGTCTGGCACAGCGCTTCCTCGAACCGCAACGACGCCGCGCCGTTCACAGTCCACCACGCCGGCGGGACCAGCACGGTGAACGTCAACCAGCGCTCGAACGGCGGCCGGTGGAATCTGGTCGGTCGCTGGCTGTTCGAGAGCGGCGCGCGCACGAAGCTCGTGAGCGTGTCCAACGCGGGTGCGCTCGCGGGCGAGTACACCGTCGCGGACGCGGTCAAGCTCGTCTACCGCGACGAGGTGCTGACTTACTGCACGGCCAAGCCCAACAGCCTCGGCTGCCTCGCCTCGATGACCGCCACGGGCACGCCGACGGTCGCGGGCAGCGACGATTTCGTGGTCCGCGCCACGAACGTGCTCAACCAGAAGGCCGGGCTGTTCTTCTGGGGCTTCGCGCCCAAGGCCTCGCCCTTCAGCGGCGGCACGATGTGCGTGCAGGGCCCCCTGCGGCGCTCGGCGCAGCTCGACTCGGGCGGCACGACCGGCCAGAACTGCACGGGCAACTACTCGTTCGCGCTCACCCACGCCTACATGGCCGCGCAGGGCCTCTCGCCGGGTACGTCAGTGTTCGGCCAGTTCTGGAGCCGCGACCCGCTACACCCCGACAATTCGACCATCGGGCTCACTGGCGGCATCAGCTTCGTCGTCCGGCCCTAGGTTCGAGCTCGAGCCGCGCGAGCAGCTCGCGCCAAGCCGCGACTTCACGTGCCCGCTCGAAGAGTGGGCGTCGGGTCGCTCCAGCGATCGTCAGGCCTGTCAAGAACCGAGGATCGAACTCGGCCTGCTCCAGCAGTCTCGCGAGCCCCGTGGCATCGCCGGGCTCGAACAGGCCAGGGTGGTCCGCTCCGAGCATGCCGAGCGCGCCATCGGTGCGCGTTGCGAGGATCGGAGTCGAGGCCATCAGGGCCTCGGCCAGCGCGCCCGGTCCGCCTTCGGAGCGCGAGGGCAATACCAGCAGGTGGGCGCTAGCGATCGCGCGCAGGGTCTCGAGGCGCGAGCACGGACCGAGCCAGCGCCAGCGGCCTCCCGACTCGCTCTCCCGGCGCGCCTCTGCTGCGAGCGCAGCGTCGAGTGAGTCGCCGAGGTGCTCGATCACGAGTCGTGAGTCCGCACGCACGAGTCGCCCAGCGCGGGCCGCGAGCAGCGGGTCCTTGACGGCGCGCAGGTGGCCGACGACTCGCACGACGAACGCCTCCGGCGCTCGTGGAAGCGCGGGTCACGACGGAGCGGACTGCAGGATCACATGCGTTCGCGTTCGCAGCTGCGAGGGAACGCGCGCTGCAGAGGCAGGCTGCAGCGCGACAATCGCGTCGCACAGCGGAAGCACGTCCGTGGCTTCAGGCAAGCCGTCCAGGCGCTCGTTCAGGTCGGTTCCCGTGACGGCGCAGGCGATGCGCGTGCGCGGAGAGAGCCGATGACAGCGCACCACCGACGCGCCACTCTTGCGGGCGTTGAGGGCCACCAGCAGGTCGACCTCGCGACCGCTCCACTCCCGAAGGACGCGCACCTCGCAGCCCAGCTCGCGGAGGACGCCCGCCCAGCGCAAGGCTGTCACGCGGTTCCCCGTGTTCACTCCCGGCGGCGCGGGGTGGACGATCTCGACGCGCCCGCTAGCCACCGCGCGTGTGCATCTCGAGGTGGGGGTCGCGACGCAGGGCGTCGAGTCCGACCAGGGGGCCGCGCGCGAGCTCCTCGAGGCGCTGCTCGGCGCCGCGATCGGCGCGAGCATTCCACGTCGAGCGCAGGCGGGCGGCGATCGACGCGTCCGTCGCTCCGGCGCGCAGGAGCTCGCGCAGGTCGAGCCCGAGGCGCGCGTAGAGGCACAGGTACCACATCCCGTCGGCGGTGAGGCGCGCGCGGTCGCAGCGCGAGCAGAAGGGCGCGGTGGTCGAGGCGATGATGCCGAAGAGCGTGCCATCGCGCAGGCGGAAGCGCTCGGCGGGTGCGCTCGAATGCTCGGCGAGCGGCTCGATCTCGCCGTGGCGCGCAGCGATGGTCGCGAGGATCTCGGCACGCGAGACGACGGCCGTGGGGGACCAGCGCGTCGCGCCACCGACGTCCATGTACTCGATGAAGCGCAGCTCGAGGCCGCGCTCGCTGGCGAAGTCGAGCAGCCCGAGCAGCTCGCCCTCGTTGGTCCCGCGCATCACGACCATGTCGAGCTTCACGCGGCCCGGCCAGCGTCCCGCGGCTGCGTCGATGCCGGCGAGCACCTTCGCGAGACCTTGGCGACGCGTCAGGGCCTCGAACACATCCTCGCGCAGCGTGTCGAGGCTGACCGTGATGCGGTGCAGGCCCGCGTCGGCGAGCGCGTCGGCCTGCTCCGCGAGCAACAGGCCGTTGGTGGTGAGCGCGATGTCCTCGAGCGCGGGGATCCCGGCGAGCTGGCGCACGAGCTCGTGCAGGTCGTGGCGCAGGAGTGGCTCTCCGCCCGTGAGGCGCACCTTGCGCACGCCGAGCGTCGTGAACACGCGTACGAGCCGCGCGAGCTCCTCGAAGCGCAGCAGGTGCTCCTTCGGCAGCCAGCGGTACTCCTCCTCCGGCATGCAGTACGCGCAGCGCAGGTTGCAGCGGTCCGTGACCGAGATCCGCAGGTTCGCGAGCGGCCGGCCGAGCGTGTCGAGGGCGGGTTGCACGGGCGCAACAGTATGGCGAGCGGGTTGCCGCGCCGGTGGTGCGAGGGCGGGATTCGGATCCGATCGCATGCGCGGGCCTCGCTAGACTCGGCCGCGACGCCCCCTTTCCACGGAGTCCCACGCCCCATGCAGATCCGCGTTGCACTTCTCGCGCTCCTTGCGCTGTCCGCTCCCGCCGCCGCCCAGATCCGAGTCCCGGCCGTGCTCGACGATGGCATGGTGCTGCAGCGCGGCGAGGCCACGACGCTCTTCGGGCGCGCGCAGCCCGGCGCGACGATCTCGATCGAGCCCTCGTGGATCAAGGGCACATTTGCCGCCACGGCCGATGTCAGTGGCGAGTGGCGCGTGCAGGTGCCGGCGCAGGAAGCTGGCGGCCCCCATACGCTGCGCCTCGTCGGCGACGGCGAGCGCGTCGTGCAGGACGTGTGGATCGGCGAGGTCTGGCTGTGCTCGGGCCAGTCGAACATGGAGTGGCAGGTGAAGGCTTTCCCGAACGCGCTGCCCGGGTATCCCGGCGCCGCGGACGAGGTCGCAGCCGCGGACTTGCCGCAGGTGCGCGTGTTCGACGTGACGAACCGCGTGTCGAACCACGAGCGCCGCGACGTGCAGGGCAAATGGGTCACGAGCTCGCCTGCGACCGCGGGCGAGTTCAGCGCGACGGCGTTCTACTTCGCTCGCATGCTGCACAAGGAACTTGGCGTGCCGGTGGGCGTCGTCACCGCGGACTGGGGTGGCACGCCCGTGGAGTCGTGGGTGAGCGCGCAGGGGCTGGCGGAGTTCCCGGAGTTCTCCGGGGCGCTCGAGTCGCTCGCGGCGTCGGTCGATCCGAACCTGCGCTGGGAGCGCCAGCGCGCGAGCGGCAGCGGCTGGTGGGACAGCGCCGACGCGCGCGGACCGCGGCGTGTCGCGGCGGGCTGGAACACCACTGGCTTCGACGACGGCACTTGGAAGACCTTCGAGCTGCCGGCGACGTTCTCGGGCGAGCTCGGCAGCTTCGACGGATTCGCGTACTTCCGCAGGGAAGTCGAGCTTCCCGCGAGCTGGGAAGGCAAGGGCGCGACGCTCGAGCTCGGGCCGATCGACGACCGCGATGACGCTTGGTTCGACGGCACCCACGTCGGCAAGGAGCACGAGGACGGCCGTTGGGGCACGCCGCGCCGCTACAAGCTGGCGCCGGAGCTCGTGAAGGCCGGGCGTCGTGCGGTCGCCGTGCGCGTGCTCGACACCGCTGGCACTGGCGGCATCAACGGCAAGCCGGAGCAGCTGCGCATCACGAGCGACGACGCCGCGCTGGGCTCGCTCCCGCTCGCGGGTACGTGGCGCTACCACATGGGCGCGCGCATGAGCGAGATGCCGCCGATCGGGCAGGGCGCCGGCCCGCAGTTCGGCGCGGGCACCGCGAGTGCGCTGTGGAACGGCATGATCGCGCCGCTGCGCTCGCTGTCGTTCAAGGGCGTGCTCTGGTACCAGGGCGAATCCAACGTCAGCCGCGCGAAGCAGTACGAGACGCTCTTTCCCGCGATGATCGCCGACTGGCGTGCGCAGTTCCGCAACGGCGAGTTCCCGTTCCTGTTCGTGCAGATCGCGCCGTTCCAGTACGGCAACGCGACGGCGAGCGAGTCCGCCGAGCTGCGCGACGCGCAGCGCAAGACGCTCGCGCTCTCGCCCAACACGGGCATGGCCATCACGATGGACCTCGGCGACGCAGGCGACATCCACCCGGCGCGCAAGCAGGACGTCGGCCGCCGTCTCGCGCTGCTCGCGCTCGCGAAGGCCTATGAACGCACTGTCGTCTCGAGCTCGGGGCCGCTCTATCGCTCGATGAAAGTCGAGGGCAGCGTGGCGCGGCTCCAGTTCGAGCATGACGACGGCGGGCTCGTGTACACGCCGACGCAGCCGAGCGGCTGGCTGCTCGCAGGTGAGAACAAGGAGTTCTTCGGGGTGACCCCGAAGGTCGAGGGTGGCAGCGTGGTGCTCTCTCACCCCAAGGTCACCAAGCCGGCGGCGGTGCGCTACGCATGGAGCAACGTCGGCGTCTCGAACCTCGTGAACGGCGCGGGACTGCCGGCCTCGAGCTTCCGCACGGACGACTGGTCGGGTCCCACGATCGTCGGGGACTCCGGCAAGACGCCGCACCTGACGGACGAGGCGGGTTTCGTCGCGTTGTTCAACGGCCGTGATCTCTCCGGCTGGCGCAACGTCAATTGCTCGCCGTCCACGTGGACGGTGAACGACGGCGTGATCGACTGCTCGGGCTTCCCGACGGGCATCCTGTGCTCGGACCGGCAGTACGAGAACTTCGTGTTCGAGATGGAGTGGCGCCACCTCGCCGAGCAGGGCAACGCGGGCCTGTTCCTGTGGAGTGATCCGCTGACCGCGCGTGGCCAGCCCTTCTCGCGCTCGATCGAGGTGCAGGTGATGACCGGCATGGAAGGTCCCGGCTACACGAGTCAGGGCGACGTGTTCCCGATCCACGGCGCCACGATGAAGCCCGTGAACGGCCGCGGCGGCTCGCGGGCATTTCCCACGGAGTCGCGCATGAATCCCGGCGGCCAGTGGAATCACTACCGCGTCACGTGCATCGACGGGAAGCTCGAGCTCGCCGTCAACGGCAAGGTCGTGACGACCGGCACCGACTGCAAGCCGCGCCGCGGCTACATCTGCCTCGAGTCCGAGGGCGCGCCCGCGCAGTTCCGCAACCTGCGCGTCAAGGAGCTTCCGGCGGCGAGCCCCGACATCGCGGCCACGCCCGGCATGACCTGCGACACGCACGCGGGCTTCCGCTCGCTCTACAATGGCCGCGACTTCGCGGGCTGGAAGTTTGGGCCCGAGCACGAGGGGCACTGGAAGGCGGACGACTGGACGATCTCCTTCGACGGGCAGGGCACGCACCTGTGGACCGAAGAGGAGTTCGGCGACTTCGAGCTCATCTGCGACTGGCGCTGGAGCGGCCCCGCGCACGACGCGGACTTGCCGGTGATCCTGCCGAGCGGCGACTACGTGCAGGAGAACGGCCAGCAGAAGAAGCAGCGCGTGCAGGAGTGCGGCGACAGCGGCATCTACCTGCGCGGCAACGACAAGAGCCAGGTCAACATCTGGTGCTGGCCGATCGGCTCGGGCGAAGTCTACGGCTACCGCACGGACGGCAAGATGAGCGCCGCCGTGCGCGCCGGCGTGACGCCGAAGGAGAACGCGGACGCGCCGCTCGGCGAGTGGAACCGCTTCTTCATCACCATGAAGGGCTCGCGGCTGACCGTCGTGCTCAACGGGAAGACCGTGATCGAGAACGCGGAGCTGCCGGGCGTGCCCGCGCGCGGCGCGCTCGCGCTGCAGCAGCACGGCTCGCCGCTCCAGTTCGCGAACCTCTACGTGCGATCGCTCGACTGAGGCGCCGAGAGCGTCGCGACACGCAGGCGGGGCCGCGCGAGCGGCCTCGCTTCATTTGCGGCGTGCCGCGGCAGCGGCGACCAGCGCGCGGAAGAGCGCGCGCGAGTCGGGCGTCTCGGGACTGCGCTCCGGGTGCCACTGCACGCCGAAGAAAAAGCGCGCGTCGGTGCTCTCGATCGCCTCGATCACGCCATCGGCGGCGCGTCCGACCGGTCGGAAGGGTTGGGGCACGGACTGAACGGCCTGATGGTGGTGGGAGACCACATGGGGCAGCGTCGTGCCGAGCATTCCTGCGAGCCGCGAATCCGGGAGGAGCTCTGCGGCGTGCGGCGCGCGATGGTCGAGCAGCTCGGAGATGCCCGCGTCCGGTAGGTGCTGGTGCAGGTTCGCTCCCGCCGCGTAGCACAGGACCTGCATGCCGAGGCAGATGCCGAGTGTCGGAACGTCGCGCTCGAGCAGGCAGCGCGCGAGCGCCACCTCCGCCGACTGGCGGCGCGCATCCATGGGAAACGCCTCCGCATGCAGCGCGACGCCGCGCTCGCGCGGGTCGACATCGTCGCCTCCGGAGAGGATCACTCCGTCGACGCGCTCGAGCACCGCTCCAAGTTCGTCCGAGCCCAGGAACGGCAAGACCACAGGAACTCCGCCCGCGTCGCGAACGGCCTCGATGTAGGCCAGCTTCAGCCGCGCGACCTCGACCTCGCCGGTCTTGAGGTCGCCGCTGATCGCGATGATCGGCGCGCCCATGGCACGCGCGTCACTGCGCGGGCGGCGCGGTGAGGACCTTGTAGAAGCACCAGCCCGTGAGGATCGTCACCGAGCCCACGGACACGAGCAGGAAGGTCCAGCCGAGCGGCTGCATGGGCTGGATCTTCGGAGCTTCCTTGGCGACTTCGGCGGCCACTTCCTGAGCGACGAGGAGGAGGGGAATGTTCATGGGGTCAGTCTCCTTCGATCAGTCCTGGGCGGGCAGCTGGCCATCGACGTCGCGACCCTGGGCGCGCCAGCGCTTCTCGCCGATCGCGGTCATCACGACGAGGAACAGGATCACGAGCAGGATGAAGAACACCGCGTTGCGCGCGGTCGGATTCGCTCCGAGGTTCGCGATCCACTTGGGCAGCACGTCGCGCACGAAGTTGAACAGCATCCACAGGAGGAACGCCGGCGAGACGTACTTGATGATGAACTGGAAGACCTTGGGGATGCGCATCTGGGCACCGTGGTGCGCCTCCTCGATGCCGCGGTCGATGCCGAACACCCAGCCGAAGATCAGGCACTGCACGAGCGCGAGCACGACGATGAAGAACGTGCCGACCCAGTCGTCGATGGTACCGAGGACGGTCAGGTCCTTGCTGAACCACATCACGTAGGCGTTGCCGACCAGGCTGATGCCGACGACGAGCGCGACGGCCGCCCTGCGCTTCATGCCGGTCGCTTCCTCGATGAAGGCCAGCGTCGGCTGGAGCATCGAGAGCGAGCTCGTGATCGCCGCGAGGAACAGCATGAAGAACCAGATGGCGCCGATGGCGTTGCCGAGCGGCATGTGCGCGAACACCACGGGCAGCGTCTGGAAGCCGAGGCCGAAGGTGCCGCCGGGGAGCGTGGTCAGGCTCAGGCCGAGGAACACGAACGCGGCCGTCAGCGTGATCAGGCCGCCCATGGCGACTTCGAAGTACTCATTGGTGGCCGAGGCGGTGAGGCCCGAGAGCACCACGTCGTCCTTCTTCCGCATGTAGGACGAGTAGTTGATGATCACGCCGAAGCCGACCGAGAGGCTGAAGAAGATCTGGCCCGCGGCCGCCATCCACGCGCCCGGGTCGCCGAGCTTGTCCCACTGCGGGTTCCACATGTAGGCGAGGCCGTTGACCACGTTCTGGTCGGGGTTCGTCGCATCGGCGGGCAGCGTCAGCACGCGCACGAGCACGATCAGCGCGAACACGGCCATGGCCGGCATGGCCCACTTGCAGAAGGTCTCGATGCCGCCGGAGAGGCCGCGGAACAGCAGCCACACATTGGCGATCACGGTCAGCACGAACGCGACGAGCAGGGTGCTCATCAGGCCGCCCGAGAGGTCGAACACGGAGCCGTCGCCCTTCGACCCGGTGTAGGTCGCGAAGTGAGCCGACGAGCTCGCGATCTGATCGGAGATCGGCCGGCCGTCCGCGATGCCGATGCCACCGGTGAAGTACTTCATCGCGTAGCCGAGGCACCAGCTCTCGATCAGCACGTAGTAGAAGTAGACGCCGAGAGGGATGAGCACGCCCAGCACGCCGACGTAGCGCGCGAGCTTGCCCTTGCCCATCACGCCGAGGATCGCGGGCGCGGAGTGGAAGCCCTTGCGGCCGCCGTAGCGGCCCATGGCCCACTCGGCCCAGCCCAGCGGGATGCCGAGCAGGAGCAGCGCCGTGAAGTAGGGGATCATGAAGGCGCCGCCGCCGTTGGCGGCCGCCTGTCCGGGAAAGCGCAGGAAGTTGCCGAGGCCGACGGCGGAGCCGGCGACGGCGAGGATCACGCCGAGGCGGCTGCCCCATTGCTGCTTTTGTTCCGTCATCGAAGGACCTTCGGGGATGCGGGTGGGACCGAGGGGGGTAGCGCACGGCCCGAGAGACAGGGGGGGGCCGCGCGAGGGAAGGGGAGCGTAGTGGCACTCGCTCGGGGTGGCAATCGCCGAACCCCGGTTGCCGCGAGACAAGCTCGTCAGGATCCCGTACGAGCCGCCGCCGCGCGCCGCAGGCGGTCGTTGATCGCGCGACCGAGGCCCGTTTCGGGCGCGGGTTCGGCCAGGATGCGCTGGGCGCCGCTCGCGTCGAGCTCCCGCAGGGCCGCAAACAGGTTGCGCGCGGCCTCGGCGAGGTCTCCTGAGCGCGAGAGCACGCGAGACGCGAACGCCGGGCGCGCGCGTTCGAAGGCGAGCACCGCGACGCGCTCGTGCGCGTGCTGCGCGAGCAGCTCGTCCAGTTCTCCTAGCTCCAGCGGCGTGCGTGGCGCGTAGTGCGCGGCGAGCATGCCCGGCGCGGCCGGCAGGATGCGGCATTGCGCGGGCGAGACGCGGCCGACGAGCTCCTCGATTGCCTCGATCGGCGCTCCACCGGGCCGGTACAGCACACACTGGCCCGCTTCCCAGCCGAGGATCGTGCTCTCGACGCCGACCGAGCACGCACCGCCGTCGAGGATGTACGCGACGCCCGTCTCGAGCTGTTCCGCGACATGCGCCGCCGTCGTCGGGCTCGTGCGGCCGAACAGGTTCGCGCTCGGCGCCGCGAGCGGGAAATCGAGCGATTTGAGCAGCTTCGCCGCGAGCGGATGCGCCGGCTGGCGCAGCGCCACCGTGTCGAGACCACTCGTCACGACGTCGGGAATCCGCGCGCGCTTGCGCAGCACGAGCGTCAGTGGACCGGGCCAGAACGCGTCCATCAGCACAAGCGCTTCCGCAGGCGGTGGCTCGCACAGCCCGAGTGCCTGCTCGCGCGAGTGCACGTGCACGATCAACGGGTCGAAGGCCGGGCGCTCCTTGGCCTCGAAGATGCGCAGGCTGGCCGCGGCGTCGAGCGCGTTGGCCGCGAGCCCGTAGACGGTCTCGGTTGGAATGGCGACGAGTTCGCCCGCGCGCAGGTGCGCCGCCGCTCGCCCAAGGTCCGTTCCGATGGAAGCCTTCACGCCCAAAAACGTAGCGAAACAGGCTCGGCAGCGCGCTACGTTTCTCGCCCCTCCATGAAGCTCGCCGTTGCGCTCGTCATGACGATCTCGCTCGCCTCCTGTGCCCAGCTCCCGACCTACGACGTCGTCGTCTACGGAGGCACCTCCGGCGGCGTGATCGCGGCTGTCGCCGTCGCACGTGCGGGGCGCAGCGTGGTGCTGGTCGAGCCGACACAGCATCTGGGCGGCATGACGAGCGCGGGTCTCGGAGCCACGGACATCGGCAACAAGCGCGCGATCGGCGGGATGGCGCGCGAGTTCTATCGCTCCGTTCGTCGGCACTACGACGATCCGGCCGCATGGACGCTCGAGACGCGCGCGAACTATCGCGGCATCGGTCTCAAGGAGGGCGAGGACGCGATGTGGGCCTTCGAGCCCCATGTCGCCGAGCAGCTCTTCGAGCAGCTCGTCGCCGACGCGCAGGTCGTGGTCGCACGCGGCGCGCGCATCGAGCTCGATCGAGGAGTGTGCAAGGAAGGCACGCGCATCGTCTCGCTCGAGAGCGAGGACGGGCGTGCGTTCCATGGGCGCATATTCATCGACGCGAGCTACGAAGGCGACTTGCTCGCGCTGGCCGGCGTCGAGTCTCACGTGGGGCGCGAGCCCAATGCACGCTATGGCGAGACGCTCAATGGCGTGCAGGTGCAGCACGCGACCAAGCACCAGTTCCAGGCGCATGTCGATCCGTACGTCGTGGCCGGGAATCCCGCGAGCGGGCTGCTGCCGGGAATCAGCGCGGAACGTCCGGGGCCCGACGGCAGCGGCGACTCCAAGGTGCAGGCGTACTGCTTCCGGCTGTGCGCGACGGATCATCCGGACAATCGCCTGCCGTGGCCGAAGCCCGACGGCTACGACGAGCGCGACTACGAGCTCCTGTTGCGCAACCTTGAGGCCGACGACGGGAGCGCGCCGCAGCACTCGCAGCTGCGCGTCGCCGGAACGCTCGCGCCGTGGCATCCGCTCGGCATGCCGAATGCCAAGACCGACTCGAACAACAACGGCGCGGTCTCCACGGACTTCATCGGCGCCAACTGGGACTACGCCAACGCGAGCTGGGAGGAGCGCGATGCGATCGTCGGGGCGCATGAGCGCTATCAGAAGGGCCTGATGTGGACGCTCGCGAACTCACCGCGCGTGCCCGAGCCGATTCGCGCGCACGTCGCGAGCTTTGGGCTTCCAAGGGACGAGTTCCCCGAGACGGGTGGCTGGCCGCGCATGCTCTACATTCGCGAGGCGCGGCGCATGGTGGGGGAATACTTGATGACGGAGCACGAGTGCCGCGGCGTCCGCACGGCGCTGCGCTCGGTCGGCCTCGCCGCGTACACGATGGACTCGCACAACGTGCAGCGCTACGTCGACGCTGAGGGCGTCGTACGCAACGAAGGCGACGTGCAAGTCGGAGGGTTCCGGCCTTACGCGATCGACTACGGGGCGCTGCTGCCGAAGCGGGAGCAGTGCACGAATCTGCTCGTGCCCGTGTGTCTCTCCGCGTCGCACATCGCCTACGGCTCGATCCGCATGGAGCCGGTGTTCATGGTGCTCGGAGAGAGCTGCGCCATCGCGGCCGACCTCGCGCTCGAGCGCGGCGTCGGCGTGCATGACGTCGAGTATCGCGAGCTGCGCGCGCGACTCGAGGCGGCGCGACAAGTGCTCGAATAGCGCAGGAACGCGCGCGACTCGCGCCCGACGGATTCCAACGTCTCGGTCAGCGTCCTCGCATCGACGCAGCCCGGTGTGGTTACGGGCAGAGCGTGAACGAGACCGCGTTGGTCAAGTTCGAGTTCAGCGGCGCACCCGGGTCGCGGTACCACAGCTGGACGTAGTAGCTGCGACCGGCCGAGAGGGGCTGGCCGAGGGCGCCGGGGTTGGCGGCCATGTACGCGAGCCAGTCGACCGCGTAGCTGCCGTTGCACTGGCCGAATATCCCGCCTGTCGGCAGGTTGCCGAGCCGGGCGAGCGGCGAGGCCACGCAAACCGTGCTCGTGCTACCGAACGACCAGACGATGTTCGTGAGGGCGAGACTGTGCATGGCGATGGCCTGGCGCTGCCCCGGCAGGCCGCTCGTGCGCAGCTCGAAGCCCGACGTGCGGCTCGCGCTTGGGAATCCGAGCGTCGAGAGTGCGGGAACGCAGCCCGCCTGGCTGGTCCCGGACATGCAGTATGTGAACCATGCGAGCTCGTCGACGAGTCCATCGCAGTCATCGTCGAGGCCGTTGCAGACTTCGGTCGCCGCCGGATTCACGGCCGCTCGCATGTCGTCGCAGTCACCGCTCGAGAGCGCATAGTCGAAGCCCTGAGGGAAGGGAACGAGCAGCGACTCGCTCGCGAGACCCCAGCGATCGAGGTCGCGGTCGCGGAACCACGCGGTGCGCGTAGCGCGCAGGAAAACGTCGGGCGTGGCATCCGGCAGCTCGCCCGGAATCAGGTTCGAGGAGTTCGCGGCGAAGGCGGTCCAGAGGCCGTCGTCCGAGACGCCCGCCACTTCGTTCACGCCCGTCTGGTTGGGCTCTCCCGGGACGACGAGCGGCACGCTCGTGCGAATCGTGCGGCGGCTCGAGATCTCGAACAGGAAGGCATCGAATCCGTTGCCCGAGTGGCCCGGAGTGAGCGGGGCAGGGGAGGCGTGCGCCACGAAGTGCCCGTTGTCGGAGAGGGAGATCGACACGGACGACGCCGTCGCAGGCAGGCCGTCGGCGCTCGCGGAGACGAGCATCACGCTCCCGGTCGCGCGATCCTGCAGGAATGCATTGTTCGAGAACTGAGCCACGAGCGCGAGGTTGCTCGCGCGCGAGAGGAAGGCGACGCGCGATCCGTCGCGCGAGATGCAAGGTGCGCTGCTCGAGTTGTTTGCGGGCACTCCGGTGTTGGAGCGGCTTACGAGTTCGATCGCGCCGCTCGCGAGGCTCGCGATGAGGATGCTCGCTCCGTTCGGAGCCGAGCCGGTCACGAGGTTCGTCGACAGGCTCTCGAACGCGACCCACTGACCGTCGCCGGAGATCGCCGGCCGCCGCGAGTTCGCGTTGCCGAGCGCGCTCTGCGGAAGCCGGCTCACGAGTCGCACCGTACCGGTCTGCAGGTTGCGCACGAACACGTCCTGCACGCCGTTGGTGTCGTTGGCGACGAGATTGCTCGCACTGGAGGCAAAGGCGATGCGCGTCCCGTCACCGGAGATCGAAGGCTGCACGCTCGCGCCGTTGCCGATCGTGCCATTCGCGGCCGCGCTCACGATCGTCGTCAGGCGCGTCACTCGGTCCGTGATGAACACGTCCCACGTGCCGTTCCAGTCGCCGGCCGCGAGATTGGGGGCAAGACTCTGGAACGCGACGAAGCGGCCGTCGTCGGAGAGCGCCGGGTGCTGGCTGTCGCCGACGGGCTCGATGCCGCTCGAAGTCAGGCTGACGCGCTCGAGCGTCCCGCTCACGCGGTTGTACAGCAACACATCGCGATAACCGTTGCTGTCCCCCGGGACGAGGTTGTAGGCCGCGCTGGTGAAGGCGCAGAAGCGCCCGTCCGGGGTGAGCGCGTCGGGCGCGTCGCCGAGATCGGAAGGCGCGTCACCGTTCTCGCCGACCCAGTTGCGGCTCAACTTGGTGGTTTGCTGCGCCAAGGCCACGGCTGGCAACAACAGGGGCAGCATGGAGGAAAGCGCACGGAAGCGGGGGATCATCGGACTCCCCATCTTGCCTGAAAACCGCCGACTTGTGAGATATCGGCGCGGGCTTCAGGCTCGCACGTAGGCGCGGCGCGCGCTCACGGTGCGGAATTCGTCCAGCTCGGGGCTGTAGGCGGTCAGCTTGCCGCCGTACACGCAGCCGGTGTCGAGGCCGATCGCGAGAGTCCGTCCACGCACGGAGTGGAGGCGCGGGACGGAGCTGGGCGTGTGTCCGAACAGCACGAGCTCGTTGCCGTCGTACTCCTCGTACCACCACGGATTCCCGCGGCCTTCGAGACGCCGCAGGGAGGTGAGCTCGCGCACGCTGGAGCTCTCGGGCGTGCTGCCCGGCGCGACCCCCGCGTGCACGACGCACCAGTCGCGCCCATCGCGCGTCGGCCCCGCGCCAGCGATGTCCCCACTGCGCAGAAAGAATCCGCTGTGGCCCTGCAGGAACTCGAGCATCGTCGCGCGGTGCTCCGGATCCACGCGGCAGAAGGTGTGGCCGTCGCCGTCGAGGTCTTCCTCGTCGAGCGCGGGGAAGCGCGTGCGCAGCGGCGGACGATCCTCGCGCGCGACCGAGTGCGGCGCGACGCCAATGCGGCGCAGCACGGCGAGCTCGTGATTCCCGAGCACGAAGGGCACGCGCAGCTCGCGCAAGATTCGCATCACGCCCACAGGATCGGGTCCGCGATGGAACAGATCCCCGCAGGAGACGAGGCGGTCGTCGGGCGCAAGCCGAAGGTGATCGACGAGCCGTGCGAGCTCGTCCGAGCAGCCGTGAATGTCTCCGACGACCCAAGTGGCCATGATGCCAGAGAGCATCGGCGCATGCGGAGGCTGCCTTGAGCGCCGCCGCCGCGGCTCGTTCCTGTGGTTGGGAATGGTGCGGGACTGAAACGCATGTTTCGCAAGCCTCGAAGCCCCCAGCCCGAAAAGACGGCCAGTCCTATGAAACTTGCCTTGCTGTGCCTTGCGGCGAGCCTTGCCGCGAGCTGTGTCTCCGCACCGCTCGACCTCGGTCCGAAGCCCCCGGTCTCGACCCTGTCCACCACGCCAGACTGGAGCGCTTTCCCGCTCGGTCCCAACGACGTCGTGCGCGTCGGCGTCTATGGGCAGCCCGATCTCGGCACGGCGGGAACACGCATCGACATGGAGGGCAACTTGTCGCTGCCGCTCGTGGGTGCCGTTCAGGTCGCCGGCCTCTCGACCACGCAGGCACGCGAGGCCGTGGCCGCAGCCTACACGCGCTTCGTCGTCGAGCCGCGCGTCGACCTGTCTCTCGTCACGCACGGAGCCCGGCGCGTGTACGTCTACGGGGAGGTCACGCGCCCTGGTGCGCTCGAGCTCGATCGCCCGATCAACATCATGCAGGCGCTCGCGCTCGCGGGTGGCTTCACGTCGAAGGCCGATCGCGAGGAAGTCGTACTCCTGCGGGGCGTGGCGACCGAACTCGATTGGGAAGTGGTCAACGCCGAGGACCCGAGCCCGCGGGGATTCCTGGCGTTGCGCGCCGACGACGTCCTGTTCGTCCGACGCTCGAACGCCGGCAAGTTCTCCGACGAGGTGCTTCCGTACCTCGCGGGCTTCTCGGCAACCCTCTCGACGGTGGCCACGATCCTGCTCATCGACGACCGTCTGCAGAACTAGGTCCCAGCGCCATGCGCAACGAGAAGAACCAAGACGTCCCGCCCAGCGGCCTCTCGCTCGAGAGCCTGTGGGGCATCTTTGCGCGCAATCCACGCCTATTCGCCCTCCTGTCCATCGCCGGGCTCGTGGCCGGTCTCGGGCTGGTCGCCGTGCGGGAGCCGAGCTATCGCGCACGTGCCACGCTCATCCTCGAGGACTCAAGCTCCTCCACGGGTCTCCTCTCCGACCTCGCCATGCTCGGCAAGGCCCCGCAGGCCTCGAGCCAAATCGAGATCCTGCGCGCGCGCTCGACGGCCGAGCAGATCGTCCAAGGGGCGGCAGGGCTCGCGGATGATCCGCTCCACCTCGGCCTCACCACGCTGGTCGAAGACCCGCTCCTCCGGCCGCTCGTCGGAGACCTACGCAACGCGGATCCGCACGGCACGTTGCCTCCGCGGCTGCGTGCCCATGTGGAGTGCGAGGACCCGCTGCGCGCTCCGACCCACTTCCAGATCGAGTTCCTCGCCGTGGACCGTGTACGCATCCTCGTTTCCGGCGGCGAGGTGGAATGCGCGCCTGTCGAGACCACGCTCGCGGACGGCACCGCCCGCGTCCCAGGCTGCCGCATCGAGCTGCGCGTCGAAGGCGATCTGACGGGTCGCTCCTACCTCGTGCGCCGCCTCCAGCGCGAGGAAGCCATTGCGCGAGTGATGGAACGCACACGCGTGCGAGAGACGGAGCGCAACTCCGGTGTCATTGAACTCACCATCGACGACAGCGACCCGCGCCGCGCCGCGGAGACGGCGAACGCGCTGTGCCGTACGTATCTCGAGCGCAGCGAGGCCCGCGGAGCTCGCAAGGCCACGAGCACGCTGGGGTTCATCCGCCAGTCGCTGGAACGCCAGCTCGAGCTGCTGCGAGACGCCGAAGGCGAAGTGGTGGACGTCCAGCGCGCCAACCCGCGCGCGATCAACGTCACCAAGAGTGGCGAGATCCTGATCGAGCAACTGTCGGGCCTCGAAGTGCAGCGCGTCCAGTCGGAGTTGGCACGGGAGGCAACGCGCGACGCGCTGACGCTCCTCGGGGCCGGCGATCTGGGTGGTCTTGCGCGCATGTCCGGCGAGCTGGCGGATCCCGTTACGATCGCCTACCTCGAGAGCATCGCGCGACTCGACGCGGAGCACGCGCTGCAGGATCGCAGCGACGCAGGGCCCTACAAGCTGCTGCTGCAACAGCACGAGATTCAGTCCCAATCGAGTCTCGAAGCCACGGAGCTCGAGCTCGCCCGCTTGCGCCAGTCGCTGCGCTCCATCGAGGCCCGCGAGGTCGACGCGATCGCGAGGCTCGGTGGCGGCCCGCCTGCGGCCCGCGACCCGTTGCTCGAGAGCCACCTCTCCACGCTGGGCGAGCTGCAGGTGCGACAGGCCGAACTCGAGCGCGAGACGACGGGTGAGCACCCGCTGCGCATCGAGAATGGGCAGCGGCTCTCGGCGACGATCGGTCTCATCGAGCGCATCGTCCGGTCGCGAATCGAAGGTCTCGAAGGGCACCAGCGTGAACAGCTCTCGCTGCTGGGCTCGTACCGCGAGCGACGGTCCGGCTACCCGGCCGAGGAGCGCGCGCGGATCGAAACGGCCCGCATGGCCCTGCGACGGCGGACCCATGATCATCTGGAAGGTCGCCTGCGCGGCATCGAGGCTGGGATGCAGGACCTGCTCTCGGAGCTCGAGCGCGTCGAGGCCTCGCTGGGCACCTTGCCCGAGGACGAGCGCGTTGTCGCCGAGCCGATGCGCAAGCTGGCGGCCCACACGGAGATCGTGAAGCTGCTGCTCGCCCGCGAGCAGGAAGCCGAGATCACGCGCGCGTCGACGCAGCCCGCGGCCGAGTTCGTCGATCCTGCCGTCGCGCCGCTCGAACGCAGCGGACCTTCAGTTCCGCTTCACGCGGTGCTCGGTCTCGCGCTCGGTGTGCTCGCGGCCGCTGGTCTCGCCTGTGCTCGGGAGGCTTTCTCGCGCGGCATCTTCACCGAGTCCGAGCTCGAGGCGGCGACCGAACTGCCCGTTCTCGGCGCGATCCCCGACTTCCGCCGCGGTCGCTACCGCGTCCGCGACGCGATCCAGTACTTCGTGCCACTGCGCGACGATCCGGAGGGTCCGACCGCCGAGGCCTATCGCTCCCTGCGAGCCAACCTGAAGTTCGCGCTCTCCACGGACTCGGACCTGCGCACGCTCGCTGTGACTTCGTGCACGCCGGGCGAGGGCAAGTCGAGTTCCAACGTCGCTCTGGCCATGGCATTCGCCCGCAGCGGCCGACGCGTCGTGCTCATCGACTGCGACATGCGCCGCCCGTCGATCCACCGCTACCTCCGAATCGATCTCGAAAACGGCCTGTCGGACGTCCTGCAGGGACGCCGTGCGTGGAGCGACGTAGTGAATCGCGGGGTAGGCGAGCGTCTCGACGTGCTGACGGCTGGGGAGCAGCCTCACAGTCCTGGCGACCTGCTCGATGGGCAAGCATTCGCCGAATTGCTGGAAGAACTGCGGCGAGAGTACGACCTCATCGTGTGCGACGTCCCGCCGGCCATCGCGGTCTCGGACCTCGAGAGCTGCGCTGCGCGTCTCGACGCGGTCGTGCTGCTCGTACGCTCGGATCGCGCCTCGGCGCGGCAGGTCGACCAAGCGACACGGCGCCTGCGCCAGTCCGGCGCGAATCTGATTGGAGCGATCCTCAACGGAGTAGGCACTTCCCTTCTCAACGGGAAGTACGGAGACAGCTATGGCTATGGATACGGCAAGAAGAGTGAGCGACGTGTCGGCTGAAAAAAATCTCAAGGAAGTGCGCAAGCGCGCCGGACTCGGTGAGCGTCGCCGCAGCATGAAGGCGGGCGATGGCCTGCGGGTGTGCGTCGTGGGGCTCGGCTACATCGGCTTGCCAACGGCCTCGCTGCTCGGCACGAAGGGCTGCAAGGTCACAGGCGTCGACGTTCGTCAGGACGTCGTCGACACCATCAACCAAGGACGGATCCACATCGAGGAGCCGGACCTCGACCTGCTGGTCAAGAGCGCCGTGAACTCAGGCAAGCTGTCGGCCTCGACCACGCCCGTGGAGTCCGACGTGTTCGTGCTGGCAGTTCCGACGCCCATCCAGCCCGACAAGCAGCCCGACGTGAGCATGGTCGAAGCCGCTGCGCGCGCCATCGCACCGTGGATCCGCAAGGGCAACCTCGTGATCCTCGAGTCGACCAGCCCGGTCGGTACGACGGAAGATGTGGTCGCGCGCGTCCTGCGCGAGGCCGGACATGCCATCGGTGAGGACGTGTTCGTGGCCTACTGCCCCGAGCGCGTGCTCCCGGGCCGCATTCTCACCGAGCTGGTCGAGAACGATCGCGTCGTCGGTGGCGTGGACGATACCTCCACCGAAGTTGCGCTCGAGTTCTACCAGAGCTTCGTGCGCGGCGAGGTCGTGGCGACGGACTCGCGCACGGCCGAGATGGTCAAGTTGTCGGAGAACAGCTACCGCGACGTCAACATCGCTTTCGCCAACGAGCTCTCGATGATCTGCTCGGGGGCTCGCATCAGCGTGTGGGAAGTCATCCGCATCGCGAATCGCCACCCACGCGTGAAGATCCTGCAGCCCGGGCCGGGCGTCGGCGGTCACTGCATCGCGGTGGATCCGTGGTTCATCGTGGCCGGAGATCCTGCGAACGCGAAGCTCATCCGCGCGGCGCGCGAGGTGAACGATCGCAAGCCACACTGGGTCATCGAACACGTCGAGGAATGCGCGAAGAGGGTGGTCAAGCCCGTGATCGCATGCCTCGGCCTGTCATTCAAGGCGGATGTGGACGACTTGCGCGAGTCGCCGGCGGCCGAGATCGTGCGCGAGATCCAGGCCCGCAATCTCGGGGAGCTGCTCGTGGTCGAGCCGCACCTGCTGTTTCACCCGGACTTCGAGCTCGTCCGCCTCGACGAGGCAGTCGCTCGCGCCAACATCGTGCTGGTGCTCGTGGACCACAAGCAGTTCAAGCGGCTGCGTCGTGATGCTCTCAACGAGAAGATCCTGATCGACACGCGAGGGCTGTTCCTGTGAGCGTCCGTGTCCTGTCGGTCGTCGGAACGCGACCCGAGGCGATCAAGATGGCGCCTGTGATGCGGCGTCTCGCTGCTCACCCGGCGTTGGATGCGCGAGTCTGCGTCACGGCTCAGCACCGGCAGATGCTCGATCAGGCTCTGTCCCTGTTCGAGATCGATCCGGACTACGACCTCAACGTGATGGCTCCAGATCAGGACCTCTCGGATGTCACTTCCAAGGTCTTGCTCGGCATGCGCTCCGTCCTGCGCGACGCGCGTCCGGACGTCGTGCTCGTTCACGGCGACACAACGACGTGCCTCGCCACCTCGATGGCAGCCTTCTACGCCGGCATTCCGGTGGCCCATGTCGAGTCCGGTCTGCGCTCGGATGACTTGCAGGCTCCCTTCCCGGAGGAGTTCAACCGCATCGTCACGGATCGAATTGCACGCTGGCACTTCGCTCCGACGGAGGGAGCGCGCGCGAAGCTGCTCTCCGAGGGCTGCGACCCGGCCAGCGTGCACGTGACCGGCAACACCGTGATCGATGCGCTGCTCTGGACTCGCGAACGCACGCTCGCGCGCGATGGTCGCAGCTACGAGGAGCAGCTCGGACCCGAGATTGCGGCTTTTGCAGATCACTGGCCCGGAAAGATCGTGCTCGTCACCGGCCATCGTCGCGAAAACTTCGGCCTTCCGTTCGAGCGGCTCTGCGGCGCCATCCGGGACTGTGCTCGCCGCCACGAGGATTGGCTCTTCATCTATCCGTTGCACCTCAATCCCAACGTGCAGCGGCCGGCGCGCGAGATCCTCTCCGACACGCCGAACGTCGTGCTCGGCGCTCCGCTCGACTACGAGCCCTTCGTGTGGCTCATGGACCGTTGCGACGTCGTCCTGACCGACTCGGGCGGCGTGCAGGAGGAGGCCCCGGCGCTCGGCAAGCCCGTGCTCGTGACGCGCGATGTCACGGAGCGCCCCGAAGCCATCGAGGCCGGTACGGCGCGACTGGTCGGCACCGACCCGCGACGCATCGTGACTTCGCTCGAGGAACTGCTGGGCGACGAGGTCGCATACCACCGCATGGCGCGCGCGCGCAATCCCTATGGCGACGGCCTCGCGAGTGAACGCATCGTGCGCCAGCTCGCGCAGGACCTTGCGAGTGGCCAGCGCACGCTTGCCGCCAGCGCGTGAAGCCATGGGCAGTACAGGCCGATTTCTGCGGCAGGTTTCACACACGCGACCTTCGCAACTGCTCCACCGTGCCCTTTCCCGCGCTCGGACCTTCCTTCAGGACGCGGCGCCCGCACTGTCGCCGCCGCTGGTAGCGCCTCGCGTGACCGGCGTCTCCTTGGCTCTCCCGCGAGCTGTCTTCGCGCCCCGCGTCCGGCTCCTCGGCCAGCGCGACGGGAAGCCGGTGGCCTGCCTCCCGGGCCTCGAACTTCCGCTCGACTCGACGATCGATTGGCGCGCGCGAGATCAGACCGCCCTCCAGCGCTTCCATGTTCAGTACATGGAGTACGTGGAGGCGGTCGACGACGAGTGCTTCACGCGTCATGTGCTCGACTGGATCGACCGCAATCAACTCGCGCGACGTGGTTCTTGGCGAGACTCTTGGAACAGCTACATGATCGCGCTGCGCAGCGTGGTCTGGATGCAGCAGCTCACGGAACGAGGGAGGGGGATCGGCCCAAACGCACGTTCTCGGATCGAGGCCTCGCTGATCGAGCAACTGGCCCATCTCGCGAGCCATCTCGAGAAAGACATCGTCGGAAATCACCTGATCAAGGACGCGAAGGCGCTGCTGTGGGCGTCCCGGTATTTTGAAGGACCGACGCCGCTTGCATGGGAGCGGAGCGCGACTCGAGTGCTCCAGCGGGAGCTGGACGAGCAGGTCCTTGCGGACGGGATGCACTACGAACGCAGCGCGAGCTATCACGCTCAGGTGTTCGCCGATTTGGTGGAGTGCGCCTCGATCGCGCGAGGCGAGCTGCGCGCCCGGTTGCTCGGCAAGCTCGAGCCCATGGCGCAGGTGCTCGTGGACCTCGCACATCCCGATGGGCTGCCCTGCCTCTTCAATGATGCGGGTCTCCATACGAGCTACTCGCCGGATGAGTGCCTGCACGCATGGGAGACTGTCTCGCAAGGCCGGGTGCGTCCGCGCGGGCTTTTCTCCCTGCCTCAGGCGGGGTACTTCGGCCTGCGCGCTGGCGACTCTCTGCTCGTGGCCGACTGCGGCGCGATCGCACCGGACCATCTTCCGGCGCACGGCCACGGCGATGTCCTGTCCTTCGAGTGGAGCGTCGGGGGCGAGCGCATCATCGTCGACGCCGGCGTCGCGGAATATGAGCCCGGTCTCGCACGCGACGAGGCTCGCGCGACCCGCAGTCACAACACGTTGACTCTGGATGGCCTCGACCAGGCGGAGTTCTGGTCCTCCTTCCGCGTCGGACGCAGACCGCGAGTGCGCGTCCTGCGCCATGAGTCCCATGCGAGCGGATTCGTCCTCGAGGGCGAGCACGACGGATATCGGCATCTCGTTGGGGCGCCGGTCCATCGTCGACGCTTCGTGGCGACATCGCGTTCCTTGGTCGTCGAGGACGATGTGCGCGGCGGAAACGGGCAGCGGGTCGAAACGGGTTTACTGCTGCATCCGTCGGTTGAAGTGCAGCTTGAGCATGGACAGCTCGCCATCCTGAGGTGTGGGGCCGTCGAGGTGCTCGTCGAGAGTCGTGGCACGATGCGGCTTGAGTCGGCCTGGTGGAGCCCCGACATTGGCGTCCGCATGGTGACCCAGCGTCTCGTGGCCCAGCTCCCGCCTGCGCCCTGCCGCGGGACCCTGCGACTCCAGCGCCTCGACTGCGCCGAAAACCGGCTGCCGAGCTGCGCAAGCGACCTGAAGAACGCAGCTTGACGCCCCGCGCGCAGCGGGTCGTTCAGGCGGCTCGATCGATGCGCGTCGACCGTTCGCAGGCGCTGCGCTCGAGCTGCTCCTCGTTCGCAGGCAGGCCGCCAGCGGCTCGCAGCAGCACATCCGCCATGCATCGCGCACCGTCGCGGCGATCGAAAGCGGGAGCCGCTGCGCGTGCCGCTGCCGAGAGTCGCGCCAGCTCGGTGGGATCCTGCGCGAGGCGCGTGACCGCGTCGCACAGGGCCCACGGGTCTTCCGCGGGCACGACCACGCCGGCTCCATGCTCCGAGATGATTCCGGCGCCCTCGCCCGTTGGGCCCGCGAAGAGGACGGGGACACCCATGCCAAAGCACTCGAAGATCTTGGAAGGAATGACAGTCGTGAAGAGCTCCTCGCGCTTGAGATGCACAAGGCCGAGATCGCAGAGGCTCCAGACGCGAGGCATGACGTCCTTCGGCACGCTGGCATGGAAGGAGATGTTCGTGAGACCGAGCTCGCGGGCCTGCTGAACGAGACCGGCGCGTGCCGCGCCTGACCCGACGAACAGGAAGTGGATGTCGCTGCGGTGTCGGAGCATCGTCGCCGCCTCCACCACGCGGTGGAGCGCATGCGCCATACCGTGGGTCCCGAGGTATCCGACCACGAACTTGCCTTCGACGCCCAGCTCGCGAGCCAGCGCCGCGTCGCGCGGCTGAGGCGCATAGCGCGAGAGATCGACGCCGTTGCGGACCACCGCGACCTTCTCGCGGTTGATCCCCCGGCGACCGAGATTGTCGCGGAAGGAGCGCGTCACCGAAACGACGCGGCTAGCGCGTCGATAGAGGAAGAGCTCGAGCTTCTCGAGCGCACGCAGTGCGAACGGCGCGCGCATCGCTCCCACGGCCTGGATCGAGTCCGGCCATAGGTCACGCAGCTCGAAGACAAATGGACGCCGACGCAGGGCTGCCACGGCCCAGCCGGCCACCGAGGTGAAGAACTGCGGTGATGTTGCAACGACCACGTCGGGTCGCTGCTGGAACATGGCCGCGATTCCGCCCGACACCATGAACGAGAGGTAGTCGAGAATGCGCCCCGCGAAGCCGCGATTCGCGGAGATGTAGGTCTTCACGCGCACGACATCGATACCGTCGAAGTTCTCGCGCTGGTAGAGACGATTCTCATAGCCCGGATAGACCTTGCCTTCCGGGAAGTTGGGCGCGCCGGTGACGACAGTCACGCGATGTCCGAGTGCGATCCACTCGCGAGCATGCTCGTGCAAGCGCGTCGCGGGCGCATTGGTCTCCGGCGGAAAGTTGTCGGAGAGAAACAAGATGTGGAGCGAACGACGCGGAGACATCATGACTCGACCTCCGTCGGGGCTCGTCGCCGATGCAGCGGCGCGGGAACTTGTTCCAAGCGCCTGCGCGTGGAAGTCAACGCGAGAGGACGATGTGTCACTTGGGAGATCCAGCGCTCGACACGCTCGCAGGCCTGCTCGAGGGAATGCTCGCGCCCAGTTGCGAGCGCGCCGTCGCGCAGCTCGACGAAGAGTGCGGGTTCCAAAGCAAGGCGCTGCATGGCCTGCGCTAGCGATGTCACGTCCCGCGGTTCGACAAGCTGGCCGTTGACGGCGGGGATCACGAGCTCGGGAATCGCACGCCAGCGCGTTGCGATCACCGGCAATCCATGCTGGAAGGCCTCGATGATCGAGCCGGGGAGACCCTCGCCTGCGTGGTACGTGGGCAGGATCAGAGCGTCGTGCTGCACGAGCAGCTCGGACACGCTCTCGGGCGCGACTTCGCCGAGCCACGTCACGCGGGGACTCGCGCGGAGCAGCTCGCCATCCGTACCCGGCATGGCCGGACCGGCGATGGTGAGGCTGCATCCCTCTGGAGCCTGTCGAATCGCCTCGATTGCCTCGCGATAGCCCTTTTCGGGGCGCAGCTGGGCGAGCATCAGGAACCGCCGACACTCGCGAGAAGCGCGCGGCTCTCGCTGCGGTGCACGCCGTGTCGTCGGAAGGTGGCGGACCTCCGCACGGCCGGCAAAGTGCTCGCACAGGCTGCGCGTTTGCAGAAGCACGAGCTGGCTGCGCAGAATCGTGCTGGCCGCGAGCGCACGCAGCATTGGATTCTTGCGCGCGAGCGCCTCGTCCAAGCCACCGCCGAAGGCGCGTGCGACGATGGGTCGACCGACGAGCGTCGAGGCGAGCCATACGAGCGGTCCACCGAGGAGGAATCCGTCCGCGGATGCGCTGAAGAGCACCGCGTCGCTGCTCCGCGCCCGTCGGTATACGTTCGTAGCGATCGACACGGCATGGACGAACTCGCGAACTTGGTGCGCAAAGCCGCGTGATGCGACGTGCTGGCGGGTGGTGTCGAGCACTTCGACCTGCACGTGCTCGCGCATCCGCAAGCCCTGCACGAGCTGGGTGAACGAGACTTGCGTGCCACCGATGGACGTGCCGCTGCGCGGGAGCGGGCCAACCAAGAGGACGCGCGGGCCGGCGTTCATGCGGTCACTCCGTAGCGCTGCATCCAGCGGCCGAGCGAGGCGAGCATCCACGCGCGCGTCGCGGCGTTGCCAGCGCTCAGGACGGCGGCATCGCGACCGGCGTTTCGCGCAGTGTCGAGCACGCGCCGCAGCTCGGGCTCGCGGAACAAGCTCGCCGCGGCTGAACCCGGCGCATAGACGGAATCGACGAGCTCCCAGAACTCGGCGTTGAACCAGCGATGGAGCGGAAGCGCGAAGCCCTGCTTGCGGTGCTCGTACACCGCCGTGGGGAGCAGCTCGCGGCCCGCCTCGCGCAGCAGGTACTTCCCAACACGCCCTCGGATCTTGTGCTCCAGCGGCAGCCGCATGGCGAAGTCCACGATGCGGCGGTCGAGGAGCGGCGGGCGCACCTCGAGACTGGCGGCCATGCTCATTCGATCGACCTTCGGCAGGATCGCGCCGCTCATGAACGTGCGTGCGAGCACGAGCATCACGAGTTCCTCGGGCTCAAGCCGCTCTACGACCTCGGATTCGAGGTCGATGTCCCGTCGCAGCAGCGCGCCGGCATACGCGTGGCTGCACAGGCTCTCCAGCTCCTGCGGCTGCCACAGGGCCCGCGAGAGACGGAACTGCTTCAGCGGGGCGTGCAGAGAAAGCTCGAGTCCCTTGCGAGCGCGCCGCAGGTGCATCGCCATGGAACCCTGCGCCATCGGCGCGAACTTGGCGAGCATGGCGGATCCGACGCGACGCAGCGGAGCGGGCGTCGTATCCGTGAGAAAGCGCATGCGTGCCGCCCAGAACATGTGGTCATAGCCACCGAAGAGCTCGTCGCCTCCGTCGCCGGAGAGAGCTACCTTGACCTCGCGCGCCGCAAGCTCGCACACCGCGAGGGTCGGGATGCACGACGTGTCTCCGAGGGGTTGGCCAACGTGATCGAGGATTCGATCGAGCGTGGAGAGCTGGAACTCACCGGCGCCGAGGCGCAGCTCGCGGTGCTCTGTGCCGAGGTGGGCGGCGACCTCTCGCGCGAGCGAGCTCTCGTCGAACTCTGGGTCATCGAAGCCGATCGAGAACGTCTTGAGGCGCTCGCCCGTGGACTTCACGGTCCGCGCGGCATACGCGGCGACGGTGCTGGAGTCGATGCCTCCCGAGAGGAACACACCAACCGGAACGTCCGCGACCAGCTGGGATCGAATGGTCGTGTCGAGGCGCGCACGGAGCTCGCGCACCGCATCGGCTTCCGAGATCTCCTCGGGATGCAGGTCGAGCTCGTGGTACGCGCCGATCTCGATGCGTCCATCGCGCCAGCGCAGCCAGTGCCCGGGGGGCAGCTGCTTGACTCCCTCGAGCATCGTCCACGGGTCGGCGACGTAGCGATCGACGAGCAGCATCTCGAGCGAGCGAAGGTCGAGCTTGCGCGGGACGGAAGGGTGGGCGAGCAAACTCCGCAGCTCGGATGAGAACACGAGCTCGCCCCCCGGTCCCATCCACCAGTACAGCGGCTTGATGCCGAGCGGATCGCGCGCGAGCACCAGCGAGCCATCGCGGCGGTCGCAGATCGCGAACGCGAACATCCCGTTGAGTCGTCGCAGCGCGCGCAGACCGTGTTCCATGTACGCATGCAGGAGAACCTCGGTATCGGAGCGCGTGTGGAACGAGTGACCAGCCGCGCGCAGCTCCTCTCGCAGTGTGCCGCAGTCGTACAGCTCACCGTTGTAGACGAGCGTGTACCGGCCGTCGTCGCTCTGCATGGGCTGGTGCCCGTCGCGCACGTCGACGATCGAGAGGCGGCGCATCGCGAGTGCGGCCACGCCAGCGTGCGCCGCACCGCCTTCGTCGGGTCCGCGATGCAGCAGCGCACCGTTCATCGCGAGCGCGATCGACGTATCGCCGAAGCACTCCGGCCGATAGACGTAGCCATTGATTCCGCACATGGCTAGGTCGGCTCCCGTCTCGGTGCGACCCGTCCGCTGCGCAGCGCCATCGCGACCGTCTCGCCGACGAGCGCGAGGGGCAGCACGACGAGCGCGATCATGAAGATCTGCTTGAACAGCGTTCCGAACTCGTTGCGATGCTGCATCACCACGTAGAACACGAAGTACGGGAGCAGACGCGCCAGTACGCCATCGGGAGCCTCCTCGCGGCGACGCTCGCACCACGCGAGCAGCAAGCCCATGCCGAGTCCGAAGATCAGCGGGCCGCGCACGGAGCCGAAGTCGAGCCAGGCCTCGGCCACGAGGCTGAAGGCGGTGCCGCCCCCGCGGGACGCGAGATCCGCGTAGTTAGAGCGCACGAACTGCTCGCTGAGATACAGCGGGCGATCCGGGTACAGTCCGCGCGGAAGGCAGGCCGCCACGCCATCGACGATGCTCCGGCCCGCAAGCTCGCCCCCCTCGCGCTCGCGCAGGACCTCCCCGGCGGTGATGAAGGGATGCGACAGCTCCGAGCCGCCCACGGCCGCGGCGAACACGAGCTCGCCTTGCGCCTCGAGTCGTGACAGCGCCTCGGGCAAGTCGCCCCGGTACACCCCGCGCATCAGCGCGAAGGACTCGAGGCCCGCGTAGAGCAGGAACGCGCCTGCGACCATCCATGGACGGATACTGCGCAGCTCGAAGCCCTTTCGGCGCGCCAGAATCGACAGGTAGCCGACGACGAGCACCACGGCGTTCGTGCGTACTGAGATGAAGCCGACGCTCCAGACGCAGATCGCGAGCGCGACGGGCAGGAACAGGTTCCTCGTGTCGCGAGGCAGCGCGGAAGCCTCGATCCACAGGCAGCCGACGATCATGAGGGGCATGCCGAGCTGCAGCGGTCCCAGTCCGCGACCGAGCAGGTACTTGAGTGCGTAGTCCGTGCGGTCCGTGAGAGCGTCGAAGCCCACTTGCCGCGCATAGGCGGCGTAGAGAGCAAGGCCGACGAGGACCAAGAGCCCACCGGTGATGAGATCGCGCGTCGATGAGGCGGAGCTCGCACTCGCCTCTCGGCGTTCGTTCCAGCGCAGGTCGGCCGCAAGGAGCATTGCGCCGAGCAATCCAGCCGCGAAGGCGACGTACTGCAGCTGCGTTTCGAGAACCACGCTGGGGGAGAGCAGGTCGAGGTTGCGCCAGCTCGAGGGCTGGATGTGGGTCGACGCGATGGGATAGAAGCTGCCCACGAGGCCGGTGACGACGAGCGCGATCGTCGGCATGTGGAGCGGGGAGCGTCGGCGCAGCGTCCACAGGCCGAAGCCCACGAGCGCCCACAGCGCAAGCACAAGCATTACTCCATACGGCTCGACGCGGCTCATGCGAGCTCCTGAAAGCGCAGTAGGCAGAGCATCGTGAGCACCGCCAGCATCGCCGCTGCATACGAGAGGCGGCGGGGGACGCCGAGCTCGGCGGGGAGTCGGCGCAGCTCAATCACCACGAGCTGCAGTTCCGCGACGCGCGAGCAGAGATAGGCGATCAGCGCCCCAAGAGCGCCGTGGAGCGGGACCATGACGACGCCGACGGCCAGCATGACGACGGCGGCTCGCTGATAGGCAAGACGCGTTGTGGCGAAGTCGCCCTGAGCCCTCTGCCACGGCGTCACGAGGAAGCCGAAAAGATGCACGAACACTCCCATGAGCATGAGTACGAACAGTGGTCGGCTGGCAACGAAGGCGGGGCCGAGCAGCGCGCCGAGAATCACGTCGTCGAGCGCGAGCAGCGCGAGCAGGCCGACGAAGTAGAGGACCACGACGACGCTCGCGAGCTGGACGAAGCGCCGCGCAGCCTCGGTCATGCCATGCTGCGCGATCTGCGCCGCGAAGGTGGGATACAGCATCGCGGCCAGCGCGGAGCTTGCGACATGGACGCGCGTCGCGATGTCGTAGGCCCCGCAGTACATGCCGAGTTCCTCCGGCGTCGTCGTGCGCTCGAGCAACAGGCGGTCGATCGAGACGAGGGCACTCGAGGCGGCGGTGAATCCGAGCAGGTCCACGATGGCGGCTCGATAGCGCGGCAACTCCGGGGAGACACGCAGGGTGCTCCATCCCGACCAGCGAGCCAACGCCGGTCCAGGGACGCTGCCCGTGGACTCGACGCTCGGAAGTCCGCGCGCGAGGAAGCGGTAGGCCAGCAGTACGAACGCGGCGGCCACCACGAATGGCGTCGACCATGCGAGAGGCCCGTGGTGACGGAACGACAGAGCGGCGACCGCGAGGAACGCTGCCGCCCAAGCGAAGTTGCGCAGTGCCGTCACGAGCCCGGCCTTGCCGGCGACCGCGAGTCGTGCGTAGTCGCGAGACGCGAGTCCGTGCAGCAGGGTGACGACCGCGAGGGCGATGGCTGCCTCGAGTCCGAGTGCGAGCGGTCCGACGCACAGTGCCAGCGCGAATAGCAGCAGCGTGGACATGCGCGTGAGCGCGCCGAGGTCCTGCGGTCGCGAGTCGCCGCGCGAATGCTCGTGGATCAGGAGCTGCCGTGCGACGTCTTGGTAGGTGATGACCCCGAGCAACGTCACGTACAGCGAGAACTGGCCGTAGAGCGCGGGGCCGAGCTCGCGCCCGAGCACGGGCAGCGCTCCGAGCCCCGCTGCTGCGAGCGCGGCCTGGCTCGCGAGCACCTGCCCCGTGCCCACGGCGAGGAGCCGCCGGAGGCTGCGAGGCTGCGCCGCGGGCTGGGCCGGCAGCGATTGCGGTTGGGCGCTCATGGACGGACGGTGGCGGGCGCGGGGGTGCGGGGTGCGCAGGACTTTCCGTGTATTCGACCGGGTGGGGAGAGGGCTTGAGGTCCCCGGCGGCGGGCACGCCACGCCTTCCCCGTTCCACTTTTGCAGTCCCACGCATGGAACTCCCCGCTCGGCTCAACGCCTCCGCGTCGTTTTGCCGAAGCCTCTCGCGTTCCCGCCTACACCCCGTTCCCTGTTTTGCCTGACATGCCCCGCACCTCCGAGACATCCGCCTCGTCGTCGTCGCTCCAGAAGCTCTTCACCGTCCACCCCGGTGAGGTGACGGCTGCGTCCACGCCCGATCCGTCGACCGGGCCGTCGACCGCCAGCGGACCCGACTGGGAGGCCCTCGAGCCGCGCACGCTCTGGTACCGAGCCGGTCGTCCGGTCCTCGACTCGCTGCTGCTCGTGAGCACGCTGCCGATAGCCCTGCCGCTCATGGCGCTCGTCTCGCTCGCGAGCATGGTCGCGTTCCGCTCCTGGCGGCGTGTGTTCTTCATCCAGCCGCGTATCGGATATCGCGGACGGGTCTTTCAGCTCATGAAGTTCCGCACGATGAGCGAGCCTACGGGCACGGTGTTCGCGGCATGGAGCAACGGCGACCCCGCGCGCGTCACCCCGTTCGGACGCTTCCTGCGCAGTACGCACCTCGACGAACTGCCGCAGCTCTACAACGTGCTGCGGGGCGAGATGAGCTTCATCGGGCCGCGCCCCGAGATGGTCGAGGTCGAGCAGTGGGCCTTGAGCGAGATCCCCGGCTTTGACGAGCGTCTCGCGGTCAAGCCCGGCATCACCGGACTCGCACAAGTCACGCAGGGCTACACGCCGCGCGACGTCGAGGCCTATCGCCGCAAGCTCGCGATCAACCGCCAATTCATCGCGTCCATGTCCATCGCGGGCGACCTCGCGATCCTCGTGCGCACGGGCCTGTGGATACTGCGCGGGCGCGGCTGGAGCTGGCGCCGCCCCAGCAAGGCCTAGCAGTTCCGTCGCCGGCGGGCGAAGCTCTCGTGCCCACCGTGAACGACCTCGAAACGAAGACTCGCCGGATCAGCGTCGTCGTGCCCGTGTACAACGAGTACGCGAACATCGCGACGTGCCTGCGTGGGCTCTGGCGAGCGCTCGAGTTCGAGCCGCACGAGATCCTCGTCGTGCACGACACGGACAAGGACACGACGCTTGCAGCGATCGCCGAAATGCCGGATGCGCCGCCGACCCTGCGGCTCGTGCGCAATCGCATCGGGCGCGGTGCGGCGAACGCGATCCGTGCGGGCTTTGCCGCGGCGAGCGGCGATGTCATCGTGACGACCATGGCGGACCTGAGCGACCCGCCGGAGAAGATCCTCGACCTCGCGCGCAGCATGCGGTCGAGCGGCGTGGCCGTGGTCGCGGGCTCGCGCTACATGCCCGGCGGCTCGCAGGAGGGCGGGCCGATCGTGAAGCGCACACTGTCGCGCGTCGCGGGGCTCTCGCTGCACTGGTTTGCGGGGGTGGCGACGCACGACGCGACCAACAACTTCAAGGCCTACAGCCGTGAGTTCCTGCGTCGCACGAACGTGCAGGCGCAGGGCGCTTTCGACATCGGGCTCGAGCTCAGCGTGAAGGCGCACCTTGCGGAGGCCGGAGTTGCCGAAGTGCCGACCTCGTGGCGGGATCGCTCGGCGGGCGAGAGTCGCTTCAAGGTCTGGACTTGGGTGCCGAAGTACCTGCGCTGGTACGTCGCGGCCATGGCGGAGCCGATGTTCGTGTGGCTCGTGTGGTCGGGGTTCCTCGCGTGGGTGCTGTCTGCGGCGGTGTGGCGCGAGCGTGGCACGGCGGGCGATCTGAGCTTGTCCTTGCTCGCGGGCGCGCTCGGCGCGGCGGCGATCCTTTTGGCGCGCCGGATTCGCGGCCGCATGCGCTGGTGGGACGGGGTGCTCGCATTGCCGTGGACCAATCCGCGGCACGCGGACGCGCTCCGCCTCGGTAACGACGAGCTGGCGCTCGGTCTTGCGCTGGTGTCGACAGCGCTGATGGTATTGCTCGGCTGCGGGCCGCGGCGCTGCGCGCTGGGTGCGACACGACTCGCGCGCTGGACAACGAGCCTCGACGGCCTGCGCATGCTCGCGGTACTGGCGCTTGCTGCGGTGCTCTTCCTCCAGCCCGTATCTACCGCTGATGGCACGCGCCTTGGGCAGGTGGGGCCGATGTGGCCGCTCGTGACGGGCGACGATGGAGCGACGTTGGCGTGGGACCGTGCGGTGCTGTGGGACGGGACCTTCCGGGCCTCGAGTGCGCTGTTGGTCTCGCTCGCGCTGTTGGCCGCTTCGAAGCGTCTCGAGGGCGTGCTCGCGGCGCTCGTGCTTGCCAGCGTTCCCCTCGGACATGACCTGCAAGGCGCGCTCGCGTGCGTCGCGGCCGCGGTGATCGGCATCCGCAACACATACTCGGGCTGGCTGCGTGCGCTGTGCATGGCCTCGCTTGCCGCGCTCGCATTCACGAAGGTGCTGCTCCTGCCCATCGCGATCGCGAGCGCGGCAGCCATCGTCGCCGCGCCGCTGCTGCAGCGCTCGTGGTGGAGCGCCGCCGCACGTGCTCTGTTCTTCGCGCTGGCTCTGTCCGCGGCGTGGTTCCTCGCCTCGCGCCTGCCGGCCGTCGCCGACGCGAACCTCCCGACGGTCGGCGCCGGGGCGTGGGATCGGCTCGTGGGGGCGCTGGCGTTGGCGTGGATCGCAGCGTGCTGGCCCGGCGCCCGCGCCAAGGAGTCCGCGCTCGGGCTCGCGCTGCTGGCGCTCGTGCTCCTCGGCATCGCCTTCGCGCCCGGCGCGGGCGGCGCCGTGCCGCTGGTTCTCGCGGCGATCGCGACGCAGCTGGTCCCGCTCGAGCTCGAGAGCCGACCGCGCTGGCTGCGCGTCGCCGTCCGTGTGCTGCCCGCGCTCGGACTGGTGCTCGCGCTCGCCGCGAGCCGAGCGAGTTCCTAGATCGTCCCGACCGCGATCGCGTCGCGGATCCACGGGATGACTTCGTCGAGCACCGTCTCGAGCGGAGTGGTGGCCTCGAAGCCGAGCAGGCGCTTCGCCTTGTCGGTGTTCGGCACGCGGTGCTGCACGTCGTGGGCAAACCCCTGATCGCAGACGTAGCGGAACGGCTTGGCGGGCCCGTGGACCTTTTTCCAGATCATCTCGGCGAGCTCGAGCACGGTCGTTGCCCGCGGCGTGGACAGGTTGAAGTCATCGTTCAGCGCCGCGGGGTGCTCCACGCACACGCGGATTCCACGCGCGAGGTCGCCGCCGTACGTGTAGCAGCGCACCTGCTGGCCGTCGCCGAGGATGTGCAGCGGATCCTGACCGCGCAGCACCTTCTGCACGATGTCGGGCACGACGTGGCTCAGCGCGAGCTTCACGTTGCCGCTCATCACCTCGTGCTCGCCGAGCGCGCGGCTCTCGCCGACTCCGATGCAGTTGAAAGGCCGCACGATCGTGGTGGGCAGGCCGTACTGCTCGCGCGCGCCCTTGGCGAAGTACTCGCAGGCGAGCTTCTGAAAGCCGTAGGTCGAAAACGGTGGGGGACAGCGCAGCTGCTCGCCCTCCGGCGTCGGAAACACGGTCGCATTCTCGTACACCATCGACGAGGAGAGCAGCGTGACCTTCTGCAGTCGCCCGCCCGCCTTGCGCGACGCTATCGCGGAGTCGTAGGCCCCGGCGATGATGCGCTCGTTCTCGGCGATCAGGTCGTAGGCGTAAGTGTGGAAGTACGAGATGCCGCCGATCATCGCGGCTGCGGCGACGAAGTGGTCGCAGTCGGCGAGCAGGCGCGTGAGCAGCGCAACGTCCTTGGCGTCGCCCTCCACCAGCCGGAAGCGCGGGTGGCGGTCGTAGCTCTTCGCCACGCGGCCGTACTTGGAGAAGTTGTCGAGGCCCACGACCTCGTGGCCTTGGGCCAGCAGCTCCTCGACGAGGTAGCCGCAGATGAAGCCGTTGGAGCCGGTGGCGAGGACCTTCATACGACGGAGATTCCGACCTTGGTGACGTTCCAGATGTCGACCACCGTCTTGCCGCGGAAGTCCGCCTGACGGTACTCGGAGTGTGGCGTGCCGATGAAGAGCAGGTCGCAGCGCTCGACCACTTGCTCGAAGGGCACGAGGCGCTCGTCCTGCACGAACGGGTCGCTGCACAAGACCTCGCGACACTCGCGCTCGAGGATCTTCTTCAGCTTGTAGGCAAGCGACTCGCGCGGATCGTCGCTGTCACCCTTGAACGCCAAGCCGACCACGCCGACCGAGAGCTCGCGCAGCGGCCAGCGCAGGAGCGCACGCCGCACGAGGTAGTTGGGCAGGCCCTCGTTCACGAGCATGGCCGAGTGCCCGAGGAAGAAGGCATTCTCGTGGAACGCCGCGATCTGCATCGTGTCCTTGAACAGGCACGGACCTGCTGCGAAGCCGGCCTTCGGGAATGCCTTGGCGCGCGGGTACTTCTCCGTCATCGCGCGGTGGATCTCGTAGAAGTCGAGCCCGTGCTCGTTCGCGATCATGAAGAACTGGTTGGCGGTCGCGAACTGGATGTAGCGCCACGCGTTGTTGAAGAGCTTGGAGAGCTCCGCCGCGCGCGGCTGCATCTCGATCAGGTCCGGCGTGAGCGTGCGGAACAGGGCCGCAGCCCGCTCGCGTGCCCGCGCGCTCGTGCCCGACACGATCTGCGGCAGCGTCGAGATCTCCTCGAGCGCCACGCCCTCCGCCACGCGTTCCGGGCAGAAGGCCACGTCGACCTCGATGCTCTCGCGCGCGAACGCCGCTGCGATGCGCTCCGTCGTGCCGGGGTACACCGTGCTGCGCAGCACGAGGAGCTGCCCCTTGCGCAGGAACGTGCGATCGGCGGCGATCAGGTCGTCGTAGACCTCGAAGCGCGGGTTCAGGTGCTCGTCGAGCGGCGTGCCGATCACCGTGATGACGATCTCGGCCTTCTCGAGACACGCCTTGTCCGTCGTGCAGCGGAACGAATCGTCCGCGAGCACCTTGGGCAGCAGCTCGTCCGCGCCCTTGTCCGCGAACGGCATGCGCCCCGCATTCGTCTCCGCGACCTTGGCCGCATCGATGTCGAGCCCGACCACCCGATGCCCAGCGCGCGCCAGCGCGAGCCCCAGCGGCAGCCCGACGTGCCCACAACCACCGATGATGACGATCTGGCTCATGACATTGGGTCGCGGAACGCGACGTTGACCGCTCCCGATTCTACTCGCTCCCTCCACGCGCTCGGCCGAACGCCCAGCCTGTGGCGTCCTTGTCACGCCCCGGGGCCGCAAGGCAGTCCCAAAGGACGCCGCAGGGGCCGCGCAGCCCGGATGGGGCGGAGAGCGCTCATCGACGCCCTGGCGCTGGGTGGGGCGCCGAGTTCCGAACGGTGCTCGACCTCCGCCCCACGTGCCGGATCCGCAGCTCCTCAGTCGCAGATCCAGCGCATCCAGTCCTCGACTCCGCGCACGCGCCGCCGCCCCATCCAGGCGAGCAGGGGAGCCGTCAGGGCGAGGAACACGACCGCCAGCGCCAGCGCAGGCCAAGGGGAGAGGGCCCGTTGCCAGTACTGCGTCGTCTCTTCGCCGCGCGCCGCTGCGAGCCCCCAGAGGGGCCAGAGGTGCACGATGTGGTGCAGGACGTACAGCGTGAACGCGTGGCGACTGTAGCGACCGATCCAGAGCTCGAGCCGCGGCCATGCCTGCGCGTCCGGCGAGTCGAGCCAGCGGTAAGCCGCGGCGAAGAAGAGCAGCGCAATGCCGAGCGTGCCGCTGACGAACTCGGGCGTCGCGGGGTAGTTGGTCGAGCCTCCGAGCCAGCGTCCGCAAGGGCCTTCCAGCAGCGCGGGCCAGAGCGACTCGAGTGCGAGCGCCGTGAGGCTCGCGGCGAGCAGCAAGGCTCCGAGCTTCGCGCACCACGAGATCTCACGGCGCGAAGTTCGGTCGTGGGAGAACAGGACACTCGCCACGAGGAAGCCGAGCAACGGGTAGCACAGCCAGGGAAGCAGGGGGAAGTAGCCGCTGACCAGCAGACCGCTGAGAACGTCGGACAGGGTCGCGTCGTGCTCGAAGTAGCCGGCCGTCCAGAAGGACGCGTAGTCCACCGCCACGCGCGCCGCCGGGCTGATGGCGAACAGCACGGCACAGGCCCACGTGCAGACGAGGAGGCTCATGCGCCGGGCCCACTCGAGCATCAGGTAGCCGAATCCGATGAAGGTCAGCACGTCCCAGTTGAAGACGTCCTGCGGCATCCACACGAGCACGTTGAACAGGATTCCGGCTCCGATCAGGAACAGCCCGCGTCGGATGGTGCGGACGCGGATCAACGCGTCGCTCGCGCCGCGCGCGAGCTGGCCGTCGAGCCACAGCCGGTAGCTGAGGCCGGAGAGCAGCGTGAACAGCGGTGCGCCGAAGCCGGAGATCTTCGGGACGACTCCCGAGAGATTCTCGACGAAGTGCACGACTACCATGATCGCGATCGCGGTGGTGCGCACGAGGTCGACGGACCGGATGCGCGCGCTAGCCAAGGTCGCCACTGCCGAGCATCTCGACGATCCACAGCACCGTCTGGGCCGAGAGCAGCACGATGATGATCCACTCCAGCGCGTGCCCGCGGCTCGCGAGCGCAACTTCGGTCAGGCGCTGGCCGCACATCTCGAATACGCGCTCCTGTGCTTCCAGTCGCGAGCTCGCCGCCTCGAGTCGCTCGGCGAGACGCAAGCGCTCGCGCAATCGCTCGCTGACTTGGCTCGCGAGGGTGGGGGGATAGACCTGCGGCGCGAGGATGCGCGGCGAGAGGCGTGCGAGCCGGCTGCGCAGCTCGACCAGCGCCACGAAGTGCGCGGAGAGCTCGGAACGCCGGACCAGCGAGCGCTCGTCGAACTCGAAGGCCAGCGGCGCCGCTTGTTTCATCGGGCCCCAGCCTTGCTCGATCGCGACTTCGAGCTCGCGCAGCTCGTGCTCGATGCACGCACCCTCGAGCGCTGCGCGCGCGATCGGCTCCATGCGCTCGTGCTCGGCACACACCGCGAGCGCACGTTGCGTGTGCGCGAGCACGGCACCGGGAACTTGCAGGACCGTGCACGGCATGCCGGGCGCGGCGAAGCGCTCGTTGAGCGTCTCTCGAAGGTCGTGTCCCCACGTGGCCTGCTCCGCTTCGTCGGCGGGCACGAGCAGCAGATGCAGGTCGGACGGCGCGTCCACTTGCGGCGCGAGCTCGTCGAGCGTCTTCGGCGTCCGCGACGCGCGCTCGACCGGCTTGCGATCGCCGACGCCGCTCGCACCGAGGCTCGGGGCCGCGGGATCGGAGAGCGGAACAAGTGCCAGCGCGAGCAGGCGCGTGCCCGGCGGGAACGATCGTGAGGAGGGGCTCTTGGGCGAGTTCATGGCGTGTGCGGATGCGGGCTGGACCGGAGTTCGGTGCCGGGAGAGTCGACGGACGGCGAGTCAGGTCGAGCGGCATGGCCTGCCTCGAGCCGCAGCGCGAGCGCTTGCGCGACGTAGTGCGCCGAATCGAGGACTCCGTTGAGCGTCGAGTCGAACAGGTAGTCGCCGACGATGTGCAGGCTCGGTCCCTTCGGACCGCAGGGTACGTGGCGTCGCTCGAGCGGCGCCGGGACGCGCCCTCCGGGCAGCGCGTTGACGCTGCCGATCCAGCGGTGCACGCGACCCTCGAGGAAGTGCGGGCGCGCGGCGTCGAACGGAGCGGGCAGCGCCTCGAGGGCACGCTGGACCAGCTCGTCATCCGCGAGCTCGGCGTGCTCCTGTGCCGCAGCGCCGCCGAGCAGCCAGCCCAGCACGCCGTAGGGCGCTTCCGGCCGACGCGCAGACTCGTCGTAGAGACACGAGCCGCCGAACCGGTCGCTCATGTCGAACGACTGCTCGCACGAGGCTCTCCACGGAGCGCAGGAGTACAGCAGCGAGATGCGCAGGTAGTGCGCCGGATGGTCGTAGTGCTCGACGTGCCTTCGCAGCGCGCCGTGCAGCGGCTCGCCGTCGAACTGCACCTGCGCGAGGCGGTCGTGAGGGAGCGCGAGTACGACGTGATCGAACTCGCGCTCGAGAGGCCCTTCCGCTGCGCGAAAGCCAAGGCGCAGGCGGCCCTCGCCGCCGACGGACACGCGTTCGAGGCTCCAGCCGAGCTGCACTCTCGTGCGCAGTCGCGCGGCGAGCTCGTGCACGAGGCGCTCGTTGCCGCCTTCGATCGCGTACAGGCGCATGTACGCCGGGTCGTTCATCAAGTAGTTCTGCAGCCCGTAGCGCAGGTTGGTCTGGTGCGGCTCCGCCGCGAGGTCGGAGTGGATCAGGTTCTCGATGTAGCGGCGCGCGAATGGATCCTCGACGCGCTCGAGCCAGCGCGCGAACTGCCCGGGCGCGGACTCGTCGGCGAAGCTCTCGGGCATGTCCGAGTCGTAGAACTGCCGCGGGCTCATCCAGCCGCGCGCCGCGCGGTCGAAGGCCTCGAACGCGCGCTGCGCTGCGGCACCGCCGCGCTCGCGCAGGTCCTCGAGCGTGGCGAGACGCACGCCGTCGAGCCACACCGAGCCGCCGCCCATGGCGGACGTGGTCAGCCCGAGCTCGGCGACCAGCTCGCGCAGCGGGTCCTCATCGACGGGGGAGTTGTCGTAGAGCTCCGCCGCCCCGGCCTCGTAGGGAGCGTCGATGGCTCCAAAACGCGCCGTCCGCAGCTTGCCTCCGACGCGCTCGCTGGCCTCGAAGATGGTCGCCTCGAAGGGCTGCGCCGCGAAGCGTTCGAGCCGCTGGGCCGTGAACAGTCCCCCCGGCCCGCCGCCGACGATGGCCACTCGCGCGGGTCGCTTCGCCCCGCTCCTCATCGCGGGAGTGTACGGGAGCCGTGGGCCCATGGGAGGCCCGAGATCCGGCGCTGGAGCTGCATGTCTCGCTCAACGCCCAGTGTCGGCCGCAGTTCCGGTCTTTCCGGAGCCGAGTTCCCGCGCCCCCCGGCCCGCGCCGCCGCAGCGCCAGCAGGCGGGCGCCTCAGGCGTCGACGGCGGGGACGTAGTCTTGGCCGCCGGGGGCGAGCTGGCCGGTGGCGCGCACGTAGATGTCGAACAGCTTTTGCTCGAGAGGGAAGCCGTAGCGCTGCTTCTTGAGGCGCCAGCCGGCGATCTGCGCGAGGGTCTCGCGCATCCACTTGGGGCCTTCGTGGATCTTGCGGTCGTAGATGGCGCTCGTGTTGTTGTACAGGCGCCAAGTCTCGCGCACGTCGTCAGGGAGCGGCGTGTTGTGCGAGTTGTACTTGTACTCGAAGCACTTGCCCCACTCGTGGAAGTCCTTCGGTGGCACGTAGCCGCCCTTGATGGCGGTGGCGAAGTCCTCGGTGCCCGGGATCGGGCGGAACGGGTAGACCTCGGAGCCGGCGGAGGGGAACAGGTACTTCACGCCGGCGGCGACGCGCAGCGTCTCGCGCATCGACTCGGGCGTCTCGCCGGGGTAGCCGATGATCCAGAACGTGCCGGGCGTGATGCCGCGGCGGTAGAGCTCGCCGATCGCGTACGGGATGTTGGAGAGCTTGATCTCCTTCTTGATGCGCTCCTGCATCGCGGCCGTGCCGGTCTCGGCGCCAAGCCACAGCAAGTGGCAGCGCGAGTCGCGCAGGAGGTCGAGCGTCTCCTGCTTGTAGCGCGCGATGGTCTCGATCTCGATCGTGCCGTTCCAGTGGATCGGCACCTTGAGATCGATCAGCTTCTCGCAGAAGGCCTTGGTGCGCTTCTCCGCCACGCCCCAGTTGGCGTCCTGGAAGCGCAGCACGTCGAACTTGAAACGCTGCTGCAGCTCGGCGATCTCCTCGGCGAGCGCCTCGCCAGAGATCGCCTTGTAGCGCTTGCCAGTGATGAGCGGCGAGCAGCAGAAGGTGCACGGCTCGGGGCAGCCGAAGCTCGAGAAGTGGCTGAAGGCGCGCGGCGGATTTTCGGGCGTCCACTTGCCGGGCAGGGGGAAGCGGTGGCGCACCTTGAGGCGCGTGGGCTTGGTCTGCAGCTCGGCGTAGCGCTCGTACTCGAGCAGGTGCCACGGCACCTTTCCGAACTTGTCGAAGCCGACGACCTCGCGGTGGTCGGTGTAGACCACGCGCCCGTCGCGCCACAGCGCGAGCCCGGGCACGGAGTCGAGCGGCTCGCCCGCGTCGAGCGCGCGCACCACCTCGTCGAAGGTGAGCTCGCCCTGTCCGATGGCGACTGCGTCCGCGATCCCGTGCTCGAAGTACATCTCGGGGATGACGCTCGGGAACCAGCCGCCCCAGATGATCGGGAGGTTGGGGTAGCGCTCGCGCACGGCCTTGGCGACGACGTAGCCGTCGTAGACCTGATACCCGAGGATGCACGAGCTCGCGAAGCACAGGGCGCCGTCGCAGGCCTCGAGCACCTTCTCGAGGTACTTGGGCTCGATCATCGCGTCGATCAGGATCACCTCGTAGCCGTTGGCCACGGGTCCGATCGCGATCTGCAGCAGCTCGAGCGGCAGGAGGTCGGCGCTGAAGATCTCGCCACGGGTCGGATCGGCCCGGTGGGGGAGGAACAGCACGACCTTGCGGCGACGGTGGATCATGGGGCTCGGGGCCGGACCTGCGGGGTGGCGGCCCTGAGGGGACGCCAACTCTCACGGCCACGGAATAGTATGCCCGAGGGAGCGCCCGCGGGGGGCGTGGCGGGCTTATCGGCCGGGGCCTCCCCGGACCTGACGGCGGGCTCCCCGACCCCTACCGCGGGGTCAGGAACGGGGTTCACTGGGCCCCGTAGGTGGCGAGCACCCACTCCGCCCACGCCTTGTCGAAGTCGGCGTAGGAGAGCCCCAAGTGCTCCTTGAAGAGCTCGCGGTGCGCTTCGGGCATGTTCGAGCCGTCGGGGAGGCGCTGGGCGTTGAGGCGTCCCTTGAGGGCGCCGCAGAACTTGGCGAACTCCGCGGGCTTCTGCTGCACGAGGTACTGAACCATCGACCACGTCGCGTAGTGGCGGTCGAGCGTGAGGTCCGAGTACTCCTTCATGCTCATCAGCTCGGCCATGCGCGGCGTCTTCGCGCCGGCGACGAGCTTGCGAACCTCCGGCTCCCACTTCTCCTTGCGCGTCGTCTGGGCGATGCCGCCCTCGGCGGAGTCAAAGGAGTTGAAGCGCGGACCGATCTCGCGCTCGACCATGTGCGCGAGCCCTTCGCGCAGCCAGATCGGCGTGTCGTAGCTGTAGTGCTTGAAGCCGTCGAACAGGTTGATGGCGAGGTTGAAGCCGAGGTGACCGTGCAGGCCCTCGTCCTCGCGCAAGCCTTCCTCGGCGCAGTGGATCGTGACCGAGAGCGTGTCGGCCGCGTTGAGGTTCCAGCGCTGCGTCTTCTTCGTCAGCAGGCCGAACTGGCTCTGCAGGTAGCCCGTAAGGTTGGCCTCGGCGGGCACGATCAGGACCTCGTACTTGCCGCCCTGCCCGAGGTGCGGGCCGCAGCCGAGGTACATCCCCGTGCCGTCGTAGAGCGTGCCCTTGGGCGGGAACGCGAGGACCTTCGCGCCGAGGATCTCGGCCATGCGCGCGTAGATCTCCTCGCAGCGCTGAGCGTAGAGGTGCGCCCGCAGCCAGGGATCGAGGATCTTCGACTTCGGGTCGACGTCGGGCAGGGCCTGCTGCAGCCGCGCGAGCTCCGTGCGGATCTTCTCCTTCTCCTCCTGCTTGACCTTGTGCGGACCGAGCGCGAGGCCGATCTCGAAGTGCGCCGTCTCGATCCACTTGATCTCGCAGGTGGGGAGCACGCTGTCGACCTTGCGCGTCGACTCCTCCTTGCCGAAGGCGAACTCGCCGTGGCTCACGATCCCGGCCTTTTCCATCACGGCCTTGTCGCCCTTGCACCACGGGCACAGGCTCGGATCGTTCTTGCGCAGGTCCTTGGCCTGCGCGGCGAGCGGCGCCGCGAGGCAGAGCATGAGCGCGAGGAGTGCCGCGAGGGGGCGGAGGATCTGCATGGGACTGCGCCGCGAGCGTCTAGCTGCGCTCCTTCCACTTCTTGGCGAGCTCGATGGCCTCGAACACGGGCAGGTTGGCGATCGGGAGGTCACCGTCGACGATGCCGCGCATGGCGTTGATGGCCGCGATGCGGATCGAGTTGTCGGTGCTGTCGAGCTGCAATTTCACGGCCGCGAGCGCGTCCTGCGTGCCGCAGCCCGCGAGCAGGTGGAGCGCCGCGACTTTCTGCTTGCGGTCGTCCTTGGCGAGCATCTCGAGCGTGAACTTCGTGGACTCGCCATCGCGCACGCCCGCGAGCGCCGCGCGGATCTCGACGCCCTTCTTGCCCCACTCGGTGACCGCGGTGCGACCGAGCACATCGAGCCCCTCATGGGAGCCGGCTGCCGTCGCGCACAGCGCGGCCGTGTACAACTCGGCCTCGCCGCCCTCGAGCTTCTCGTCCTTGGCGAGCGCCGCTCGCGCCTTGCCCAGCGCGTCCTGCGCGCCCTTTGCCAGCTCGCGATCGGGGAACGCCGCGCAGCGCGCGAGCGCCCACGTGCGCACGTCGCGCGACTTGTCCGCGAAGCACGGCGCGAGCAGTCGCGTGTGCTCCGCGGCCGTCACGCGGTCGAGCACCGCCTCGATACGCAGGCGCGCCTCTACGTTGCGCTCCTTGCCCATGGCGGCGATCAGTCCGGGCGCCACCATCGCACCCGCGGCGACGAGCGCGGCGTCGGCCTGCTCGGCCATCTCCGGCGTGCCGGCCTTGCGCAGGCGCTCGATGTCGGTCTTGACCGTCGCGGCCTTGTCCGCCGGAATCGCAGGCCAATCGCTCGCGCGCACGACGTCCTTCGTGGCCTCGCCCGCGCGCGGCGCGGCGTCTCCCTTCTGCCGGAACAGGGGGTCCTGTGCGGCGGCGGCGAGCGGGGCGAGGGCGAGCGCGGCGGCGACGAGCAGTTTCAACGGGGACCTTGCATGCGATGGAGGAGCGACGCCGGAGGGATGTCGGCCCACGCCGGGTCGATCACTGTCAGGCGGTGCCTATCGTACGCTCGGTCCACGTCCTGCTTGACGGTCTCGGTGGGAAGCCAAGGAAAGAGAAAAGCCTCGACGCGCACCGTGGTCGCCATGGGGACCGGGCCGTCGGTGCGGCCGAGGCGGCGCAGCACCACGAACGTGCCCGCTTCCTCGATCACCTCGCTCCACTCGCCTTCGGGGAGGTCGAGAGTCACGCCCCAGGGCAGGATCCCGAGTTCCCCAAAGCCGCCCTCGACGAGTTCGCCCACGCTGCCGTCCTCGCGCGCCGGTCCGGTGTACGTGCCGGCGGCGAGTGCCCCGCGCAGGGCCTCGGCCTCGGCCTTGGCCTTGGCGTGGGCCTCGGGAGCGAGCAAGCGCGCGACGTGGCGGGGCAGCACGATGTTGGTGAGCGCGAGGCGGCGCAGGTGCGCGGGGCTGGCGGCGGGCTCGAGGCGCTCGACGTACACGCTGGCCTCGTCGATCTCGTGGCCCTCGATGCCGACGCGGTCGTCGAGCGCGAAGGCGACGCAGGAGGCGAACTTCGGCGCGGGCGCGGGCTGGCAGGCGACGATCGGAACCGAGACGAGGGCGAGCGCCGCGAGCGCGGCGTGGAGGGGGAAAGTGCGCATGGGACTTCAGGCCTTGAGGCGGATGTCGAAGCGGCTCACGAACTGCAGGGTGCGCGTGGTCAGGAACTCGTAGGCCTCGAGCACGTGCTGCTCGAGCGGCTCGAGGCCGCGGGCCACGAGGATCGGCGGGAAGGAGGCCTGGTTCTCGAGGAACAAGGAGCGCGGGTCGCCGTGGAAGGACTCGATGCGCAGCGCGTGGGCGTTGGGCTGGGTCTCGTTGGGCGGGAACACGAGGCGCAGGCCGTAGAGCTGCGGATTGCGGCCGAAGTCCCCGATCTCCTCCGAGAAGCTGAACATGCCTTCCTTCATGTACTCGCGCGAGTCGCGGAAACAGCGCGGGTTGGCCAGCGTGCGCAGGGTGACCTGATGGGCGGTCAGGACCTGCACGCCGAGCAGCTCGCAAGCCTGCTGGCTGATACGGCGCACGCGCTGGGCGAACTCCTCGACGGTCAGGGGAGAGAGCTCCTCGCGGAACACCATGCGGTCGGAGGCGAAGTTGACCGATGAGATCGCGCCGGGCCGCGCGGCCGGGTTCGAGAGGGCGGCGCCGTCTTGCAGGACGGAGAAGTCGGTATAGACAGGGTGACCCTGCTCGAAGAGCTGGTTGTGCAGCCGCTGGAGCCGCGCGGGGTCCGGCTCGACCAGCGGGTGCAGGATTTCGCTGTGCAGGGCAATCGTGCGCGGGGCGTAGTGCATATCCATCGTCCCCTAGTCTAAGACGCTCCGCAGCGCTCCCAAGGACGCTCGACCCCGCCCGAGGGCTCCGCAAGGCTCATTGGGCCCAGCCGTGGGCCGGCGGGGCTGATTTCGACCAGCCTTCGTTAACCTTCTGGTGCTGCGGGCCGTAATGAGCCCGTCGGGTCCCCGCGCGGGTTCCGTCCTCAGACCCCTCCTCCGGCCCCTCGCGGGCTCGCAACCGCCTCACGACCCATGCTGTCGCACCTCGGCCTCTGCCTCATCGCCCTCGCCCCGCAGGGCGCCCCCGCCGCTCTGACACCCGCCAAGCCGGCCGTCGCGGCCTTAGCCTCGTCGGACGGCGCGGCCAAGGGCGCGACTTCGCTGTTCGGCGAGCCGCTCTTCGTTCACGGCCGCCGCATCACCGACGACGAGATCCAGCGCTTCCTGTGCGCCTCGGTCGGCGCGCGCGATTTCGACACGATCAAGTTCTCGATCCTCGTCGACGAGGAACTTCAGAAGCGCAAGCAGCAGGGTGCCACGCCCGAGGAGCTCGCGCGCTACGAGGTCGGCGACGCGGACCTCGACGCGCGCCTCGCCCGCGAGCGCGACGACTTCCTGCTGCGTTACCCGACGCTCGACTTCGCGACCGAGGTAGGCCGCGCCGAGCTCTCGCTGGAGCTCTTCCGCGAGCGCCTGCGCCAGACCATGCGCTTCGACCGCGCGTTCCGCCCCGAGAACCCGCTCGAGTGGCCGGAGATCACCAAGGCGATCATCGCCGAGGAACTCGGCGAGGCGTGGTACGAAGACGAGCGCGTCAGCTACGCGAGCCGCTTGCGCCGGCTGTTGAACACCGAAGAGCTGACGCTGGTCGCGCAGGGCTACCGCCCATTGCTCGAGAAGCTCGCCGCCATCGATCCAAGCGACACCGGCACGCTGGTGGCGGCGATCGAAGATCCCGAGGTGGCGGCCGCGCTCGCGGCCCTCAAGGCTGCTGGCAAGGGCGAGATCCCGGCCGACGACCCGATCGCGGTCGACGCCGTGCGCGGCACGATCCTGATGGCGCTCAACACGTGGGCCATCGTGCAGACCGATCTCGACGAGATCGCTGCCGCGCTCCCGCCGCCCGCCGCTGACGCGCCCAAGGACGCCGCCGCCGCCCTCGAGCGCGCGCGCCGCGTGATGGCGATCGTGCAGGGCGTGCCGATGATGATGGACACGATCTGGAGCCGCATCGCTCCGTTCTGCACGCCGGACCTCGTCGACGAGGCCAAGCGCTTCCTCGCGCAAGTGGCGCTGCTCGAGCACGAGCTCGCCGCCAAGGGCACGCTGCTCACCCCGGCGCAGTTCCGCGAGTGGTGGCCGTCCACCTCCAAGCAGGGCAAGCCGTCCTACTCCGAGTACCTCTCGCAGCACGAGATGCTCTCAAGCCAAGTGCTGGGCTTCCCGTCGCTCCCGGCCTTCGCGAGCTACATGCGCGTGCAGGAGGGCCACAAGCGCGCCATCGCCGCGGACCTCGCGCGCGACGAGCTGCTCGCGCCGACCCTGCCGGTGATCAACCAGATCGCGGGCGCATCGAAGCTCTCCGTCGACGTACTGTTCGTCTCCGCCTTCGACTTCTCGAACAACAGCTGGAAGGCGAGCGGCTTCCCCGGGGCCCGCGAGCGCGCGCTCGCGATCAAGTCCGACCTCGACAAGGGTGCCGAGTGGCGTCCGACGCTCGAGCTCTACAGCGAGTTCTGGGACCCGCCGATGCCTGAGACCGGCAACAAGCCGATGCAGAACTTCTACTTCAAGGGCACCTTCGGCGATCAGCCGCAGACCCGCAACCAGCTGCAGGGCTACATCGGCGACAGCGACTACCGCTCGTTCCTGTTCGGCGCGGGCGTCACCGACCAGATCTTCTTCGAGCAGAAGATGGGCTCGATCGACGGCCCGTGGCGCGGCCCCAAGGGCTATTACATCGCGCGCATTACCGGCAAGACGCCGCCGACCAAGCCGCTCGACCTGAACGAGCCCAAGCACCGCGAGATCGTCGAGTACTTCTACCTGAAGAATTCGCTGGCCGCCCGCGCCCGCGCGCTGCTGCGCGAAGGCGTCGACAACGGCAACGTGAAGGGCCTCATCGCGCCCCCGGGCCTCGAAGACTGAGCCGCGCCGCGAGCGCGGAACTCGCGCGCACTGCACATCGAGCGGGCCGTCCGGCACACTGCGCCGGGCGGCCCGCCTTGCTCGCTGGCGACACGATTTCCTAGGAGCCCGGGAGCTTGTCGGCCTCGAGCTTGTAGGCCTCGGGCGCGGGCTTGACGGCGCGGGCGAAGTGCAGCGGGCGGCGTAGGGGGCCCGTCACGGGGCGGGCCTTGGCGAGCCACTCGTGGTAGACGGCCATGGACTTGGTGGTGTCGACGACGACGTCGCCGTGGACGTCGCCGGCGTGCGCCCGCTCGACCTTCACGGCTTGGTGCCAGCAGTGCATCCCGCTCACGGGGTCGGGCTGCACGGGGAAGGTCAGGTTCTGATGCACGCCGCCGTCGCTCCACCAGATGCGGCCCGAGTCAGGGTCGGAGGACGCGAAGGGCTTGATGTCCTCGATGCGGCGGAAGCGGTACTGGCCGGGCGCGAGCTCCTCGCGGCGCACGAGCGGCATGGCATAGGTGTCCTGCGCGACGTTCTCGAACAGGCGCCAGCGGCCGAGGTGGTGCGAGCAGGCGACGACGCCGGGCCGCACGCCCTCGGTGACCCAGACCTTGTTGACGAAGTGCCCGATGCGCGTCGAGACGCGCACGAGGTCGAGCGTGTCGACCCCGATGAGCTTCGCATCCTCGGGGTGGATCCACACGGGGTTCGTGTTCGAGAGCTCGTAGAGCCACTTCGAGTTCGCCGAGCGCGTGTGGATCAAGGTCGGCAGGCGGAACGTCGGCACGAGCACGTACTCGCCCTTCGAGTGGTCGAACTTGCCCTGATGCACGTGGCTGCGGATGTACTCCGGCGTCGCGTACTCGGGCCAGCCCCAGTCGACCATGGTCTTCGAGAAGATTTCGCAGCGCTTCGAGGGCGTGTTGAAGCCCGCGCGCGGCGCGCCCGAGGCGACGATCGCGACCGGCTTGCCGTCCTTCTCGAGCGTGCCCTCGCCGCGGTCGGCGGCTCCGGCGGCGTCGGCCGCCTTCATGTGCGCTTCCCACGTGCCTTCCTTGACGAGGAACGCACCGTGGCGGCGCATGTAGTCGAGCGGCGTGAGCCCTCCCTCGGCGGCGGCCTCCGGCAGGCCCGGCACGGAGTTCTCGAAGATCCAGCGGTAGTACTCGGTGACCGTGATCTTCTCACCCTTGCGGTAGGGCGACTCGTACCACTTGCGGATGCCGAGCGAGCCGTCGGCGTCGATGCGCCACGAGAGCTCGATCCAGAACTCGTCTTCTTCCCACACCTCGCCGGGGTTGGCCTGCCAGGTGAACTCCACGGACTTGCCCAAGCGCTCCATGGCGACGCGGCGCACCGGCTGGCGGAAGCCGATCCACTGCGCGGCGTGGGTCTCCTGGCTCTGGAGGTCGTGGCGTTCGGCGCCGACGCCCATCGGCAGCACGTAGTCGGCGTACTGCGCGGTTTCGCTCCACGTCGGCGTGAGCGCGGCGTGCAGCTCGACCTTGGCCTCGTCGCGCAGGACTTCTTCCCACACCATGCCGTCGGGGTTGGTCCAGACGGGGTTGTAGACGCGCGTGAAGTAGGCCGCGAGCTTGCCGCGACCATCTTTCAGGAAGTGGGGTAGCAGGAAGCTGAGCTCGTGGTGCGACAGCGGCCACTCGCGCGGGTAGAGCAGCTCGTTCCATACCTGCTGCGGCGGCGGCTTGACGAACGGCGCGGGCACGAACTTGTCCTGCACGTTCATGTTGGTGCCGCCCTTCGCGCCGACGGCGCCGACGAGCACGCCGACGAACTGCAGACAGCGCGCGACCTGCCAGCCGCCCTCGTTGCCCGAGGCGGCGTTGCGCCACACGTGCGACGCGAACGCGCGCTTGGCCGCGCCGATCGCGCGCGCGACCTCGAGGATCGTCTTCGCATCGACGCCGCATTCCGCCGCGGCCTTCTCGGGTGCCGCGTAGGCGTAGCGCGCCTTGAGCGACTCGATGAAGCGCTCGAAGGTCGTGGGCTCTCCGGGGTGCGCCCACGCGAGGTAGTCGCGCCAGTTGACCCACTCCTCGAGGAACTCGCGGTCGTAGAGCCCCTCGTGCAGCAGCACGTGCGCGAAGGAGAGCAGCAGCAGCGCCTCGGTACCCGGATATGGTGCGAGCCACCAGTCGGACATCGAGGCCGTGTTCGAGAGCCGCACGTCGACGGTGCAGAGCTTCGCGCCCTTGAGCTTGCCGTCGATGATGCGTTGGGCGTGCGGGTTGAAGTAATGGCCGGTCTCGAGGTGGCTCGAGAGCAGCAGGATGAACTTGGCGTTCTCGTGGTCGGGCGAGGGGCGGTCCGCGCCGGTCCACAACGTGTAACCGAGGCGCGCGGCGCCGCTGCACACGTTGGTGTGGCTGTTGTGGCCGTCGACACCCCAGCTCTGCAGCACGCGGTCCATGTAGCCGTCGTGGCCCGGGCGCCCGACGTGGTACATGACCTCGGTCTTGCGGCCTTCGACGAGCGCTTTCCGAATCTGCGCCGCGAAGGTGTCGAGCACGTGGTCCCAGCTCACGCGCTCCCACTTGCCCGAGCCGCGCGGGCCGACGCGCTTCATCGGATAAAGAACACGGCCCGTGTCGTTCACCTGGTTGAGCGTCGCCGGTCCCTTCGCGCAGTTGCGCCCGCGCGAGCCGGGGTGGAACGGGTTGCCCTCGAACTTCTTGATCGAGAGGTCCTGCTTGTCGACGTACGCCACGAGCCCGCAAGCGGCTTCGCAGTTGAAGCACGTCGTCGGCACGAGCATGTAGCTGTTCGTCTCGCGCCGCGGCCAGGCCTTGGCGTCGAGCAGCTCGACATGGTCCCACGTCTCCGGCCGCGGGAAGTTCTCAATCGGCGTGACGTTCAGCGTTGCGGGATCGTGGCTCATGACAGCGGCGGGAGCTGGGCGGCGCGGACGTAGGCGTGCTTGTAGACGAACAGGCCCGCGAGGGCCGGGAGCCACGCGAGGTACGGGGCGAGGAAGCACAGGCCGAGCGCGGCGCCGACGCCGACGACGAGCCCGAACTTGTAGGCCTTCAGAGGCCCGAGGCGCACGACGTCGAGGAACGCCGAGGCCTGCCGCGCGTTGTCGGTGTCGTGGCGGCCGTGGCGCTCGAGCAGCACGAACACCGCGTGCAGCGCGAGCGAGACGACGGCAATCCACAGCAGTGCCCGGCTGTCCGAGTTTGCCGCGAGCAGCGCCACCGAGCCGCACAGCGCGGCCTGCACGAGCAGGTGGGGGAGCAGCTTCTTCGACTGCCACAGGTCACGGCCCTCGCACTGGGCGAACAGGTACGCGGTGTAGCCCGCGACGCCGAGGCCGAGCACGGCGTTGAGCCAGCGCAGGGGCCCGAGCAGCGCGCCGAAGGCCTGCGGGTCGTCACCGAAGTGCTGCAGCGCGAGGATGCCAAGCGCGGCGGCCACTGTGCCGGTGAAGGCCATCAGGATCCACGCGCCCTTGACCAGCCAGCTCTTCGTGTTCGGACGCGTGAGCAGCGTCAGGAACTTCATCGGGCGCTTGAGGTCCTCGACGAGCAGGAAGGTCGTCACCGCGGTGAAGACGAGCGCGAGGAGCTCCGGCAGCATGCGCTGCCAGCCTGTGTGCAGCCCGAAGTGCCCCGCGAAGGGCGCGAGCATCGCCGCACCGGCCGCGAGGCCCTTGGTGACAAGGTACGCGGCGACGCCGAGGCCCCACTGAACCTTGTGGCCGACGTCGAGCACGGTGCGCACGTTCGGAGCGGTCGGGACGCTCGCGGGCCACGGCTCGGGCTTGGTCGCGGGCCGCTCGCTCCACAGGTATGTCTCCGGGCGCTCGGGCACGCCGGGCTGCAGGGCCTCGGGCAGCGTGTCGAGGTAGTGCACGTTGGGGCCGGTACCCTGCTCGGTACGGCGCAGGAGCGTCGGGTGCTCCGCCACCATGCGAGAGATCTTCGAGTCCTTGTCGTGCAGGTCGCCGAAGACGATCGCCTCCTCGGGGCAGACGATGACGCAGGCCGGCGCGAGGTTCTGCTCTACGCGGTGGGCGCAGAAGTGGCACTTCTCGATCGCCCCGGAGTCCTCGTTCAGGTAGATCGCGTCGTAGGGGCAGGCCTGCATGCAGGCGCGGCAGCCGATGCATGCGTCCCGGTCGATGTCGACGATGCCGTCGGCACGCTTCTCCAGCGCATTGACCGGGCAGATCGTCACGCACGGCGCCTTGGTGCAATGGTTGCACCGCAGCACCGAGAAGTGGCGCTTGATGGCCGGGAAGGTCCCCTTCTCCGTGTACTTGACCCAGGTGCGGAAGCTGCCGAGCGGGACGTCGTTCTCGGACTTGCAGGCGACAGTGCAGGCGTGACAGCCGATGCATCGTCGATGATCCATCAGGAAGCCGAACTGCATAGACCCACTACTCTATCGGGGTGCACTGCGGCGACGGGCAGGTTATCCGTCGCGGGAGCGGCACTTAGCGGGCGCGGGCGCTCGAGGTCCAGAACTGGATCGTGTAGGAGGCTTGGCGGAAAAGCAGGGCGCGCAGGCGCAGGCGATGGGCGACCGGGTCGCCGCCGCAGAAGGGGCAGTCGACCGGCGGCGGGTCGTCGGTCGCTACGTGCAGGGCCACGCAGTCAGCTTGGGCGCCGGGGCGCAGCGCGGCGAGGGGCAGCGCGCAGGTGGCGGCGAGGGCGAAGGCGGCGAGGAGCTTCATGATCAATCTGTTGATGAACTCGGGGACCCGTCGCCTCAAGCAGCCTCATCCTAGGTGGCCATGGTCGGATCTGGCAAGCGACAGCGCCCGGGGGCAAATTCATGCGAGCAGATCATAAGTCCTACGCCTCCGGCCCCCGAGAACGGGCTCATCGGCCCGCTAGGGCGCTTGGCCCGCGTTTCGCTAGGGACGCAACGCCCGCTCCAATGGGCATCCATACCCATGAAACTCAAATTCCTCCCCCTCGTAGCGGTGGCGATCGTCGCGGTCCTCTACGCAGCCAATCGGGTCCTGAACGGCGGCCCGGCATCCCGTGGCTCGCTCGAGACCTCGGCTTCGGTCGATCCGAGCGCGCCGAAGGCCCCCCAAGCGGAGCGCGAGAAGTTCCGGGTCGGATTCCTGCCGGTCACATGACACCTCACTTGCCCGGTCATCAGTTGGGTGACCCAGCACGCGCAGGACGGCACCCACTTCGTGGCGGAGCGCTTCGGCGAATTCCCGACCATGAAGGAGGCGCTGATTGCCCGCAAGCTCGACGCCACCTTCATGATCGCGCCACTGGCGATGAAGCTCGTGGCCGATGGCGTGCCGGTAAAGATCGTCTATCTCGGCCACCGGGACGGGAGCGCGCTCACGGTCGCGATCGACTCGCCGGTGAAGGACCTCACCGAACTCGCGGGCGCGCGCGTGGCGATCCCCAGCCGCTTCTCGAACCAGCACATCCTGCTGCGCCGCATGATGAACCGGCTCGGGATGGAGCAGGGCTCGATCGAGATCGTCGAGATGGCGCCGCCGGAGATGCCGGGGGCGCTCGCCGCGAAGGCCATCGAAGGCTACATGGTGGGCGAGCCCCACAACGCCAGGGCGGAGCTCGGCGGCTACGGCCGCATTCTGTACTTCATGAAGGACCTGTGGCCGCAGTTCATCTCCTGCGTGCTCGTGGTGCGGCAGGAATTGATCAACGAGCGTCCAGCGCTGGTGCAGGAGCTCGTGAATGGCATCGCCTCCTCGGGCCTGTGGCTCGACGACAAGGACAAGGCGATCTCGCTCGAGCACCGCCGCCAAGCCTCCGTGGTCGTCGGCAAGGTCTTCTACAACCAAGACCCCAAGCTGCTTGAGCACGTGCTCACCAAGCCACTCGACAGGGTTTCCTACTCGAACCTGACCCCGCCAAAGGATATCTTCAACGAGATCATGGACCTCGCGGTCGAGTTGAAGCTGTTCGAGAAGCGCATGGCGTTCGAGGAGTACTGCGACACGCGCTTCGCCCCTGACCTCGGCGCCCTGCCGCGGATCAAGAACTTCCCGCCGCCAGTAACCCAAGGAGAAGGGCCGAAGTGAGCCTCGGGGCGCTCGTCACCGCAACCTTGGCGGCGACCGCGATTCTCGCCTCGCGCGGCCTGCGCCTGCGCGTGCAAGCCGTCGTTCTTCCGATCGCCACGGGCGCTCTGCTGATCGCGCTGTGGCACCTGTGGGCCGAGAGCACGCGCTACGAGATCGCCACGCCCGGCGAGCCAATTCGCACCGTCGAGGTGTTCCCGACGCCCCAGCGCACGCTGGTCGCGTTCCAAGAGCTCCTGTCGGACGGGCGCCTCCTGCGTTACTCGGTCGCGAGCCTGTTCCGCGTGGCGGTCGGCTTCCTGCTCGCGGCGGCGATCGGCATTCCGCTCGGGCTGTGGGCCGGCTGGTCCCCGCGCGCGAGCTACTCGATCGACCCCTTCGTGCAGGCCCTGCGCCCGATCTCCCCGCTGGCGTGGATCCCGATCGCGACGCTCGCCTTCGGCATCCACGACGAGGCCGCGATCTTCATCATCTTCCTTGGCTCGTTCTTCCCGATCGTCACGGGCACCATGACGGCCGTGCGCTCCATGCCCGTCGCGTACGTGCGCTCGGCGCACAACTTCGGGCTGCGCCGGCTCGAGCTCTTGGCGCATGTCGTGTTCCCCGCGGCACTGCCCCAGATCATCACCAGCCTGCGCATTGCGCTCGGCGTCGCGTGGCTCGTGATCGTCGCGGCGGAGATGAACGCGATCCAGTCGGGCCTCGGCTTCCTGATCGTCGACGCGCGCAACATGGGTATGCGCTACGACCTCGTCGTGGCGGCGATGCTCGTGATCGGCGCCATCGGGATCGGGCTCGACTTCCTCGTGCGGCGGCTCGAGCGCATCGACAGCGTACGCTGGGGATTTACGAAGGAATGAGCGCGCCGAACGCAGCAGCGGGAGTCCCCAAGGTCGTCGTCCGCGGACTCTCGAAGCGCTTTCGCCGTGGTCGCGAGGAGATGCTCGTGCTCGACGCGATCGACCTCGAGATCGCGCACGGCGAGTTCGTGTGCATCCTCGGGCCCTCGGGC
>SXGT01475553.1_pt1 | contig 76895 bp, 51 predicted proteins | sample 3176221 | NCBI WGS metagenome assembly SXGT01 (sample SAMN11356862, study PRJNA531348) | freshwater metagenome | isolation source: freshwater sample F1-120 | place: China: Fuxian Lake, Yuxi | collected 2017-12-25
CCCGGCATGCCCGAGATGCTGACGCCGACTTCGGCCCTGATGGGTGCCGGCCTGGGGAGCGCCGTGGCCCTCATCACCGACGGCCGCTTCAGTGGCGGTTCGCACGGCTTTCTCGTTGGCCACGTCACGCCGGAGGCGCAGGAAGGAGGCCCGATTGCGCTCGTCAAAACTGGCGACAAGGTCACCATCGACGCCACGACCCAGCGGCTCGAAATGGACGTTTCCGAACCTGAGCTTGCCCGCCGGAGATCAAGCTGGAAAGCCCCGCCGTACAAAGCGACCCGCGGCACGCTCTACAAGTACATCAAGAATGTGAAGAGCGCGAGCGAGGGATGCGTGACGGATGAGTAGGGCAGAAGTTGCTCACACAGAAGCACGTAGGCACAGAGTGAGATTATCTCTGTGTGAGGTTTCTGGAGTTCACCCATTCGCCGCCTTGTACAAGTTCAGTGTGATGTGGCACTGCCCCTGATGATGGGCTTCATGCCAGGGAAGGATGTGCAAGCAGTCGAGGAGCGTGAGCTTCCGTTCCTTGAGCGCTTCGGGAATATGGCCGAGGTCGATGTCCTTGAAGGTCGAGAGAGTTTCCAGCAGGTGCTGGCGTGACTCGCTGAGGATCTTGCGGATTTCGTCAATCGTGGGAATGTTCTCGTCCGGCGTGCTCCCCCCTTTGAACCGGGGCACCAGGTCGCTCCAGGCCGGTTTTTTCGGCGGAGCCAGCCGCTCGGTGGCGAACAGCTCTTCGGTGATGCCGATATGCATGAGTTGCCAAGCAACATGGGCTCGGCCGGGGCCGGGACGCCAGGCGAGGACTTTCATCGGGTCTTTTTCCTGCGCGACGCGGTCGAGGGTCAGGAGCGTGCGGGGGCGAAAAAAGCCCATCGCATCGATCATGCTGTGGATGCTGCTCATTTTCTCGGGGCCTTCACGGTTTCTTCAAGAAAGTTCTCAAAATGGCGGTCTGCCGACAGCCGGTCATCATAAAAAGTTACCCCATGGCTGAACAGGAGCACGAACCAGTCGCGGGCAGGCTCCGCAGTGGATTCGGCAAGATGCAACTGAGTTGCAATTGACCCTCGCGAGTTGATTGCTTAGAATCAAAACCAGATGTCAGGCAGGTACTTCAAAATCGTCGCCCTCGGTGCAATTCTTTTGCACCTGGGGGATGGTCTGCTGGCGTCCTGGGCCCATTCGCATGGGCCCCACGGTGAACACCTGACTTGCCACCAGGCGGCGGAGCATGCTGGCCATCACCATCATGGCGGGTGCGCGGGGCACAGGCACAATCACAAACATGCTGAGTGTGCCGAGCCGGTTGAAGGGGAACCTTCTCTGCCCGGGCATGATGACTCCGACCACTGCGCCGCCTGCCGCCATTTAGCCCAGGCCGCCGCGCACCAGTTTGTATTGACCGAGTTGCCGACCGCCCACAAGGTCGTGCCGCTTTGTTCCCCTATTGAGCTGGCCGAACCCAGCTTGCCGGCTCATGCCTATCAGTCTCGGGGTCCCCCAGCGATTGCTCTTTAACTGCCGCTAGAGCTTTCGTTTCTCTCCTGGTCGTTCGCGCATGGCTGCCGCCGCTTGCGCGAGTGAGCCCCATTCAAGGGACCCTCTCATGTTTCGCCGCAAATCCGGCTTCACGCTGGTGGAGCTGCTGGTGGTGATTGCCATCATTGGCATTCTCGTTGGCTTGCTCCTTCCCGCGGTGCAATACGCCCGCGAATCGGCCCGCGCCGCCAGTTGCTGGAATAACCAAAAGCAGCTCGGTGTCGCCCTGCATCTGTTTAACGATACCCACCGCCGCCTTCCCGCCGGCTGGAATGGGAGCGATCCCGAGGAAGGCTGGGGCTGGTGCAGTGAAATCCTGCCGCAACTCGAACAGAACGACTTGTGGACAAAAATCCGCCGCGACCTGCCGATTGACGATCCGCTCAACAAGCAGGTCCGCGAGACGCCGCTGGCCATCCTGCTCTGCCCGTCCGACGGCGTGAAGTCCACCTTCACCATTCACGGCGGCCTGGGGGCCGTGGAATTCGGCAACATGGACGTCGGCACACCGCTGTTCGATGTCGGCCGGACTAACTACGTTGGCGTCTTTGGCACCGACGAAATCGAAGATGCTCCCGCCGCCGGCAACGGCACCTTCTACTTCAACAGCCAACTGAGTCTCGCGGACATGCACGACGGCCTTTCCAACACGCTCCTCGTGGGAGAGCGGCAAAGCCGGCTGGGGGGCTCGACCTGGACCGGAGTCATTGCCGCCGCGAACAACGGCAAGGCCCGAATTGTCGGCATTGGCGACCACGCCCCCAACCACAAGGACCACCACTTCGACGACTTCACCAGCAAACACCCCGCTGGCGTCCACTTCCTGCTCGGCGACGGCTCCGTCAAGCGGCTCAGCGACACCATCGACAGCGAAGTCTACAAAGCCCTCATCACCCGGGATGGCAACGAGGCGGCCCAGTTGCCGTAGGCCGCCGATTCTCGCAGACCGCTCCCCGGCTGGGACGAAGTTCAAGAATTTGGCCCACTACTGCGAGTTCGAGCGGCTTCCTTCGGGGCTGGCGGCGATCGGTTCGTCGAATTGCTTGGGGCGGGCAGCCGTAAGGAAGCCGAGCTTGTAGAGCTCGGTCTTGAGCTGGCGGAAGTGATCGAAGCTGTCCGGATAGACCCAGATGGTGACGGTGGTCCGTTTGGGGTCGCGCCCGCTGAGGCGGCTGCGGAACAGAGAGTTGCTCTTCAGCGATTGCTCGGAAGGCTCGCCGAGATTGTCTTCCGCATCCACGAGATAGATTTCTTCAAAGACCACGCTGTTCCCTTCGCGCCGCAAGCTATAGCGGGCTCCAAAACCGTCCAGCACCGACAGGGACTCTTCGATCCGAGGCTGGCTGCGGAGCTTGTCGACTTTGCGGGGTGCGTCCTTTTGCATGGAGTCGATCATCTCCATCATCGGGACGTAGGTCAGCCGCCCGCCGAGGAGCCGGAAATGGACCTCCTGCCCAAAGACTGTTTTGGCCATCGGCGTGGGCAAGTGCTGCAGCACGGTGGGGGATTGCTTGATCGTGGCGGTCAACGTCTGCCCCAGCCGCTGCAGCTCCCCCTTGGACTGAATGAGATCCTGGGCCAGGTCGTACTGGACACGGTCTTCCGTCGTCATCGCCTCGCGGCTCTTGGCAAGCTCTTGCTCGGCCAGGGCGACGACGAGCTGCAACTGGTTCCGCTCATCTTCGCGAAAGCCGTGCTCGAGCGCCTGCCGGTTAATCTTTCCTTCCAACTCCGCCATGCTCCGCTCCACGTCGTCGGCGGCCGCTTCGGCAGCAGCGACATCCACCTTGGGCGCCGCCACGGGAGGCGGAGGCAACTTCCCGACGATGAAGGCGTTCTTAGCATGAGCGCCGACGACCATGACGAGGATGATGAGGATCCCCACCAGGTTGGCCGCCACATCCAGGAAGGAATCCTGGCCGGGCATTGCGGCATGTGGGTTGCTTGTTCGTCTCACCGTAGTTTCCTTTGGATCTCGATGCCGCTGCCGGTGAGATTCGACTTCAGCTCCGCGAAGCGGTCTTCCGCCCCCGGCTGCACGTCCACGGAAAGCGCCGGCCTCCAATATCCGCCGTCGACGGCGATTCCCCAGGAACGCATCTGCCGCTGCACTCCGGCGACGAGAACGTCGAGCTCCTGGGAAGTCATTTCGGGCGAGAGGCCAATCTCCTGCGGGCGGCGGTCCTCGCGCTCGGGTAGCAGGATGAGCTTATCTTTCTGCACGGTGACGCGGATGGGACGAGTGACGCCAGTCACGTGCCGCTGGGCTTCGGGAAGGCCCCAGTTCTTTCCCTTGGCGCTGGTGCCGGCTCCACCGCGCCCCTTAGCCGTCTTCTGCGAAGTGGCAGGAGGGGATTGGTCTGCTGCGCCCAGGTTCACGCCAATGTTGGGCATCGCTTGTCCGCCCGACGGAGAAGCGCTGGGGGAGCCAAACGAACCTGCGCCTGCCGCGGCTCCGCCACTTGCGCCGCCACTGGAACCGCCGGATGTGCCGGAAGCTGTTCCGGAACTGCCGCTGGGGTTGTTGCTTGGGCTGGAGTTGTTAGTGGAACCCGCGTTCCCTGGACTCGATGTGCTTCCACTCTCTGAAGTGCCGCCTGGCTTTCCACCGGCAATTGAGCCAGCGCCTGCGGAAGATGCACCTTGGTTCGGCTGGGCAATACGAAGTCTATTGGGACTTGCCGAGCCGGAATTGCTTCCACTGACGCCATTGGTGTTGCCGCTGCCGGAACCGCCGGTTCCTGTGCCAATATTACTTGTTCCGGCGAGTCCGACGGGATTGGGTGGATTATGATTGCCATCACCAGACCCATAGGGACCGCTCGCCGAGCCTGGGCCTATGAGCGGGCCGCCGCCAGCCTCTCGTTCAGGCGTCGCACTTGCGCCGCTGCCGCCGTCGCCGGTTCCAAAACCCCCGACGCCGCTGCGACCTCGCGCTGCCCCAATTCCATTTCCGCTGCCGCCGCCAGTCCCAGCGCCGCTACCTGCCGCAGCAACCCTTTGCCGTTGTCCTTCGGGATCATCCTCGGGCGCAAAGGCGCGGGGGACTCGTTCCCGGATGTATTTGCGAGGCATGTCCCTGGCGAGCACCGTCTGGCGTTTGCGGGCCTGGGCAATTTCCCGGTTCATTACCAGGTCGAGATTCGGATCTCGCGGGCCAAAGTCCAGTTTCCTTTCCTCGGAGATGAGCTCGTAGCCGAACTCGTCCTCCCAGAACTTCATATAGCTGCGGGCAGCGCCGTAGGCGACCACACCGCTGGGCCGGACGACGAGCAGCGGATAGGGCTCCGCCGCCTTTCCGCCGGTCACTTTCATGATGTACTCCCGTTTGACCCGCAGGGCGGCATCGAGCGGGTTACCTGGTCCTGGTTCTCCCCGAAAATCGTCCAGCGTCAGCAGCACACCTTCGGGCTGAATGACGACACCCTCGGCGACACACTCCACGTAGATGGGCATTCGCCGCGTCCCGTTGGGTCCGTCGTAGGGGATCAAGGCGTACCATTTTTCGGTGTTGGCTGCTTCCTGCTGCTTCTTCTTCTCCAGTTCGTCCTTCTTTTTGGCGAGCTCGTCCTTCACTTTCGCAAGTTCGTTCCTGGCCAGATTCAGGTCTTCCTCTTTGGCCTGTTTGCCAGTTTTCACCTGCTCGAGGAGTTCCATCAACTCCTTTCCCTTGGCGTTGAGCCGGCGGATGTGGTCTTCGAGATGGCTGAGGGCGAGGCGCGAGTTTTGCAGCTCTTCCTGCCGCTCTTTGCGGGAGTTTTCCAGTTGCTCCTGCCGCCAGCGGGCTTCCTCCAGGGCTTGCTCTTGCTGCTTCAGCACTTCCGCCGAAGGGACCGACTGCCGGGCATGCTCTTCGCGGGCCTGGGCGCGGGCGCGGTGGATGACGATGGTCAAAATGATAATCAGCGCCCCGATGGTGCAGAGCAGCACATCGAGGAACGAGAAGAGCTGAAAGGCGATCTCACCTTTGTGACTGCGTCGGCGACTCATGTCCACAAACTCCCGGCTTCGAGTCTTGGATCACGCAGCCTTGGCGAGTTGCGAATGGCGGGCGGTCAGCATGTGAATCGCCGCCGTCAAGCCATGCACGGCCTGATCGAACTCCTGGGACTCGCGGAGCAGCTCCAGGTTATCCGCCAGCCGCGCCTGGAGTTCGAGCAACCGCTCGTCCGCCGTGAAGAGCTTGGCCATCTGGGCATTCGCCTGGTTTATTCTGTCGAGACGCTCCACGGTCACCTCCATCTGGGAGGCGTGTCCCGCGATGGTGTTGGACCACAGGTCCAACTGACTCTGCTCACGCTGCTGCATCGACGCCAACGTGGCCTGCTGCGCGGATTTGACGGCGTCCAGGAAGGGGGTGATTCGGATATCGGTCGTGGCGAACCGATTGAGCAGCTCGTTTTCGAGGAGCGAATTGACATCGCGGACAATGTTGTCTTCGTGACGTTCGACCAGGAACAGAAAGAGCATGGTTGTGATCGACGCCGAAAGGGCCACACACGTGGTGTTAAAGGCAGTGCCCATCCCCGTCACCATCGTCGGCAACTGGGCCATGAGCTGATCCGACGCCAGACCATTCAGCGCGCCGCCAAAGTGAACGACCGTTCCGAGGAGTCCCAGAACCGGGGTCACGCCAGCCACGAATCGAGGAAACGAATAGCTGGCATGCGTCTCGTTGCTGTCCCGCTCGGCGAGCTCCAGCAAGTACTCTCGAATGCCGTCGGCCGAAGCCCGTTCACTGACATATTTGAGCGCCAGCCGCAGTCGTTTGCCAAGTAGCGTCCCTTGCAGCCAGCCGGGAGATTCGTCGAGTCGCTGGCAAAGTTCGCGGGCATTCGTAGCTGGTTCCAGCCCTTCGATAGGGGGCAGGAGATCCTGGCCGAACGCCTCTCGTTCGCGCCCCAGGCCCAGAAACCGGATGATCAGATGCGCCGATGACCAGAAGAACAACAGGACGATCACATATTCCGTGACATGCTCCGTTGTGTACTTGTGGATCATCGTCCCCTGGAACTTGGGCTGATGAATGAGGGCGTAGAACGCCACGCTGACCAGCGTCGCCCACAGCAGGGGCGTCTTGAGGAACCGCGAGACCATGTTGTTCCAGGACGTCATTACGATTCCTTCCTCCACGGAAATATCGAGGGGAAAAGTCCCCTCATCACCTGCGGCATTTACCAAACCGGCAACGAGCAGCCAAGAGCAGTGCCCTTACGATGGGGATAATCGGCAAAGATTGCCAAAGTCAAAAGGCAAATGCTGCCGATGTAACCATTGTCACCCAGCCGCCTTGCAACGCGGTTGCTGACAACGAACACGACCGGCGACGGTTCATCCCGGGGGGGAATGATTGTCCGGGCACTTCACTAGAAGTCGCCCGGACTTTCTTTTGCTAGCGTGGCGTTGCCCCAGTCGGCCGCGAAGTTCATCGCGGCCAATCCGCACATGCAGAAGTGCGACCGCCTCTTTGCGGTGTTTCGCCTCGCTGGCATTTTCGGCTCTGATAGAAATAGCCTGCCCCGATTCTGCTCGCCGCGGCTATTGGTTAGTTTTCAGCGGCAAGACTGGGTACAATCTACAGGGAGGAATCTAATCTCCCGCCCGCCTGCGCCCTGCATTCCCCGCCGAATCTCCCCCTTCTCGAAGCTGCAACTCATGAATCGCCAGGTGATGCTGCTGCTATTGGTGCTAGGTCTTTTCTCCGCTTGGGGAAGTCCGCTGCGGGCCGATGAGCCGGCAAAGGGGGAAACAGCCGAGGGGATTCAGTTCTTTGAGAACAAAGTCCGCCCCATTTTGGTGCAGAACTGCCAAAAATGTCACAGTGACAAAAAGCAGGAAGGAATGCTGCGGCTGGACGCAAAAGGGGCAATGCTGGCAGGCGGGGAAAGCGGGCCAGCGATTGTGCCAGGGAAGCCCGAAGAGAGCCTGCTGGTGGAGGCTATCAACTACAAGTCGCTGGAGATGCCCCCCGACCGTCGTCTGAAGGCTGACGAAATCGCGACGCTCACCGAGTGGATCAAGATGGGAGCGCCGTGGCCGCAAGGAGGCGAAGTCGCCCTTCAACCGCGGAAGACGGCTCTCGTTGTGACCGAAGCTGACCGCCAGCACTGGTCATTTCGGAGCGTGAAGCGGCCGGAGATTCCGGGGACGCAAGTTGCCAGTCAAGCCTCCTTCATTCGCAGTCCGGTCGATGCCTTTGTTCTCCACGGACTCGCCGCCAAGGGGCTCGCTTCGTCGCCGGAAGCTCAAAAACGCGAGCTCATCCGCCGCGCCTATTTCGACGTTACCGGCTTGCCGCCCAATGCGGAAGAGATTGTCACCTTTTCCACTGACGAAGCCCCAGACGCCTACGAGCGCCTAGTGGACCGGCTGATTGCCAGTCCTCGCTATGGCGAGCGCTGGAGCCGCCACTGGCTCGATGTGGTTCGGTTTGCTCAAACCAATGGTCTGGAACGGGATGACGAAAAGCCCAACGCCTGGCGCTACCGCGACTACCTCATCCGCTCGCTCAATCGCGACAAGCCGTATGACCAGTTTTTGAAGGAGCAGCTCGCCGGCGATGAGATGATGCCGCTCACCGATGATGCCATCACCGCCACCGCCTACTATCGACTCGGCGTTTGGGACGATGAGCCGGACGACGGCAAGCAAGCGAAGGCGGATGAGCTCGACGACATTGTGGCGACGACCAGCACGGCCATGCTGGGCCTGACCGTCGGCTGTGCTCGCTGCCACGACCACAAGTTCGACCCGATTGCACAGGAGGACTATTACAGCCTCACCGCTTTTTTTCAGAACATCGAGCTGTACGGCAAAACGCCCGACGTCGTCGCGGGCGGCGTCCCCGTGAACAAGGAAGGAGTGTTTCGCGACTTGCAATCCGGTGGGCAAACGCTGGCCGTGGCCGAAAAAAGAGACCCGCCGCCGAAGTCCCATATCCTCGTTCGCGGCAGTGCCCTCACGCCCGGCAAAGAGGTCCGCCCGCGATTCGTCGAAGTCCTCTGCTCATCCAAGGAGTCCATGCTCCCGACTCTGCCCGAGGAGAAATTCGACGTGGACCTCAGCGGCAAGCCCGTCATCTCCTCCAAAGGCCGCCGCACCGTCATCGCTAATTGGATTGCCAATTCCGAAAACCCACTTACCGCGCGCGTCATTGTCAATCGTCTCTGGAGCCAGCACTTTGCCCGCGGCATCGTCCCGACTCCCAGCGACTTCGGCCACACCGGCCAGCCGCCAAGCCATCCCGAGCTGCTCGACTATCTCGCCAGCGAATTAACCCGCGGCAACTGGGAACTGAAGCGCCTGCACCGGATGATGTTGACCTCCGCCACGTATCGCCAGTCCAGCCGCGTGGCGAATGAGAAGGGAGTGATGCTCGACCCGGATAACACGCTTCTTTGGCGGCAGAACCTGCGGCGGCTGGAAGCGGAAGCGATTCGGGACACGATCTTGGCCACGAGCGGCTCGCTCAATTTACAGATGGGGGGCCGCGGCATTTTCCCCACGATCCCCCCCGAAGTCCTCTCCGGCCAATCCCGCCCCGGCAACGGCTGGGAGAACAAGACTACTCTGGCGGAACAGTCCCGTCGAAGCGTTTACATTTTTGCCAAGCGGACCCTCGGAGTCCCGCTGCTCGAATCGCTCGATGCGGCTAGTGCGGATACATCGACCTCCAAACGGAATGTCACCACCGTCGCTCCGCAGGCGCTCATCCTGCTCAACAGCGATTTCATGGAGCAGCAATCCGCCGCCATGGCAGACCGCGTCATACGCGAAGCGGGCAACGACCAGGCCGCACAAATCTCAGCCGCCTATCGCATGGCCCTGGGCCGCGCGCCGACCGCCGGCGAGTTCCAGGTCGCCACAGCATTCCTGGAGCGGGAAGTTGTCCGCTGGCAGGAAATGTCGAGAGAACATCCGGAATTGGTGAAGGCTCCCGAGGAACAAACCAGCTTGCGGATCCTTGGCTGGACGGCGTACGACGGAACCTGGTCGCTGCGGGAAGACGGAGGCGTTCAGGTGGAAGCTGCTCCCGGTGCGAAAATCGTGCAGGATGACATCAAACTCGGCGACGGCACGGTGGAGGCCCAGGTGATGCTGATGAAGGGGGGAGGCGATGCGGGTTTGCTTCTTCGCGCGGACAATCCGACCAGCGGAACCGACTCCGTCACCGCGTACAACGTCAATTTTCGCAAGGACTCCATCCGCCTGGGAAAGCACGAAAACAACTGGCAGGCGATCAAAGTGATGCCGCTCGAGCTGGCGGAAAACAAGTGGCACGATGTGAAAGTCGAACTGGAAGCCGGCCGCATCCGCATCTATGTGAACGGCGCAAGAGAACCCCAAATCGACTTCACCGATCCTCGGCCGCTTCAGATGGGAAAAGTCGGCTTCCGCACCTATCAAATTCAAACGGCCGTGCGGAACATCGTGTTGACGCAAAAGAACCGAGTGACCAAGCTGGAAATGAAAGTCGACAAATCCACCCCCATCGTCCTCGAAGGCCCGCAGCAGAGGGCGCTGGCGGGGCTGTGCAAGCTCGTGATGAATTTGAATGAGTTTGTGTACGTCGATTGAAGCAGTCCGCGAGCCCCAAGCGTAAGCGCGGGGAGTTTTCGACTTAGCTTAGCGGCGCGAAGGGCTCGCTTTTCATTAAGCTATTCTCTCATGGCTTGGTGGCTCCTCACCAATACGACGTACGGCACCTGGCTTCCCGGGGACCCGCGCGGCTCGATCACTTCGGTGCGGGACGAGCGGAAGGATGATCCACCGAGCAAGGTCCGGTTCGAGCACGATCTTCCCGGCCAGGAACCCGAACCGTACATCCCCGGCCTCTACCGGGCGTCCCTGGAGCAGTTGAAGGGGCCTCCCACTTACCTGGACCTGCCGCAGGCGAAGCTGGTCCTGGCCCAATTCCAGGAGACGGCCGCTTTTCGCGGTTGGCTCCTGCGAGCCGCGGCAATCATGGGCAATCACTTTCATCTGGTGGTCCGGGGGCCCGATGAAGTCGATCCGGCGAAGATGCTCGCCGACTTCAAGGCCTATGCCACGCGGAGCCTGAATCGCCGTTACGGCGTCCCGCCGTCCGAAACGTGGTGGACTACGCGAGGCTCGAAGCGGAAGCTCAATACCGACGATTAATTCACCACGGCGATCCGGTACGTCCTGGAGAAGCAAGAGTCGCCGCTAGTGATCTTCGATCGCGAAAAAAGCGAGCCCCCTTCGCTTAGCGAGCCCCAAACGTAAGCGAGGGGAGCTTTCTTCTCTAAGCTAAGCAGCGCGAAGACTCCCCGCGCTTACGCTTGGGGCTCACGGACATTGAGGGTAGAATGTATGGGAACATGAAAAGCCGCTCCACCTACAATCCGCAATCTCCCTGCTCCGGCTCCCGCCGCCAGTTCCTCTGGGAAATGGGTGCCGGCTTCACGGGGCTGGCGCTGACGGGAATGCTGGAGCAGGACGGTTTCTTTGCAAAGCATGTTTATGGAGCGGAAAGTAGCGCGGCGACCGGCTACCTCAATCCGCTGGCTCCCAAGCTGCCGCATTTTGCGGCCAAGGCGAAGCACGTCATTTTTCTGTTCATGTACGGCGGGCCGTCCAGCATGGACACCTGGGACTATAAGCCGGAGTTGCAGAAGCGGGACGGGCAGTCGGTGGAGATTGAGATCCGCCGCCGGAGCATCCAGAAGCAGACGCTGCTGGCGTCGAAGCGGAAATTCAAGCAGCATGGCCAGTCGGGGCTGTGGGGGAGCGACGCCTTCCCGCACATCAACGAGCACCTCGACAAGATGTGCGTCCTCAAGAGCCTCTACGCGGACACGTTCGCCCACGGCTCGGCGATGATCCAGATGAACAGCGGGCGGATCATCCAGGGGTATCCGAGCATGGGGTCGTGGCTGGGGTATGGCCTGGGGAGCGAGAACCGGAATTTGCCCGGCTATGTCGTGATGCTCGACCCCCGCGGTGGGCCGATCAGTGGGGCGGCGAACTGGTCGAGCGGCTTCATGCCCGCGGCTTTTCAGGGGACGCACCTGCGTTCGAAAGGAGATCCCATTCTGGACCTCTCGGCCAAGGGAGGCCAGACTCGTGAAATGCAGAGGGACCAGATTGACACGCTCGCCGCTCTCAATGCCGAGCACATGCAAGACCGCCCAGGCTACAGCGAGCTTCCCGCCCGCGTCGCCACGTATGAGCTGGCCTTTCAGCTTCAGTCAGCCGCCCCGGAGGTGCTCGACTTCTCGCAGGAAGATGCGAAGACCTTGGAAATGTACGGGATCAACGAGCCAAAGCCGACGAACCACAAACTGGCGCAAGGGCCGGCGCACGTAGGGCGGCAGTGCCTGACCGCCCGGCGGCTCGTCGAGCGCGGCGTGCGGTTCGTGCAAATCTACTCCGGCGGCGGCCATCAGCAGGAGAACTGGGACGCCCATCAAGGGCAGGAAGAGAACCTGCTCATCCACGCCCCGGAAATCGACAAGCCGATCGCCGCTCTGATGACCGACCTCGCCCAGCGCGGACTGCTCGATGAAACGCTCATCGTTTGGGGCGGCGAATTCGGCCGCCAGCCCGTTTCTCAAGGAACCAATGGCGGGAGGGATCATAACCCGAAGGGCTTTCTCTACTGGATGGCCGGCGGCGGCGTGAAGGGGGGCGTCTCCCACGGCGAGCTCGACGAGCTCGGCCACGAAGCCCAGGTCGACCGCCACCACATCCGCGACCTACACGCCACCATCCTCCACCTGATGGGGCTCGACCACACTCGGCTCACCTACTTTTACGGCGGCCTGAACCACAAGCTGACCAGCGTGCAAGAGGCGCATGTGATCCAGCAAGTGCTGGCGTGATGAGGCGAGATTGCAACGCGATCTAACCCGCCCCGCCCGCAATGGCCCCCATGATCATCACCCCGTAGAAGCACATCCCTCCGAGTCCGCAAAACAGGGCGACCGATACCGCAATGGTCAGCCAGAGCTTGGCGTTCTTTGACGCTTCGACCGCGCCGTGATAGTCCCCTTGGGCCAGTTTCCCATCCACTTGCGACGCGAACACAATGGCCGGTATGGCCAAGAGGCCGCCGCAAAATACCAGTGACAGAATTGACTCAAGCAGATAGTTCTTGACCGTGCCCGGTGGATAGTACTGCTTGTTTGGCTGGCCGTAGCTGGAGGGCTGGTAAGGGTTTTGTCCTGGCTGATCACCAAACGGGTTCTGGCCGTAGCTCATGACCGATTCTTCCTTTGTACCGCCCTTGCGCGGATTAAGAGCCCAAGAACTTTCGAATCGCCCGGTTCACGGTCCGCGGGTCTTCCAGCGGCGACATGTGCCCGGCAGCCGGGACTTCGCAATATTCTGCGCCGGGAATGGCCGCCGCGATAGAGCGCATTTCCGCGGGCGGTGTAATTACGTCTTCCCCTCCGCACAGGACCAGCGTGGGAACACGGATGGCGCTGAGCCCTCCGGTGAAGTCCTCTCGCTCCGCCATGCCCCTGAGCGCGGCAGCAATTGACTGCGGTCTGGTACGCAAAATGACTTGCCGCGTCTCCTCCACATAGGGAGCCTGCGACTTCAGGGACCGTTGGGAGAAGAGCTTGGGGAGCATGGCATCCGCCGCCACATGCGAGCCTTCCGCCAGTACCTTGGCGGCCAGCTTGTTGCGATTCTCGGCGGCTTCCTGGGAGTCGGCGGCGGCTTTGGTGTCGCAGAGGATGAGGCGAGCGAGCTTGTCCGGATGCCGGGCGGCAAATTGCCAGGCGATGTAGCCCCCCATCGAAAGGCCGCAGAAAGTCACCGGCTCGCTTTCTTGCAATGCGACAAGCAGGGCGGCAAGTTCATCGGCGAACTGAGCCATCGTGACGACTGCATCGTTTGCCGTAATCGGGCTGCTTCGGCCAAATCCGCGCAGATCCGGCGCAATCACCCGAAAGCCCCTCGACAGCTCGCTCACCTGCCCCGACCACATCGAGTGGTCCAGCGGAAAGCCATGCACCAGCAGCAGCGGCTGACCGCGTCCCTGGTCGAAGACCTGGAAAGACGCCGAGCCGATGGAAATGGTGGGCATCAGAGCAGTGTAACGAACGAACGATTAGAGGTTAGAAATGGCCGCACCGTTTTTCTCAACTCAAACGACCAACCTCTCCGCCTACATCAGCCCCGCGATCGGCTCCGCCTCATAGATGTGGTGCGGGCGGTCCTGGTGATCGAGCCAAGCGGCCGTGGCGGGGATGCCGAGAGAGGAGTAGATGGTGGCGGCCATGTGCTCCGGGGTTTGCGGCAGGTTGGCCGGGTAGCCGCCGATTCTGTCAGAGGAGCCGACGACGTTGCCCCCCTTCACACCGCCGCCGGCGAAGAAGACCGTCTGCACGGCTCCCCAGTGGTCCCGACCGGGGAGCTTGTAGTGTTGCGGCAGGTGTGTAATGCGGGGGGTGCGTCCGAACTCGCCGGCCATGACGATGAGGGTGCTGTCCAAGAGGCCGCTTTCCTTCAAATCGTCGAGCAGGGCGGAAAGAGCCCGGTCGGTTGGGGGCAGCAGTTTTTCCTTAAGGTGCGGGAACGCCTCGCCATGCGTGTCCCAAGATTCGTTGTTGCCAAGATTCACCTGCACCAGGTTGACCCCCGTCTCCACGAGCCGCCGGGCCATGAGGAGCGACCAGCCGAAGGAGTTTTTGCCGTAGCGCTCCTGTGTTTTCTCGTCGGCTTTGGTCACATCAAAGGCGTGCTGTACCTTCGTGTCGGTGAGGAGCGAGATGACCCCCTGGCGGAAGCGGTCGAAGTTTTCCGTTTGAGCAAAGCCATCGAGCTCCTGCCGCTGTTGGGCCAGGTTCGAGAGGAGTCCGGTGCGGCTGGAGAAGCGGCTGGTGTCCATTCCTTGGGGGAGCGAGATGTTGGGGGCTTGGAAATTTCGGTTGTCCTCTTTTCCCCGCTCTTGATGGTCGAACTGGTACTGCGGGAAGGCCCCGTAGGAAGTGTTGTGAAACGGCGAGGCCTCGATGAACCAGGGATTTCGGTGCGAGCCCATCTGTCCGGCAAACTGCCCCGGCAGCACGCGGCCGCTGTAATGGACCAGGCGATCCGGCAGGACGACGGCGGGGGGAATGTTGTTCCGCACGCGAGTGGCGTCTCCAGCCACGGACGCGATGCTGGGCCAATCGGTTGGCTGCGGCGTACCGGGATTGAAGCCGGGCGGCGCCGGAGTCCGCCCCGTGAGCATGATATGATGGCCGAGCGAATGGTCGTTTGACGGGTGCGTGAGAGAGCGGCACAGGGCCCATAAGTGGCTTCGCTCCGCCAGCATCGGCAGGTGCTCGCAGATCTGGATGCCCGGCGTTTTCGTCGCGATGGGCTTGAATTCCCCCCGCACGTTGTCCGGTGCGGACGGCTTCATGTCAAAGCTGTCCTGTTGCGCCAGGCCGCCCGACAGAAAGATATAGATGCAGGTCTTGGCTTTTTCCAGCGGTGCCGCGGTCCCCGCAGCAGGAGCAGCTTCCGCTCGCAGGGCCTGCAAGTGGTTCATCCCGAGGCCGAGCAAGCCGACCGCTCCGGCCTGGATCATGGTCCGGCGGGAATGACGTGGGTGAGTGAAGGAACGGCTCATGGCAGGAGGGGAATGCGGTTGGGGCCGAAGCAGGAGCCAGTTCAAAGTATCGTCAATTCTGGGGCGTGGGTCAAATGGCAATGGGTTTGGGTGCAACAAGTTTGGCCGGCGTGCCTAAGGATTTAGGGATTAGGCGGGTTTGGGGCCGGTGCTGAAGGAATGGGCAGCCCGAGCGTTAGTCGCTTGCAGTTTTGGATTACGCCAGTCACGCCTTCGCGCCCGAATTCCAACTCGATTCCATAGTTACCAAGTTCGTTCACCCACTCTTCCATCTCGCGCACCGCCTGCTCGTAAACGATACTGTGCTCCTCGCAGTTGGCAACTTGTCGCCAATGGTCAACCAGCCAGCCCAAGGCCATGGCTACACACACGACCACAAAAACAAGTCGCGGATTGTGAATTTCAAAAGCGGTTGAAAAGGAGTATCCAGACTGCGGACAGCGCTACAACCGCCACTACGAAGAAGACGGTAGCGAACGCCATATCCGCCACTTTTTCGGGCAGGCTTTGGAGAATGAAGTATGCGGCGGCCACTAGTGGTGGCAGCACCAGGACTGCAATCATCAAGCTCCGCAGGCTGTACTTCATAAGGGCATTATAGCGGACGGCGCTGCTAGCCTTCCGCCGCAGCGTAGCGCTCGCGAATGGTGTCGGCCACCGTCGCAGGAGGCTCCTGGCCGGAAAGGAAGGATTGGCGCTGCAGGAATTTGTCGCCGTTGCGAGGATCGTGCTCGCGAATTGGCCGTTTCGAGCGACTCGCGAACTCGACTCTCCGGCCATTAGCGGGCTCTGCCTCGACCGGCAGTTCCAGGGGAAGATCTGATAAGGCCTTTCGCAATTTGCGTTCTTGCACTTCCAACTCTCGGATTTGGGCATTCTGCGCGGCGCAAGTTGCTCTCAGGTCAGCGATTACGGGATCGTCGTGGGCTGCGGCATTTGGACTGGACTCATCCATTTCAGCAACTCTTGATAAGTGCTGTTCCGTGTCCCCTGTCTCCTGTTCCCTCCCTTCTGCCTCCTGACCCCCGTCCCCTGACTCCCGCTCGGCCTCCCGAGCCTCTCTCGCCTCCTCTTCCGCCGCCAGTTGCCAGTAGGGACTGTCCTGCGGAGCGGGGGATACGTCCGGCGGCGGGGTCATGCCGGCCTTCCGCATCTGCAGGGCCAGGCGGGAGGCCTCCCGCAGGTAGCGGATTTCGCCATAGTTCCACCGCTTGACCTCGGTCTTGTGCGGCCCCGTTTCCTTGGTGCTCACCCTGGTCGTCACGTGGTTGCCAATGGAGTTCCGCCAGGCTTCCATCAGGCATTCGTGGTGATGCTCGAGTTGCCGCGTGGAGTTGTAGTGCACCAGCCTGAGCTGCTGCTCTTGGGTGAGGCTGGCGGCGAGGCCGGGCGTATTGTCCGCCACCCAGGCCGACATTTCCTGCAAAATCTGATGGACCCGCGGCTGGGAAAGCTCACTCTCTTCCGCCACCTCGTACTGCGACATCTTGTAAATGACCACTTGCTCATAGATCCACAAATCCCGCTCCGAGGGGATCTTGAGCCGGGGTGGGAGAGGGGGCGGATTCGGCGGCGAATTCGCATCGTGGGATGGGACTTCCGCGGCGTCCGTGTTTTGAGGAGGAAGGACGGGACTGGAGTCCCATCCTACGGAGATATCGGCGGCAGGGGGCGCAACGCAGGTAGTGTTCATGGCGAGCTCCGGAAAAGGACGGTGTGAACGGATGTGAGTATTGTAACTATTGTACACTATATTTGTCAAGCATTGAGGTGGGCCCTGAAGCGGGACGGGTCGGTTCACGCCAGCGGGAAGTCCATTTTGCCAAGATTGGGCCGCCAAACTCCGGGGTGCCCCGCTCTGTCCTCCCCGCGTGGTCGCGGGGGCTAAGCTGGGTCGTTCTGGATTCCCGCGCCTCAATCGTCGGCTATGATAGGCCCGTGCCCCGCAAAATCTCCATTCTGAAGGCCCTCTCCAAGCTGCTGGATGCTGCGCCGCAGCCGGTATATGTATTGGATGGAGAGCACCGGTTTGTGTACGGAAACGCTGCGTTTTCCGCCTGGGTGGGACGAAACGCGGAAGAGTTGGCGGGGCTGAAGTGCCTCTATTCGGCGAGCGGCGAATTGACAGGGGCAACGGAGCTGGCGGCGGCGCTTGCTCCGCCCCCCGAGGCATTTTCGCAAGGGTCTTTGGAAGGACGAGTAGCCGCGATTGGAGAAGGGGGGAAGCTGATTTCTCGTCCCGCGTGGTTTGGGCGACTGTCGGAAGCGGATGGAGAGTCAACAGGTGTGCTCATCGTTGTGGGAGCGTCCATCGAGCATGTAGAGCAACAAAATCCCGCCGAAGCATCTCCCGCCGATCTTCATCAAGAGTTGCAGTCGCTCCGCGGCGAGCTTGGGCGGCGATATCACATCGGGCAGCTCATTGGTCAATCACCCCCCATGCGGCGTGTGCGGGAACAAGTGCGAGTGGCCTCGCAAGTCGGCGGGAGGATCCTGGTGCTGGGGCCGGAAGGAAGCGGACGGGAACTGGTCGCACGGATTATTCACTACGGCCCGCGCGGCGGCGGGGCGGCTGTTGGTCCGCTGGTGCCTGTGGACGGGGCGCTCATGGACGCCGAGCTGATGCAGTCCACGCTAACGGCATTTCTCAAGCGACAAAAGGAATGGCAAGGAGAGCGGCCACCGGCCATCTTGCTTAAGGATGCCGACCGGCTGCCGGCCGACGCTCAGCAGGAGATCGCCGGCTTCCTGCGGCTGCCAGGGGTGGAGCTGCCGTTGATTGCGACAGCGACGCGGTCGCTCTCCAGACTAGCCAAACGTGGAAAGTTCCGCAGGGACCTGGCGTACAGCCTCAGTACATTCACCATTCAGTTGCCGCCGCTCTTGGAGCGAGAGGGAGATCTACCGCTGCTCGCGCAGTTCTTCTTGGAGGAGTTCAACACGGGTGGCAGCAAACAGCTCACGGGCTTCTCGCCCGAAGCGGTCGACCTGTTGCTTGCCTACTCCTGGCCAGGGAATGTGGAAGAGCTCGCCGAGACAATTCGCCAGGCTTGCGGGCACGCATCCGGCCTGTTGGTGCAGGCCACCGACCTGCCAGCAACACTGCACCATTCTGCCGAAAAAGAAGCGCGATCGGTCGCAGAACCCGAGCGGATTGATCTCGACACCTATTTGGCAACGATTGAAACCGAGCTCCTCCGCCGCGCCATGGCCCAGTCTCGCGGCAACAAGACCAAAGCCGCCGAGCTGCTGGGAATCCATCGCGCCCGGCTGATCCGCAGGCTGGTGCAACTAGGCCTGGCCCCAGCCGCGAGCGCCGAGGAGCCGGTGGTCTTTGAGCCTGTAGAGGAGAACGTTGCGAAACGTCCGCCCGAAGGCAATTGAGAAACGACAGCCGCTTGCACGCACTACTGGAGCGGCAGAAGTCGTACTCGCCTTAGGTCCATCACCAGGTTGCCCGGCTTTGATCGCGGTTTGATGGCAAGGTAGTGGCGGCCGGTCTGTTTCAGTTCCACACTGCCAATAACGGCTGGCTCGAACTTCTGGTCCCCTGTTACCTGAACAAGCTGAGTAAGCTTTTGGCCGCCAATTGAAACGTCGACTTTGCTTCCCGCATCCTTTTTCGGACAACAATACAACAGCTCGACGTCGAATTTTCCCGTCTTCGTCAATTCGAATTCAAAGCTGACCCAGTCCTGCTGCTTTCCCCAATGACCGAGCGAATCGAGATGGGGAGGGGACTGAAACCGGAGCATGGAGCCGTGAATGTCCGCCGTGCGGGCATGTAGAGAGACGATGCCATCCATTTGCTGAGGATTGGGACGGTAAAACGGATTGGGCTTCATCAACTGCGCGTCTACGGAGCGCCGCCAGACGGAAAATCTGGCTGCCAAGTCGCCGACATGCTGCAGTTCTTGCTCGGCCAGGTTGGTTGTTTCTCCCGGGTCGCTATTCAGGTTATAAAGCTCGCGCCGAGAATCCTCATAGAAGATAATCAGTTTGTAATCCCCTAATCGAATCGCGCCGCTTGGACGGCCGTACTGCGGGGAGTAGTGCGGATAGTGCCAGTACAACGCGTCCCGGTGGATGGCCCCTGTTTGTTTGAGAAGGGGCACGAATGAGACGCCGTCAAACTGCGGACGAGGCCCAAAAGCGGCCGCAATAGTCGGGGCGTCATCCTCCGATTGCTTCTTCGTTTCCAATTCTGTTTTGTTGACGAACAGATCCTGGGCATAAGCAGCTTTGCCAACTCCGCACAATTCCAAGATCGTGGGCAGAAAGTCCACGCTCGTCACGGGAGTTTCGCAGAGAGTCCCAGGTGTGATTTGTCCCGGCCAGCGGACAATCAACGGAACGCGAATACCCCCTTCATAGAGATGCCCCTTCCCTTCGCGGAGCGTACCGTTGACGGTCGGCGGCGTTAAGGGCCAATCCGCGGTCGCAACGCCGCCGTTGTCGGAAGTGAAGATGACGATGGTCTTCTCGCTGAGCTTCAACTTCTCCAACTCTTTGACGATTTTTCCAATTCCTTCGTCCACACTTTCAATCATGGCGGCGTAGACAGGATTCGACTGCTGACCGAGCTGCTTGGATTTCAACCGGTACTTGGAAACGATTTCCGGCTTGGCATGCAGCGGGGTGTGGACCGCAAAATGGGGAAGGTACAGGAAGAACGGCTTTTCACGATGTTCGCGGATAAATCGGATGGCGGCCTCGTTAACGATATCGGTCAAATACGAGCCGGGAGGGGCCCAATCCAGGTGCGGCACATCCGCTCCATTCTTTTCACAGAAGGGAGCAAAGTATCCCTTGGGCGTCCCTTTTTCGTCTCCGCCGATGTTGAAATCAAAGCCGTGGTTCTTGGGCCCAAAGCCCTTGCCCCCCAGATGCCACTTGCCGACGTGTCCTGTGGTGTAACCCGCCGCATGAAGGCGCTCGGCTAAGGTGGTTTCCGAGAGCGGCAGTGCACACTCCGTCTTTGGTTTGGCAAACCGGTGGCACGGCATGTCCCAGACCGTACCGGGGAGCCAGTCGGTGATGTGCAGTCGGGCCGGACATTTGCCCGTCATCAGTGCTGCTCTTGTCGGGGAACAGACGGGTGCCGCTGCATAGGCCTGCGTGAACCGCATCCCCTGCCTGGCCAGTTGGTCGATCTGTGGCGACTTATGAAATCGGCTGCCGTAGCAACTGAGGTCTGCCCAACCCAGGTCATCGAGCATGATCAAGACCACGTTGGGGCGTGGGTCCGGCCGGGCTGCTCGAACCTCTACAAAGCAGGCCCCCAGAACTGCGAGCGCGCACGATGCCATTACCAGCGTTTGCCGCAACAGTGCTTTTTCCATCTCTCCACGCCGCTTGCATATATCATCGAACAACTAACCGCACTCGCGAGAATACGCGTGCGAGTTTCGGTTACGCTGGCAGATTTGCCGGCGCGCCTCCCCGCTGTTGTTCGGCTTTCGCCTACCGATTGCCATCGGCAAACTACCTCGCTCTGTACGAAGCATTTGACGCCAGCAATCGCCCGGCACTTCCACGAGAAGCCGTGGGCGTGCCCCCAAGTATTGATACAATCAAGGCATGAAACACCTTGTTTTGGTCCGACATGGCGAGTCCAATCTTAATGTTATCAACAAGAAAAAGCGAGTCTATTGCGGACAAATTGATACTCACCTTACAGACTTTGGGAGGGTTCAAGCCGTTGATGCGGGGGGGCTAATTAATGCTCTGGCTTATTTGCGACTACAGCGAGCCATTTCCTCCCCTTTGCAGCGAGCCCATGTCACGCTGTCGATCCTGCTGGCGGAGCTCGGCGGCAATGTTTTGCAATTGCCCCCCAGATCGGAGTTGATGGAGCGCTCTCACGGCGAATTTGAAGGACTTTCGGATGAGGAAGTGTTTCAGAAATTCCCCCACTTGCGCAATGATCCGAATCACGCCAAGTTCATGAACAGCTATGACCGGTGTGCCCCCGGCGGAGAGACGTTGGCAATGGTCAGCGCGCGGGCCTGGCCGGTGATCGACAAGATGATGTCCGAGCATTCGGATGGCGATCTGCTGGTCGTCTCCCACTACAACACCATCCGCTGCATCATCGGCCAGGCGCTGAAATTGGCTCCCGAGCAGATCGTCAAAATCAGCATCCCCAACGCCGTGCCCATTGTGCTGCGGCTGAAAGAACAGTACGAGCTGGTGGAAGGGCTGGAAGTCAATTGGGAGTAGCCGGTAAGCAGTCGGCAAGAGCCGTTTTCTACCGACCGCCTACTGCCGACCGCCTACCCACTCACAGTATCATGTTCGCTGACCCTTGGACCTTGCTCGCCCTCTCTCTCAGGAGACCTTCACCATGCTGCGCTTCGGCTTCAGTTTATTCTTCGGCTTGCTGGCACTCACTCTTAACACCACCACTTACGGCCAAGGCCCCATCGTTTCGGAAGGAACGAAGGTGGAGCTGTTGTTTGAATCGCGTGGGCTGACGGAGGGCTGCACGATTGCGCCGGATGGAATGGTCTACTTCAGTGAAATCACGTTTTCCCATATCTCGAAGGACGACAAGGGAGCCATTGAGGCCGGGCACATCTGGAAGTTTGATCCTACCACCAGCAAAACCACCATCTTTCGCTCCCCCAGCGGCATGTCCAACGGCATCAAGTTCGATGCGGCTGGGAACATGATCGTGGCGGAAGGAGCCGACTACGGCGGCCGGCGCGTGACAAGGACCGATATGAAGACCGGCAAGAGCTTCATCATTGCCGCCATGTTCGACGGCCGCCCCTTCAACGCCCCCAACGACATTACCATCGATGAGAAAGGCCGCATCTATTTCAGCGACCCCCGCTATCTCGGCTGGGAACCCATCGACCAGCCGGTGATGGGAGTCTATCGCATCGACACCGACGGCACCGTCCATCGCATCATCACCGACGGCGGCAAGCCGAATGGCGTGGCAGTATCGCCCGATCAGAAGTCGTTCTACCTCGTCAGCAACGACAACGGAGCCACCGGATTCGAGCGGCTGACCAAGGGGGACACGGCCTTTCCCGACAAAGTCGCCACTCCCCTGCGGAAGGGACACATGGCTCTGATGGCCTATGACCTCGCCGCCGACGGCACTGCCAAGTTTCGCAAGGTGCTCAAGGATTACTCCCCGGAAGACGGCCCCGACGGCTGTGTCTGCGACAAAGACGGCAACATCTACGCCGCCGTCCGCGCCGAAAGCCGCCCCGGCATCTGCGTCTATTCCCCGGAGGGGAAAGAACTCGCCTACATCAAAACCGAAGTCCCCACGAACGTCGGCTTCGGCCGCGGCAAAGAGGCGAAGACTCTTTACATCACCGCGGGCAAGGGCTTGTACCGCATCAAGCTAAACCGCGAAGGGTATCAGTTGCCGGAGAAGAAGTAGGCGCGAGGCGTTCGCTTTGAAACATGCCGGTCGTTCTCTGGAGTGAAAGTGTCCATGTCCCTCGAACTGGCCATTAAGCAGATTGAGTTTGCCCGCTCGTATACGCTCACGCTTTTGGCGGATATCGCGACGGAGGAGTGGTTCACGATGCCAGCGGGCTGCGCTACGCACGTCGGCTGGCAAGTGGGGCATCTGGCGATGGCGGAGTATGGGCTCTGCCTGTATCGGCAACGAGGGCGGGCGGAGATCGATACCTCCCTGATGACGAGTTCCTTTCGCAAAGCCTTCAGCCGCGGCACAATTCCCGAGCCGGACCCAGCGAAGAATCCTTCGCCAGAAGAAATCCGCGGCGTGTTCGATAAGGTCCACGCCCAGGTACTGCTGGAGGCTCCGAGTTTCACGGCCGAATCGCTCGCGGAGCCGGTGGATATGCCCTACGCCGCCTACGCCACCAGGCTCGGCTCGCTCCTCTTCTGCTCGCACCACGAGATGCTCCACGCCGGCCAACTCGGCCTGCTCCGCCGGCTGCTGGGAAAACAGCCGGTAAGATGAGCCAATCGCGATTGCTGGCTATTCATCCGCATCCAGCGTCTCATCCTCATGAATGTTCCGCCGCCGGGGGCGTTTGAAGTTGACGGGGATGTCTTTCGCGGGCGAGTTGGACTCGGTGTCTTCTTCCGGGTCGGGTTCATCCACATCGGTTCGCATGTGCGGGGCCGGCGGGCCGACGGAGCCAATGTCGACGTTGTTGCCGAAGTACCGCTCTTTGGCTTCAGGATGGTTACGAACTTCCTCCGGTGTGCCATGGCAGAGGACGGTCCCCTTGGTAATGATATAGCTGCGGTCGGTGATTTGCAGAGTCTCGCGATATTGATGATCGGTAATCAAGATGGAAATGCCGCGGCTCTTGAGCTCGCGGATGATTCCCTGAATGCTCTCGATAGTTTTGGGGTCGATGCCGGTGAAGGGTTCGTCGAGCAGGATGATTTCCGGATCGGAAACCAGGCAGCGGGCAATCTCCAGCCGCCGCCGCTCGCCGCCGGAGATGTTGACGGCTTTGCTGTGGCGGATGTGGGTGATTTTGAACTGGTCGAGCAGGTCGTCACAGACACGCTTGCGGGTCTTCCAGTCCTTCCCCAGTAGCTCCATCACGCCGAGCAGATTCTGCTCGACCGTGAGCTTCTTGAAGACGCTCGATTCCTGAGCGAGGTAGCCCATCCCTGCCTTGGCCCGTTGATACATGGGCCAATTCGTCACGTCCTGGCCGGCGAGCAGCACCTGCCCCTGGTCCGGCTCCACCATGCCGCAGGTCATGCGAAAGCTGGTGGTCTTGCCCGCCCCGTTGGGGCCGAGCAGCCCGACAATCTCCGCCCGCTCCACGGAAAAACTGACGCCGTCCACCACGCGGCGGCCGTACGATTTAACAAGTCCAATGGCTTCCAGCAGTGGCATATGGTCCTCCGTGACGAAACGTGACCCCTGACTCCTATGTTCCTGTTTCTGGGCAGGCTGGAAGCCTACCCCGCTATCGAATCCGCCGCATCTGTCCTGGGTTGGGGGTGAAAGGGATGGGAGTGTTCCAGGTGTGCGGCCAATAGACGCACATCGCGCGGCCGATCATCAGGTCGCGGTCGACGTAGTCTTCAATCCTTCTTCCCCCCGGTCCGCTCCAGATGCGGGCATCGGAACTGTGCGAGCTGTTGTCTCCCATGGGGAAGAACTGGTCCTGGTCTAGTTTGAACGTGGCATCGCGCCGCGTTGTGAAGAAAGCGGTATTCTTCTCCCACAATTCCGGCTGGGAAAACAACTGGTTAATAGTGTTGTTTCCGCTGATCTCATTCAAAATCGGCGACTGGGTGTAATCATCCTGGGCGTTGGAGTCGTGGTCGGCGGCAATGTAGTAAATGTCGCGGTGGATCTTCAGCGACGAAACTTGCACTTTGCACCCCTTGGCGGCGATGCCGGCGGGAGCGAGGTCGAGTGGGTCGCTCGCCGTCCAGAATGGCGTCAGGTTCCGATTGCACTCATACGTCGTCGGCAGGTCGAACGGCACCACGGAGCCATTCACCCACAACAATACCTGGCGGTCGATATTGGAGAGCCGCAGCCGATAGGTTCCCGCTCCGCGGACGTTGGTATGAGCGGTGGGCGTACCCGACTTTGCTTCGGGGGCATCGAAGGGAACCACTTCACCCGTGGGATCGGTCATGTGAAGCGTTGCGGTCCCATCCGCCAGGTTGATTTGGCAGCGGTGATGTACGCCGGCTTGAACGAGGTCGAGGGTTAACTCTCCTGCGGCGCTCTCGAGCTGCACGGTGCAGTCCACCGCCAAATCATCCGCCCAGTGCTGACCGAACGACTCCCGGGCCGGGGGCTCGCCGGGACCAGGTAAGGTTAGGTCATACTCTTTGAGCGGAAACTTTCCGCGAATGAGGTTGGCGGACATTTGCCTGCCGCCCCGATCGGGGTCGATGTCGTCTTGATCGATGTTTCCCGGTGCGTTGTAGGCGGAAAAATCAATGATCAGCGAACCACGCCTGGACTGGGCATCCTCCGGCAGTTTCCCCGCAATCATCTCTTGCCAATCCTGATGCGAAGGAACGATATGCCGATAGCGCAGCCAAACGTCCGCATCCTTCGCGTCGATCGCGTAGCTCTTGCCGCCATCCTCCGTCGTCCAAGCCGGACCAGCCCCGGCAGCCGGCCACTGTTGCCAGCGGGTCGGCCAGCCGAGCTTGGTGAGGCGTGGAGGAATGTGGTCGGTATCATCCACCAGTTGCAGCATCGAGTTCAATCGGCCCGGAGGCTTGCGGGCAATGCGGAAGTCCTGGTCTTCCCCTTTTTTCGTGTAAATGTTGCCGCCGCCAATCAGCACCGTCTCCCCCGGCAAGCCGATAAGCCGCTTGATGTAGTTGATGGTCGCCTCTCCGGGAAACTTGAAGACGATGACGTCCCAGCGCTCCGGCTCGCCGATCTCGTAGGCGAACTTGCTGACGATGATGCGGTCGCCGCTGTAGGAGAGATCGCCCGGCTTGTCGAAGAGGTCGAGCCGCTGCGTGTAGCGGCAGACGGAGCAGGTGGTGGTGGTGACGAACTGTCCGGTCAGGCCGCCGTCCGAGGTTCGCTCGTTGCTCGCTCCCGTCTTGTACCACTGTCCGCATTCCGGGCACTTCACGTCCTTGTGCCGGCCCATCAGCGTGGGGGCCATCGAGCCGGTGGGAATGACAAAGGCCTCGGCCACGAACCCGCGAAATAGCAAGGCCAGGATAATGGCCATCGCGATCGATTCCACGGTCTCCCGCCAGCCTCCATCCTGCGGCTTGTCCTTTTTGGAATCCTTGTCTTTGGGATCGGGGGTGGCAGTGGCTTTAGGCATGGCGGCTGAGTTGCTGACTGGAGGTTGACAATCGACAGGAACGGACAATCGGTATTCGCCGCCGAGCTGCAGAATATAGCGGAATTGGATTCTGGAGGGAACTTGAAAGGGGTCGCCCGAATCGCGAAGGGCCTTGGGGTGCGTCTTCGCTGCTATAAGGGTTTTTTCAAACAGAAAATCGTCGTTAAGTATTGATTATTAAAGGGGTTAGGGAGAAATCACTGTGTTTTTTCATAAGGGTTTCAAATGGGTTTTTCCGGATGCTTCAGTCGCGATGATAACCACTTCTCACATAGTCCTGGCGCCAAAGTCTCCAGCGCAACCACCTGCTGAGAAGCCACTTACGGCAAGCGAGTCTCCAAAGATCCCGCCGGCGCGATAACCGGCGACAAGTCGAGACTCATCTCCGACCCTGTTCTTCAAAACGGCACTCTATTCCGGAGGGGAGACCTGACGTGGACCTTATGAAGTCCTGTAACTCCGCGCACACCGTCTCCCAACAAGTAAGATGCTCGAAACATCACTTTTGTTCACTAAACAAAAGAAATATTTTTTTCCTTGGCGCTCGACTCTCTGCGCCCTCCGCGCCTCCACGTGATGCTCCTGCCGAAAGAGGAGGGCATCACGCGGAGGCGCAAAGAACGCGAAGGAGAACAGGGCTCGCCTCAGTCCTGAATCGTCTCCTCCACGAGCAACAACTCGTTGCCTCGCGCGGCGAGATAATGAAAAGCAGTACCGCCGCTGGAGCCGGGAGTGGCTGCATCGAATCGGATCTCGCCACCGGCGAGAGTGAGGACCATGTCGTAGCGGTTTCCTTCGAGCCCGTCGACCAGGACCATTTCCTTGTCGCCGTCATAGACGAGCGTGGCCAGGTGGCGGCTATCGGCGCTGAAATAGAGCTCGTCATGGATGCCGTCGTACAGCTTTTGCTCCTTGCCCGAATCGACGATCAGCCACTTGTCGCCGGCTTTCGCTAGGTAGACGAGCCGGCTGCCGTCGGGACTGAAGCGTGGCGCCCCTGTCTTTTCGTAACCCTTCTGCGCGATGCCGTTGATTTGCGGCTGGCCGTCGAGCAGGATGAACTCGCGTTTTCCGAGCTTGGCGGTAATCACGACGGACTTGCTATCGGGGCTGAATCCTGGAGTGCCCAGCCCGTCGTAACCGGAGCCTTCTTGGCCGTCAATGACCGCGATCCACTTGTCCGCGACAGCCGTGTAGGCGACCCGCTTGCTGTCGGGACTGAAGACGATTCCGAGCACGCCGCGATACTCCTTGCTCTCCTGGCCGTCAATCACCGCTTTGAATTTGCCGAAATTCCGCGTCGCGTAACCGATGCGTTGGCCGTCCGGGCTGAGGGCCAGGCTGCGGTCGGCGACGTTGCTGTCGATTTCTGTGCCCGGCTTGCCGTCATGCACCACGACGTACTTGAAAACCCCAGACTCCGCGACATAGGCGATGTGCTTGCCATCGCCGCTGACGACTACGTTGCGGATCTCGATCTCTCGAAACCGGTTCGCGTCTTCCTTCCCGTCATACACAACTAGAAACTGATTTTCGCCGCCGTGCCCGATGTAGCCCAACTCGCCGGCGGGGCCATAAAAGAAATTGCGGTGCAGAGTCGCCGGACCGAAAGTGCTGTCCACCGGCTCTACGCTGCCGTCGATCGTTTGCACGCGCATGATGGCGCGGTCCCGCCCGGCGACATCAACCCCGTACACCAGCTTTTTGCTGTCCGGCGTGAACGCCATCTCCCAGGCAAATCCCTTTTGCGGCGGCCCCTCTTTGCCGTCGATCACCACAAAGTCTTCGTAATCTTTCGCCGTGAATCGGTCGCCGAAAAAGACGACGCGTTTGCTGTCGGGGCTGAAGACCGGGCCGGGACCGATACCGTGATAGGACTGTTCCGCTTCCTTGCCGTCCAGGACCAGGATGTAGTTGGTATCGCTCTTGGGACGCGTCACATGCGCCGCGTATGCCGTGCGTTTGCTGTCGGGGCTGAAAGCGAAGGACTCGGGTTTCACGCCGTAGTCGTACTCCTTGGCTTCGCCGTCGATTACGATTCCCTTCTCCGTCAGATAGGCCACGCGCCGCCCGTCCGGACTGATCCAGAGCGTCGGCTTCTTGGGGTCGAACTTCGACAGGTCGTATGTTCCCAATGGCTTCTCCGTCGTCTTGCGTCTGGGAGAAATGCCCTCTTGCGTCGCCGGCCTGCGCGCCGCTGCAACTCGGGGAGTTGCGTTGTTCTCCTGGCCCTCCTCCTTCGGCTCGGCCTTCTTTGGTGCGGGCTTCTTCGCTGGCGCGGGCTTCTTTGCGGGACCCGGCTTTTCGTCTCCGGATTCCTCCAAGGCCTTCTTCAGCAGGTCCTTGACCTCGTCGGGGAGTTCGACGCTGGGGGGCAATTCCGGCAGGCCCGGGATAGCGGGAGTCTTGGGCTTTTTTCCTTTCTTCGGTTCTTCTGCTGGAGTTGAGTCCTTTTTCTCGCCTCCGGGTCCCTCCAAAGCCTGCTTGAGCAGGTCTTTGACTTCATCGGGAAGTTCAATGCCTTCCGGCAGCCCGGGAAGCGCTGGCTTTTTCTTGACAGGTTTCAGCGGCTCATCCGTCGGCTCGTCGGCGGCCGGTTTGTCCGCCGCCAGTTTGTCCTTGGAGAAAGCCGGCTCCAGCACGACGTTCTTCGTACCCTCGACCTTGATGTCAACACCGCCGCTAACGCCGAGGGACCAATAGCTCAAGGTGAGCCTCGCAAAGCCCTTCTTGAGAATCACGATACCGCTCGTTTCGTCGAATTCTCTTCCCTTATCTTCGGTCCACCCCTCCTTGAGAAAATGCGTGCGGAGCGCTGTCAGCTCCTTGGGTCCGCTGCCGGTGGCTAGCCTGAACTCAACCATGTGCTCCCCTTCCTCATCGACTTTCTTGGCCAAGGAAGGGAACGGCACGACAACGTTGACCTTTTTGTTGATCGCGGCCAGTCTTTGCTTTTCGACCTCCGCCTGCGCCTTCGCCAGGCGCTCCGCTTCGGCGACTTCGGCTGCGGTTTGATGCCGGAGCGTAACTCCCACTTTGCCGGAGTATCGGATCGTATCGAGTGAAATCATGTCTTTCTGCGGATTGCGGTAGACCAGGAACTTTGTCTTTTTCCCGTCGTCCGCGATCGGCTTCTCGGTCGTCGCCTTCCAACCTTGTTTCGGCAGCCGCTCCTGGTAGAACGCGAAGATGGCGTCGGTTTGATCTTCCGGCGACTCGAACCAGAGCCTCTTCTGAGAATCGTCGTAGCGCGGATCGGCCGCATCGGGCGGAGCTGGCAAGTCCGCGGAGAGCAGCTCCGCGTTGTAGCGGATCAGCGTCTTGCCGTCGTTCTCCATGGTCATCACCCACGACAGCAGCTTCATGTTGTTTCGCTTGAAATACTGCATCGTCATACCCGGGCTACTCTTCTGGGGGGCCATCTCGCCATACGGTTCCCAGCCGGCGGCCAGCAGCAGTTTGCGGCAGGCGGCCGCGGTCTCGGCGGGCTTAGCATCCGTGGTGTAGGAGGCTTCATCCGCTCTCGGATGGAAGGGCTTGACCCCCGGCGGCACCGGCAGCTTGTCCAGGGCCACGTTACCACCGTTGACGAGCGTCACGCTCGACCAGCCGGCCTTGGTCGGATCGCCGCTGACCTCGTAGGCGCTGAGTCGCGCCAGGAAGCCGTCCTTGGTGAAGTCGCCGGAGGCGGTGGTCTTGTCGTTGTAGCCCCCCGGCAGTTCCTTGAAGCCGAGCTTCACCAATTGCTGGCGATGAAACTCAAACGCCGCTTTGGCTGTCCCCTTGGCCTCATACATCAACATGCCAAGCGTCCGCTGGCTGCTGATCCTGGCACCTTCCATCAAGGGAGTCGCGCGGAGGTCCAGGACTTTCGCCGCTGCTTCCGCAGTCGCCGGCTCGGCCAGCTTCGCGGTAGACTTCACCGCCAACTTTTCGGCAGGTTTGGGCGTCGCCGGTTTCTCCGTTGCCGCGGATTTTTTGCCCGTCGATTTGGAAGGTGCTTGGGCGCTGACCGGTGGTGGCAACAACAAAGCCAACAGCAGTGCAAGCGAGACGGCGGAAATGATCGAGAAACTACGCCGCATTTGCAATTGAGTCATGGCGATTGCCCTCCAAGAGATTGAGCGGGGAAGCCGAATTATCGCTGAGCGGCCCAGTTACAACCAGTGGTTGCCTCTACGCGCAGCCGATTTCTCGCGGTAAGGTGCAAGCAACCGCAAAAGTCAGCTTTCGCTCCGCGAAAGATCGTACTTTCGCGGAGCGAAAGGCGACTATCATGCAGCTTGCCGATTTGCTCGAAACCGATGCTGGCGTCTACGAGATCCAGACGAGCGCCCAGGGTCCGCAAGGCGAGCTGCCGCTGACGGATGAGATTCTCAAAACCTGGTCCAGCGGCGATTTGTTTGGCCTCACGCAAGCGGCTGGCATGGGCTGGAAGCCGGAGGATTTGCTGGGGGAGCAGTTCTTGATCGTTAGCACGCAGGGAGGTGTGCGGGCACCGGATGGAACTCCCATCGCCCTGGGCTATCACACTGGGCACTGGGAAGTGGGGCTGCTGGTGCAAGCGGCGGCGAATGAGATCAAGTCGGCTGGCGGAGTGCCGTTTGCCGCGTTCGTCAGCGACCCTTGCGACGGGCGAACGCAGGGGACGACCGGCATGTTCGATAGTCTGCCCTACCGCAACGATGCCGCCATCGTCATGCGGCGGCTGATTCGCTCGCTGCCGCAGCGGTCGGGAGTCGTCGGTATTGCCACGTGCGACAAGGGCTTGCCCGCAATGATGCTGGCGCTGGCCGGCTGCTCAAACCTGCCGTCCGTCATTGTGCCCGGCGGCGTGACGCTCCCACCGACGGAAGGAGAGGACGCCGGCAAGGTGCAGACCATCGGCGCTCGCTACGCACATGGAGAAATCACGCTGCACGATGCGGCCGTCGCCGGCTGCGCGGCTTGTGCATCTCCCGGCGGCGGCTGCCAATTCTTGGGAACGGCGGCAACTTCACAATTGGTGGCGGAAGCGCTCGGCATGGCATTGCCGCATTCCGCCCTGGCTCCCAGCGGCCAGCCGATCTGGCTGGACATCGCCAGTCGCAGCGCCCGGGCGGTGAGAGAGTTGTCTAACCAAGGATTGAAGCTCAAGGACATCCTCACTTCCGCCGCGATTCGCAACGCGATGGTCGTGCATGCTGCCTGCGGTGGCTCCACGAATCTGCTGCTGCACATTCCGGCCATCGCCTTCGCCGCCGGTCTTCCGCGGCCGACGGTTGCCGACTGGACCGAGGTCAATCGTCAGGTCCCCCGTTTCGTCAGCGTGCTGCCGAACGGCCCAACGAACCATCCCACGGTGCGGCTGTTTCTCGCAGGAGGCGTGCCGGAAGTGATGTTGCATCTGCGCGAGCTTGGGAAGCTCGATTTGTCCGTCCTCACCGTCACCGGCCAGCCGCTGGGAAAAGTTCTCGAGTGGTGGGAAAAGTCAGAGCGGCGGCAGCGGGTGAAAGCGATCTTGAAAGAGCGGGACGGCGTGGATTCCGAAGAGGTCATCATGCCACCGAAGGTGGCTCGGCAGCGCGGCTTGACCAGCACGGTTTGCTTTCCAATGGGCAATCTCTGCCCGGAAGGGGCCGTCATCAAAGCGACCAGCATTGACCCCTCTGTCGTCGATGCGGACGGCGTTTATCGCAAGCTCGGCCCGGCCCGCGTCTTCACCAGCGAACGAGCCGCCATCGCCGCCATCAAGAGCCACGGCCCCGACGCCGTCAAACCGGGAGACATCCTCTGCCTCATCGGCCGCGGCCCGATGGGTTCGGGAATGGAAGAGACGTATCAACTCACGTCGGCACTCAAGTTTCTCAAATGGGGGAAGGAAGTCGCGGTCGTCACCGACGCCCGCTTTTCCGGAGTCAGCACCGGGGCCTGCATCGGCCACGTGGGGCCGGAAGCTCTCGCCGGTGGCCCGATTGGCAAACTGCGGGACGGGGACAAATTGCAAATCGTTATCGATCGGAACAAGCTCGTCGGCAGCGTGGACTTTGTGGGCGAAGGAGACATGACCTACACACCAAGTGAAGGAGCCAAAGTCCTCGACGCCCGCCAGATGCACCTCGAGTTGCATCCCGATAAAGACCTGCCCGACGACACGCGGCTCTGGGCGGCGCTGCAGCGAGTGGGAGGAGGGACTTGGGGCGGGTGTGTTTACGATGTGGAGAAGATTATGTCGATGCTTCAGAAATGAGTTCGGCCACGGATGAAACACGGATTGAACACGGATAAGCCAGAGGATTGGGACCCCGATATCGCTTGCAGTGTTATTGGCATTGGTCTTCAATCCGTGTTTCATCCGTGTTCAATCCGTGGCCCCTTGATTGCTTTCTATTAATGTCAAAAAAAGTCGAAACCCTCCGCTGGATCGGTGACGAAAGCGGCCATCTCGTTTTGATTGACCAGACCCGCCTGCCAACCGAACTGGTTGAAATTGAATGCCGCACGGTCGAGGCGGTGTGGGAAGCGATCAAGCAGCTCCGCGTTCGCGGCGCGCCGGCGATTGGGATTTCCGCGGCGTATGGCGTCGTCGTTGGTTTGCAGACGGGCCGACCGCTGGAAGAAGTCATCGCCTACCTCGCCTCGAGCCGGCCGACGGCGGTGAATTTGTTTTGGGCCTTGGAGCGGATGAAGAACGCCGCACTCCAAAAGAGGAATCTGCTCGCGGAAGCCCGGGCGATTCACGAAGAGGACCGGGCGATGTGCCACGCCATCGGGCGGTATGGCGCCGATCTTCTCAAAAGCAACAGCGGCGTCCTGACCCACTGCAATGCCGGCGGCCTGGCGACCGCGGAGTACGGCACGGCGCTTTCCGTGTTCTTTACCGCGCAAGACCAGGGGAAGCGGCTGCACGTTTTCGTCGACGAAACTCGCCCGCTGCTGCAAGGAGCGAGATTGACCGCTTGGGAGCTGGCCCAGCGGGGAATCCAGGCGACGCTCATATGCGACAACATGGCCGCCCAGGTGATGCGCGAAGGGAAAGTCCAAGCCGTCGTTGTCGGAGCGGACCGCATCACCGCCAACGGAGACACCGCTAACAAGATTGGCACGTACTCGGTCGCCGTCCTTGCCCACGCTCATCTGATCCCGTTTTATGTCGCCGCCCCCACCAGCACCTTCGATCTCAGCCTCCCCAGCGGCGACTTGATTCCCATTGAGCAGCGCAGCTCCACCGAAATCACGCACAGCTTTGGGAAGCAGACCGCGCCGGAAGGGATCGACGTTTACAACCCGGCTTTTGATGTCACTCCAGCCCGCCTCATCACAGCCATCATCACGGAGCGGGGCATCATTGAACCGGTTTGCGAGCAGACAATTGCCGCGATGATGAAATCATCGTAATCCTTGACAACTCACGGATTTAGCGCTAGATTGCGCCGGCTCATATTTTGTACCAGTATCGTCTTTGCGTGGCCTCGCTCTTGGCGGGGCTGCCATGGTTTGACCGATGAACTCGATCCGTATTGACCTGGGGCATGTCGCCCGTGATTTGAACTTGCCGACCCCCAGCGTGGAACGGACCGTCGAATTGCTCGACGAGGGGAACACCGTTCCCTTCATCACACGCTATCGCAAGGACCACACTGGCGGGCTCGACGAAGAGCAAATCCGCAGCATTCAGTTTGTCGTGGCCAAGCTACGCCAGTTGGCGGACCGGAAGCAGACGATTCTCAAGTCGATTGAATTGCAGGGGAAGCTTACCCCCGAGCTGGCCAACCAGATTCAGAACGCCACCACACCCAAGCGGCTGGAAGATCTCTATCTGCCATTCAAGCTGAAAAAGCAGACGCTGGCGACCAAGGCCCGCGAACAAGGTTTGGAGCCTTTGGCGGTGGAAATCCTGGAAGCCAGCCCCGCGGCTGCTGATTTGGAAGCCCGGCTGACGGCGCTCATTGATCCGGCCAAGGAATTGGCGAATTCAACCGACGTGCTGCAGGGTGTAGGCTATTTGATCGCCGAGCGGTTTGGCGAAAACGCCGAGCTCCGCGGCCGGCTGCGGCGGATTTTTCACCGCAGCGGAAGATTGGTTTGCACGAAGGTGGAAGCGCCACCGCCGCCGAGTCAGGAAGCGGGGGAAAGCGGTGAGCGGAAAGCGGAAAGCGGAGAGGCTGTTGCAGTAGCGACGGAAGAACCGCTAGCTGAAGTTGCTCCCGTTCCTGCCGAAGTTTTCGCCACCGGGGCAGCGCCTCCGGCAAATGCAGCTCCGATTGCCGAATCTGCAATTTCGCCAACGCTTGCTGCTGTAGAAACACCGGCCGCGGAACCGGTTGCCGACTCGTCCCAGTCTGCAATCTCAAATCCGCAATCTGAAATCTCTTCTTCCCCCAACCCCGAGCCCGCAGCCCCAAGCCCCGAGGCCTCCCTCGTCCCTATCGGCCGCTTGTTCGACAAGCCGCAGGAAGGGACCAAATCTCCCGACGTTCAGCAGGCCTTAAAGAAGGCCAAGAAGAAGAAAAAGAAAAAGATCATCGGCGAGCACGCCTTCAAAGACTATTACGATTTTCAAGAGCCGTTGCACAAGGTTCCACCGCACCGGGTGCTGGCCATCAATCGGGGCGAGCGGGCCCGGGCCATCCGCGTGAAAATTGACGCGGACGTGGAAGCGATGCAGCGGGAGGCGGAGCAACTGCTCGTGCCGCCGGGGCATCCCCATGTGGAGTTTCTCAAACAGTGCGTGCGAGATGCATTAACGCGCCTGCTTATCCCCAGCTTGGAGCGGGAGATCCGCCGTGAGCAGACTGACAAGGCGGAAGAACATGCCGTCGAAGTCTTCATCCGCAACCTCCGCAAGCTGCTGCTGCAGCAACCGACCCGCGGCCAGCGGGTGCTGGCGATCGACCCCGGTTTCAAGAGCGGCTGCAAAATGGTGGCGCTCGATGAATTCGGCAATGTGCTCGCCCACAGCGTGGTCTATGTCATCGGCAAGGAAGACCGCCGGACCAAAGCCCGCGAACGTCTGGCCAACTTCGCCAAACAAAACAAAGCCCAGCTCGTCGCCATCGGCAACGGCACCGGCTGCCGCGAGACCGAGCAACTTGTGGCCGACGTCCTTGCGGAGGAACTCAAAGACCGGGACATGGCTTATGCGGTCGTCAACGAGGCGGGGGCCAGCATCTATAGCACTAGCCCCCTCGGTCGCGAAGAGCTGCCGCAGTTTGACGCCTTGCAGCGCGGTGCCATTTCCATCGGCCGCCGCCTGCTCGACCCGCTCTCGGAAATGGTGAAGATCAATCCGGCCAATCTCGGCGTCGGCCTCTATCAGCACGACGTGAAGGCCAAGCACTTGCAGGAGTCGCTCGACAACGTCGTCGAATCGTGCGTGAACTTCGTCGGTGTGGACGTGAACAGCGCCAGCCCGGCGTTGCTGCGTTATGTCTCCGGTATGAACGCCCTCACCGCCCGTCGCGTTTATGAATACCGCCGGGAGCATGGCCCGTTCAAGAACCGGGACGAGCTGAAAAAAGTCACCGGTTTTGGGGACCAGACCTTCGTGCAGTCAGCCGGCTTTCTCAAGATCATTGGTGGCGAGAATCCGCTGGACGCCACCTGGATTCACCCCGAAAGCTACGAAATCGCCCAGCGGGTCTTGGGAAAACTAGGTGTCGAGCTCGACGAGCTGGCCAAACACGTTCCCGCGCCGCGAAAAGCGCCCGAGAAGCCGGCTTTTGCGGCGGCGCTAGTTCAGGAGTCAGCGAGTGGGGTAGGCTTCCAGCCTGCCCAAGCAGAGGAGACAGGAGTCAGGGATCAGGAGTCAGGGACCACTGCCGAGGTGCCGGCAGCGGAGACAGCGGCAAGTCCCGTTGCGGAGGTGGCCGCTGTGGAAGTGACGGTCGTAGAATTGAATCCTGCTGTTGCCGACAATTCCAAATCTCCAATCTCAAATCTCAAATCCGAAATCTCTCCTCCCGAGCCCCCAGCCCCAAGCCCCGAACCCCCCGCTCCCAACCCCATCGCCGAGCGGGCGTCTGGCGTTGACATCACCAAACTGGCCGAGGAGTTGGCAGTCGGCACACTGTTGCTGCAAGACATCCTGAACTCCCTCACCCGCCCCGGCCTCGACCCGCGCGATAATGTTCAGGCTCCGGTGTTCCGCCGCGGGATCATGAAACTGGAAGATTTGCAAGCGGGGATGGAGTTGCAGGGGACGGTTTTGAACGTGGTGGACTTCGGCGTGTTCGTGGACATTGGCCTCTCCGACAGCGGCCTCGTTCACATCAGCCGACTGGCGGATCGGTTCATCAAGGATCCGCACGAAGTGGTCGGCGTGGGGGACGTGCTCAAGGTTTGGGTGGTCGAAGTCGACAAGACCCGCCGCCGCGTCTCGCTCACCGCCATAGCCCCCGGCACTCAGCGTCCGCCGCGACCAGCCCGTGAAGAACGGCCGCAACGGGACCAGCGTCCACCGCGGCAGCCGCGGCCCGAAGGGGACCGCCGTCCCCAGGGTCAGCGGGGCGGCCAGCCCGCCCAGCAAGGAGCGGGCACTAGCGCCCAAAGTGGGCAGCAAACGGCTCGTCCACCGCATAGCCGTCCACCTGCGCCGCATGGTGACCGTCCGCCTCGCCAAGGCGGCGGCGGAGGCCGGCGCGACCAGCGCGGCGGCAACCGGGAGCAATATCCCAAGGTGATCGAGCGGCCCCCCACCAAGCCCAAAGTATTCAAGCCGCTCACCAAGGCGATGGAAGAAGGGAAGGCTCCCATGCGGTCGTTCTCCGACCTGAAGCAATTGATGGAGAAGAAGAAGGAAAAGGACTCGCCGCCGCCTCCGCCGCCCACTGAAGGTGAGGCACCTCCGGCGGCGAATTCCGAATGACGAATTCCGAATGACGAATGTAAGTCCTCTGGATTCAATTCGTCATTCGTCATTCGAATTTCGTCATTCCGCCAGTTTCCCTGCCGCCCGCCGATTCATCCCCATCTTCTTCTGATGGGCATCGCCCAAGTCCTCCCTCGCTGCTTCGGCTAGCTTTTGCAGCCGGGCGACAACATCCGGGTGCTCGGCAGCGACGTTCTTGGACTCGCCGACATCGGCGTCCAAGTCGAACAGGGCCAGCTCGGTCGTGGCCTGCGTGTAGCCGCCGGGTTGGCCGTCCTTGCCGGCGGGGCCGGTGAGGCTGGGGACTGGGTGGGGGAAGACGAGCTTCCACTTTCCGGCGCGGACGCCGTCGAGGCCATAGTTCCAGTAGTAATAGAAATGGTCGGTCGGTGACTTGGCTTCTTTCACTCCAGAGAGGAGCGGCCAGATGTCGTGGCCGTCGATGAGGCGGTCCTTGGGGGCGGAACTGCCGGCGAGTTTGGCGAATGTCGGGAGCACGTCCATCGTGCTGGCGATTTCGTCGCACACAGAACCGGCGGGAATCTTCTCCGGCCAGCGGGCGACGCAGGAGACGCGGTGGCCACCTTCCCAGGTCGTCCCTTTTCCTTCCCGCAACTTCCCCGCGGAGCCGGCGTGGTTGCCGTAGCTGAGCCAGGGGCCGTTGTCGCTGGTGAAGAGAACGAGCGTGTTGTCGTCCAGGCCATGTTCCTTGAGAGCCGTCAGGATCTGGCCGACGCTCCAGTCGATTTCCATGATCACATCGCCGTACAGCCCCTGCTTACTCTTCCCCTTGAACTTCTCGGAGACATGCAGCGGCACGTGCGGCATGGAGTGAGGCACGTAGAGAAAGAACGGCTTGGCTTTGTTCGCCGTAATGAACTTCACCGCCCGCTCCGTGTACCACGTCGTGAGCTGCGTCTGATCGGGCATCGTCTCGATGTTTTTCTCCTGCTCAATCAGCGGCAATGGAGGGAAAGTCTTGTTGGTCGGGTGCTTGGGCCACATGTCATTGGAATACGGCAGGCCGAAATACTGGTCAAAGCCGTGCCGCGTCGGCAGGAACTGCGGAGCATCCCCCAGGTGCCACTTCCCGAAGATTGCCGTGGCGTACCCCTTCTCCTTCAGAATCTCCGGCAGCAGGACTTCGTTCTCGTGGATCCCGGTCTTCGCCTTCGGCCCGAGCGCCCCCAGAATCCCCACCCGCTGCGGATAACACCCCGTCAAGAGCGCCGCCCGCGACGCGCTGCATACCGCCGCTGCCGTATGAAAATCCGTCAGCCGCAATCCCTCTTTGGCCAACCGGTTTAAGTTTGGCGTCTCCCAGTCGTGCGTGCCGAACGAATCGATGTCCGCGTAACCGAGATCGTCGCAGTAGATGATTACGAAGTTGGGGGGAGGCTCGGTGCCTACCGTAATGGGCGCGATGATTCCCCAAAATAGAAGTACAAGCGGCAAGAAACGGATCATTGACGTTTTCCTCACGAAAGTGCGGCACCGAATCCTGCCAGGATTCCGATGGCCACGCATAAGATTAAGGTTAGCAGTGGAATTAGAAACAAGAAGAAAGCACATGCCAAAGGCTCGTCCGAGCACCTGGAGGAGACTCTCTATTTGGCTCAGAATGAACGCGGGGCGATTCGTACGGGTTCGGCTCCATCCCCATATGGTACACAGCGTTTTATCCGCCGTGGCTCAAACGGGCCGAAGGCGTTATTCTGTGGGTTCACACAACAGCTATGTTCCACAGGCACGAGAGGAATATGCGATGGGACTCTTCACCGGCAAAAGAGGTTTGATACTCGGCGTTGCGAACGACTGGTCGATTGCTTGGTATATCGCCAAGGCGATTATGGACGAAGGAGGTGTGTGCGGGTTTTCGCATCTGCCGGATAAGCCGGAGGATGAGCGGAAGAAGAACCGGGGGCGGGTGGCAAAATGCACCGACCAGTATCCGCAGACGACGAAGTTCCTGCTGCCGCTGGATGTGCAGAAGGATGCGGACATTGCCGCGTTCATGGCCAAGGCCAAGGAGGAGTTCGGGCAGATTGATTTCCTGCTCCACAGCATTGCCTTCGCTACGCTCGACGACATTAAGAAAGACACGATCGCTTGCAGCCGCGAGGGGTTCAAACTGGCGATGGACATTAGCGCCTACAGCCTGCTGGCGGTTTGCAACGCGGCCAAGGAGATTATGTCGCCGCAGAGCTCGATCCTGACGCTGACCTATTTCGGCGGCGAGCGGATTGTGGCCGGCTATAACATTATGGGAGTCTGCAAGGCGACGCTGGATGCCTGTATGAAGTATGCCGCCTATGAACTGGGGCCGCGCGGGATTCGGGTGAATGCCCTCTCCGCCGGGCCGCTCAAGACGCTGGCCAGCAGTGCCGTGGGAGCGAAGGGGATGGAAGGACTGTACGCTGCCGTCGCTCCGCTCGGCCGTAACGTCACGCATGAAGAAGTCGGCCGCGTCGGGGCCTTCTTGCTCTCAGATGCTTCCAACGGCATCAGTGCCGAGATCCTACACGTCGACGGCGGCTATAACGCGATGGGAAGTCCGGGGCGAATGCTGGATCAAATAGGGAAGTAAGGGGTCGGGAGGAGTTTTCGCGGCGAAAACCCCTCCCGACGCCGTCCATAATGACCAAGCAAATTGCCATTGCCGTGGTCGAGCATGAGGGCTGCTTCCTGATCGGCCAGCGGCCTCCGGGTGTGCCGCTAGCGGGGTTGTGGGAGTTTCCCGGCGGCAAGATGGAACCGAACGAGACTGCCAAGGAAGCGGCTGTGCGGGAATGTCGCGAGGAAACGGGACTGACCGTGGAAGCCGTGGGGACGTGGCTAGTTCAAGAAGAAGAATACCCGCACGGGCGAGTCCGCTTGCATTTCATCGCTTGCCGTCTGGCGAGTAAGGAGACTGGCCTTCCGCATGAACCGTTTCTCTGGGCGGCGCGTGGAAAGCTGTTGGAATATGAATTCCCGTCGGGGAATCGCGAGCTGCTGAGGAGGCTGACAGCGTAGCGACACGCGGCCCGCGTGTCGGCTTGCATCCTGAGAAGCGCAAGCATCTTTCCGGCGGAAGCCAGCACGCGGGCCGCGTGCGGCTACGCGAACTGCTCTTGGAGATTCCGCCTCGATTGGATTAGTCTTTGTAAGCGTTACAAAAGGGGGGCAGCAAAAATGGCCTGTTTCGGCCCGTTTTTGCCGCCACAACCCCGCGGCCCGCCATTTGCTTTCCCGCAGCATCGGCAGCCACGAGGCCTGGAAGGATTCAGGCCGAACCGACCCGCTCATCTAAGGACCTAAGAGCATGGAAGCTCGACTCTTGTCAGTCGCCCTGGTGGCGGCTGCGCTGCTCTCCTGCGGCGCGAATTACCGGTCGCAAAACTTCATCGTCCATTCGTCGTCGTCGGACCAAATCGCTAGCGAAGTCTGCGTCGCCGCCGAGACCTATCGCCGCGACCTGGCGATCCAGTGGCTCGGCCATGAATTGCCTCCGTGGCGCGAGCCCTGCCCCATCAACCTCAGCCGCGTCCGCCCGCAAGAACCCGCCAGCGGCAAGACCAGCTTCTATTTCCGCGGCAGCGAGCCCTTCGGCTGGGACATGGAAGTAAACGGAACGCGGGAGCGAGTGCTCGATTCGGTCCTGCCACATGAGATCACGCACACGATCTTCGCCACTCACTTTGGCGCTCCATTGCCGCGGTGGGCGGACGAAGGAGGATGCACCACGGTGGAACACGCCAGCGAGAAAGCCAAACAGGACGCCAACCTGATCCGCTTTCTCAAAGGGAACAAGGGAATCTCCTTCAATAAAATGTTTGCCATGAAGGAATATCCGCGCGAAATGCTGCCGCTATATGCCCAAGGCCATTCGCTAACCCGCTTTCTGATCATGCTGGGAGGAGAGAAGGGAAGGCCAAAATTCGTGAACTACGTCGCCGACGGGATGCGGCAGAACAACTGGACCAGGGCAACCAGTGAGCACTACGGATACCGGAGCCTGTCCGACTTACAAGTTGCCTGGCTGGAGTGGGTGAAGCAAGGGAGCCCGGCGATCGAGACCACTCCCAGTCGCGATTCGCTCGCGGAGAATGGCATCAAAGACTTGGGCCCGGCTCAGAACTACCAGATTCCACCACGCCCCGACACCTTCGGCGGTCAGCCCGAGCGGCAGCAAATTCAGCAGCTGGGCGGAGAGCAGAACGTCGCCCGGCCGACGACCAGTGGCTGGTATTCGCGGCAGAAGGACCGCCCCCGGAGCGAGACATTACCAGCGGCGACATCGCCATCGGCCTTTCCGCCCGAGGATGTCTTGCAGCCCGTGCGCAGGCACCCGGCGAATTCCGCGAAGGAGCCCAGCCGCAACCGCGAGGACACCCGTCCGCCCCTTCCCGGTCGCAAACTGCTGATGGAATGGTCCCGTACGCCGCGCGACGTGAGAGAACCCGCTCCCGTCTACGCTGCCGACGAAAGAAACTCGGCCCTGGTAGCCAGCGAGACCCAAGTGCGGTAAGTAAGGTCTATCGACCTCCGTCATTAGACATTAGTGCTTCGTCATTCGCTTCCCCGTGCTCCCCAGCGCCATCATTCTCGTCCTCGACCGCCTCGGTGCCGGCTTTCTCGGCCCGTATGGCAATACGTGGGTCGATACACAAAGTTGCAATCGGCTGGCAAGCGCAGGGTTGCTCTGCGAGTTTGCCATGAGCGATTCGCCAGTTCTGGAGACGGTCTATCGCTCCTATTGGACGGGGCGGCATGCGATGGATTGCCGCCCGGCTGAGGAGACGTTGTCAGAAGCAGCCGGTAAGGCGGGACTGAAAACCATCCTGCTGACTGACGAACCGCGAGTGGCTGAGCATCCGTTGGCGGCCCCCTTTGCGGAGAAGATTCTGTTGCCGGCGGAAGTGGCAACGATAGCGGCAAAGGAAATTGATGAGACGCAAATTGCCCGCTTGATCCAGGCCGCGATGGAGGTGATTACCCGCCAGCGGGAGCCATACTTGCTCTGGATTCATTCCCGCGGCATGTCCGGTGCGTGGGACGCGCCGGTGGAATATCGCAATGCCTTTCGCGACGAAGACGACCCTCACCCGGGCGAGTTCACCGCGCCGCCGCTGCTCAAAAGGGCAAGTGGCTTCGATCCCGATGAGCTGCTGCGATACGTTCATGCATTCGCCGGCCAGGTGACCGTGATGGACCTCTGCCTCGGCGCGCTTCTGGATGCGGCTGATGACCATCGTCTGGCCAAGGACACACTGTTCGCCTTTACCTCGCCGCGCGGCTATCCGCTGGGTGAGCACGGTCAGGTCGGGCCGGTGGAGGACGCGCTGTATGGCGAAGTCCTCAACGTCCCGCTCCTCCTTCGGCTGCCGGGAGGAAGCGGGGCACTGATGCGAACGCAAGAGCTCATCCAGCCGGGCGATCTCTATGACTTGCTCCGCGGGCAATTCGTCGCCGGCAGTCCTGCGCTGCTGTTGGATATCGCCCTAGGGAGAGACCATTTGCCGCGGGACATCGCCTGCTCGGTGGCACATGGCGAAAGGGCGATTCGCACCCCGGCCTGGTTCCTGCGAGAAGTGCGCGAGAGTGACGATGAGCCCAGGGTCGAGCTCTTCGCCAAGTCCGATGATCGCTGGGAAGTGAACGAAGTTGCCAGCCGAGCCGCCGAAGTGGCAAAGGATCTCCTGGGTGCCCTCAACACTTTCGAACTGGCGGCGCGCGCTGGAAATTTGGCCGAACTATCGCCACTTGCCGATACGCTCTCGGACCAGTGGCGCTAAATGAGGCAGCCTACCCCACGAGCTGCTAGCACCCTCCGATACTTCACAAAACCGCTGTAGGGACATTGCCCCACTCCACCCTATAATCCCGGTCCCAAAGTCACTTTTCATCGGCCTTCGTCCCGGCCAGGATGGCGGGAGGAGAGTCGCTTAACCGCTCCGCAGAATTCGCAGACCTCATGGCCGGACAAGGAAGTCCCCTGCCGCTGCAGTGCTCGCGCTGGCTTGCCGCGCTTGTCTGGCTAAGTCTTTGCCTACTCTCCATCCCTACCCTTGCTCAGGAGGAAGCACAGGAGCGGGTTCAGGGAGCCCTCTCCGAAGTCCGCCAGGAAAGTGTTCTGCGATTGCGTTTGGCCTGGGGTGGGGGCGAGAGTCGAGCCTGGCAGGGAATAATCCGGCTGAGCGAGGGACGGATTTTGGAATTCTCCCCGCTCGGTCTGGAAGCCGATACGCCCGGTTCGATGTGGCTCACGGAGCAAGGGGACTTGCGGGTCGCTTCGCGCTCGCCGCGCAGCTACGACGGCTGCGACATTACCATCGACGCCCCCACGCAGGGACGCATCCTTGTCGAGTTCAATGGATCGGATGGCCAGCCTCTCTCCGTGGTCGAAGTTCAGATTGCCAAAGCCGCCAAAACCTTGCAACAGAAAAGCCTCGACGAACAGAAGAACCGCGTCCTCATCCAGCGCCAGCCGGGGGACCAACTGCCCGTGTCGTACGCGCGTGACAATCTGGTCTTTTCGACCGGCGAGAAGTTCGAATTGTCTGTCACGCCTCGTCCGCTGGAACTCGCCCCCAGCACCAAGTATGTGCTGACCGCGTCCGTTAATTATGCCCGCACCACGGATGAAGTCTCCGCGGACGAGCGCGAGTTGCGGACGAATGTGGCGGGGGAGCCCGAAGGAGAAACGACTTTCACCATTCCGATGCCGCAGAGCGAAGGGGTCTATGACATTCGCCTCGCGCTCTATCCCAAGCGGATTACCTCGCCACTGGTGAAAGGCAACGCCCTGGCCGAGCGGCGGGTGCAAGTGGTGGTGCTGGAGCAGGTGAAAACCGCCCGCAAGACCGACTTTCTGCTCAACCCTTTTGGCTCGCTAACCGGCGAGCCAACGAGTTGGGAGAGCGTGGTGGAATTCGACCCTGCCAACCCCCGCTGGTGGGAGAAGATGCCCCGCATCCCGTCGGTCGCCGTGGTTCCCGGCATCACCCTTCCCGGCCTGGGCCAGCAGACTTACGGCAGCGGGCAGCCAAGAATTCGAGCCCATCTGGATCAGTCGCTGGTCGAGCTCGTCGGTGGAGCCTGGCAGGCCTATCCGCTGTCCCTCACCAGCATTGGCATGCCGCACATCTTGGAAGTGACGTATCCCAGTGACTTGCCGCAAACCTTGCAAATCAGCATTGTCGAACCCAACAGCGCCGGCGAAGTCACCCCCATCAGCGTGGATACCGGCATCGACGTCCCGCGGCTGACGACCGATGCCCGCGGCGAATTGCGCAGACACAAAGTCACCTTCTGGCCGCAGACCAAATCTCCGCTGGTGCTGATGGCCAACCGGCGCGAAGACACTTCCGCGTTCTTCGGCAAGATTCGAGTCCTCGCCGGACCACGCGAGCTCGAATCCGCCCGCATCACGCCGGCTGCTCCGCCGCGACTGCTGGCGGCTTCGCTGGACCGGCCGCTGCTTTGCGAAACTTTCTCCGCACCCGAGGCAGTCGACGAAGCCACCGGACGCAGCCGCCGGGACTGGCTGACGTTTTATCTGGCGGGCAAGCGGCTCATCGAATATTTGGAGCACACTGGCCGTAATGGCGTGGTCCTTTCCGTGGCGGGAGAAGGGAGCTCTCTTTATCCCAGCGCTCTCTTGCAGCCGACACCACAGTTCGACGGCGGCACTTTCTTTGAAACCGGTCAGGATCCCGCTCGCAAGGACGTCGTGGAGGTGCTGATGCGGATGTGCGACCGGGCGGGCATTCAGTTCATTCCCGCGATACGCTTCACCACGCCGCTGCCAGAGCTCGAAGAGCTGCTTCGCGACGAGAGCGCCGATGGAACGGGCATCATTCCCCTCGGACCCGACGGCCGCCCGCTCGCACCGCGGCCCAAGTCGCGCCCTGGTGAAGGCCGGCATTACAACCCGCTCGACCCCCGCGTGCAGAAAGCGATGCGCAACGTCGTGCAGGAGATCGCCCAGCGGTATGGTCATCATCCGTCGTTTGGCGGCATTTCCGTTCAATTATCCACCGAGGGGTACAGCGTCTTACCCGATGATACAGCCAGTCTGGATGATGCGACTTTTGGCCGCTTCCTCGATGACTCCAGCCTGAGTCTGGGCGACGAAGGAGAGCGGCGGTTCAGCGCTCGTCTGCGACTGGTGCGCTCGAAAGACGGAATGCGCCCCTGGCAAGATTGGCGGGCCGAGCAATTGGCGACTTTGTATCGCGAGATGGAGGCTGATATCGCCCGCACTCATGCGGGAGCTAAGCTCTATCTGAACACCAGCGAGCTCTTGGTCACACGTCAACTGGAGCAGATGCTCCGGCCAACGTTGCCGCAAGCGGCCGAAGTGCGCGACCCACTCCTGCTGTTCGGCCTCGACCCCCAGCGCTTTGTGGTCAAACAACCCAACATCATCATCCCGCGGCCGCAGCACCTGGATGCCAGCTCGGCGGCCGGGCACAACCTGCATGTTCAGTGGAATAAGATGGCCGAGCTCGACGAACTTTTCACCCGCCCGTCAGCCGCGGCGATTCATTACTACGCCCCCGCGCCCCTCAGGTTGCCGGGCTTTGACAAACAGAGTCCGTTTGGCCCTGATAAGACGCATACTCTGTTTCTGCCTTCCATCGCCCCCGCCGGCGAACTCGCTCGCCAACCGCTCGTACACAGCCTCGCCACTGCGGACGTGCATACGCTGCTATCCGGCGGTTGGACGCTGCCGATGGGGCAGGAAGCCGCGGTCGCCGGCATCACGGGCGTTTATCGTCGCCTTCCGGCGGAGACTTTTCGCACCCTGGCACTTCCCGCCGGAGAAGCCTCCGGCGAACCGCTCGTTGTGCGGGCGTTCACCCGCGGCAACAAGACCTGGTTTTATCTGGTCAACGATTCTCCCTGGCCCCTCAAGGTAGAACTGGAGATGGAGTGCCCAGAAATCTTTCAACTTGAGTCCTACGTCGCCGACCGTCCAGGAAAACTGAAGCGCCAGGCGTCGCGCAGCGTCTGGTCCGTGGAGATGCAGCCGTACGACCTGGTGGGGGGCGAACTTTCCAGCGGCAAGGTAAAGCTGGCGACCTGGCGTGTCACACTCTCGGAACCCGCCGAGCCCGCGCTCCGCGATCGCATTCGCGAAGCCTTCATCCGGGCGAGCGCCCTCCGCGAGCCGCAACCGCGGGAAGTGCTGACTAATCCTTCCTTTGAAGTCATCCAGAAGGCGGGCGGCATTTCCGGTTGGAGTCACGCCACCGGACCGGGGATCGACGTGCGCCTTGAGCCCTCGCAGGGATACAAGAGCGATTACGCCCTCCATTTGGTCAGTACGGGCGGGATCAGCAAGGCCGGACATGCGTCGACCGCGCCGGTGATCTGGGTGCGCAGTAATCCGTTCACGGCCACCAAGACCGGACGACTCTCCGTGCTGGCGTGGGTCCGCGTGGACGACCCGAGCAAACAGCCCAAGCTCCGCCTTGCGGTGGAAGGAAAACTGGACGGCAAGAGTTTCTATCGCCGGGCCAACATCGGCGCCAGCGAAGACGGCCATCCGGTCCGCCCGATCCAGAAGGAATGGTCCCCGTACCGTTTCCCTCTCACGGACTTGCCGCTAGATGGGCTGACCGACATTCAGATTGGTTTTGACCTAATGGGAGAGGGGGATGTCTACATCGATCAAGTCAGCGTCTATGACCTCTGGTTCGCCGACAACGAGCGGGACGAGTTACTCAAAAACATTGCCACCGCCGACGATCAGCTTTCCAGTGGCCAGGTCGCGGACTGCGAGCGGTTCCTCAGCAGTTATTGGAGCCACTTTCTGCAAGATCACGTTCCGCTGTCCGCGCCGCGCGTTGCCACCGCTCCCCCCAATCGGCCAACATCGCCGGCCGATGTCTCGCCACTGGTCGCCCCACCCCCTCGCCGCGGTCCTTTTGCCAAGCGGCCTGCTGACGGACCACCCGATCCTGCCGAGGCCGAAGTCGCCGAAAAGCCCGACAAACCGGGCATGATGGAACGCATGAAGGGCTGGCTACCGAAGAACCCATTCCGGTAAGTTAGGCTCCCGATATTCTGTTGACGTGTCGGGTATCATGCTGTTCGGCAGCCTTGGTGCGATTTTTCCAGAAATTGCGAGTTGATCGGTGGACAATCAGCTCCGCCAGCCGGTTAGATTCTTATGGGGCCGATTATGCCCGAACCTCCAGACGAGACCGGTGCGTTGGTGCGCAAAGCAGAACAAGGGGATCTTGCGGCGCTCGCCGAGTTGTTTGAGCAGTATCGCGCGCGGCTCAAGCAGATGGTGCTGTTCCGATTGGACCGCCGGCTGCAAGGGAGAGTGGATGCTTCGGACGTGTTGCAGGACGCTTATGTCGATGTCTCCCGCCGCTTGCCCGAATACGTGAGCAAGCCCGAGTTGCCCCTCTTTCTTTGGATGCGGTTCCTGGTGGCGCAGCGGCTGATTGATGTGCATCGCCAGCATTTGGGCGCGGCGATGCGCGACGCCGGCCAGGAAGTTTCCCTCTATCGTGGGGCGATGCCGCAGGCAACGTCTCTGTCTCTCGCCGCGCAGCTTCTGGGTCGGCTTACGACTGCCAGTCAGGCAGCGATGCGGGCCGAGACGCAGGTGCAGGTCCAGGAAGCACTGAACAACATGGACCCCATCGATCGCGAAGTGCTGGCCCTTCGCCATTTCGAGATGCTCTCTAATGAGGAAGTGGCTCATGAACTGGGCATCAAGAAGTCGGCAGCCAGCAACCGCTATATCCGAGCTCTCAAACGCCTCAAGTCCATCTTAACGGCCTACTCAGGAATGGCACCCGACGAGAAATCCTCATGAGCGACGAAAGCTTGAACGAAGATCCGTTGGGCGCGCTCGCCGAGGAATTCGTGGAGCGCTTTCGTCGCGGTGAGCGGCCGGCGCTGACGGAGTTCACCACCCGCCATCCGGAACTTGCCGCGGACATCCGTGAGCTGTTTCCGGCCCTCGTCATGATGGAGGAGGTCCGTCCCGAACATGCCGAATCGACCGACGCCTTCGATCGGAGCGGTCCCCGCACTTCCACTGGCCAGCGCATCGAGCGCCTGGGCGACTATCGCATTCTTCGCGAAGTGGGTCGCGGCGGTATGGGCATCGTCTACGAAGCGGAACAAGAATCCCTCGGCCGCCACGTCGCCCTCAAGGTGCTGCCGGTGCACGCCATGCTCGACCTTCGCCGTGTCCAAAGGTTTCAGCGCGAGGCCCGCGCGGCAGCCCGCCTGCACCACACCAACATCGTCCCGGTCTTCGGCGTCGGCGCGCAGGACGGGCTGCACTATTTCGTCATGCAGTTCATTCATGGGCTCGGACTTGACGGCGTGCTCGTGGAACTCAAGCGGCTGCGAAAGGCCAAAAGCGAGACGGTCAGTGGGCCGGTTCGGCAGGGGTCTGACGCCGGCGGAGTATCGCAGGTCACCGCGACTCTTCTGAGTGGTAAAGCTCGGCCGGCGACGGGCCAGAACTCCGCTTCCCGTGGAAAATTCGCCGACGAGTTGACCACTGCTACCATCTCGCCGCGCCCCGCGCCATCAACAGCCGCACCCGCGGCCCACGCCCCCTTCTCTCCCGCCGACAGTTCGACGGCTCATCTGCCGGGACGGCAGGAAAATGCCTCGCTGTCGAATACAGGTCATCTGTACTGGCTGAGCGTGGCGCGGATTGGCGCGCAGGTGGCCGACGCCTTGGCGTATGCCAATGGCCAGGGTGTGCTGCATCGCGACATCAAGCCGGCGAACCTGCTGCTCGATACCCAGGGGATTGTGTGGGTGGCCGATTTCGGCCTCGCGAAAGACCTCGACAGTGCCGACCTGACGCACACCGGCGACATTGTGGGAACGCTCCGCTATCTGGCCCCCGAGCGACTCAAGGGAGAATCCGACGCGCGGAGTGACATCTACAGCCTGGGAGCGACACTGTACGAAATGCTCACGCTCCGCCCCTGCTTCGAAGAAACCGACCGCAACCAGCTAGTGTCCAAAGTCGCGCAAGCGGAACCCGCTTTGCCGCGGTCGATCGACCCCACGATTCCGCTCGATCTGGAAACTATCGTGCTCAAGGCCATCTCCAAGGCTCCAACGGATCGCTATGCCACTGCCGAAGAACTGGCGGCCGATCTGCGGCGGTTTCTCGAGGACAAGCCGATCCGGGCGCGGCGAATGGGAGCGGTCGAGAGGCTATGGCGCTGGCGACGGCGTAATCCTGTTGTGGCCGGATTGACGATCACGGTGGCTCTGGTGCTCGTGGGGGCCGTAGTCCTGCTGTCGATTGCCAATTCTCGGATTCGCGGCGAAACCGCCCTGAAAGTAGTCGCCCTGGATCAGGCTCGTCAGCAGGAGGGGCTGGCAAAGCGAACTGCGGCCGAACGCGAAGAGCAGCGGCGCATCGCCGTAGAGAACGAACTACTGGCGCGGCGGCGGTTCTATGCGGCCCAAATGAACCTGGCGGATCAGGCCCATTTGCGCGGCCAGTTGGCCCGCGTACTCGACCTGCTCGAGAGCCAGCGGCCACCGCCGGAGGGGCCCGACCTGCGCGGTTTCGAATGGCATTACCTGTGGCGAGAAATCCACCGCGGACTGCATGCTTCGTTTCGCCAATCCGATGGGGAAATCTGGTGCCTGGAGTTCTCTCCCGCCGGCGACACGCTGGCGGTCGGCAGCAAAGCCGGCGGAGACGACGGCAGATATGGGGCCCTCAAGCTGTGGGATGTGCAGAGCGGCGAACTTCAGGCTGCGCTGCTGGATCCTGGCCTGGATGTTGTTTCGGGGATCGACTTCTCGCCTGATGGAAAGCTTTTGGCCAGTGGCTCGGCAGATGAAGAAATCCGCATCTGGGACGTCGCGAAACGGAAAGTGATCACCCACCTCAACGTAGGAGATGTCATTCGTTCGCTCCGCTGGTCGCGGGACGGCGATCTCATCGCGGTGGGCTGCGAGCAGGGCTCGGTGCAAGTCTATGACACCAAAACCTGGAAGCAGAAGGCCTTGATCCACGAGCTCAAAAGTCCTGTGCTGGGGCTCGCCTTTCTGTCCGATGGCAAGCGTCTGGCTTCCGCCGTCGCCTGGTCCGGGCCACGCGAAAGGACCGTCATCCATGACCTCACCCAATCGCCGCCGCAGCTTGTGCACAGTTTTCCAAACAATTTCGTCACCGCTGCGTCTCCGCTGGACGATTCGATTGCCGCTTATGACCGCAATGGCGTGGTCGAAATCTGGATACCGGGTGCCAAGGACGAACGCCAGAAGATTGCCACCCCGGCCGGTTGGCTCAACAACTTGCGGTTCTCTGCCGACGGCAATCGAATTGCCACCGCAGGATTTGAGGATCGTGTGGCCTCGATCTGGGACCGCAAATCGGCCCAGGCAGTGATGCGAGGCCCACACTCCTTTGCGGTTCAGGCCGTGGCCATTGATCCCAAGGGGCGCTACTGGGCATCGGCCAGCATCGACGGCGAGGTCAAGATCTGGCACTATGAACGGCCCGCGGAGCCCTCCTTCATCCGCCGAGAACCGGACATTCTACGGGTCTTCACTCTGCCCGATGGAACGCTCATTCTCGGCAGCGATGCTCCGGCGGAAGGCCGCGATGTGCAATCCGGCGCTGCGCGTGTCGTTGCCCCCGTGCCATATCTCCGCCGCGTTTCCGCGGAAGGCAATGTGCTGGTTGCCGCCCTGCCAGCCTTCGAGGGCAAACCGGCTGAAACCATCCAGGTCTGGAATCGGGATTCGGGCAAGATGCAGCATGTCTGGCAACTGCCGGATCCGAAGGCCCTGTATTACGGCTGCATCGCCGTTTCCAAGACCGGCCGGCTGCTGGCGACCCGCTCGGAGGATCATCCGATCCGCATCTGGGATTTGTCGGGCCCCAAGCCGCGCCAACTCCCCACGCAAACCGCCTTTTGCATGACGATGGCCTTTTCGCCCGACGAGCGGCTGCTCGCGGCGGCTTGCCAGTTCGGCCGCGTCAAAATGTGGGACGTGGAAAAGGGACAGGAGATGCCGGAGCTGCAAGGCTACGAATCGGGTTCCGACTGGGCACACGCAGTTTGCTTTTCCAGCGATGGCAAACTCGTCGCGGCCGGTAACAGCTCCGGCATGGTGCAAGTTTGGGATGTCGCCACCAGCCGGCTCAAGTCCAAACTCAAGGGGCACCTGGGGGAAATCCGCGATTTGGCGTTCTTTCCCGGCTCCCGCCGCCTGGCCGTCGCCAGCGTGGATTCCATCCAGCTTTGGGACGCCGAACTGGGCCAGGAGTTGATCTCCCTCAGCGCTGCAGGAGACAGAATCACCCAGCTCGCCATCACGCCCGATGGCCAAAACCTGGTCTCGCATCACAACAGCGGCAGTGTGCGGATTTGGCGATCAAGCGGTCAAGCAACCGGGCCCTAGCTCCCGGGTGCTGATCACTCACGGCGAATCCCAGCCGGTGCTGGTGGTCTTCCCTTTCTTAGCGGAGCCAGCCATTTCGGCTTCGACGGCGTGATGGGCCGCCAGGACGTGGGTGATGATGGATTGCATCCGGTTTTCGTCCACGTAGGGAGAGAGTACGTAAGACTTGAGAGCCACGATGGGCTCGCCGTAGTTACTGTGGCGATAACTTTCGGTAAACCCAATCGCGACCCCCTGACCAGTGAGGGCCTCGTGATGGACCCGGTCGTAGATCCGGCGGTTGAGGTCGTTGTGGGCCCGCAACTGGGTGACGAAGGCGGGATCGCTCCGCTCTCGCTCCTTGACCCGAAAGGTATCGACGCCGGTGGGATAGGCGCGGAACAGTGTCACAGGGCCGTAGTTCTCCTCGTTGAGAATGGACAGCTCGGGGCGGGAAATGATCAGCTCGCGAAGGATCTCCTCCATCTCCACCGCGTGGCCGATGAGCGTTTGAAAGCCTTCCTTCCCCAGCAGCAGCAGGTTGGCTAGCGCCGCCATCACGCCTCCCGCTCCGCGGCTGGTTTCCAGCGAGAACATGCCGGGGTGATATTGGCCGGAGTGGTAGAGGTAAGGCATCGTCTCTTTTTGCCGCGCCACGAGCCGAAGCTCGTCTCGATTCTTCAGCAGAAAGAGCGACGAGATGTAGGGGGCGAAGCCCGTTTTGTGGAAGTCGGCTCCAAAGGAGTCGGCCAGGCTCAGATGGCGGATACGGTTGGTGGCGGCAGCGAGAGCCCGCACTGTGCGGCCGCGAAAGCCCAGCGGATTCGCGGCGAAATCGTAGTCGTCGAAGACTGACCAAGCCCAGCCGATGACGGCGTCCGCGTGGATGTGCGGCGAATAGTCGAGGGCCAGTTCCCGCACGAGTCGCTCGCGGACTTCATGGATCGCGGCCAGGTCGTCAACGCCGAAGGCGTCTGTGGTTCCCATGGTGGCGATGATGGCGGCGATCCGCTTTCCCTGGCCAATGGCGTCTCTCATCGTCTGTTCCAGGGCGGCGACGTCCATCGAGTTGTCTTCGTGCGTGCGAACCTTGAGGACTTTGCTTTGCCCCATCCCCAGCCAGCCGGCGATGCTGAGACAAGCGTAGTGGCTTTGCTCGGAAGCGATGAGGACCGCGCTTGGATCGATGCCGTTTTGCAGTGTGTTGGGGCAGGCCTTTTCCAGCCCAATTTTCACGCCGTAGAGGAGCGTGCCTGTGCCGCCGAAGGTGAACAGCCCGCCGGAATGCCGCGGGTCGTATCCCACGAGTTGGGCGATCATCGAGGCGACGCGGACCTCGGCCTCGGAGAAGCCGCGGCCGCTTTCGTCGGTGCAGAGGTTGGGGTTGTAAATGGAAGGGAGGACCACGCCGATGATGCTGGCGATGGAGGGATGCGCGACGACGTTCACCTGGCTGCGGGGATGACCGAATATCAGCAGGCCATCGAGACAGTGCACCAGTTCGGGGATGACTTCTTCCAGCGAGCGGCCGGAGTGGCGGAGGCGGGCTTCGGCTGCCGCGGCATAGTCCGGCTCGCGAGGTGTGCCGAGAATGGGTGCCTGGGACTTGAGGGCGTCGACCCGGTCGAGGGCCTTGACCAGCGAAAAGACAACGTAGCCGTCGTGGACCGGATCGGAGACCGGCGCGGGAAACGCCTGGCGCAGGGACACCAGCAGGTCGTGGTAGCGTGACATGTCTGAAGCCTTCGCCGCCGGCTGCTATCTGCCCCGACCGCGTCCTCGGCCGCGGCCACTTTGGCCGCCATGACCACCGTGTCCTCGGTCGCGGGATCGCGACGCCATGTTGGCTTCGATCAGCATGCCGACCGTTTCCTGCCACGTCGGAATCTTCGTGTGGCCCTGCTCGTCGTCATGGTCCTCGTCGTGCTCGTCGAGGTCACTCACGTCCTCGTCGTTCTCTTCCAGCCGCTGCCGGGCGCGGGCGGCAATTCGGTCCTCTTCTTCCTCGTCGATTTCGGGCGCAGGAGCCGCCGAACCGGAGGGACGATTGTCGCCGGCTTGGCGATCTCCACGGCCTCGGCCACGGCGGCGTCCGCGACGGCGGCGGCGGGAATCCCGCTCTTCACCTCCCGCATCTTCGACGCCGCGGGCCCGTGCCGGACGATCGGAGGCTTCTGTCGGGGGAGCTTCGTCCAAGTCGATGTCGTCGATCCGCGGCAGAATGTCATCCTGCTCCAAATCGGCATCGAGGTCCAAATCGCGATCGAATTCACTGGGCCGCGGCTCCTCTCGGCGAACTTCATCGCGTCGCGAAGCTTCGCGCCGAGGTGGTGGGCGGTCATCGCGCCTTGGAGTCGGCGGGCGGGCTTCGCGGCGGCGCGAGTCTTCGCGCCGAGGCTCTTCACGGCGAGACTCTTCGCGGCGTGGGGGAGGAGCGTCATCACGGCGCGGCGCAACTTCGTCACGTCGCGGTGGGGCTACGTCGCGGCGGGGGGGAGGGGGAGCTTCATCGCGACGCCCCTCGGGCCGCCGAACCTGCTCGCTCCGCTCGTGGCCGCGTCCTCCACGCTGATCATTGCGGCCTCGTTCGCGTCCTCGGCCCCGATCGGCAGCGCGCGGGCGCTCTTCATCGCGAGGGCGAGGACGCTCGTCTCTGCGGGATTCGGCAATTGGCGATGCGGGTTCTTCCTTTTCGAGAATGTCCACCTCATCGAGATCAGGTTCGTCGAGATCCGGTTTCATGATCTCCGAGCGTTCTTCAAAGTCGTCATCCAAGGAAAGGCTCGCGTCGTCCTCGAAGCTCCACGTCGGTGATCGTGGCGGCTTGGGTTCCAAGGGCATGCGGGGCTTAAATTCATCGAGCGGATTCGACAAGCGAGCCGGCTTCTCCACTTCGGGTCGGAGGGGAGCGACTGGCCTTTCCGCAACCGGCTCCGGCGCGGGACGCGGCGCGGCAGCAGGTCGGGGTGGAACAGGCTTGGGTGGTGGCGGCGGGGGCTCTTCCGCCTTGGGAGCCGGAGGTGCCACTGGTGCCGGCTCTTCCGGCGCTGCTAGGCCCAGGATGGAGAGGACGCTCGACCACTGGCTCTTCGGCTTGGCGGCGGGAGGGGGGGACTTCGCCTGCGGCTTGGCGCGAGGAGGAGGTGGCGGAGCCGGTTTGGGGGGAGGGGGCGGCGTGCTATCACTGGTCGCCGAGTCAGGAGTAGAGGCGGTGGGCGCTTCGCTCGCGGGAATGCCAATCTGATCGAGCAGCGAATTCCAGTGAGTGGACTTGGACGGATCGGGCATAAGGAAAGGGAAGAACGTGTGTTTGGCAGTCGAAAGTACGAGTCAAACCTCGCATTGTATCCGATTGCTCTGGGCGTGAGAAGTTGTGCTGGCGAAAGGGTTTGAGCGAATTCTTGGCGATCGTTTTTCGGCGGGCTGGTCTTGAGCGAAACGCCAGCAATTTGGTAGCTTCCACCCCTCGTCTCACGGCAATCGCCGGTTTTCTTCGCTCGGACTCTTCACATTGGAACGGGCTGCCATGCGGTTCATTCTTTCGCTAATTCTTGCATTGAATGTCGCGCTGCTGGCAAATGGCAGAATCCGGGGGCAGGAAATCGCTCGTCTCCCCGGTGTGGACGAAAGGCAAGAGGTGGTGGCTCCTCCGACCCCGGAAGCCCTTCCGCCGGATGCTGATTGGGAGTTTTGGTCTCCCACTTTCTGGGATCCGTGGGAAGGCAACGTCGAGCTCGGGCTCAACGGCACCGATGGAAATACCGAGACATTCAATGTCCGGCTGGGGGCACTTGCCAAGCGGAAGACCGAGTTCCGCTCCGAGCAACTGCAAATCACCAGCATTCAGAAGCGGGCCAACGGCTTGACGACGGCGAACACGGCCCTCATCGACAGCCGCATCGACTGGCCGATGCCGAGTTCGAAATTCAATACGTTCATCCACTCGCTCGTGGAGTACGACCAGTTCAAGGCATTTGATTATCGCGTTTCCGGCGACGCCGGTGTCGGTTATGAGTTCCTGCAGAATGACATTACGACGCTCATTGGGCGAATCGGTGCGTCGGCTTCGCACGAGATTGGAGGTCCGAACAATCGGACGAATCCCGAAATCCTGCTGGGCGGTGAATACAAGCATAAGCTCAATGAGACGCACCTGTTGAGCGCCCAAGTGAACTACTACCCCAATGTCATCGACTTTGCGGACTTTCGCTTCAACAGCCAGGGATCGTGGCAGATCGTGCTCTCGCACTCGCACAACTTGAGCCTCAAGCTGAGCGTCATCGACCGCTACGACAGCACGCCCGAAGGGGCCAAACCAAACGATCTGGACTACAGCACGCTGCTACTGTGGACGTTTTAGGCAGATCGCCGAAGTGATGCGACCCGCGCGACTAAACTTTCGTAAGGCGGGGAGACTTTCTTCGGCGAGTTGCGTAAGCCCCGGCGAATCTGGCCCGGCAGCTCTTGCGAGCTCTCCACCAAACATCTCAACGCATCTCGCGGTGCGACTAATTGAGAGTTCGTAACCAGTTCGCATTCAGCTGTGCGAACACGTCGTCCACGGCTTTCGTGTCGGCGGCGGCTGAATGGTGGGAATCTTTGCGTAATGCCGATCGCTCGTTCGCAGCGCACTCGGCAATCTGGGCAGCACCATTCCAAGCCGATTGGGGACTCGGAAGAATAGCGATCCGAGGTTGATCGTCGTGGATCGGTTTGTTCTGGGGAGGACTGTATCGAGCCTCGGCCAGAACCAGCGATAGAGGTGCCAAAGAGCTCGCGTCCTCCGCCACGGCAGGCCCGTGCGAAGCAACCAGAATAGAGGCTTCTCCCTCACCTCCAGGATTACCTTCATCGTTTAGGTAATTGATAACAAGTAGCGCATCGATCGGCGACAGATTGTCGTCACCACTGGTGTCCAAGTAGGGATCACTGGCAGGATGCACTGCAGGAAGTCGTCCGCTCAAGCCTGCATTCAGTCCATTGATAATCAGCAGGGCATCGATCGGCGATACTTCACGGTCTCGATTAACGTCCAGCGTGGTCAATGAGTTTTGCCAGGGGTGCATCTTTGTGATCGTAATCTCAAACGTCTGCGGGCTACTTGAATCGCTCCCGCCATCCGCAGTCCCACTATCGTCCATGAGCACGACCTCCACCTTGGCCAGGCCGAAGGCGTTTGGCTTGGGTGTAAACGTGAGCTTGCCCGTGGCGTCAATCGTCGGTTGATTGACAAACAGGCCGTTGTTGTCGTTGGTGACGACGAAATGTAGTATCTGTCCAGCTTCATCAGTCGCGGTGGGCGGCCCTTTGGCAAGATCCGTGGCCCAAGCGGTTATGGTCTGGGCCGAACTCGCATCCGTTGCCCCTAAATCGGACCCTTTCGTAAAGCTCGGCGCATCGTTGACCTTGGTGATCGTGAAGCTGACCGTGGCCGTGCTGGTCAGATAGTCGTCCACTCCGGCAGTTGTGCCGTCGTCTTGCAGCGTATAGACAAAGCTGGCCGGGCCGTTGTAGTCTGCGCTGGGGGTGAAAAGCACGTTGCTGCCGCTGATGCTGATGGTCCCCCCCACGGGGTCGCTGACCGCCGAGATGGTCAGCGTCTGGCCGCCCTCGTTCGGTCCTTTGGTGTCATTGCCAAGTAGCGTGGCAAACGGGATCGTCCGCAGGCCGGAGTCTTCGGCCACGCTGGCCAGCGGGTCATCCACGCCGGCTGGCGGGTCGTTGACCTCGGTGATCGTGAAGCTGACCGTGGCCGTGCTGGTTAAGAAATCCGCTCCGCCGTTGGTTGTGCCGTCGTCCCACAGTGTATAGACAAAACTGGCCGGGCCGTTGTAGTTGGCAGTGGGCGCGAAAAACACGTTGCTGCCGCTGATGCTGACGGTCCCCCCGACGGGGTCGCTGACAGCCGAGATGGTCAGCGTCTGGCCGCCCTCGTTCGGTCCTTTGGAGTCATTTCCAAGGAGTGTGGCAAACGCCAGCGTCCGCACACCGGAGTCTTCGGCAACACTGGCCAGCGGATCGTCAACGCCGACTGTCGGGTCGTTCACTTCTGTGATTGTGAAGCTGACCGTGGCTGTGCTGGTTAGAAAGTCGTCCACTCCGTTGGTTGTGCCGTCGTCTCGCAGCGTATAGACAAAGCTGGCCGGGCCGTTGTAGTTGGCAGTGGGGGTGAAGAGCACGCTGCTGCCGCTGATGCTGACGGTCCCCCCCACGGCGTCGCTGACGTCGGTGATGGTGACCGTCTGGCCGTTCTCGTTGGTCGGTCCTCTGGAGTCATTCCCAAGAAGTGTGGCTAACGCCAGCGTCCGCAGGCCGGAGTCTTCGGCCACACTGGCCAACGGATCGTTTACGCCAATCGGAGGGTCGTTCACCTCGTTCACCTTCACGCTGAACGTGCGTGTAAACGTGTCGACGCCGCCGTTGGCCGTTCCGCCATTGTCCGTGATGGTGACGGTGACCACCGCCGTCCCCGATTGATCCGCTACTGGCGTGTAGGTGAGCGTGCCGGAATCGTCCGGACTGGTGTAGGTGACCGTGGGGTTGGCGATCAGTCCCGTGTTACTTGACGTGGCGGTCACTGTCAGCGTTTGTGATTCGCCAGGACCAGCGGAAATGCCGGTCAAATTGATTGTCTGTAATCCCGCATCCTCCAGGATGGCCGCCGGGTCCGAAATCGTCGCCAGCGTGGGCGCGTCATTAGCCGCATTGACGACTTGCGAGAACTCCGAGGTATTCCCAGCCGCATCGATAGTCGTCGCGGTGATGAAATGCCGATTGCTGAAGTCTCCTGTGAATTCGAGCGTAAAACTCGCGTTCCCATCGGCCCCAGAAGTGACGGTGATCGATCCCAAGAAGGTCTCGCCATTGCCGTCGCTGCCAGCCACCGCGCTGGCGAAAAACTCAATCGTGAACGGAGCATTGGGGGCGCTGTTCAGGGTCCCCATCACCGTCAGCGTACTCCCCACGATCAACGTCGAATTCAAGACCGGGAAGTTGAGCAGGTTGTTGGGTCCAGTATCGGGGTCGCCCAGATCGTTCGGCGTGACGCCATCTAATCCCAAGTCAATTTCAAGACCGCCCTGATGATGGATCGCATTGCCACGGATTGCATTGCCCGTGGAAGCCGCCCCAATGACCACTACTCCGCTCCCCGCGTTGAACGCGATGATGTTGCCCATGCCGACAGCCGTTCCTCCGATCATGTTGCCGGATGCCCCATCGGACACTGCAACACCGTCGAATCCGTTGGGCAATGCCGCCGTGCCCGAAACATCAGTCCCCACCTAATTTCCAGCCACCACGTTGTTGCCGGTGGCGCTTCCGGTGAATCGAACACCGATACCACCATTCCCCGAAATGGTGTTTCGCTCCAACAGATCGGAGACTCCGTCACCGTTGGTTCCGATCCGGTTGTGGTTCGAACCGTTAAGAATATCCACCCCCAGCCCACCATTGGGCAACGCCGCTGTGCCAACCGCATTCAAGCCGATGATATTCCCCGCGATTACGTTGCCCGATGTGTTGGCGTCGAACAACGGCACTCCCGTATTGGCGTTTCCAGAGATGACATTGCCTTCCGACGCATCGCCCAATCCATCGCCATTGGTTCCCACAAAGTTGTTTTGGGGGCCATTGGCCATTCCCACGCCAAACAGCAAATTGCCGATGGCAGAATTTCCCGTTACATCGGTACCGATGTAATTTCCCGCGATTCGGTTGAACTCCGTGCCGGAATCGAACAAATCGACTCCGTCAATCCCATTCCCGGAAATGATGTTCCGCTCCGCCGCATCGTTCACGCCATCGCCGTTGGTGCCGATGATATTTCGCTTCGTCCCGCGCGCGAGCATTACGCCGCGGCCACCATTACCGATCGCGGCGGTGCCTGCGGCATTCGTGCCAATGAAGTTTCCTGCAACGACGTTGGAGTCGGCGCCTGAGTCTCCGATGAATACTCCTTCGAGCAGATTGCCGGACACCACATTTCTTTCGGTCGCATCGTTCACTCCATCGCCATTCGTTCCGATCACGTTCTGCTTCGCGCCGCTGGTCAGGGCAATGCCCGTGAACCCGTTGCCGAAGGCCGCCGTGCCAGCCGCATTGGTGCCGACATAGTTCCCTTGAACGACCACTCCGGTCGCACCTCTGATCCAGATGCCGTTATTGCCGTTGGCCGAAATGACATTGCGGGCCGCGGCCTGGGCTCCGCCAACAGTCGTATTGTTTCCATTCACATACACGCCTTGAAAAGCATTTCCCAGGGCGGAAGTTCCCGACGCATCCAGACCGATCACGTTACCGGCGATTTTGGAGCCGGTGGTGGTTAGGCCATCAATACCAATACCTACCTGGCTGTTCCCCGAGACGACATTCCCCTCGTTCGCGTCATTGACGCCATCGACGTCCGTTCCAATTCGCGAATTGGTGGAGCCGTTGTACGCTGCGATGCCCCACCAGCCATTGCCGAGGGCCGCCGAGCCGGCCGCATTGACGCCGACATAGTTCCCCTGGACCACGGCTACTCATTAATTGAACCTGTATAGGCCTTGGTTCGTAAGTGCTTCAACGGAGTCTTTTTCCCTTACTCATGGAGGTCTCGTGGTGAACACGGTCGCCGCTGGGGATTTGCTAGCCATGCTGGCAAGAATCCCCGATCCGCGAGGGCGACAGGGACGACGCTTTGGTCTGTCGGCCATGCTGGCCACGGTGGTGTGCGGAATCCTGACGGGAGCGCGGGGCTACACCGCGATTGCCGAATGGATTCATCGTCAAGAGGTTCCAGTTTGGCACTGGCTGGGTTACACGCGCAAACCCCCGTGCCCCAATGCTTTCCGCGATCTGCTCATGGCACTGGACTCCACTGCTTTGGAGTCCGTGCTGCGGGAATGGGCCGAGATATTACTCGGCGAGACAGTGCCGCCCGGCGAGACACTGCCGCCCGAGTTACAGGCGGTTGCGATGGACGGTAAGACACTCTGCAGTACGCTGGCCAGCCACGGCCGCAGCGTGCATCTGCTGTCGGTGCTGGATCAGCGGACTGGTTTCGTCCTCAGCCAGCAAGAAGTCGATGGCAAGACCAACGAGCACAAAGGGGCGCTGCAACTCCTCAAAACCATCGTCCTCAAGGGCCGCCTAGTGACTGGCGACGCCATGTTCTGCCAGCGCGACTTGTGCCAGCAAATTGTGGACGATGGCGGACACTACTTCTTCGTGGTGAAGGATAATCAACCGAGCCTGAAAGAAGCCATTGCGGCTGATTTTCGGCCCGGATTTTCCCCCCTCCACAGAACGCGAGCGGCAGCAGCAGCTTTCTCAGGCTGAAACCTGCCACAAGGGACATGGACGCTGGGAGCGGAGGCAACTCTCTGCCAGCACCCGCTTGGCCGGAAATTATGATTGGCCTGGGCTCGCTCAAACCTGCCAGCTCACACGCACGACGAAAAGTGGCGTCAAGGAAACCGTCGAGGTGGTCCACGCAATTACCAGCCTCCCGCGTCCTCTGGCGGACGCCGCTGCGCTGCTCCACTTCAATCGCGAGCACTGGGGCATCGAAACCCTGCACTGGCATCGCGACGTTACCTTCGGCGAAGATCATTGCCTCGTCCGACACCCCGCCGGCGGCCACGCCCTCGCCTGCTTCCGCAACGCCGCCCTCAAACTCTTGCGGCGAAATCAGGTTAATGGCGTAATCAACGCCGTTAGGGCCTTTGCTTCCAGTCCCGCAAAACTGCTCAAATTCCTATGCATCTTGAAACAGTGAGTAGCCGTGACCTCATTGGGGACTGCTGCGAATCGCTTTCCTGATATGTTGCAGGACTTCTGATTCGGCTATACTCGCTTGCTCAACAACCGTTCACTGTTTTAGCGGCTCGAGTGGCCGCCCGTTATGCCCCGCGAACCCATTCTCACCCCCGCCGCCAACCCCGATGAGGACGACCGCGAGCTCCGTCCCCAGCGGATGCGGGATATGGTCGGCCAGCGGGAAGTCATGGAGCGGCTGGACATTGCGGTCGATGCGGCCCGGAAGCGGGGGGAATCGCTGGGGCATATTCTGTTTGATGGGCCCCCGGGACTGGGCAAAACGACATTCGCCACCTGCATCCCCCGCGAGCTCAATGTGGCGCTGGTCACTTCCAGCGGCCCCGCCCTCAAAGCACCGAAGGACCTGATTCCGTATCTGACGAATATGGAGGAGAACGCGGTCCTGTTCATCGACGAGATTCATCGCCTTCCTAAACCGGTCGAAGAGTATCTCTATACCGCCATGGAGGACTTTCGGCTGGACATCGTGCTGGGCGAAGGGGTCAATGCCCGCACGATCAACCTCAAGCTGAAGAAGTTCACGCTCATCGGCGCGACCACCCGCGCGGGAATGCTCTCCGCCCCGCTCAGAGACCGGTTTCACATGCGCGAGCATCTTGGCTTTTACGCCTTGCCAGAAATGACGGAAATCCTGCGGCGGAGCGCCAAAAAGCTCAACGTGCGATTGGCCGAAGACGCAGCCCTGGAGATTGCCAAACGGAGCCGGGCGACTCCCCGGATCGGCAATAATCGGTTGCGGTGGATCCGGGATTACGCGGACAGCAAAGCGGGAGGAAACGCCACGCTCGAAGTTTCTCGCGCTGCGCTCGAAATGGCGGGCATCGACACGCTCGGCTTGGACAAGCAGGACAGGGGCTATTTGGAGACTCTCATGCGAGTCTTCGGCGGAGGTCCGGCGGGAGTGGAAGCGATTGCCCACACCATGAACCTGGCGACGGACACGCTTTCCGATGAAGTCGAGCCGTTCCTGCTCCGCAGCGAATTGGTCATCCGTTCGCCGCGCGGACGAGTAGCGACCGCCAAGGCGTATGAGCACCTGCAGCTCTCCCCTCCTGCCGACGCAACGGACTCGCAGCGGCCGCTCTTTTAGGGAGAGTCTAGGGTGCGCATCACCTGGGCATAACTGGACTCAAGTGGTCCAATTGAGTCATGAAGCTCAAGTGCACGCCGGATGATTTTGAAGTCGAGGAGAAAGTCAATCTCTATCCGTCCGGCGGGCCTTATGGCCTGTATCGGCTGACGAAGACTTCGCTGGGAACACCCGAGGCGATTGATGCGGTGCTGGCAAAGTGGAACCTGGCTCGCTGGCAAGTCGCGTATGCGGGGCTGAAAGACAAGCACGCTCTGACGCGGCAATACCTGACGATCAAGGCCGGCCCACGGCAGGGAATGCGGCAGACGAATTTGGAGATGGAGTATCTTGGGCAAGTGGCCGAACCGATTCACGCCAAGGACATCCGGGCGAATGCCTTTGCCGTCGTCCTGCGGGACATGCCGCCGGCCGAAGTCGCCTCGGCTGCGGCTGCAATGGAGCAGATCGGTCAGTTCGGATTGCCGAATTACTTTGACGACCAGCGTTTTGGATCTTTGGGCAAGTGCGGAGAGTTCATCGCCCGTCCCTGGTGTCTGGGGGACTACGAGCGGGCTCTCTGGCTGGCACTGGCCGAACCCAATGTGCATGATTCCCCCGATGAGCAGCAGCAGAAGGCCATTCTCCGCGACCACTGGGGAAAATGGCCGCAGTGCAAAGCGGCACTGGCTCGCTCACACCGTCGCAGCGTCATCACGTTTCTGGCCGACAAACCGATAAAGCCGGATTTCAAAAGAGCCCTGGCTCTCATCCGGCAGGATTTGCGGAGCATCTATCTGGCCGCGTTTCAGAGCGACCTTTGGAACGGCATGTTGGCCGCCTTGCTGCGAAAGGTATGTCCGGCGGAGAGCCTGGTTGCACAAAAAATCGGCAAGCGGGAATTGCCGTTCTATTCGGCGCTTGACGAGACGGCAAAGACAACTCTGCGGGACACGCTGTTGCCGCTCCCTTCCGCTCGCTTGCATCTGCAAGTAGGGCCAATCAAGCAGTTAGTCGACGAAGTGCTGGCCGCGGAGGGAATGGAGCTGCGGCAAGTGCGGCTGAAGTTTCCTCGTGACACTTTCTTTTCCAAAGGGGAGCGGCCAGCGATTTTCTTTCCCTCGGGTGTCGCCCACGAAGTCGCTGCTGACGATTTCTATCGCGGCAAACAGAAAATGACCCTCCGTTTTGAACTGCCGCGAGGAGCCTACGCGACGATTCTCGTCAAGCGCGTGACCGACATCAATTTGGACGCAGAGGACGCGGAAAGCGAGCCGGCTTCACAATCAGCTTCCCCGGTGGATTAGACTGGCAGTGCGCGGCATCTGCCGTCCTGCCCAAAATATCCTGCCGATTGCCCAGGGGGGCCTACCTGATGAGATTGCTGCAATTCGCTTTCGTAATGGCCACATTGCTGCTGGCCAGCCCTGGACTGGCTCAAGTTCCTGTTGCGCCGCAGTTGCAGTTTCTGGAAGGGCACAAGGGGGCGGTTCGCGATGTGGCCTACACGGTCGATAACAAGTTGCTACTGAGCGTTGGGCAGGATGGGACGCTGCGTGTGTGGGACCGCACGACCGGGCAGCTCGTGCGGACCATCGCCGCTCACAGCCGGCCCAATCTCTGCTTGACGCTTACTCCCGACGGACTGCAGGCAATCGTCGGCGGCGTGGATGGCAGCTTGAATTTTTTCGATGTCCCGCGGCCATCCGCCCTGTTCGAAATTGCCGGTATTCCCGGACCGCCAACCGCGATTGCCGCTTCCGCTGACGGCAAGTTCGTCCTGACCGGAGACGCTTCCAACTATGTTCGCTTGTTCGATGTGACCACCAAGGCCCATGTGCGGGACTACCCGGGAAATGTCGGGGGCGTGACCGGAGTTGCCGCGTTCCCGGAGCAGAAGTTAATTCTCGCGTCTGGGGGGGATGGGGCTTTGCGAGGTTGGAATTTTGATTCCGCCGCGCTAACCGGAATGATTCAATTCCCTTCCGCGACGGCAATGGCCCTGCATCAACAGGGAAAGCTCGTGGCAGTATCCGGTGCCGACGGCGTGCTTCGCCTGGCGTCGTGGCCGCCGACTGCGCCGCATTCGATTCCCGGGCATAGCGACCAGGTCACGGCAGTTGTTATGTCGGCGGACGGGAGCATCCTCGGCAGCGGCGGCATTGATTCCCAGGTGCTGTTATTCAAGAAGGATGGCTCTCCGCTGCGGCCGCTTCCCGCCGGGCCGGGAAAAATCGCTTCGCTTGCCCTTAGTTCCGATTCCAAACTCGCCGCGGCGGGCAGCGATACTGGAACAATTAAGTTCTGGCTGACGGCAGATGGCGCGGATAAGGGATCTTTGGCCGGACATGTCGGAGCGGTGTCTTCGCTTGCCTTTCACCCCACCGAGCCGCGACTCGCTTCCACGGGAGCTGATGGAACCGTCCGCATCTGGCGGCTGCCAAGTGTCTCCGCGCCGTGGCCTGGCCACACGCAGCCCGTGACCGTACTGGCCATGTCCAAGGATGGCAAGACGGCCGTCACCGCCGCGGCGGACAAGTCCGTTCGCATTTGGAATACAGCTACCGGGAAGCCGGCTCGTGTTCTCGAAAATCTTCCCCAGCCCATCACGGCGGCTGCAATTTCATCAAGCGGCAAACAAGTCGCTTTGGGAGACGCGGTTGGTGGCGTCATGGTGCAAGACACGTCAGACGGCAAAGAATCTTTCACGCTCGTCGCCCATGTGGGTGGCGTCACGGGCCTGACCTGGCTCGACGACGAAAAAATCCTCGCAACCTGTGGCAGCGACGGTCTGCTGAAATACTGGCGTCTCCCACCGGCTCAGCCAATCAAGCTAGTCAGCCAAGAAGCGGTGAAGGCCATCGTGTTGTCTCCGGATGGCAAGACGATCGCCGCGACGAATTCCGATGGAAGCGTCCGCCTCATCACCGTCGCCACCGGCAAGGAATCCAAGAAGCTTCCGGCGTTTGCGACGGCAGTCACCACGCTCACTGCCAGCACCGATCGCGCCGTTTTGGCGGCGGGAAGTGCCAGCGGACAGGTCCAACTTTGGAACTTCGCCGATGGAGTTCCGCGTGGCAGTGTCGGTGGCCATGCCGGCCCGGTGCAAGCCATTGCACTCCATCCCAAGCTCCCGCAAATGGCAACAGGCGGTGACGACGGCCTGATTCGCCTTTGGAATCTCCCCCAGCCAGCGGCGGAGATTGCTCACCACAAAGCCTCCGTCCGTGTTGTTGCCGTCACGCCCGATGCCAAGACCGCTCTGACCGGGGACACGGCTGGCGTCGCGCAACTCTGGTCCCTTCCCGATCTCAAAACTGCCGCCGCGCTGACCGGCGGAAAGGCTCCACTTTCCGCTGCCGCCTTCCGTCGTGACAATCAGCAAGCGGCAGTCGGCGATGCGGATGGGGTGGTCCGGCTCTATGGAACCGTTGACGGCGCGGCGGCTGGACTGCTCGGGGCGCATGAAGGGGCTGTTACCGGCGTCAGCTTTCATCCCAATAACGCGCAGCTTGCCACGAGCGGAGCGGATGGCACGCTGCGGCTCTGGCAACTGCCGATTATTCCGCACCAGCCCTTGGCCAAGCATACCGCGGCGATCAACGCGGTCGCCGTGACGAGTGACGGTCTGCTCAGCCTCTCGGGCGGAAGTGACAAGTTCGTGCATGTCCTCGACCACGCCACGCTCAAGCCGCGGACGTCGGTCGAATTGCCTGCTCCGGTTTCCGCTCTCGCCACTGCCCCGGACAACACCACGGCTGTTGCCGCGACGCAAAGCGGCACGCTCCACTTCTTCACGCTCGCGGATGGTGCCATCAAGGCGCAAATTGGCGCTCACCCCGGCCCGGTCAACGGCGTCGCCTTCAAACCGCAAGGAGGCCAGATTGCCACCGCCGGAGCCGACGGCAAAGTGCGGCTGTGGGAGATTCCTACTCCGCTCAAGCTGCTGGATGACCATACTGCCAAAATCACTGCCGTCTCCCTCAGTCCCAACGGCCTGCAACTCGCCACGGCCGCAGCGGACAAAAGCGTTCGGGTTTGGAACGTCGCCGACGGCGCAGCAAGCTGGACCCTTGGTCACGCCGAATCCGTCACCGCCCTCGCCTGGAAATCGGACAGCACGCAGCTCGTCACGGCTTCGGCGGACAAGACCATTCGCGTCTGGAACATCGCCGACGGGAAGCAAGCCTTCCTGCTCGAAAAGGTTCCCGTGATTACGAGTGGCGTCGCGTTTGCTCCCGACGGCGTAAGCGTCTATGTCGCCGGAGCGGACAAGGTCATTCGTCAGCTCAAGCTGGCGGACGGCATGGAAATGCGTTCCTTTGGCTCGCACGACAAGCCGATTACATCGCTCCTGCTTGCGGGCGCGGGGAGTACGATTATCACGGCGTCCGAAGACGGTGCGATACGTTCCTGGAATACTTCCGACGGCAGCCGTGTGCTCAACATCGCGCATGGAACCGCGCCGACCTGTCTGTCCCTGAGCACCGATGGCAAGACTCTCGCCGCGGGTTCAGCCGACAAGAACGTCAAGCTCTACAACTTCGCCGACGGCTCGCTGGCTCAAACGATTGCCGGCCAGGGCGGCGCGGTGAGCGCGGTCAGCTTCAGCCCGGACAATCTCACGCTCGCGACGGCCTCTGCGGACGGCAATGTCCGGGTCTGGAACCTGCAAGGGGTTCTGCAAGAGTACATCCCTTCCACCGACAACGTCCCCACTGCCGTCGCCTTTCTCCCCGACAGCCGCGGTCTGGCGGTCGGCGGCGCGGCAAATCTGGTTCGCATTGTGCGGCGGGCGCTGGTCCGCGTCATTGACGTTTCTCCCATGCCGCTGGCGAACGTCGTTTATTCGGCGGACGGCAATCTCGTGCTCACCGGCGGAGCGGATAAGACTGTTCGTCTGTGGAGCGCGGCCGACGGCAGTCAGACTCGCAATTTCACTAGCCAGTCGGACGCAATTACCTGCGTGGCAATCTCCAAGGACGGCACCAAGGTTTTCGCCGGCTCGGCGGACAAGACCGTGCGGGTTTGGAACTACAGCGACGCTGGCCTGCTGGCTACGCTGCTTCATCCGACCGTAGTTCGGACGATTGGCTCATCCCCCGACGGGCAGAAGATTGCCAGCGGCGGCGACGACCACTTGCTTCGCGTTTGGGATTTGGCAACCCAAAGAGTTGCCGAGCGGTTTGTCGATTTCGCCAAGCCGATCTCCGCCCTGGCGATGCTTCCCGATGGCAAATCACTCGTCGCCGGTGGAGCCGAAGGGTTCACCCGCAAGCTGGCCATCTCGAGCCTCGCCGTCGTCGTCGCCCACAACGGAGCGGCCGGCGGCGTGGCCCACAACACGGACGGCCAGAAGCTCATCACTACTGGTGCCGACAAATTGGCCAAGCAATGGGACGCAATGCTCAAGCCGCTCGCTCCGCTCCCCCCGAGCGACGCGCCGCTCGCCTGCGTCGCCTATCGCGGCGACAACCTCCAAATCGCCTCCGGTGGCGAGGACAAAAACCTCTATCTCTGGCGGGCGGACACTAACCTGCTGGAGAAGAAGATTCCCACTCCGGCCGCCGTCGTAGCCGTCGCGTACAGCACCGACAACACTCGCCTGGCGGTTGCCGGGGCCGACAATCAGATCCGTATCTTCAATCCTGTGGACGGCATGCAACTCGAAACGCTGTCGCAAAAAGGACCGCTGACTTCTGTTGCTTTTGCGGGAACGAACTCCTCCCTGCTGACCGGAGGGACAGATAACCTGGCCCGACTGCACTCACTTGCGCTCATCAAAGTTGTTCCCGGCCATGTCGGTGCCGTGACCGCCCTGGCATACACCCCCGACGGAGCTGCTCTCCTTTCTGGTGGAGCCGACAAGACGGTGCGGCACTGGAACAGCGTGGATGGGGCCGCGGTGAAAGCATATGCCGGTGTGACGGACGTGGTAACAGGGCTGGCGGTGTCGCCGGACGGGAGTCGGGTGATTGCCTCCTCTGCCGACAAGTTCGCACGACTTTGGAACTTCGCGGATGCCGCGGCGCTCCCGCCAATTACTTTGCCCGCGCCGATCCGTTCGCTCGCACTCAGTCCCGACGGTACCCGGTTGGCTGTGAGTGGCGACGATGGTCCCATTCATCTGTTGGATTTACCCAGTGGCAAGGAACTTGAAGCTCTGCCAACTCATGGCGGTGCGTCGACGTCTCTTTCGTTCGCTGCGGATAATCGAACGCTGGCCTCGACCGGCCCGGACAAGACAACCCGCATCGATTCACTGACGGCCGAGCGAGTCATCGCAGCTGATCTGATGAAGCTGCACGCGCTGGCCGCAACACCGGACGGAAAGCAAGTCATTACTTCCGGCGAGGACAAGCTCCTCAAGCTGTGGGACTTGAAGGGAGTCATGGTGAAGCAATTCGCCGGCAGTCCACTTCCGCTGCGGAACATTGCCGTCCGAGGAGACGGCCTGCAAATCGCCGGTGCTGGAGACCCCACTCTTGCTCAGCCGAATTTGTTTGCCTGGAACACGGCGGACGCCGTTCTGGCCGTCAACGTCGCGACGGGTGCGGGGGTGACGGCGATGAGCTACGCGGGAGACGGCCGAATCGCGGTTGCTGGCGCGGACAAACACCGCCGTATCTTCGCGGCCAAGGACGGCAAGCCACTGGAGGATTCGCTCCTGCCTGCCGTGGCCAATCGGCTCGCCTCCGCCGATGGGCAGAACCTGCTTGCCGCCGGCGCGGATAATCAGGTACATCGCGCCGTGCCGGCACTCGAGCAATTGCTGACCGGACACGAAGGCGCGGTTTCCGCGGCCGTTTGGACGAGCGATGGAACCGGATTGATCACCGCTGGCGCGGACAAGACCGTGCGGCAGTGGAATTTGAAAGAGGCCAGGCCCGAGCGAACTTTCAGCGGCGCGGCCGGCGCGGTGCTGGGCCTGTCACTTTCGCCGGATGGCAAACGCCTGATGGCGGCCTGTGCGGACAATGCGGCTCGGGTCTGGGATTTCACCGCCAAGCCGGCGGCCGGCAAGACCGACGTTGCTCCTCTTCTGACGCTCACCCATCCGGCAGCGGTGCGGAGCATCGCCGCCAGCCAGGACGGCAGCCGCATAGTGACGGCAGCGGATGACGGACTGATTCGGCTCTGGGATGGCGTCAGCGGCAAGGAACTGGAGCGATTGCCGGGGCACGCCGGTCTGGTGCATAGCGTACGGCTGAGCAGCGACGGCAAGACGGTCCTTTCCGGCGGGGCGGACAAAACCGTCCGCCGCTGGAGTACGAATGTCACCGTCGCGATCGCCGCCCACGAAGGGGCCATCGCCGATGTCGCTCTGGCGACCGATGGCCAGCATCTCTTCACCGCCGGCGCGGACAAGCTTGCCTATCAATGGTCAACAGCCGACCTCAAGCTAGTACGAAAGTTCGAGGGAGCCACAGGCCCTCTCAAGGCCATCGCGATCAGTGGCGACGGCAAAACGGTCGCTGCCGGTGGCGACGACTTGCAACTCCGTGTTTGGTCCACCGTTGATGGCAAGCCGCTGGCAGCCCTGGCGCTGCCGGCGGCGATTACGTCCTTGACGCTTGGCAAGGATAGCTCCAAAATCCTCGTCGGAACCGCCGACGGAGTCTTGCGGAACTACGCCCTGACGACCATCGACGGAAAGTCGCATCTCATGCTCAATCACGAAGGGCGGGGCCATGCCGCCGGTGCCTTGCGGCTGGCAATCACCGCCAACGACGACCGCGCGGTCTTCACCGCAGGGGCTGACCAAAAGGTGATGCGCTGGCACGGAGCCGACTACGCAGCCCGGCGGACCTTGATGAGCGGCAAGCGCCCGCTCTACGACCTGGCGGTGAATGCCGACGGCAAACGGCTCGCCACGGCGAGTGGTGACGGCATTGCTCGGGTCTTCGATCTGGAGAAAGGGGAGTTGCTGTTTGAACTGAAGGGGCACGCCCGCTCGGTCCAAGCGGTTGCGTTCCGGCCCGATGGCAAAGAGCTGGCCACTGCGGGCGCGGACGGTGTGATTCGTCTCTGGGATCCCGAAGGGAAAGAAGCCACCGCCATTACCGCCAACATCAGCGGCCCGGTCAGCGCGCTCGCCTGGGCAGCCGATAATCGCACGTTGCAATTGGGCGGCACCAAGAAACTCTGGCAAACCTTCGACCGCATGACCCAGCAGCAGAGCCGGGCCATCGAAGGGCACAACCACCCACTCCGGGCCCTCCGCTATAACATCGCGCTCACCCGCGTCGCCACGCTCGACGACAGCGGCAAACTCTTCGTCTGGGACGCCGTCGCAGGAACCGCGCTCTTCCACCAGCAGCTTCCCGTCGCTGCTGGCTATCGACTCGCCTGGTCCGCCGATGGGACCGAAATCGCCGTTGCCGGTTCCGATCCCCGCATCCTCCGGGTCACGGTTCCTGCGGGAGCCCGGTAATGAAACGTCCCCCGAAGCGTCGCAAGAAGAAGCGTAAGCCCACAGGCGACACCTTTTATATCTGCGATGCTTGCGGCGAGGAAATCGTCATTCCGCTCGACCCCTCCCAGGGGAGCGAGCAGGAATACGTCGAAGACTGCCCCGTCTGCTGCCGGCCCAACGTCATCCACGTCGAGTTCGACGAGCAAGGTGAGAGCCGCGTCTGGGCGGAGCGGGAGTAGTCGCTATTCTTTCACCTGCTCCAGCACAAACCGCACTTCCGGATTCGCCTCGGCATTCGCAGCTTTGAAGAACTGCTTGACGTAGCGCTGCGGGCCTTTCTCATCGGGGACTTTGAAATTGTCTCCTTTTTGCAGAATGGGCCGCTCTTCATCCATCCAGCCGAAAATGTGGCCGTCACCGGCGACCTGGCAGGGGAACCAGGTGCCGCGTCCCTGGCTGTCTTGCAGATAGAACTCGGGATAGCAATGGCCAGGAACCCACACGGCCCGGGCCGGAATCCTATTGGCCCGGCAGAAGGCGATGAACAGGCTGGTCAGCTCTTCGCAGTCCCCTTTGCCGGCCTTGAGGGCGTCGACGGCGGGGTGGATGTCGGTGGAGAACTCGTACTTCACATTTTCCTGCACGTAGTCGAAGATCGCCTCCACTCTTTGCCAGGCGTCCTCCTTGTCCTTGATGATCGTCGGCGCAAGCTGCTTGATTTTCGGATCGGTACTCTCGATATAGGGGCTGGGAAGCAGGTACTTGCTCAAATCCTTGGCTGGTTTGGAAGCTAAGGACAAACCAGTAACGTCGTCCGACTTTTCAATCTCGCTCTTGACGATCTCGAACGTGACGACCGCGGAAGCTTCTTCCCCAGCAGCCACCCGAGGAATGCTGACAACCATCTGCTTCACGCCCCCCAGGTCCCGGTAACTGACCCTTTTCACGTTGGGCGAGATCTCTTCCTTGACGATCTTGACCTTCTGTTCCGGAAAGTCCGACGGCACCGCCATCGTCGCCACAATCCCGTTCACGGCCCCCGCGGGCGCTTTCACCACCAGTCCAAACCGCCACTGGGAAGTCGTTTGCTCACCAAGCTTGAGACGCGACGGACCAGCATCCTCGGCGCGCACCATCACAGCGCACCACAAAAATGTGGCACACAATACCATAACAAACTGTCGAGCCGCGAGTTGCATCCGTCTCCTGACTCCTGCCCTTACTTCTCCTCCAATTTCCGCACAAACTCCACCTGCGGCGCTCCCCCTCCGCCCCCTTTGCCGGTCAGGAACTCATTGACGAACCGCATCGTCTCCTTCTTCTCCGGCACCTTGAAGTTATCACCTTTTTGCAAAATGGGCCGCTGATCGGGTTGGGCACCGAAGGACTTGTCGCCGGCGACCTGGCAGGGGAACCAATATCCCTTTCCCTTGGCATCTTCCAGATAAAACTCCGCGTAGCAAGAGTCGGGAATCCAAACCATTCGGGCCGGCACCTTGTGCACGCGGCAGCAGGCGACGAACAGGGCCGTCAAATCCTCCTTGTCGGCCTTGCCATCGCGAAGCGCGGCCAGGGCTCCCTTGATGTTCAGCTTGTCGAGCTTCACTTTCTCGCGGACGCCGTCGCACAAACTCTCCACTTGCGCCCAAGCCCCTTCCTTGCCGGTTACCAGTTCCTTGGCAAGGGACTTGATTTTGGCATTGGCGATTTCAATCAGCGGGCTGGGGCCGAGGAACTTTCGCGTATCCTTGGGCGGGTTCTTGGGAATGACAAAGCCGGTGGTATCCGTCGGGGCGAGCATCGACCGCTTGGTGACCTCGAATGTAATCAGCGCCCTGGCGAGGTCGTTCGCGGGAACCTGCGGAATTTCGAACACCATTTGCCGAACGCCACCGTCAATCACTCGGTAGGTCACCGAGCTGACATGCGGCGTAACATCTTCAGCCACTACTTTGACTTGCTGCTCGGGCCAGTCGCTGGGGACCGGAATGGTGCCAAACAGCCCGCCGACGTTCCCGCCGACGGCCCGCACCTTCACTCCGACCTGCCACTTCTGGGTCAGCCCCTTGTCCAACCGCGGCCCTCCTCCAGCTTCTTCCTTGGGACCGAATTGGGCAAAGGACGACGAAGCGATGACGACCAGAACCGCAATCGCGGCGAGAGAGCGCACCAACATGAGAGAAGCTCCTGGCAAATCTCCCTCTCCCTATGGGGGAGAGGGCCGGGGTGAGGGTCGTGTCAGCGGCCCTCATCCGGCCGCATCCTTCCAGCTTAGTTGGAGAGTTCGCGATGCCAACACAAAGCCGGCCGACTCGTCGATTCCACCCGCTCCTGCAATCCGCCCTCCCGGCACAGACGGAATAACTACTTCTCCACGGCCGCCAAGACTTTCACCACCAGGTCCCTCTCAAAATCCTTGGGAAACTTCTGACCGTTCCCCAGTCGCACAAACACCAGGTCGAGGCTGGGAACCACCCAGCCATTGTTGAAATCCTTGCCGCGCGTGATCACCAGGTCGGCAGGAGCATCCTTGAGGCTTGGCATCGTCCACCACTGGCCTCCGTAATCATCCTTCACTTTCGACGGAGTCCAAGCAAAGTCGTAATACGACTCCGGGACGATTCGCTTGCCGGCCCATTCCCCCTTGTGCAGCGCCAGGTAGCAGAACCGGGCGTGCTCGCGAGGATTCGTATGAATGCCGCTGTAACCTTGGTTGTACGGACCAATCCCACCGTCCCCGCCGATTTTCATCCACTCCACGCGCTGCATGCCAATCGGATCGAACAGGTTCTTCTTGACGAAAGGAAAGAGGTCTTCACCCTGCGCATGTTGAAACAGCAAGACCAGGTGAGCGAGTCCCGCGTTGCTGTAATGGAAGACGGTTCCCGGATCCCCCTTGAGTTTCGCGAAAGGAGAGTTTTCGATGTGGCCCAACGAAGACTCGAACGGCTGTTTCTGCGGGACCCCTTCGCCGCCGATTCCCGACGTCAGGTTGAGAAGGTGTCGAACTGTGATGTCGGCTTTGCGGGAGTCGGCGAGGGGAAGTGACTCGGGAATCCAGTCGGCGTTGCAAACCTTGGTATCGAGAGTCAGCTTCTTTCCGCCCGGGAGCGGCTTGTTTCCGAAGTCGTCGAGGATCAGCCCGAACGCGGTGCTGGTGTAGGCCTTGCTGCTGGAATAGATGTTGTAGGCCGTCGCGCGTTCGCCGCCACGATACCACTCGCCGACGACCTGTCCTTTGCGAATGACAAGCAGTCCCGTCCCCCCCTCGGCTGTGGCGTTGTGTTTCCAGGCTTCCTGGAGTTTGTCCCAGTCCATTCCCGCTACTTCGCGGATCTTGGCCTTCTGCGCCGCATCAGGCTCTCCCGATTCCGGCAGCAGGCTGCGCCAGCCTCCCTTTTCTTCCGTAGGGGGGAAATAGGTGGAGAGGCCTTTGTCCGCCGCCAGCGTGGGGACCAGGAAGATGAAAAACAGGCTGACGCTCAACCAAATCTTGGAAAGTCCCATCGCGAAATTCCTCAAAACTGAACACTGAACACTGCAACTCTCACCTACGACACATGTGCCCCCTGCGTCTCGACATACACCTCATACAGCGACGTGCTCCCCGTCATGAACAGCCGGTTCCGCTTCGTTCCGCCGAAGCAGACGTTGCTGCAAATCTCGGGCAGCCGAATTTGTCCGATCCGCTTGCCATCCGGGGCAAAAATGTGCACGCCGTCGTAGCCATCCCCCACCCAGCCGGCACTGGCCCAGACGTTGCCCTCCACATCGGCCCGAATGCCATCGGCAAAGCCGGCCTTATCGAAGCCTTCGAGGCTCATGGAAGCAAACTCTTTCCCGTTGGCGAGCGTCTTGCCGTCCACGACGTCCCAGACCTTGATATTTCGCGGAGCGTCGGCGTAATGCGATGCGCCCGTGTCCGCCACATACAGTTTCTTGTAATCGGGCGAGAAGCAAAGTCCGTTCGGCTTGAAAATATCCTCGGTCACCTTGTCCATTTTGCCGGTCTTGGCGTCAATCCGATAAACGGCTTCCTTGATCTCCAGCTTCCCTTTGACTCCTTCGTAATTCATCAGGCTGCCGTAGCCGGGATCGGTGAACCAGATGGCTCCGTCGTCGGGATGCACGACCGCGTCGTTGGGGGCGTTCAGCTTCTTCCCTTGCCAGGCATCGGCGAGGACGGTCATCTTGCCGTTGTGCTCGTAACGGACCACGCGGCGGTTGCCGTGCTCGCAGGAAATCTGGCGGCCTTGGTAATCAAACGTATTACCGTTGCTGTTGCCGGCCGGATTGCGAAAAACACTGACATGGCCGTCCTCTTCGAGCCACCGCATTTGGATGTTGTTGGGAATATCGCTCCAAAGCAGGAACTTGCCGACAGCGCTCCACGCCGGCCCTTCGGCCCAAAGCATTTCCTTACTGTGATAGAGCCGCTGGATGGGAGTGTTCCCCAGCTTGATGGATTCAAACCGCTTGTCGAGGGCCACGATGTCGGGGTCCGGATAACGGACGGGCTGGGCGTTGGGTCCGTAATCGCGGCCTAAGGCAGCCGAAGTGCAGGCCGCTGCCGCGGTGCCGGCAACGGCGGCGAGGAAGGCGCGACGGGAAGAGGAACGAGCAGGTGTCTGGAGAGAGGTGGTCATGGAAACTCCTTGGTGCTTGGCAGTCGAATGAGAATGGAGATCTAATAGGTTTTCCAACTTAGACGAGCGGCAGGCGGGAAACAACTGTGCCCGCTGGCCGACCCCCTTCCGGCAGCGAGGGAAATGAAGGTCGCGACGCTCGCCCCTCGCACCCCCCGATAGTATTGCCTGATTCATGATTCACACCGTTTCTTTTTCAAACCTTACGACGATTCATCCCGCCGCAAGTCATTAACTGTACACATGTTTCGTTGATTCACGTCGCCGTAAGTCTGATTCACCGCTCCATTCTTGATTCATCACGCCACCCCGCCCGAGTCCCGGCTTCAGCCGGTCTCGTGTCTCCGACACTAGCGGGCGCGCCAGCGAGGGAAGGGCAAGCTGCGGCGGGGGCACAACCCGAGTCTCGTCCTGGCAACTTGGGTTACGACACCCTCACCTGGGTAAAAAAATGGCATTTTCTGCACAACTATCCAATTGTTCCAAACTCCCTGTGCCACAAACAATCCCCAAAAGCACAAAAAGTCAATAATATTTTCGAATGAGCGAATGTCGCCCGAGGGGCGCAGCGCGTGTGGCACAGTCTAGGAAAGTGCTTCGTCCCCCGCGTGCTTCAGCACTGGCAGGGATTCCATGAACCCGGCGAGCAGGCAAACTTTTGGATTCAGCTTTTACGATTCACGAGATCGCGAAGGTCGGCAAAGATGGGTTCCTCAAGTAGCAGCGCAGTCAACTCTCGAACCTCTTGTCCGAGCAGACGTTTGGCGAACTTCGTCACCCGATGCCCTCTGCCGCAGAACGATGGCGTTCACTTGCGGCGGCCGCTAGGTGAACTGAATGTCTCGATTACCAGTAATGCGGCCGCCGTCGGGTGCAACGCTGTGGTTAGGCCAAGCCCTAAGTCCACCCGAACTTCAATAGCTCTCGGCCGCATTTGGGACAAGGCGTCCGCAACCTTCCAAGGTCAACATTGGCGATGTGGCATATCGGGCAATACACGCCATCGTCAGGGATGGGGATTGATTCTCTCAATGCAGACAGCTTGGACGCTACACGATAAACCTCGTCTGAATCGGCGTCGGGCGAAGGGAGTCCCGCCGATTTTGGATCCGCAATCGTTAAACTCAACGGCATCGTGGAAATCCACTCATCCTTGCCAAGGCCCTGGTTGTCGTCAAATCGCTCCGTAATATCCAACTGACTAAAGGAGATCGCTTCCGCCCCAATCTTCTCGATTTTAAGTAGCCGCAGGGTCAGCGCGCCGGACTTCGTGTACTCTCCCCTCGTCCGTGGCTCGGCATGAACGACAGACCAATCGGCTTCACCAAGGTGCAGAGTCGTCTCTATCTCGAATGATTCGGGTAGGTCGTCCGGCAGCATCTTGGTCGTTGCAAAGGCCGCACCCGTGGCGTCGTCGATGAAAGTCACCAGCACATCTCGACTGAACCACCCCATCGGTGCATTCTCCAAGCTTACTTGTTATAAGGTCCAGCCTATAGTATGTCGCCCGCAGTAAAGCTGGACTGTACTCTATCGCCTACTTCTCGGAAGAGCCACTTCAGTGGCTCGCGGCTTTTCCCCTCGGTGCAACCGTCGATAATATTGAACGCGAGAAAAAGGTTCCAATCCTTGATACTTTGCAAGAGCGAGTTGAAACGCTCTTGGTTGTATTTGCCCTTCTTGCTCTCCGCTTGCCGCCAAAGCGCAAAGGGTTCGTCATGATACTGCACCATCGCCAGCAAATCAGAATCATCGCAGTACCGAGCCAGG